>Ga0190275_10002262_pt1 | contig 13920 bp, 15 predicted proteins | sample Popmic550T_FD_133745 | JGI IMG/M metagenome (GOLD analysis project Ga0190275, IMG submission 133745) | Populus adjacent soil microbial communities from riparian zone of Yellowstone River, Montana, USA - 550 T | ecosystem: Environmental > Terrestrial > Soil > Riparian zone > Trees stand | place... | reverse complement strand
GGTGGAGCTCGTGTTCGACAACGAGGACGGCGCCTGGCCCGACCTCGACTTCTCGGAGGTTTCGATCTCGCGGCGGCTCGTGCGCGGCGGCGAAGGGCAATACCTCGTCAACCGCGCGGCAGTCCGCCGCACCGATCTCGTCGAGATCCTGTCCGATGTCGGTCTCGGCTCGGCGATGCACTCGATCGTGGGCCAGGGCAAGGTCGAGCAGGTGCTGGCATCCAAGGCGGAGGACCGGCGCGCGTTCGTCGAGGAGGCCGCCGGGCTCGGCAAGTTCAAGAGGCGCAGGCACCGCGCCGAGCTCAAGCTCGCCCGCGTCGCCATCCAGGTCGAGCGCGCTCGCGACGTCGAGGAGGAGGTGCGCAAGCGCCTGCGGCCGTTGGCGCTGCAGGCCACTGCTGCCGAGCGTGCCGAGAAGCTCGGCCGCGAGGTCTCCGGCCTACGCGCCCGGGTCGCACAGCTCGATCTCGCCGACTCCGGCGGCCGGCGCGCGGCGGCCCAGGAGCGGCGTGACGCGGCGGCGTTCGCAAAGCGTGGGGCGCAGGGACGGCTCGAGGGACTGCTCGCCGACCGTGCACGGGCCGAGGACGAGCTCTCCGACGCGGCCGGGAGGCGCGAGGCGGCGGTCGCGGCCCGCTATCGGCTCCAGGGCGGCGTCGAGCGGCTCGAGCTCCGCGCCGAGTCGGCGGTGGCTCTGCTCGAGCGGTTTCGGGCCGAGTCGCCGGCTGGCGAGGACGAGACGGATCGAAGCGACGTGGCCCGCCTCGAGCGCGAGGCGGCGCATGCGGCCGAGGCTGCGCGGAGCGCCGAGCGCGAGCGCGTCGGGCTGTCCGAGCGCGCAGCGCTCGTACACGACCGCATGCGCGCGCTCGAGCAGGCCCTCGCCGAGCAGGAGGGCCTGCCGCCGGCTGCGCGCGCGTTCGCCGAGGATGGTGCGAGGCTCGCCCTCGCCGCACTTGACGTTCCTTCCGGGACGGAGCGCGCCGTCGCGGCCGCGCTTCGCTCACGTGCGGCCGCGGTTCTCGCCGACACTCCGGAGGGCGGCCTCGCTCTCTTGCAGCGCGCCCGCGCGGCCGGGCTCGGGAGTCTCACCGTCCTCGCCGGACGCGCGCCGCACGAGCTCGTCTCCGAGTTCCCGGTCGTGCAGCTCGACGCGCTGCTCGACGTGACCGAGCCCTCGGTCACGTCGGAAGGTTTCGGATATGACCCGGCCCGAGGCGAGCTCTGGTTCGTGGGCGAGACGGCCGAGGCGGTTCTCCTCGAGCTGCAGAGCCGGCGAACGGCGCTCGCAGCCGAGGCGGCGTCGCTCGACGACGAGGTCGCCTCCGCCACCCGAGTGGCCGAGGCTGCGTCGGAACGCGCGCGTGCCACGGAGGAGGCGCTCGGGCGCGCGCCGCGGCTTCGCGTCTCGACGATCGACCGCGTGACCCTCGCCCGGCTCGTGGCGCTCGCGGAGTCTCTCCACGACGGCATCTCTGCGGCACGGCACGCAGCGGATCGCTTCGAGGCGCCGCTGCGGGCACGCGTCGACGCCGGGGCGACGCGCTCCGGCGACCTGGGGGAGGAGCTTCGACGGCTCGGTGCCGCCGAGGTGAATCTCAGGCGCGAGCTCGAGGAAGCGAGCGCCTCGGTCACGGCAGGTGAGGTCGAGATCGCCCGGATAGACGCCGAGGTCGCGGACGCGACACGACGTCTCGACTCCGCCGGCGACGTCGAGCGGGCCGAAGGAGACGATCGCGACGAGCTCGTCGCGCGCGCCGACCGGCTCGAGACGCGACGCGCGACGCTGGGGCAGGTCAACCCCCTCGCGCGCGAGGAGTACGAGGCCGAGAAGGAGCGCCTGGACGACCTGAAGACGCAGCGCGCAGACCTCGAGCAAAGCCTCGAGGAGCTCGAGAAGCTCCGCACCGAGCTGACCGCGACCGTCGAGCGCCGCTTTGCCGAGACGTTCGCCTCGGTAGCGGAGCACTTCGAGGAGGTCTCGTCGACGCTCTTCCCCGGAGGGGAAGGCCGCCTCCGGCTCGTCGAACCGGAGGAGGATGGCGCCGAGCCCGGCATCGAGGTCGAACTGCGGCCGGCGGGCAAGCGGATAACGCGCCTCTCGCTGCTGTCAGGAGGCGAGAAGGCGCTGGGCGCGATCTCATTCCTGTTCGCGCTCTTTCTCGCGAGGCCGTGCGCCTTCTACCTGCTCGACGAGGTGGAGGCGGCCCTTGACGACACGAACATCGCGCGCTTCGTCGAACTTCTCCGCCGCTACTCCGACCGGGCGCAATTCGTGGTCGTCACCCACCAGAAGAGGACGATGGAGGCCGCGGATATCCTCTACGGCGTGACGATGGGCCCCGACGGCGTGTCGCAGGTGGTCTCGCGGCGCCTTCCGCAGCACGAGCAGTCCCTCGCCGCCACCGCGTGAGCTACACCTGGTCGGAGCTTCTCGGCGACGATCTCAGGCCGGAGGACGAACCCGAGCGGACGGGCTTCTTCGCCCGCATGCGCGACTCGCTCGCGAAGAGTCGCGTCGCGCTGACGGCCGAGCTCGCGTCGGCAGGTTTCGACGCGTCGGACGACGAGGCGTGGGAGCGGCTCGAGGAGGCGCTGATTCGGAGCGACGTGGGCGTGCCGGCGACGGCCGAGCTTGTGCGGCGGCTCGAGGCCCGCGGGATCGCCGGCGACCTCGAAGAGCCTCTCGTCTCCGAGGTGGAGACGCTCTTCGGCGCGCCGCCGACGCTTTCGGTCGCCGCAAGGCCGAGCGTGATCCTCGTCGTCGGCGTGAACGGCACCGGCAAGACGACGACGATCGGCAAGCTCGCGCGCAAGCTCTCGGAGCACGGCCGCTCGGTGCTCGTCGGGGCAGCTGACACGTTTCGGGCGGCTGCCGAGGAGCAGCTCGAGATCTGGGCCGAGCGCTCGGGCGCGGACTTCGTCGGTGCTCCTCGCGGCGCGGATCCGGCGGCCGTGGCGTTCGACGCGGTGGAGGCCGCGCGGGCGCGGAGCCGCGACGTCGCGATCATCGACACGGCCGGGCGCCTGCACACGCAGGCGAACCTGATGGCCGAGCTCGAGAAGGTCCAGCGGGTCATCGCCGGTCGCATCGAGGGCGCTCCGCACGAGACCTTGCTCGTGGTCGACGCGACGACGGGCCAGAACGGGCTCCAGCAGGCCAAGCTCTTCGGCGCTGCCGCAGGAGTGACCGGCGTCGCGCTCACGAAGCTCGACGGCAGCGCGCGAGGGGGCGTCGCGATCGCGATCGCCGTGGAGCTGGGTCTCCCGGTGAAGCTCGTCGGCGTCGGCGAGGGCATCGACGACCTGAGGCCCTTCGATGCCGGCGACTACGCACGCGCGCTGATTTCCCCCTGAGGAGGGGCGAGAATCACTCGAACGAGGGCTATTGCTCGTTGCACGTGTCGTCCCGCCCACGTACGCTGTGTCCGTCCCTGGACGCGACGCGGGTAAGGAGGACTGGGAATGGCTGTCGCGATGACCATGCACTGGCCGGGCTTGACGTCCGATCAGTACGACGCTGTCATGGCCAAGCTCGGCCTCGATGCGAATCCGCCCGCAGGAGCGATCCTGCACGTCGCGTCCGAGACCGACCACGGCATCGAGGTCTTCGATGTCTGGCAGACGGAGCAGGCGTTCAACAGCTTCTTGCAGCAGCGCATGCTTCCCGTGGTGAGCGAGCTGGGGATCGCCGGCGAGCCGGAGATCTCGATCGTCCCGATGCACAACCTCTATGCCGCCGACCCGCACGTGATCGACCGGATCGGCGCGATCTCGCTTCCCGCGGCCGTGGCGAGCTGGGCCAGCTGATTCAGCGGAGGCGCGTCGCTCGGCGCGCCTCCGAGAACTAGGATCGCGGGATGAGCGAACGTCGCGGCACCGCAGTCGCGTTCGGCCCGGTCGGGATCGGGGGGTGGGCGCTGCTGATCCTCGGCGTGATCCTCCGCCGCAGGCTCGTCGCCGCCGTCGGTCTCACGGCTGTCATCGCTGACCTCACGGTCGCCGAGCTCGGCGGCTTCAAGGCGATGAACGAGCCTGGTAGCGCCGACGAGCCTAGTGTCCTCCGCCCGGAGTGATGATCACCTTGTAGGCGGTCGGCCCCGGGTTGCCCACACGCACCTCGATCCGACTCACGTCGAAGAAGGTGTCGCGAAGTCCCGGCGCGCCGTAGTACGCGCGATACGCCGCGTCGGCGATTGCCCGTGAGAGACCGGTGTCGATCGACAGCTGGTTGTCCGACTCGACCTCGACGAGCCCTTCGAACGCCTTGACCTCGTGTCCACGACCGTCGTCACCGTTGGACATTGCCGCTCCTTTCGTTGAACCGCGCGAGCCTACTCTGTTGCGCGCGCACGAACAAGAGGCCCGTCGGCGGCATCCTCGACGCGTCCCGCCCCTCGTAGTCTCTCGTACACGTCGTTGCCAAGCGCGTCGATGACCCCGGGCAGGAAGCGCGCCTCGATCGCCGGCTCCGCGTACTCGAGAGGACTCCCGCCGCGTAGCTTGTCCGCCTCACCCCAGAGCCTGGCCGCATCCTCCGGTCGGCCACTCGCAGCGGCATGTCCGCCCAGGGCACAGAGACACTCGGCACGGCTCCGATCGTCTGCCAGATCGGTGTACGTACCCAGGCTCTCGGTGAGGCGGTCGTGCGCTTGGGCCGTGTCGCCTTGCAGGAGGTCGACGGCTCCGAGCATGCAGAGCGCCGCGGCTCTGTAGAGGGTGTCACCCAGCCTGTCGGCAAGCTCGAGCGTCGCCTCGAATGCCTCGGCGCTTCGCGGCAAGTCGCCCGCTGCGAACGACGAGACGCCGAGGTGGTACGTCGAGTCGGTCACGAGGGTTGCGTCCCCGATCGCCCGCCGAAGCTCGAGCGCCTCCTCCGAGTGCCCCACTGCCTGCTCGAACTCGCCCCGTATCCGGGAGACCTCCGCGACGATGGCGAGCACTCCGGATGTGGTTCGCGGTTCTCCGAGCTCGCGTGCGATGGCGAGGGCTTCGTCGCACAGCCGTGCCGCACGAGCTCCGTCCCCCTGGCGGAGGGCGACGAACCCGAGCTCGGAGAGGGCGAAGGCGACGTCGCGCTGTCGTCCTTGCTCGCGGAAGAGCGCGAGCGCCTGCTCGAGCAGGGGCACCACGGCATCCCAGGCGCTCTGGGCAGCGGCCTGGCGCGCTGATGTCCAGAGCGCGTTCGCGCGGACATCAGGAGCAAGGTTCGTCCCGAGCTCGAGGCCGAGTGACAGCAGCCGGCGCGCCTCGCCGACATGGGCATGTGCGCGCCAGAACCGCTCGAGTGCCGAGACGGCACGGAGAGCGTCCTCTGCACGACCGGACGCAAGCAGCCAGTCGAGTGCCGTCGTCAGGTTGTCGAACTCGTGGTCGAGCCGCTGGAGCCAGTCCGCCTGTTCCGGTCCGGCGAGGTGCTGCTCCGCGTCGAGGGCAAGCTGCAGGAAGCGCTCGGCGTGTCGTTGCCGCAGGTCGTCGAGCAAGCCCGTGTCACGAAGGTGGCCGAGTGCGTGCTCGCGCACCGTCTCGAGCATCGACAAGCGGACCGAGCCGTCCGAGGCATCGCTGCGAATCAGGCTCCAACCGACGAGCGCTTCGAGGTCGGCGAGGAAGGTCGAGTCGTCGGCGGCAAGCGCACGCGCGTCGGCGAGCAGAGCGCCGTCGGAGAAGACGGCCAGCGTGCCGTGCAATGCCTGCTGGCTCGATGTCAACCGCTCGTAACTCCAGTCGATCGCCGCACGTAGCGTGCGCTGGCGCTGCGGCAGGTCGACTGGCCCTTCCATCTCCAGCGCGAGTCCGCTCTCGAGCGCGCGCACGATCTCGGCGGGCGGCAGGAGCACGAGGCGCGCTGCGACGAGCTCGATCGCGAGCGGAAGCCCGTCCAGGCGACGGCAGATCACCTCGACCGAGGCGAGCGCATCGTCCCTGAGCACGACGCCTCGCGCCGCTGCGAGCTCGACGAAGAGCGTCGCGGCGTCCTCGATCGACAGCGGCTCGAGCGGGAGCAGGTGCTCGGTCGTCAGTCGGAGCGGCGTGCGGCTCGTCGCGAGTACCTGGAGGTCCGGTGCGCGGTCGAGAAGCGCGGCGACGCATGTGGCCGCTTCCGTCAGGTGCTCGAGGTTGTCGAGGTAGAGGAGCGTGCCCGTGCCGTTGAGCCGCTCCGCGACCGCCTCGACGAGTGGCTGGCTCCCCGACTCGCGCACGCCGAGTGCTCGCGCGATCGCGTTCGGGACGAGCTCCGCGTCGGTTACGGGCGCGAGCCCGACGAGGTGCACCGGGCGGTCGATCGCGGCGCCGGCGGCGATCTCGAGCGCCAACCGGCTCTTCCCCGTCCCGCCCGGTCCGATGATCGTCACGAGTCGGACGTTGGGTGCCTGGAGCATCCCCTCGACGCGGGCCAGCGCTTCGTCTCGCCCGACGAGCCGGTGGTGGAGCGCGGGCAGGCTCGTTGCACTGAGCGTCTTCAGGGGTGGGAATTCCTCCCGCATGTCCGGTGCCCGCAGTTGGAAGAGCTGCACCGGGGAGGGGACGTCCTTGAGCCGGTGACGGCCGAGCTCGCGATAGGCCGCGCCCGGCACGGGCTCGTCTCCGGCCATGTCGCGGGTCGCCCGGGAGACGACGACCTGCTCGCCGTGCGCGGCGCCGCAGATCCGTGACGCGATGACCACGTCGATGCCCAGGTACCCCTCGTGGCCGAGTTCGGGCTCGCCGGTGTGGATGCCGATCCGCAGCCGGTGCGCCTCTTCGTCGGGCCACGGCTCCGCGGCGAGCGAGCGGTGGATCTGCGCTGCCGCGGCAACGGCCGCGCGCGCACGCGAGAACGCAAGGAAGACGCCGTCGCCGGCCCAGTCGACCTCGGCGCCGTCGTGCGCGCGCGCTGCCTCGCGGACGAGCTCGCGCATTCGGGTCCGGGCCGGGCCAAAGCGCTCGCCGAGCAGGTTCAGGAGTCGCGTCGAACCCTCGACGTCGGCGAAGACCAGCGTCACCGTGCCATCGGGCAAGCGTTTGGACATGTCCTGCCCAGTCACGTCCCGAGTCTAGGAGCGAAGAGGCTGGGCGTACACTTCCGAGCCGTGTTCGACACCCTCTCAGACAAGCTCCAGGCGACCCTAGGTGGCCTCGGACGCTCCGGTCGTCTCGACGAGGAGGCGGTTTCGAAGGCGATGCGCGAGATCCGCCTCGCGCTGCTCGAAGCCGACGTCAACCTGGAGGTCGCCCGCGACTTCACCGCGTCCGTGAAGGAGCGCGCGCTCGGCCAGGACGTCCTGAAGAGCCTGTCGCCGGGCCAGCAGGTGGTGAAGATCGTGCACGAGGAGCTCACCGAGTTGATGGGCTCGGGCGACTCCCGACTGGCGTTCGGGCGCCCGCCGACCGTGATCCTTCTCGCCGGCCTGCAGGGCTCGGGCAAGACCACCGCGGCGGCGAAGCTCGCCCTCCTACTCCGCAAGGACAAGAAGCGGCCGGGACTCGTTGCGTGCGACCTGCAGCGCCCCGCGGCCGTCGATCAGCTCGAGCAGCTCGGCAAGCAGATCCAGATTCCTGTCTTCGCGCTCGACCGCAGCGATCCGGTCGAGGCGGCCCGGCGTGGGCTCGAGGCCGCTCGCACGGACGGGCTCGACGTCGTGATCCTCGACACGGCAGGCCGCCTGCATGTCGATACCGAGCTCATGGACGAGCTCGAGCAGGTCGCGACCGTGACGAAGCCGACGAACGTCCTCCTCGTCCTCGACGCGATGACGGGCCAGGAAGCGGTGAACGTCGCAGTCGCCTTCCAGGAGCGCGTCGCATTCGACGGCGTAATCCTGACCAAGCTCGACGGCGACGCCCGCGGCGGCGCCGCGCTCTCGGTGCGCGCCGTCACCGGCCGACCCGTGAAGCTCGTCTCGGTCGGCGAGAAGCTCGACCAGCTCGAGTACTTCCATCCCGACCGAATGGCGTCGCGGATCCTGGGGATGGGCGACGTCCTCACGCTGATCGAGAAGGCGGAGGCGGCCGTCGAGCTCGACGAGCAGGCCGACATGGAGAAGCGCATCCGCGCGGGCGAGTTCACGTTCGACGACTTCCTCGCGAGCTACCGGATGATCCGCCGGATGGGGCCACTCCAGGGCGTGCTGAAGATGATCCCGGGCATGGGGAAGCAGCTGCAGGGGCTCGATCTCGACGAGAAGCAGCTCGCGCGGGTGGAGGCGATCGTGCTCTCGATGACACCGCACGAGCGCCGCATGCCGCACGTCATCTCCACGCAGCGTCGCCGCCGGATCGCGGCCGGCAGCGGGACGTCGCTCGACGAGGTGAACAAGCTCATGGCCGCCCGCAAGCAGATGGCGAAGATGATGAAGCAGATGGGCAAGGGGAAAATGCCGACGCTCCCGCCGGGAGTGGGCGGTCCCAGGCGCTAGCCTTCCCGCTTCATCTCAGAGAAAGGCACAGACAGCACATGGCAGTGAAGATCAGGTTGACGCGCGTCGGATCGAAGAAGAACCCGATCTACCGCGTCGTGGTGGCCGACTCGCGCTCGCCGCGCGACGGCCGCTTCATCGAGATCGTCGGTCGCTACAACCCGCAGACCGACCCGTCCACGATCGACCTCGACGAGGGGAAGATCAAGGACTGGATGGCGAAGGGCGCGCAGCCGACGGCTCCCGTCTCGCGGCTCATCAGGGCTGCGGGCTTCGACGGCTGACCGACGTGGCGGAGCTCCTCGAGTGGCTTGCACGGCGGCTGGTCGACGAGCCCGACGCCGTTCGGGTCGAGACCGAGGAGCGTGAGGATGCGATCGTCTTCCATCTCCACGTCGCGCCGGACGACGTCGGGAAGGTGATTGGCAGGCAGGGACGGATCGCGCGCGCTCTGCGGAGCGTCGTCCGTGCCGGGGGCGCCCGGGCGGACGAGCGGTACGTGCTCGAGATTGCCGACTGAGCCCGAGTCCGAGCTCGTCCGCATCGGCACGGTCGGCAAGCCGCACGGTCTCGACGGCGCTTTCGTCGTCGAGGGCGCGAGCGAGGATCCCCGACGCTTCGAGATCGGCGCGACGATGATCGTCGGGGGCGAGACGGTCCGCGTGACGACCTCCCGTCGCGTTGGAGGCGGCCGGCACGCGATCAAGCTCGACCGCCGGGTCGAGCGGGGGGCGGTCTTGAGCATCCGCCGCGAGGATCTCGCGCCCCTTCCGCCGGATTCGTACTACGTGTCCGACCTCGTCGGGCTCGAGGTCCTCGATGAGCGCGGAGAGGTCGTCGGAGTCGTGCGCGACGTGCAGCCCGGCCCGGCCAACGACGCGATCGAGCTGGACACCGGGCTCTTGCTGCCCCTCGTCGGGGCCTGTGTCCGCGAGATCGACCTCGCGGCGCGCCGGATTCGTCTCAATCCCGGCTTCACCCCCTGACGGCTACGGTTTCGCGTCGTGCTCCTCGACGTCTTCACGCTCGTACCGGGTGCGTTCGACTGGGCCCGCGAGCGGCGTCCGCTGGCGGGGATCCTCGGGCGTGAGCTCGAGCTCCGCGTCTTCAACTACCGCGACTCCACGCCGTTGTCCGCCGGACAGGTGGACGACGACCCCTACGGTGGCGGACCGGGGATGGTGCTGCGGGTCGACGTGGTCGCCGCCGCGCTCGATGCCGTCTACGGCGGGCTTCCGGCACAGCGGGTGATCGCGCTCTCGCCGCAGGGCCGCCAGCTCGACCAGGAGCTCGTGGAGGAGCTCGCGCTGGAGCCGTCGCTCACGGTGCTCTCGGCCCGGTTCGAGGGGTTCGACCAGCGGATCCTCGAACATCTCTGCACGGACACGATCTCGATCGGGCCCTACATCCTCTCCGGAGGAGAGATTCCCGCGCTCGCACTCGTCGACGCGGTCGCGCGCCGGCTTCCCGGTGCGCTCACGGAAGGATCGGGCGAGGTAGAGAGCTTCTCTGCGGCACTCGACGGCGGTCTGGAGTATCCGCACTACACGCGGCCGGCCGAGTTCCGGGGTTGGGCGGTACCGGAGATCCTGCTCTCGGGCGACCACGGACGGATCGACGCGTGGCGCCGCGAGCGGGTCAGGTCGCTCTCGTGAGCGACACCGAAGAGCGCCAGGTCGCTCCGCCCGAGCCCCCGTCCGAGGAGGAGGACTGGCGGATGCCGCGTGAGTACCGCTCGCCGCCGCCTCCCGCTCCGCCGTTCTCCTGGCCCCTCCCCCCGCCCGCGGCGGACAGGCGCCCGGAGGACGGTCACGAGTTCCACCACCCGCTCGACCGGGTCACGGGCCGCCTCCCTCGCAGGCTACGAATCACGGTCGACTGGATCGTCACGATCGTCGGTGCGGTCGCGATCGTCCTCGCGATCAAAGCCTGGGTGGTGAACCCGTATCGGATCCCCTCCTCGTCGATGGAGGCGACGCTCCACTGCGCGCAGGGCCCGGTTGCGCCCGGCTGCCTCGCGCGGTTCTCGGATCGCGTCCTCGCGAACCGCTTCGTCTACCACTTCCGCGATCCGGCGCGCGGCGACATCATCGTGTTCGAGACCCCCGCCGAGGCTCGCGCCAAGTGCGGCGCCGGAGGGACGTTCGTCAAGCGGATCGTCGGCCTGCCAGGTGAGCGGGTCGGCATCCGGCTGCGGCGAGGCGCCGCGTTCGTCTACATCGACGGAGAGCGGCTCGAGGAGCCGTACATCGACAACGACCGGCGCGACATCGGCCCGGAGGAGTCGTTCCGCGTGCCCCCGGGGAGCTACTTCGTCATGGGCGACAACCGCTCGCAGTCGTGCGACTCGCGGACGTGGGGCTCGGTGCCGAGGGACAACATCATCGGCAAGGTCTTCATGACCTACTGGCCGCCGCTTCGCATCTCCTTCTTCTAGGCAAGGCCAATGATCAAGTGCGCGACCCGGCCGGGAGCGGACGGCTCTAGGGATCTGCGCCAACCGAGCTGGTACCATTGCCCGCCGGTCTTCCGGCCCTCCCTTTCTCATGCATCCGACGATCGAAAGCCTCGAGCAGCGCCACATGCGCACGGACCTGCCGCAGTTCAAGGCGGGTGACACACTGCGTGTGCACTTCAAGGTGATCGAGGGCAACCGGCAGCGCATCCAGGTGTTCGAGGGCATCTGCATCAAGCGCCAGGGCTCCGGGTTTCGCGAGACGTTCACAGTGCGAAAGCAGTCGTTCGGAGTCGGCGTCGAGCGCACGTTCCCGCTCCACTCGCCGAAGATCGAGACGCTCGAGGTCGCCGCGATCGGCGACGTTCGGCGCGCCAAGCTCTACTACTTGCGCAAGCGAGTGGGAAAGAAGGCGCGCGTCCGCGAGCTCCGGCAGCGCTAGTCCCTAGACTCCGGCGCGTGGCTCGGAGTAGTGGCCAGCGTCTTCTCGGCTTCGATCGCAAGCTCGGTGTGCGCTTCGTCGCGGGCGCGGACGAGGCCGGTCGTGGATCTCTCGCCGGCCCGCTCGTCGTGGCGGGCGTCCTCTTCGACTACGAGACCCTCCGCGGCTCGCGGGTCAGGCCGCTGTCGACGCTGAACGACTCGAAGCAGGTTTCCGTCGAGGAGCGGGAGGAGCTGTTCCAGGCGGTCGGCTCGTGCGCGTCGGCGATCAGCGTGCGCGTCGTCCCGGCCGGAACGATCGACCGCGACGGACTTCATCGATCCAACCTGGCGGGGCTGCGCGCGGTGCTCGGCGATCTGCATCCACCCGCTGATGCGTGCCTCGTCGACGGCTTCCGGCTCGGGCCCAGCGCGCCGCCGCATCGCGCCGTGGTCGACGGCGACGCGCGGAGCGCCGCGATCGCCGCGGCGTCGATCGTCGCGAAGGTCGTCCGCGATCGCGTCATGCGGCGCCTCGACGCGCTCTACCCGAACTACGGGTTCGTCTCGCACGTGGGCTACATCACGCCCGCGCACAACGACGCCGTCCGCTCGCACGGGCCTTCGGAGCTGCACCGCCGCTCGTTCCAGGCGCGCTGCTACGCCGTCGAGGCCGCGTGAATCGCGGCGAGCGCCGCGCCCTCATCCATTACAGGCTCCGCGGCTACCGGCTCGTCGCGGCGAACGTCCGCGTCGGGCGCTACGAGCTCGACCTCGTTCTCCGCCGCGGCCAGCGCCTCCTCGTCGTCGAGGTGAAGGAGAAGAGCGGCACGGCGTTCGGCGAGCCGCTCGAGATGATCGACGAGGAGAAGGTGCGTCGCGTCCTGATCGCCGCCGCCGGCTGGCTGCACTCGCGACCGGATCTCGCCGGGCTCGAACTCGAGTTCGAGGCCGCCGGTGTGCGGGCTCGCAAGGTCGAGCGGGTGCCACTGACGTAGGGACGCCCTGCGGCCCGTCGAAAGGGTCGCAATGCCGACGCAGGCTGCGCTCTACGACGAGCTGGCACCCGAGCTCCACCTGTCCTGGTCCGAGGCGGAGCTTCCGGAGCGTGAGCGCACGAAGCACGTCCATCGTCTCCACCCGTACCTCGGCAAGTTCGTCCCGCAGCTCGTCGAGGCGCTCCTGGAGCGCTACGTCACGCCCGGCGGCCGTGTGCTGGACCCGTTCGCCGGCTCCGGAACGACGCTGGTGCAGAGCCTCGAGTCCGGCTACGACGCCGTGGGTGTCGACATAGCCGCGTTCAACTGCCTTCTCATGCGGGTGAAGATCGAGCAGTACGACCTCGATGGGCTAGAGGCCGACCTGCAAGGGGCGCTCGCTCGTTCAGGCCGGTCGCGGGCACGGCCGAGCCGCTACGTGCGCGAGTGGTTCGCCCCCGTCGCAGCCGCCGAGCTCCTTCACTTCCGCTCCATCGTCGACGACTACGAGCACGCCGACGTGCTGCGCGTCGTCCTCGCGCGAGCGGCGCGCTCGGCCCGCTTGACGACGCATTTCGACCTCGACTTCCCGCGCGCGCCGCAGACCGGGCAGTACTGGTGCCACAAGCACCGACGGACGTGCACACCGGTGCAGGAGGCGGGCAAGTTCCTCTCGCGCTACCTCCTCGACACGCTCGCGCGCATCGAGGCGTTCGCCGGCGCTCGGGCGCCTGGGTTCGCCGCTCGGGTCGTCCACGGCGACTCCACGCAGGTCGGGCTCGATGGGCCGTTCGACGCTGTCGTCACCTCGCCGCCGTATCCGGGCCTCATCGACTACCACGAGCAGCACCGTTACGCGTACGAGCTGCTCGGGCTCGACGACCAGAGGGAGCGAGAGGTCGGGGCCGCAGCGTCCGGCACCGGGAGAGCCGCGATCGAGTCGTACGTTGCCGGGGTTTCGACCGTGCTCACGCGAACCGCGGACGTGCTCGCGGACGACGCGCCCGTGCTCGTGGTCGTGAACGACAGACGTGACCTGTATCCGGAGATCCTCCGACGGAGCCGTCTTCGCCTCGTCGACCGCCTCGAGCGGCACGTCAACCGCCGGACCGGACGGCGCGCCGGTGAGTACTACGAGTCCGTTTTGGTCTGTGTACGGGATCCGTAAGAGATCCGTCAGGCTCGAGAGGCTTCGACCGGAAGCCGCAGTAGCCTGGGCCGATCCTCACTAGAAAGGGGTTCGGATGAAGGCATTCGTCCGCCGGCCGTCGCCGGCGATGATCGTCGCGTGCATCGCCCTTCTCGTCGCTCTCGGCGGGACGAGCGTCGCGGCCGTTAGCCAGCTCGCACGCAACAGCGTCGGAACGCCGCAGCTGAAGACGGGCGCGGTCACCAACGCGAAGCTCCGCAACAACGCCGTCAACTCGGCGAAGGTCGCGAATCGCTCACTGCTCCGCTCGGACTTCGCGCCCGGCCAGCTGCCCGCAGGCCCGGTAGGTCCTCAGGGTCCGGCCGGTCCGGCAGGCCCGGCCGGTGCCGCGGGTCCGGCAGGCGTCATCGGCGCGATCACCGTGCGCACGAGCTCCTCGCTCGTCGCCGGCGGGGCCGCCGAGAACGGGGCCTACAACAGCGCCCGGGTCACGGCCTCGTGCCAGCCGAACGAGCGTGC
>Ga0190275_10002261_pt1 | contig 13922 bp, 25 predicted proteins | sample Popmic550T_FD_133745 | JGI IMG/M metagenome (GOLD analysis project Ga0190275, IMG submission 133745) | Populus adjacent soil microbial communities from riparian zone of Yellowstone River, Montana, USA - 550 T | ecosystem: Environmental > Terrestrial > Soil > Riparian zone > Trees stand | place... | reverse complement strand
TCTACCCACCACGGCAACCGCTTCCAGGCGGCGGCTATACTCGACAAGCTAGTCTCCCATCTAGATGCTTGTAACGTCTTGTAACTAATGTCGTTTGCTGCGTCCGGGAAGTATAGAGGATCGCCAGAGAGCCCGTTGTGAATCCGTTCCGACTTTGCACATAGATGTGTCGCTGAGCAGCCTGCGAGATGCATGGCCTTGTGTAGAGCGAGCTCCTAGCAATCAGCGGTCAGCCATCAGCTTTTGGTCCCTTGCTAGGAGCTGATGGCTGAGAGCTGACGGCTACATTAGATCAGTATCCTGTTGGGGCAAGGCCGAGGTAGCCCAGGCACGCCTGATTCTCGGTTATGGAGATCGGGGGCGACTCGACGTTCAGGGAGCAGCTGGTGGTCGTGACGTCGAGGTTACCCTGTACCAGCTGTGGCACGGAGATTTCGACATCCTGCAGATCTGCCCTGGTGTTGTAGAGGATCGCACCCTGCAGGTTTGCCTGGTCCATAGTCACCTCTACCTCGTCGATGCGGCCGAGCAGCATCAGGGGAGGGAAGTTCGAGGAGACTTGCACGTCGGGCTTGGTAGGCGTCCCGAAAGACGTCTGGAGCCTGCTGGCGATCTGGCCCTCGATCAGCCCGGGGAGGATCAGGTAGGAGAACAATCCCACGAGTACCAGCAGGACTATGAGGTTTCTCGTCGATCTCCTCAAGGCTACGCTCCCTCGGTCGGTCCGCCGCAACCGGGCTCCGTCGCCGGCTCGTGTCCGCACCAGTGCACTCTATATGGCGCGGTCGGTCGGGCGCATCCCCCAAATGGGTGATTCTTGCCCTTCGACACCCGGAAGACCTGCCTGTCCGGGACGTCGTCGGACCCGGATCGTCTTGCCTCATCTCGCCTCAAGGGAGATCCCTCCGCCGGTTGCAGCGGGGCGTCTTCGGCCTTGCGGCACGGCGTCCCGCCGAGCGCGTTCTCTAGCTGCAGGGGATCCCCGATCAGGTCGTAATACTCTTTGTCTCCGTTAAAGCTAGCCGGTTTCGGCGGCGCGGCACTCGGCGCCGTCGCAGTTCTCTAGCCTGTCGAGCTGGGCGTTGGATCTCCGCACCAGCCTCTGGTTGTCCCCGGGATCCCGGGAACTTACCTGGTAAGGGTCGTTACGCATGTCGTAGAGCTCCCGTTCGCCGTTGACGTACCTGACCCACGAGAAGTTCTTCGTACGAAGGGCCTTGTAGGTAGGGGCATCGGAAGTTCCGCCCACGGCGTCGGTGCGCCAGTTCTCCGTTAGTATGCCCGTTCGCCAGTTGCTGACGGTGGGTGGGGAGGAATCGAGCAGCGGGACCATGGACTTGCCGTCCACGAAGGTGGGCGGCGTCACGCCCGCGAGCCTCGCGAAGGTCGGGGCCAGGTCGTTGTTGAGGACCTGGTGGTTGAGCGCCCGGCCAGCCGGCACGTTGGGACCGCGCACCATCAGGGGTACCCTGATGTCCTCCTCGTAGGGTGTACGCTTGCCCTGCGTCATACGGTGTTGGCCCAGATGGTATCCGTTGTCGGAGGTGAAGACGATGTAGGTGTTGTCCAACTCCCCCGTCTCGCGGAGCGAGGCGACTACGTCGTCTAACAGGTCCTTGACAGAGAGCATAGATGCCAGGCGGTCCTGATGAAGCTCGCGCATCTTGGAGATCTTCCTGTCAGACAGTCTTGACTGGTCCCTGATATAGCGGGGTTTGTCAGACACGTCCCTCTCGTTGAAGCTCGGGGGGCGCGGCAGGTCCGTGTTCTCGAATAGGTCCGCATAGCGGGGGGCTGGTATCGCCGGCTGGTGGGGAGCCCTGGTCCAGATGGACAGGAAGAACGGGTTCGGGTTGGCCGAGGCCCGCCGGATGAAGTCTACCGACTCGTCGGCGAACAAGTCCGTATCGTGACCCTGGACCTCGAGCACCCTTCCGGGCTCGTTGGCCTTCTTGTCGAAGACTCTCTTGTTGTTGTACTCGCCGAGCCATCCGAACCACTCGTCCCAGCCAGGCGGCGCGTATGTCTCATTGTAGCCGTTGAGGTACTTGCCGACGAACTTGGTCTGGTATCCGGCGGCGTCCAACCAGGTCGCCACCGTGGACCGATCCTTGAGCGTGTCGTGGAATTTGTCTTCCCCACCGAGCGGCGCCACGTTGCCCCTTATGCCGTGGTTGTGGGGATACTGCCCGCGCAGGATCGTGGCCCGGCTGGGACAGCACACCGCGTCGGAGACGTACGCCCTGTTGAAGGTCGTGCCGTTCTGGGCCATGACGTCGCGCAAGCCGTCCAGGTACTGCATGGATTTGTTGTCCAGATCGTCGGTGAGGACGAAGACGATGTTGGGCCGCTCGGCGGCGATGGCGGACCTCATCGACCCAAACACAGTGACCAACACGACCACCGTCGCGAGGAGAATTGCTGTCCCCATCGAAGCCAACACCCGAACCGTTCTTTTCATTCCTGGAATCCCCCGTTGGTAAGCTGAAGAGTCGAGTCGGAGCAGTTCCGCCCCCGATGCACAACCCGCCCATCGTACCCTACGATCGCGGGTTTGTGAATCTGCCGGGTGGCCATTCTTCAAGAAACCCCACAGAGCACGAGGCGACGAATGTTCGAACCGCCCGAATACGTAGCCCTCTGGGAGTGCCGGCGGACTCCCGTTCGGCCAGCTCGCCGTCCTATCGAGGGCGGTATCGGGGCACCGGCGGCCGAAGATTGGGCCGAGCGGAACAGCGAGGCCTTGCTGGATGTCCTCCGCTAGATGCGGTGGCTACCATGGCCCTGGCCTCCCGACGCCGTGCCGGTAGACGAGGCTTTAGGGCCTGGTCCCCGGCGAACAGACTCAAGATCGGAAGAAGTCTTCTGCGCTGTTCAGGACCTCTAGAGCAAAATGTATCAGGGCTCCGAGGAAAACGATGAGGCTGGGACCCACCAGCTGCCTGAGCAAGCTCGTCTGCTGGGATGGTTTCCCTGCGTCTGGCCCTCCCGTGGCCCCGGAGAGCTTCGCAACGATCTGCTCCGGAAGCCCCAGGTCCACGCTCTTCTGGTAGGCCCTCGCCTTGAGCACGTCTGCAAAGCGTCCGCCCGCCAGGAAGAACACGGCCGGTCCGAAACATGAGAAGGCGAACAGCTCGAGCCAGTCCCTCGTATCGGCCGCCCGAAGGACGCCCATCCCAAGCGTGAGCATGTGTGCCACTATGACGCCGACTATCGTGAGGGAACCCACGAGCAGGCCCAGAAGGGTGTAGATCCCCGTCCGGTATCCCGGCAAGGCTGGCCCAGAACCCGAAGGGCAGGGGGGCGAGGAACCAGCTGAGTATGAGTATCGAGAGAACGATTCCTATCCCCAGGGAGGTCGCGAGATCCCTGCTGAGGTTCTCGATGTTGTCCACGGGACCGGTGGGGTTGCGGGTCACCAACCCGCCGAGGCGCCTCGTGACGAGCAGGTAGAGCGTGGCGCTCACGAACGAAACCAGGGCGGGCAAAACGACCGCCAGCGTGACCTGCCTCCGGTTTGGTTCCGCGTGGAGAAACTTGTCTACGAAGTACCATTCGCTGGTCTGCTGGACGTCGCGGGAGGCGGTGAGATCCAGTACCCTGCTTTCGAGCGAAGACACTCCTTCTCTGAGCTGCTCGTTCTCCTTCGCAAGGGAAAGGTTCTGTCCACAATAGCGGCAAACGATCGCCTCGTCCTTGACCTCCTCCGCGCAATAAGGACACTTCATCTCGGACCGCTTGCTTTCCCCTCTTCGCTTGCCACACACAGACACTAGAGTTTGCTAGACGACTGACATCGAGGGAACCGAGCTTTCAGCTTTCAGATATAGGCTTTTCGGCTGATGGCTACGTTCCAGAAGAGTCGATTCCTCTGCAAACCGCTGCGTCACTACTACAAGAGAATAATGGCAATCTGTACAACCCATGCATTAGGCCCGGCGAGGCTCTCCCTCGCTCTACGCTACTGGTGCTTCGTCCGGCACCCGGCGGAGGCTATCTGTGGGGTAATAGATAGGATGCTTCGCTATCTTTCTCGAACAGAGGTCGGGGCCGTCCTGTAAGCCGGATTCTGCCCTAAGGAGGCTACGGGGCGTCGAACGATAGCATCATGTCGGAAGAAGTCCATATTTCCGCCGATCGGAGCCTCCGAGCGGCGAGTGGTGTCGGAGGAAATGGGGTCGTGTTGGTGTCGGTTAGGGTACAGGCTAGGGTCAGATCCTAGAACAGTTCGTCCATCGCGCGGGCTGTCTCGTCCCTCATGTCGTCAAGGACGTGGGCGTTTCGGCGAAGGGTCATCGCCGGGTCTGCGTGGCCGAGCATCTTGGAGACCTCGTGGATGGGTCGGCCTTGCCTTAAGGCGTGGGTGTCGGCGGTGTGGCGGAGGTCATGGAAGCGAACGTCTGTGGGAAGCTCCGCCTCACGCAGGAACCCTCGCAGGGAGCGCATCACGGAGTCACGCCGACGGACCTTGCCTCGGGTGTTCGGAAAGACCCAACCCGGATCCTCCCAGGTCGCGGTGGCCATCCTCTCCTTGAGCTGGTGGGCGCGGTGGGCATTCAAGACGTCGACAGTGCGAGGCCCGATGCCCACGGTCCTCTCCACCCCAGTCTTCGTCGGGGTGACGACGGTCTTCGTCCTCGTGTCCGCTGATCGGCATACCCTGAGAGTACGCTCTGCATCACCCCCACGGTGTTCGGGTGCAATTCCTCCTCAAGCTTGCGCGCCTTGAGGGCCCGCACGTGGACCACGGAGACATCGCGGAGCCTGAGGCGCTTGAAGAAGTGAAAGAAGTGGTTTCGGACGGTACGCTCGTAGCGGCCGTAGGTGCTCACGGCTACCTGGTAGCGGGCCGTGTCCGAAAGCCAGCGCTCCAGGAACTCGGAGACGGTTAGGCGCTGGGGATCGGAGAAGAGCACACCCTTGCTCTGGTCGGCAAGTGCGATGAACTTCGCATCGTTCGCCTCCTGAGCGGTACGGCCGTAGAAGCTTACCTTCCTGCGTCCAGTCGGCGTGTCGAGAGTGGCGCGGGTCTCGTAGCGTCCGTCAGCACGCTTGCGTGCGTCGGTGCCCGCCCCGTTGGGATTCTTGGCCATGCTCCACCGGGTAGCACGAGAGCAAACGGGCGCTAGGCCTGCGCCCGGAGTGTCGGCCTGTGACTATGAGGCCTATTCTGTCGAAGAGGAGAGTTCTACAGAAATCTCCTCTAGAGCGTTCTCGGACCTTCGGATGTCCGGCCTTGGCGGGAATTCGCACCGTGCATGGCCCCGGTCCGAAGACCTTAGCGTGATGGGCTGAACTTTCCTTCTACCAGGTAGAATCATTACGTGACCAATGGTCTCAGAATACTTGGCGCCCTGCGTGCTGCCTTCCATAGCACCTCTGGCATAGGACCGGGGTGAAGCCGTACTCACCGAACTTTGTCTTGACGGCGTTCTCTACGGCCCAACGACGCTCGGAGAACCGTTTCGCCCATCGTTCGAGGGCTCTCGATCCGGCGCGGTCTTGCGAGAAGCTGGCACGCTCGAGCAGCTCGCCTGTGGCTTGGGCGATGGCCGCTACGGCGACCGACACCTTGGGGGGATCGACTCCGATCAGGACCTTCATGAGCGAACGCACCTCCGTTTCGGTCGGACCTCTGCCGCCATCGTCGCGCGCGAAGGACATTCCGATTTCGGGCTCTGCTTCCATACCTCTTTTGAGTCACTCCGCCCGCCGCGTTCTCTACGGAGGGACGCAAGCCGAGAACAAGCCAACCCACCTCTCGTGGGCGAAAGGAAGTTCGCGAGCGATCCCTATGACCGGCACCCTAGAAGCTTAGCGGCTCTAGAGACCACCGAGCTCTTGGCCAGAGTTGAACAAGTCGGGGGTTACTTCGCCGTGACTACACCTTTTGGGCCATTTCCGATGTCCCTTTCGTACCATCGGCTACATACCATCGTCTACAATGTGGGCCATTCGTGGTTAACTGTTCTAGTTGCACTAGTTGGCTTTGAGCGATCTCTGTGTGCGCCTTCCGGCATGGATCTTGTTCATGAGGAAGGAAGCCCATGCCGGTCCGAGCGATCCTGATCGACGACCACATCATGTTCAGGGAGGGGCTTGTTAGCACTCTCGGCTCCCGTCAAGCGGACATAGAGGTAGTCGGGCACTCATCCACGGGTGAGGCCTTCGCCCTAATACGGGAGACAACCCCAGACGTGGTCATCACGCAGATAGACGTCGATCTGCATAAGGCCAAAGAGGTGCTAAGGAGGATACGAGAGGCCTCTCCCGACTCCAGGATCGTGGTTCTCACCATCTTCGACAACCTCCGCTACGTGCAGGCTCTCTCCAAGCTAGGCATCGACGCCTACATCCACAAGACTTCCTCCACACGTGAACTCGTTGCTACCATTGAGGCCCTCATGCGCGAGCCAAGAGGTGAGAACACGGTGGTCTCCATGCCCCGCGGCTCCCTGGAGCGGATGGGCGATGGGCCCATGGGGACGCTCTCCGAGAGGGAGACGGAGGTCTTAGTGCATGTAGCCCGTGGCCGCTCCAACTACCAGATAGCCACCGAGATGCACCTCGCTGAGAGTACCGTAAAGCGCCACCTGGCCAACATCTACCAGAAGGTGGGGGTGAGTTCCAGGAGCGAAGCGACGAGGCTGGCCCTGCAGGAGATGTGGATCGGGATAGCGGAGATCACCCAAGCCGACCTCGACGGGAACGCAGGCGGGGTTTCGGAGGATGGACACTAGTGTGGCATGAGGGTCCTCATCGTCCTCACGCCGCTGATGTGCAGGGAGGCCATAGCGCACTCCCTGAGCCAACACCGCCCCTACCTGGAGGTGAGGATCGCGGCGCCCGAGGCGACAGAGGAGGAGCTAAGGTCCTTCGCGCCGCACCTGCTAGTGCATACCGACACCGACGGCCTCGACCGGGCGGCCTTGTAGGAGATACGGAGCCAGGAACGCCCACTCTTCGTCGGTAACATCGCTTGGGTATGGTTTTCGAGTATCCATGCCCAGATGCTATCGTCCCTGAGCTAAAGTTCATAACACTCTCTAAGCCTTCGCTGGTTGAGGAGGAACACCGGGATGCACGGAAGGCATGCCCCTATGTAGCTCGACCGTGGTGCTTTAGCAACTCGTCACGGGTGAGTTCGATTAGCGTCCGGTCGAACCTTATCTGCTCTACGAGATCGTTTCTGTGGTGCTCTGCACGCCTGACGCGCAACTCGTCGGCCTGGCCGTCGACGCTTTCCAGCCATTGGTCCATCTCGAACACTTCGCGGAGCTTCGTTTCGGAGTGGTTCTCCAACCCGAGCAACTCGGCGTGACGCACGCACAGCACCTTACCCGCCAACCGGATCTCGCCCGGCCTCAGGCACCCTCCTTCTGCTTCGCGGATCTTGCCGATTTCACAGCGGGGTTGCTGGTCGGCTAACCGCTCGTTGGCATCTTCTTGGGCCACAGGAACACGCTCCTTCCGTCTCGGCTCGTCGACCTCGCCGGTTAACGGAACGCGCCCTAAGGCCCGAGTCGAGGGGAGAAGCACGGCCGAGCTTGCGGCGGCTTCGGCCCCAGTAAGGCATCCACGCTCGGTGGTAGTGCTTATCGTAGCACGCGCGACAATTCGCATACCTAATGGCTAAAGCGGCGATAGAGGGTTCCCATGGCGCCACACGCCCGAGGCGTTACGCCAAATTGGGGAGCGACCTCCAGCGTAAAACAGGTACTCTCAGGTGCCCGGCCCTTTCCCCGTTCACCTATTGCCCCAGGGTAGGCACCAACTTTATGGTATGCGGAGGGGTATGCCCCGAGCGCTAATCGGCGTCCTCCCACACCGCCAACTCGACCTCGAAAAGGCTCACGCCACCGACGTTGAACGCGGCCACGAAAGAGCCATCGGACCGATGCAAGACCAGCTGCTCCGCGTCGCGCTCCAGATAATAGCCGAACGGCAATTCGAAGCCGTCGTGCCCGTCCGTGAGCCCATGCCCGACCATCATAAGACCAGCGTGCTAAATGGCGATGCCTTCGTCGACCACGGAGAGGTCGGGAAGCCAGAATAGCTCCGATCGCCCGTCATCTAGGAGGACATCAACAGCGGCATGTCCGGGATTTCCCCAGAGGTGCTGCACGGTGCCCCTCATACCGGCGAACTGGCTCTTCCAGTGGCCTTCCCTCACCCGCACCATGGCCCCTCTACGAGCTTCGTTTGCCTGCAAGGGTCTCAACCTCCCGTTGTTCTGCTTGTTGCTGACATCAATAGTGCACCCAGCCCTGGGCTACCATCGTCAAGGCTATTCACGGTAAGGGCTGGTGCTTCATCGCTCGCAGTTCGTGGAACCAGTAGAGCTCGACGCTTCCGTCCTCGAAGAGCACGTCCACCGCCAGGTAGTCGGGATGACCGTAGGTCCTCTCGATGGTGCCGACACGCCCTTCCCCGGCCCGCTTGGCTCCGTCCAGCACCCCCACCGATGTGCCGATACGCGCCTCACGCGATTCCAAGAAATTCCCTTCTAGTCGTCGTACGCTGTGCGGGGCCGGACCCCATCCACCGGAGAAACTTGGAAACCGACCCCAACGGCGTCCCTTTCCCGATCATCTACCATAGCAGGGCACTACACCTTTTTATATACCCAGCGGCACTTTGTGCTCGGCGGCACCCGGGGTGACGAATGCGGGTCGAATGCGTGTGAAACATGCAACTTATAGGCTTCTTCCCTAGCGCGGGCAACCCTCGAGCGCTCCTTACGGCAGCTAGTGGGGCCCCTTCGCCCGAGCGCCGAATCGATGGCCCGAAAGATGCAGTACGAGCCGGAGTTCACTACAATGATGAACAGAACTTAGAACACAATTCCGCGGTTAGTGGCGAACGTACAGCGAAGGATTTTAGCGTTGCCTGACTCAAGCGCCGAGAGGATCAGGCTCCTCTCCATGGTCGACATATTCGAGCCGCTAACGGAAAGGGAGATAGAGAGCCTAAACGGCCAGCTTCCCGATCGCCGCCTGCAGCGGGGAGAGATCTTCTTCGGCCCGGAGGACCGCTCGGAGAGGCTCTTCCTCCTGCAGAGTGGCAGGGTGAGGATCTTCAGAACGACGCCCGACGGGCGCGAGTTCACCCTCGCGGTGGTCGAGTCGGGGACGATCTTCGGGGAGATGGCGCTCACGGGCCAGCAGCTGGAGGGGGCCTTCGCCCAGGCCATGGAACCCTCCCAGGTTTCCACCATGCTCAGGGCCGACCTGGAGCGTTTGGTCCTGGATAAGCCCCAGGTCGGGCTGCGGATAATGCAGCTCCTGAGCGAGCGCCTCAGGCGCCAGGAGAGACGCCTCGAGGATACCGGCATGAAGGACGTCCGGGCGCGCCTGGCCAGCATCATCGTGCTTCTGGTGGAGAGCGAGGGGGTAAGGAGCGGCACCGGTTACAGGATACCCTCCCACTACACCCACGAGCGCCTGGGGACCATGATCGGGGCCAACCGCACCGCCGTAACAAGGGCTTTCGGCCTGCTCCAGGACGAGGGGGTGGTGCAGTTGAGGCGGCGTCTGATCTACGTTTCGGACATCGACGCCCTGAGGAAGTCAGCCGATTACGGCACCGCCCAGGAGGAATAGCGGCTTCCATAGGGGAGGAGCCCTGCCGTCGTCCGAACCGTGTTCTTCGTGGCGCCCATCTACGACTTCTTTGGCACGTTCGAGCTCCGCCAATACCCTCGCTCGACCCCGAGCAGGCGCACCACATCTGCCCAGTCTGCATGCCTCCCCCGACCATAGCTCCACGTGCGCCAGGATCGCCCGCCAGTAGGTTAGCCGCTCCTCCAGCCGGAGCCGATCGGCGTGCCGCTCGCACAAAGTCAATCCGTCCAGTCCGACACCTCCGTCCTCGGGACAGTACTCGCCCTTGAGGGTACGCTCGAACTCGCAGCGGGATTCTCTGCTTGGACCTTCATCTTGGATGTATCGGTAGGACACGAGAGGCACCTCCCCTTCGGTAGGACCTGGTACCTCCCCGGTGATAGGCCGGGCCTGCTTTCCCTGGGCCCGAAGGAGCGGCTGCGCCGCTCGTAAGATATCAAGAAGCTCCTTGCTACGCCTCCATTGTAACAAAGCCATGTCCAAGCTATGCACGCTCGGGCACGGTGTGCCCCAGGGAACACCTCGAGAACAAAGAGGTTTTGGAGTGCCCTGCAAGTAGGTCGCAGCAAGCCGTGGCAAGCTTGGGTGTTGCTCGCGCTACAGGATGCTGCGCCGACTCCGGGACGGCCGCCAGTTCCGACTACGGGGTTGGTCGGGCCGCTTTTAGTTGACCGCGAGCATGGGATGTTCTTCCTTGCCGACGCTGTGGGGGTTCGCCCGGAAGCACCGATTTCTTAGAGTGGCTATTCTGCGTAATTCGGCTAAATAGTATCCTGCGAACTCCGTCTAGACGCCGCCCGAAGTCTTTGGCTCTCTCTGCACACATCGGGCCATTTTCCCCGCAAGCGCCGCGGGCATCCCCGGCCTCGCGGAGGTGAGGCTCGCCCCGCCGGAGGAGGCTGAGGCCGAGTTGGCGTCCTTCCGGCCTCACCTGCTCGTCCACAACGACTCAACCGGCGGGTTGGTCTCGATCCCACAGGCGGCCCTGGAAGCGGTCCCCCACCGCCTCGAGGTGCTCTATTCCGACTCCATGGACGTACGCATCAGCGCGGACGGCCGCCTCACCGAGGTGCGCGACGCCTCCACGGAGGACCTGCTAGGGGCCGTGGACGACGCCGCCTCGCTCGCCGGCCGGGAGGAAAGCCCCGGCTATAGAGAGCAGGAGCTCTCCTGGGTCCCTACCCCTCGTCTTCTGCGGTGATCTCCTCTATGGTGATCCACTCCCTGAGGAGCGCCTCCCTTGAGGCCTCGCCCCTCGAAGAGACGCCCATCTTGTGGTAGACGTTCGCAAGGTGGCGCTTTACGGTCCCCTCGGCCACGTGCAGCGAGGAGGCTATCCGCTCGTTGGAGAGGCCGCGGGCTGCGAGCAGCACTATCTCAAGCTCCCTGGCAGACAGGACGCTCTCGATCCCCTCCTCGGTGCCCTACAGCATCGAGCGCGGCATCCCAACGACGGCGTTCTCGCTTGCGGGGTCGAGCACAGCAGCCCTACGGCCGCCACCAAGTGCTCGGAGGAGAAGCTCTTGAGCAAGTAGGCGCTCGCCCCTACCCCCGTGAGCCCCCTGACGTAGCGGGGCTCTCGAACATGGTGACGATCACGACCTTGGGCGCTTCGGGGAAGGCGCGCATCGCCTTCAGGGTCTCCTTGGCCCTAGAGAAGGGCATCTGCACCTGCATGATGACCACGTCCGGGGAGAGCTCGCGGGCCAGCTTGAGGGCGTCCCCGTCGTTGGGGACCTCGGCTATGACCTCCATGCCTCCGTGGGAGGCCAGTATCCTGGCAAGGCCCTCCCTGAACATGTGGTGTGGTCGTCCGCAAGCAGCACCCTGATCGGCGTGTTGGTCTCCGCGTTCGTGTTTGGGTCCTCTCCCAAAACCCACCCGCTCCGTTCCGTTGGAGCTTCCGGAAAGGCATTGTACCGTCCGCACGATTCGGGGCCAGGATCTTCGCCTCTTGGATATCGTGAGAGACATCCCCACGGTGCGCCACGCAAGTTCGAGCGGTATTCACCGGAGTGCGCATAAGAGAGATTCTGCGAACTTCATATTGAAGGTTTTCTCGGAAGGTTGCAGACTAGCGGAGAGGAGGACAGTAGTGCACGGGCTGATTGCGGTTGGGCTCCTATGTATTGTCGTGGCGCTGATTTTCTCTCAAGAGGTGTGGAGCAACCGCGGGCGTGAGACCGCGGGTATGATGGGGCTCATAGGCATCGTATGTCTAGTCGTGTATTTCCTGCTCACGTAGAGGGCTCGGGAACCCGAGTTCCCGAAGCCTCCCCACAGAGTAATTCACCCAAGTGCGTAGCAATAGAGTTCCAAGAAGTTGCGCCGGCCCGTCCTCTAGCCCTTATCTATCCAGCCCTTCAGCCCGTATGGCACAGGATGCTGTATGCTAGTGCGTCCGATAGACGGAGGGTAGACATGGCGAAAAACGTGTCGGCACTGGACGCCTATCGTGAGGGGGAACTCCCCCTACCGCCCGGCTACACCATAGAGTACGGCGCCGACGTGTTGCTCGTGCGTCGAGAGGGGGGCTCGGTGGTGGCCGCCTTCAGCGCCAGGGGCGCTACGGCCAAAGAGGTGAAACGGACGGCCTGGGACGACCAAAGGCGGTCCACCAACACGGCCTGAGAACCCACTCGCCTTCGATGATGCCAGCGTGAACTTCGCCCAAACGGCGTTCTGGGAAGTCCGTCACCAGAAGTAGCCACCTGGCATATAGGCTGGCCGGCCCAGCTCGAGATTGATGGCCACCTGAGGAATGTTCTACGCCTCGACCGTCGGTTACTATAAGCCCGTTACCCGAGGGGGAGGCGACGACTGCGAAGGTTTTCTCCTCCGCCGCACCAGAGAAAGGCGTAAGCGAATGAGAAGAACGGTTCGGCTGTTGGCTTCGGTGGGGACAGCGTTGCTGCTTGCAAGCGTGGTGGTGCTGGTAACCGCTATAGGCTCCCTCAGGTCGGCGGCCGCGACCGAGAAACCCAACATCCTGTTCGTTATGACCGACGACCAGCCCATCAAGGACACGATGGTCGCTATGCCCGAAGTGAGGGAGCGGGTGCGGGACATGGGCATGACCCTGCCAAACGCTATGTCAGCGAGTCGCTATGCTGCCCCTCTAGGGCCTCGACACTTCGGGGACAGTATCCGCACAACACCCACGTCGTGCGCAATGGTCCTCCCGAAGGCGGGGTGCAAACCTTCCGCGCCAGGGGCGAAGAGAACGATACGGTGGCCCACTGGCTAGGAGATCGGGACTACTCCACGGCGCTGGTCGGAAAGTACATGAACGGCTACAACGCCTCCTACAAGCCCTCGGGATGGGCCTACTGGTATGCCAAGGCCGACGCGGACCTTCCGCTTCTATACCTAGACTAGCCTTCCTCGGCGAGGATCAACACCGGCCAGGTGGGGATCTCTTGAGCGCGGGAGGCTGCCTCGAGTTGACGCTCGAGGCCCTCCAAAGAGAGCCACGCCTTCTTTATGGCGTCCTTGACCTCGGGGATGCTCTTCAGGTGCCTCGTGGCCGATCCCTCCGACGCTACGGTTACGGAAGGAGAACCCAGTCCTATGAGGGCATCGCAGATCGCCCGGTTGAGTTCCCCCCTTATCATGCTCGACCGGTGCGAGAGGCATATCTTTAGTAACCTCGGTGCGGGATCCTCTCCGCCGTCAGGATGAGCCCGCAGATCCTCGAGAAGACCGCTTTGGTCCAGGAACTCTCGGTGGGCTTCCTTGCTCAGGACCATCCCTTTAGGCACCAGAAGACCCGCGTGGGCGAGCAGGTCCAGCATTGGCACCTGACCTTCTCCCTCTTGAGGCTGGCTGCCCGTTTGCCACAGCCGATGTACGTGGCGGCGGCCGAAGTCATTCAAAGGCGCCTTTGAATGACTTCTTCCGTTGGGGCTTGCGCTTGGTGGGTGCCCATCGGTGTTTGGGATAGCATCCATGAGGAGCCTACTTACCGCGCGCCATTCTCTGCGATTTCTACTCTGAAAGAGAACTCTAGTAGAGGAGATCAGCCCTGCCATGAGCAGGATAGGCTAACTTTCTGGCAAGGATTGTCCAGAGTGCTCCAGCAGAAAGGGCCACTAGGAGGGCGTCAGTCGGTACTAGAGGATTCCCATCTCCCTGGCCTTGGCCAAGACCTCAAGCTGGGAGTGAGCTCCCAACACCTGAAGCAAAGCCCTGATGTGGTTTCTGATCGTGGCCTGGGAGAGGTAGAGATCGGAGCCTATCTCCCTGGCATTCTTGCCCTCATAGAGAAGCTTCAAGATCTCAAGTTGCCTTGGGGTGAGG
>Ga0190275_10002260_pt1 | contig 13923 bp, 14 predicted proteins | sample Popmic550T_FD_133745 | JGI IMG/M metagenome (GOLD analysis project Ga0190275, IMG submission 133745) | Populus adjacent soil microbial communities from riparian zone of Yellowstone River, Montana, USA - 550 T | ecosystem: Environmental > Terrestrial > Soil > Riparian zone > Trees stand | place... | reverse complement strand
GCTCCCCGCAGGTGGCCGGCCACAGCCCCGCGCGAGCCCAACCAAAACACGATTCACTGACGACAGAGGACGATTCCGAAGCCGAACCTTACAGCTCACCCGAGGAAGAGGAAGAGGAAGAGGAGGGGGCAGGTTGGAGAGGAAGAAGAGCCTGAAGACCCTCAGACTCATAAAAACGCAGAAGCCGCTGCCGAATCTGACGCTCCCGCAGACCTGTCCGCTCAGCCAATGCAAGCACAGGAGCAAACAGTATCCGCAGCTCGTCAACCACCATCGACTCGGTCACGCCCATGTCTTCCAGCAGTGCCTGCACGCTCTCGCTCCCGTACTTGGCGAAGAATGCGTCGACCACCTGCACGGACGTTTCATGAAAGAACGCGGTCTTGCGAAAAGTTAACCAGGTCTCGTAGCTGAGCACGACGAAGTCTTCCAAGTCTGACACCGTCAGGAACGAGAACAGCGCCGACAACCGCATGCTCCCGATGGCGTCCCACAGCTCGTCCGCGATCGCGCGCAGCGTCTCGGGCTCGAGTAACATCTCCGCTTGTTGCGCGGCTCGTCGAGCGAGGGAAAGAGCGCGTTGCTCGAAATAGCGGGACAGACGCTCCTCGAGCTTCTCCCCGAGCTCACGGCCGAGCTTCCGTCGCGCGTTGGTGAATGGGCCCGCGCGGCCCTGCTCGCCGTCCTCGCGCGGGGCGAGCAGCAGGACGGCGCTGCTGGCCAGGGCGCGCGTCAGCAACGCGCGAAACGCTCGTGTCTCCGTGATCAGGCGCAGCACCTCGCGCTGCGCACCCTGCAGCGACTCGACCTTGTCGGCGTAGTCGCGGTAGTTCTCGTACGGCAGCAGTTCGTCGAGGCGCGTCTCGGTGGTGACGGGTGAGCGGAACACCGTCTGTGACATCTGGCCGGCCAGCTCGGTGATGCCGCCGCTGATGCGCATCGCGATCACGAAGCGTTCGATCACGCCCATCACCTGGGCAGGCGTGATGAGCTCGTCGAGGCGGATGTCGTCGAGCCAGTCGAACACCTCACTTGCAAGGGTATCGACGCGTGTCTCGAACGTGTGAGCGCGCGACTCGGCCAGCTCGTGCGCGACGTGCGCTTCGTACAGTGCACGGACATGCTCATTCATCGGCGTCACTCCGAGTCGAGAGCAGTCGACGAAGCTGAAGGTCCAGCTGTCGGCGCACGCGCGCGCGACCCTCCATATCGTCGTCCACCAGCTCGAGCGAGTCTGCACAGCCCTGCAGCAGCAGCGTCACGGCAGCGCTCGCCACCGCATCGAGGGTGGAGTCCTCGCGCTTGCCACGCGCGGGTCGCGAGGGGGGCAGCTGCGGGCGCAGTGCTTCTGCCAGCTGGTCGAGCTTTTTGTGCAGCGCGATGCGGCACGTGGGGACCGCACCCACGCGCTCGGCAAGCACGAAACGCATCAACTCGGGCTCGTCGCGTGTGGACTGGAGCGCCTGGTCGATCAGCGCGTACAGTGGACTCCTCGGGTCGGGGGAGGGCGCGTTCGCAAGCTCGTTCCAGCGCGCGAGTAGCGGCCCGATGAGCTCGTCGATCAGTGCCAGGCCGAGCTCTTCCATGTCGGCGAAGTGGCGGTAAAAGGACGTCGGCGCGATGTCTGCGCCGCGTGCCACTTCGCGCAGGCCGAGCCCCGCGAAGCCGTGACGCGCCGCGAGCATCACGGTCGCCCGCAGCAGCGACAGTCGGATGCGCTCACGCTCTTCGACCTTCTCGGGCTTTTGGCGTAGCACCATGGACAGACTCGTAGTGGCGAGCAGGCTGTCAGATCGCGATCTCGACCGCGCCGCGCGCGACCGAGATGCAGGGATAAAACAGCTCTTCGCCCGCACCGGACTCGGCACCGGTCGTGACGTCGACCACGACACCCTTGGTCTTGACGGTGCGGCAGGTGCCACACACGCCCATGCGGCAGCTCGACTCGAGGCGCACGCCGTGTTTCTCAGCCTGCTCGAGAATGGTGAGGGGGCCGGTGGAGAGAGACTCGACGCCCGTTTTGGTGAAGCGCACCAGCTGCGATTGGTGGAGGAAGGCGCTGACGTCGAAGTCGAGGTTGAAGCGCTCGTAATGCAGCTTGGCCATGTCGGCGCCGCGGCCCTCGAGCGTCTGCATCACCGCCTTCATGAAGCCCGCTGGGCCACAAAGATAGGTCTCCGTGTCGCGGAACGCGGGCTCGACCTGCTCGAGCAAGCAAGGCGTGAACAGGCCCTCGGCGCCCTTCCAGGTGTCGTCTTTGCGCTCGACGCACAGCGAGACGTTGACGTGCGGGTGGCTCGCCGCGATGGTCTCGAGCTCGGCGCGGAAAATGACGTCGCTCGGCGAGCGCGCAAAGTGCAGAAACGTGATCTGCACGTGGGCGCTGTGGTCGCGCTCATCGAGCAGCTTGCGAAGCATGGACATCACCGGCGTGATGCCGCTGCCGGCCGAGATGAGCAGCAGCTTGTTCGGCAGCGCGGCAGGCAAGACGAACTGACCGGCCGGTGCGCTGAGGTCGAGCACGTCGCCCGTCTCGAGTGTGTCCGCCAGGTAGTTGCTGACCAGGCCCCCCGGCACGCGCTTGACGGTGATGGAGACCAGACCGTGATCGCCCGGCGCCGAAGAGAGGCTGTAGTTGCGATCGACGCGCTGGCCGCCGATGTTGAGGTGCAGCGTCACGTAGGCGCCCGCCCGGAACGAGCCGAAGCGGCCGTTGGGGCGCAGGACGAAGGTGCGGACGTCGTGGGTCTCGGCCCTGACGTCAACCACGCGCGCCCGAATGTGGCGCAGGGAGAGCGTGGGATCGAGCCGGGCCAGCGACGCCTCGAGCAGCGGGACGTCGGCGGTGACGGCCGAGGCGGCGCGGTGCAGCAGCGGCAGGGCGCGCTTTTTGAGGCGCGACGCCATCCAACGCAACTGCTTGTGATCACGCGGGAACGTGCTTGGGGTCGAGGTCTGTGCGGCAAGCATTGGAAGGACTCCCGGGTCAGCAGCAACACGGCGGAACGCTCGTGCGTACAGTTGTACCATTTGCCCGGGGCAGGCGCGCGTCAAGCAGGAATCAGAGCGCTCCGTCCGTGCGGGGTCGAACTCGTTGGTGAACGCGTCCGAGAGCTTGATCTGTCCCGGGGCCAGTCGCCGTCGCGCACCAGCCAGTCGAGCCAGACCTCGAACTCCTTGTCCGCGATCAGCCCGCCGCGGCCCGCGATGCCGGTGCTCTTCCAGTACTTGACCCCCGAGCCGTCCTCGTTGCGTTTGCGCTTCTGGCTCAGCGCTTCCTGGCCTGCGACCACTTCCTCACGCGGCGTCTTGCGCGCCCACTCGTTCGCCTTGGCGACGCCCTCTACGCCTCGACTTCTTCTTGCCGGCGCTGACGCGTCAGAGCAACCCATTGATCCATGACATCGTGTTTGGGGTAAGGCGCTTGAACGCGTTCCTCGTCGGGCTGTCGAAGTCCGGGAACCCAGCCGTGTGAACCCCGACCAGGACGGGCGGGCCAGAGTTCTGATAGTAGAACATGGGGCTACCGCTGTGGCCTTCGCTCGTGTCGCAGCTGTGGAAGATGTTCGTGCTCCAGCCGTCCGTGGGAGCGTAGCGATCAAGACCCAGCTCGCAGTTCAGCGCGTCGCCGTACAGGGTCGAGTCGCGACAGCCGACCGGCGCATCGGTCGCGGCGCAGTCGGGATAGCCGCGGTTCTTGAGCTCGCGCGAGAGCAGCTGATCGCGTGTCTCGGCGCTCGCCGTGAACCACCAGCGGTGCGCCGCGTCCTCCGGCGTGCGCTTGAGACGCAAGAACGCGATGTCGTACTGATCGCAGTTGTCGGGGTGCTCTTCGGCCCAGCAGCGGTTGCGCGAATAAGCCTGCGGCACGACGATGTGCGTGATGTCCCACGGACCATACGGAACGGCGCTCTGATCGCTTTTCAGATCGGACCAGTCCTCGCGCGGATAGAACAGTTGCTGCATGTACTGACCCGAGTGCGAGAACAGTGCGTGTGCCGCCGTAATGGCGACGTCCGCACCAATCAGCGTGGCGGTGCCGCCGCCATCCATCACGCCAACGGCGGCCATCCAGCCATCGACGGCCACGCCCTGCGCAATGCCCATGGCTACGCGTGTGTCCGTGCCCCCGGTGATCAGCTTGGCTTCCACCATCGAAGTCGGGTCCACAGGCTTGCCGTCTTTGGCCGCCGCGCTGGCCAGCCGCGCGGCGCGTGCGGCGGCGACGCGCTCGATGCCGTCAGGCAAAGTGACGTCGAACTTGCGCAGCCTGCCCAGGTCCGCCATCTCGAGCTCGGACTCGGAAAGGTAAACGAAGGTGCCGGGCGTCGGAACGGCGCGCCTCGGTCGGACGGTCTTGTCCGTGGAGATCTGAATCGCTCCGCGTTCGACGAAGCTCGGTGTCGGCACACCGACGTCGGCGCCGCTCCAGTCCGCCGGAAGCAAACCTTCTGCAATCGGATCGTCCACGACTCGGTTCGGTTCTTCGGCGCCGCATGCGAGGGTGATGACGCAAGTGAAGGCGGTGAGTGCAGCTTGCGACGGACCGAAAACCTGACGCTGACGATGCTGAGCGGACATGCATACCTCGGGGTGTCGAGCTGCATGGCACGACGCGCTCGCCTGTCGCAAGGCAGCTGCGGGGTGACGCTGGCTCGACCGATTCACCCCTTCCGCCTCTCCCGCGTTGCAAGGTTACGAAGCAAGCTGCGCGGTGCTCTGCCGTCTGTTCCGACGTGCCGCGCAGTCCACTGAAAGGCCCAGTCATGATGCGGTCCATACGTTCGACAGTTGGAGAGCTCTGCCGCGACGAGCGGGGTCTTTCCACCGTCGAGTACGTCGTGTTGTTGGTGTTGATTGTCGCGCTGGCAGTCGCCGCGTGGAACTCCTTCGGCAGTCAGCTGCAGGGCAAGCTGGGTGGGGCATCTGACAGCTTCGACTTCAACGTGCAGGCTGGTGCGGACGGAGCTTTCGCGGACGGAGCCGGCGGAACGACGCTCGCGAGCAAACCGAGCCAAGCTGGCACTGTTGTTCGACCCGCAGAAGGGGAGGCGAAGCGCAAGACCGACAAGCGCAAGACCGACGACCCTGCGCATTCGGCACTCGGCGGCACCGGCCATGCTGTCGCCGAGTAAGCCGGCCGAGCGAAGCCTTTCATGAATGCTGGCGCAGAGTACTGCTGTCGAGTCTGCGGCTTGCGCCATGACGACCCGCCGTGGGGAGTCGATGGACGCACGCCGCTGTTCGAGCTCTGTGACTGCTGCGGCGTGGAGTTCGGTTATCAAGACTCCACGCCCGTCGGTGCCAAGCGCTTTCGCGACGCGTGGCTTACCGCAGGTGCAGCGTGGTACAAGCCCGCAGGCAGGCCTCCCGGTTGGCAGCTCGAAGCGCAGCTGCGTGACCTCCCCGAGGCTTTTCGATAGTTGCTCGATGTCGTGCGCGCTGTCAGCAGGGCCAGTGCTACTTCTGCGGAGCCCCGGCACCCGGCAGACACTTCAGCTTGCCGCTACTCGGCACCTCGAGCGCGAGTGTGTCGTCCCCATACCGAAGGGTGTACGAGCCGGCCTCCAGCGGCGGTACACGACACACCGCGGGCGTGCATTGGCGGAAGTCCGTGCACGGACCCTGCGTGGTGCGCTCGAACTGCACGTCGAGCTTGGCCGCCAGCACGGTCCCACTGCGTTCCACCGAGCAACGTGCCTGACCGTGGCGCTCACACGAGTTGAGACACACACCACGAAACACCGCGAACAGCGATGTCCCGGGAAGGAGCTCCACTTGAGGGGGGCTGCGTCGGCCGGCGTTGACGAACTGCAGCGCATCTGCCGGCGAGTCTGCGGACAGACACAGGGTGCCGCGATTGTGCTCTTCGCCCCTGGCCCAGTCTGGCGCCGCCTGTGGTACCGCGGGCTGCTCGGCTGACGACAAGCCGCTCGCCGCGGGAACCACCGGCGGTAGCGGCGACTCGCCGACCTCTGGAGCGGCACCCGTTCCGGGACTGGCAGGTTGTTCTGGCGTTCCCCGGTCGCAAGCCGTCAGCAGGCAGGCAACCGCGCATGACCATCCGATTCGACCGAGGGCGCCCTGCGCGCGCTTGAAGCCACGCGCAAGAAAAACGGGGTCGCCCACGTCGGTCAGCGACAGCAGAGCAGGGAGGTCAGAGCGGTCCGAGCAGGCCATGCATCCACGTTACTGTATTTGGGCTGAGGCGCTCGACCGCATTGACGGGTGAGCTGTCAGCGGCCGTGATGAGCGCGTCAGCCCAGCTCGGTGCGCTCGGACGAGGCTTACTTGCCTTCGCCGTCGCCCCCGCCTCCGCTCTCACCGGTCCCGACGCCAGGCGCCGTCACGGTCGTGCCGAAGCTCCCCGAAGCCTCTGTCAGCTTGCTGTTGACGCTCTTGCCGAACGTGTTCCACGCCGCGACGGCCATCGCAACGATGAGGACCAGGAGAACGACGTACTCGACCGTGGACAAGCCACGCTCGTCCTGTCGAAGTTTGATCAGCAGTGCGCTCAGCTTGTTCATGAGGGTCTCGTCTCTCTCGGACTCGGATCCGGTGTTGTGGTCGTGGCGACGCCGTTGGGAGCGCGTCTCGTACGTCGCTAAATTGCCCGGACAAACGCCTCGAACAAGGCGAGTTGGGGGTGAGGATTCTGTTGCACCCTCAATCTTCGGTGTGCTCGGCCAGAGACGCTCGAGACCACCCCAAGCAAGGTGAGAGGAGGGCTGTGCGGAACACGGCAAGAGTCCACTCGAGCAGATCGGCAGTCCATTGGAACAGTAAGGTCGCGGACATGAGGAATCGCCGTGCGACCTGCTCACTCTGCCGCCGGTGACGTAGCCGTCGCGCGGCCGTGCTCGTACGCGTGCGCTAGGGACGCTTGTCGCACTTCACTTCGAGTGCGGGGGTGCGCTCGGTCTTGGGCAGCGCTGCCTGTGTGAGGGCTCGCTGTAGCCCGAGCAGACAGGCGTACAGACGGAGGTCCATGTTGTCGCCCGCCTGAAACGCCAGGGACTCCTCGACCACGGCAAGTTCGATCGCGGGCGGCGTACAGAAGAGCTGTTGGACACTCGCGTCGGTGCAGTAGTGACCGAGCGACGCGAAGATCAGTGGATGCCCCCCCGCACGCGTGTACTCGAGGGCTCGCTCCACGCGTGCACACAGCTCGCCGGTGCGCTGGCTCGGCAAACTGCCGCAGCGCAAGTCCCGCGTCTCGACTCCCTCGGCCGCGCTGCAGCCAGCGACCGTGGCGGCAAGGGCCAGACGCAGCGCCGCGATCGACGCTGCCGGCCGCGCCGGCCGTGCACGTTCAGCTCGTGATGGAGTTTTCATGTCGTCGCTTCTTGCGGCCCCGCAGCATTGCCAAAAGCCCTAGCGCGCCGGCGGCAACCCACCAACCAGAGAGTGTCTCCTGGCTTGCGGGTGCAGCCTTGCAGCCCTGCTCGAGTGGCGCCTCCCCGGGGGTGACGTCGCACGAATTTCCGAGCTCGTCGTCGTCGTAGTCGAGCTGATCCGGATTGGCGGTGGTCGGGCAATTGTCGCGGGCGTTGAGCAGACCGTCATCGTCGAGGTCGAGGTTCTCGGTGACCTCGAGGGCGACGCTGCCGTAGGTCGCCAGCTTGGGGTTGGGCGCGCTCACCGCATCGACGTGGATGATACTCTCGGCGCCGAGCCGCGCGTTCATGACGGCTTTGGCCGTGACGAGGACCTGCGCCGATGCGCCCGCAGCGAGGCTGATCTTGTGCTGGCGTGTTCCGACGACGAAGCCACCCGGGTCGCTGACGCGCACATCGAACTGGTCTGCCGCGCCCCGGTTGTGCAGCACAAAGGCGTACTCGACCTGACTCCCTGGGTAGACGGGCTGCTGCATGGGTGCGGTGATGGCGAGGTATTGCGGCTCGACCGCGGTCATCTGCGAGCGCTCGAAGCGATCGCCCGTAGTGGTCTTGCCCGTCACGTACGCGATGAAGGCGACCGCCGGCGCAGTGATCTGCGCGCCGTAGTGGCCATCGTTGGTCGCTTTTCCATCGGGCCCGGGCCGCGGCAGGAGTGCGCCGCTGGCGAGCAGCTCGCCGGACCTGCTTCTTAGCTCGAGCTTGCCTTCCGAGATCGGCTGGCTGAGCTCGACCGCAACCGCCTGCGACGCACCCACGGTAGGCATGCCTTCGATGGGAAAGTAGCCCTGGTGGCCGGGTCGACCCTTCAGCTCCACGAACTCCAGGGCAATAATCTCGAGCGGCGAGTTGCTCGTCACGTGAATACTGCGCGGTTCGCTGCTGGTGCTGATGGTCCAGCTGCCGGCCTCCGGCGAAGTCAGCTCGAAGATCACCTCGTCCGTCAGGGCAGTCTTCACGACTTGGAGGTCCCCCGCGGCAACGATCGCGCCGCTCGGACGGATCAGCTCGGCACTGCTGACGCCGCTCACGATGATCGCGGCTCTCGAGAGCGTGCCATCGAGCAGCACGGGAACCTGACCTGCACCCTTGTTCTGTGCGCCGCCTTTCGGTGCGGCGCCGACGGTCAGGTTGAGGTGTCCGTTGGGCTGGCTGAGGTTCGCAAGCGTCTTGGAGATGCCGCCAATCTCGGCGCGCGACAGCCGGTGAACCGACCCGCCGGTGCCGCTGGCGATCTCGTGGTAGACGTCCGCGCTGTACTCCTCACAGTTGCCCTTGGACGGGGCGAGCAGCAGCGGATGGATCTTGACGCGCCGCTGTCGGGCGACCTCGTTGACGCGCGCAGCGAGCTCCTTGTTCTTGGCGTCGGCGTCGGTGATGAGGAAGATGATGCCGCCCGGCTCGCTCGACCACAGCGCGTCGAGTGTGGCCTCGAGCGAGACCTCCGGGCAGTCGCCGCCCGGCCGGATGGTCAGCTCGTTGAGAGTCTTGTTGAACCAATCGAGGTTCATGCCGGCGTACTTCGGGTTGAGGTCCGGATCGGCAAAGCCGATCAGCACCAGCTTGTTGGCGTAGCCCTGGGAGCGGCTGCGCTCGACGATTCCGGTGCGCGCCTGATCGATCAAGATGGGGAGCACGTCCTCCATGCTCTGCGACACGTCGACCACGAGACCCAGGCTGCCCGCGGTGGTGAACAGCGCGCGAAAGTGCTCCGCGTCCGTGCCGGCACGGATGGTCTTCAGATAGTTCTTGGTGGCGTCCAGCGCGGCTGCCACCGCCTGCTCGTGCAGATGGAAGTGCGGCGACAACGCACGCACGGTCGTGTCCTTGTTGATGCCCTCGGCGTAGTACGCCGCACCGTCGTCGGGTGCGCCCTCGTCGGTGAGCCCACCATGGCTGCACTTGGACCGTCGCGTCTGGATGGCATCCGCCTCCATGCCTTGGGAGCCCTTGTAGTAGCCGCTGGTGAGGCGGCCCGTGACCAGGTTGTTCTTGCAAGCGTCGTCGGACGCGACTTCCTTGTCGCACGATGTGCACGTCGCATCCGTCGGCCGTGCCAGTTCTTGAGGCAGGTCCATCAGTGTTGCGCCCACCGCGCCAAAGCGCGGATGTCCCGTGTCGTGCTTGAGCTCGATCCAGTTGGAGTGCGAGTAGAAGTCCTGCAGCGTGTGCAGGGCTTCGCCGAGCTTCGAGCGGGCGCGCTCGTAGTCCTCTTTGCCAATTGCCGCCAAGGTCGCCTCGCGCAACGAGTGCAGGCGATTGTGGGCTGCGTGGAAGGTCTCGCCGTCCACATGGAGCTGGCCGAGGGCCTGGTTGCTGTCGACCATCATGTTGGCCAGGCCGATGGCGCGGATGGCTCGTTTGTGCTGCTCGCTCAGCTGCGTGATGCCGAGCTCACTCGTGAGCACGGCCGCGATGGCTTGCTCGGTGATGACGGTGTGCGGCGTGCCCGCTAGCTGGGCGGGACCCAGCGCCGGGTCGCTCTCCCACAATCCGCGCTCGGGTCCGAAGGCACGGCCCACGCTCGGCCTCGCGACCAGGCACAGACCTACTGCGAGTGCGGCAACTGCAACGGAGGCTCGGCTCATGTGCCTTCGTAGCTGAGATCTCCGTGCCGACGGGGCGGCCTCACCCCAACACTCAGATCGGTTCGACGCTCGACGAGGTGACGGCGTGCTGCGCGGAGGGGGGCAGGGCGGAAGTCTGCTCGAGCTCGTCGGCCACGCGACGCTGGTCCGCTGCAGACCAGAGCATGGCGCCCATCACCAGCGTCACGAACGCGAGGTTGAAGCCGATGCGGCGCGTCTGGGCAGCCGGGAGTCGCCGCGCTTCGGGGTGAGCGAGCAGTACGGCGGAGCCCAGAAAAGGTAAGGCCGGCAGCGCGGTGTTTGCCAGCTCGGTGCAGAGTGCCACCAGCGCCATCGCCGCGCCCAGTGCGACCAGCGTGCGCCTCGTGCGCAGGCCGGTGACGCGGGCGCCGGCCACGAACAACGAGACGAATGCGACGTCCCCGATGCCGACCACCGAGTGGATCTCGTCGGTGCCGAACACCGGTACGGAGAGCGTCAACAGCGCCAGTGCCTTGGGATGCTGCAGCACCTGGGCGGTGAAGCCTTGGGGGTGAAACACCGAGCAGCAGTCTGCTAGCGCCGCCACGTAACTCACCACCAAGAGCATCCCCGGAAACTCCAACAACGAGCCGATGTAGCCACCGATGATGGCGGCGGTGGTCAGCATGAGCAGAGTCAGCAAACACAGTAGCGCCGGGGTGCTGGGGCCGAGCTCCAGCGAGAACAACAGCGCGTAGACCGCTGTGAGACCCAGGAACCAGCCGATGCGCCGAGCGCCCTGGGAAGGGGCGGCAGATGCCGTCAGCAAGAGCGCGCCGATGGCCATGGAGATGCCCAGCACCCTGGCTACCGCCTCGGAGACGTGAAGAGCGGGTGAGAGCAGCGCGAGCAAGGTCAGCGCGACCGCCACCAGGGCGGTGGTGCGGAGCAACGTGGTGACGTTGGCTCCGCTGCGCGGGGGGGGTGCGCTGAGGGTGATCACGCGATGAGCATGCCGCGACATGGCTCGAAGTCTAATCGTTCGACCCTGGTTTGGTGTGGTTCTTCGGCGGGCCCACGGAGGAGCCCATAGCTCACCCCGAAGGGTCCTTGTGTCGCTGCGCGTCACGAGCAGATTGTGCCGCATTCGAGTCTCGGCACCTGCACGGAGAGCCTGCAGGCACGCGACTCGACCCGAACACTGCCCAAGGTGCGAGCCCGCTGATGACCTCCCAACGGCCCATGGTCAGCCCGGACGACGACGACCGCGCGGACCGCGCGCCCGAGCCAGCTTTGGCTCGCTGCTTCTCCGACGACGAGCGCGGAACCGTGTTCGCCGAGTACGTCACGCTGCTCGTGTTCATCTCGCTCGGCTGCGTCACCGCGACCGTTGCGCTGGGCATTCCGCTCACCGAGCTCTTCCTCTTCCAGCGCGCAATCCTGCTGCTGCCGATCCCCTGACGCTCGAGAGAGTAAGCCGATGCCCTTCGTCACCTGCCTCGTCGCCTGTATCGCCACCTTGATCGCTGCGGTGACCGACGCGCGAAGTGCGCGCATCCCCAACTGGCTCACGTATCCCCTCCTGGTGCTCGGTCCCGTTCTGAGTGTGTTTGGTCATGGGCCATGGCTGCCGTCGCTCGTGCTCTCGTTCATCGGCATCTTGTCGTGCGCGCTGGTGCCGACGCTGCTGTTCGCGCGCAACGCGATGGGCGGCGGCGACGTCAAGCTGTTCGCGGCGCTGGGTGGACTGCTCGGACCCTACTCGGGCATCGAGGTGCAGTTCTTCTCGTTCTGCGTCGTGGCGTTCGTGCTGATGGCGCGCATGGCTTGGGACGGCAAGCTGCTGGGCACACTGCGCAACGTGTTCATCGCCAGCGGTCACTTGTTCTTGCCCAAGCGCATGCAGCGCCCGCTCGAGCCCACGCTGCTCACCGACATGCGCATGGGACTCTCCATCTTTGTGGCCACAGCGCTGTCGTTCGTGCTGCGCGGTCAGTTCTGAGTATGGAGACCCAGCGTCTGGCCACCGACCAGCGCGGCGTGGTGTACGCCGAGTTCTTGATGGCGTTCATGCCCATCTTCGTGCTGTTCCTCGGCATCATCCAGCTGTGCTTCATCGGCGCGAGCAGCCTGGTGGTGCAGAACGCCGCCACCAAAGGGGCGCGGGCGGCCATGGTGGTGCTGCCAGACGATCCGTTCTTCTACGACGGCGAACCTGTGCTGACGCTCGATTTTCAAGGCACCAGTGACAACAGTAAGGTGACGGAGGGGCTAGGCAAGACCCTGGCAGACGCGGGCGTCGACGACCCTTCGGGAGGCACCTCGTCAGAAGCCACCGGTCCGAACGTTCCTGGCTTCTCCGACGACAAGATAGTTAGCGACGACGGGTCCAAAGATTCCAAGGACAAAAAGAAGACGGAGCCGCCCGAAATGGGCGTCGGCGGACCGCGTCTGAATCAGATTCGCCTCACCACCAACGTTTCGTTGGCGCCCATCGCCCCTCCGCCGAAGCTGCTCCTCGCATGGCTGCCCGCAGGCCTCGGCTTCGACGGCATTCTCAAAGTCGCAGGGGTCGAACTACCGAAGCTCAGCATCCGCGAGGGCGCGATCGGGACGAGCCCCGCGGCAAGGTTCTTTTCTGGGTTTCTGGTCTACAACGCAATGGCTGCGGCGATCAACTTCCCCAAGGCACCTGGCTCGGCGGAACTGCGCAATGCGGGCGGTGAGTTCGACGGCAAGGTCGTCTACCAGCCGAAGGAACTGGTGACCGTTCGAATCACGTACTTGTACCCGTGCACGGTGCCGATCGTGAGCCGGCTGATCTGCCAGTCGGTCTACCCGGGACCTGACAGTTGGGTCGCCAAGACCAAGCGCTACGGCAAGGCTATCGGCAATGGCGGAAAGTACGCACGCGACCGCGCGGCTGGGCTCACCAAGGAGGGCGAGAAGTACCTCGGCGGCCAGTTGGACGGCGTGAAACGCGACGGGCGCAATCTCATCGATACTCCGCGCGAAGCCGCCATGGATGCCCTGAAGTGCGGGAAAGAGAGTATCAAAGACTTTACAGACGGGATCCGCAACGAGGCCTACTCGCTGCGCGATGACGTCGTCAATGGTGTCAAGGGCCTGGGCAAGGGCCTCAAGAGTGACGCGCTCGGTCTGCGCGACGGAATCGTCAGCGACGCAGAAGGATTGGTCACCGGTGTGCGGAGTGATGTTGGAGGCCTGGGCAAAGGTCTGGTCACCGACGGCAAGGGTCTAGCGGGAGGACTGAAGGGCGATGCGCGTGCCGGCGTACGCGAGCTAGAGGCCGAGGCTTCGGCGCTTCGCGGCAGTCTCGGAGACACCGGCGCGGGTGTGGTCGACGGCATCGGTGGCGACCTCAACGACCTTGGCAATGGCATTGGCCAGGACGGCAAGGACGCGCTGGTGCAACTGCCCGGCCCGGGACACGTCGACAGCATCACGGGACCCGCCGACGACACGGCACGCGCAGCACAGGATGTCGCGAACGGTGGCAAGGAGCTGTGGGGCGTCACCAAAGATACCTACAAGCTTGCGCAGAGTCCGTACGATCCGTTTGCTGCGCCCGCGGCCGCTGCGACGGCCACCAACACCGTGGGGCGCGTCGTGGAGACGACCGACCAAGCAGGTCGTCGCGTCATCATCGGAGTCAACGAGACGGGTCAGCAAGTCGTCAAGACGGTCGACGAGAAGCTAGGGACAGTCGAGCAGACGATTACCAGGAGTGGCGAGCTCCTGGTGGTCACCGTCGATAAAGCGAACAATCGTGTCGAGACCACCGTCGACAAAGCGGGGACACGCATTGACCGTGGCATCGATGCGCTTACCGGCCGAATCGAAGGTCGTGACTGTGCGGTTGCCGACCGAGTCGACCGTGGTCAGTACGCGGCCCTTCGCGTTGTCGTAGGTCTCGACGACCCGGTTGCCCATCTCGTCGATGGTGGTGGTGATGG
>Ga0190275_10002259_pt1 | contig 13925 bp, 6 predicted proteins | sample Popmic550T_FD_133745 | JGI IMG/M metagenome (GOLD analysis project Ga0190275, IMG submission 133745) | Populus adjacent soil microbial communities from riparian zone of Yellowstone River, Montana, USA - 550 T | ecosystem: Environmental > Terrestrial > Soil > Riparian zone > Trees stand | place... | reverse complement strand
GAGGCGCTGCACCGGGCTCAGCTGGCGCTCGCGCTGTTGGAGGCGGGCGTCGGAGAGGAGGCGCGCGCCGCGGCTCGCCGGGCCACCGAAGTGGAGCCCTCGTCCGCCACGGGCTGGCGCGTGCTCGGGTGGGCGCTGGAGCACGACGCCCTGGGCCGCCGCTTCAAGCCGGGCTTCGACTACCCAGGGGCTGTCGCCGCCTACCGAAAGGCGCGCGCGCTGGATCCAACCGACTTCGAGACGCGCGGCGACCTGGGCATCCTCCTCGAGTACGGCCCCCGGGGTGAGCGCTACGGCGCGGACTCGCGGCTGGAGGAGGCGGTGGACGAGTACAAGGCCCTGCGGGAGGAGCTGAGCCGCAAGGACATGGACGACCACCTGTTGCTCGACCTGTTCCTGCTGGAGCGGTACCCGGAGCTGCTGAAGCTGGCCAACGGCATGGAGCCCTCGCCGCTGCGCAACAGCGTGCGGCTGAGCGCCTCGGCGCTGGTGGACGGCCCGGCGGCGGCAGTGAAGAACGCGGCGAAGTGGGTGCCTCCAATCGACGCCCGGCGCGAGGCGCTGGAGGATGCCGCGGACCGCCTGCTGCGCCTGCGGCGCTACCCGGAGGCTCACGCGCTGCTGACCGAGGCGGCACGAGGCGCGTCGGATGCGGTGGAGAAGCAGCGGCGACTCACCCCGCTGTCGAAGGCGAAGCGCTTCGAGCGCAAGTCCTTGAAGAGCGACGATCCGCGCGCGGTGGTGCAGCGCCTCTTCCTGGCGGTGCTGGACGAAGACGGCGGCAAGGCGCAGGTGGAGGGGCTGATCCACAAGTCCGCGCTCGCCGCCGAGCCGGAGCTGGTGAACGAGGTGACTCGGACGATCCGGCTCCTGCTGAACCGCGGGGTGCTGGCGGAGGTGCCACAGAGCTCCGCGGCGGATCTGGCACTCTCGTTGGTGGAGATGAGGGTGGAGGGGGACGCGAAGCGGGGCTACCGCATCCAGTCGCGCCTGCCCTTCGAGGGCTCCAGCGGCTCCGAGAACTGGTTCATCGTGCGCTCGGGGAGTGAACTCCGGCTGCTGGGAACGGGGTACGACTACGGGGTGCTCGGGCAGGAGGCGATGAGGCGCACGGAGGCGGGAGATCTGGAGGGCGCGCGGCAGTGGCTGGACTGGGCGCGGGACTCGATGCCGTCGACGCTCACCGAGAACCAGGCCGGCGCCAACTTCCTGCGCCTGTGGAAGAAAGGAACGGCCGCCGGCAAGGACGAGCTTCGGGTGGCTGCGGCGAGCCTGATGGCGTTCGGCAACCAGGCCGTGCGGGCCATCCCCTTCCTGAGCCTGGCGCGCGAGCGAGCGGCGACGGATACGGAGCGGCGGGGGTTCGACCGGGACCTGCTGGCGGCTTACTACCAACTGAAGCGCCTGCCCGAGATGCTGGAGACGGCGGACCGGCTGCTGGAGATGGCGCCGGTGGACGAGTCTGCCTACTTCCAGGCGACCTACGCGCTTCGGCAGCTGGACCGGCCGGACGAGCTGGCAAGGCGGGCGGAGGCCCGGCTGAAGCTGCTGCCGGACGACGACAAGGCCCTGGAGACGCTGGCGAGCGCGGCGACGATGCGTGGGGAGCTGGTGAAGGCGCAGGAGTACCGGCGGCGGATCGTGGAGGCTGGCAGGGCGACGGCGCACACGTACAACGAGCTGGCCTGGAACACGCTCTTCCTGGGGAAGGTGGACGAGGCGGCGGTGGAGGACGCGCTGAAGGCCAACACGCTCACGAGCTACGGCAACGCGTCCTACGTGCACACGCTGGCCACGCTCTACGCGGAGTTGGGCAAGGGGCAGGAGGCGCGGCAGCTGCTGCTCAAGTCACTGGAGCTGCACGGAGCCAGCGCGCTGCAGTCCTATGACTGGTACGTGGTGGGACGGATCGCAGAGGGCTACGGGCTGGTGGAGGAGGCACGAGCGGCCTACCAGCGAGCGAAGAGCCCCAAGGCGGACATCAACAGCGTGGACTCGCTGGCCACCACGCGGCTCAAGACGCTGGACAAGGTCCCGAGAACGGTGGCGAAGCCAGCTCCGTAACAGTGGATGGCCGGCCCTGGCGGACGCAGGCTCGGACTCAGGCGGCCTGCCGGCGGCGAAGGGCCTCAACCTGTCAGACAAGCGGACAGGTTCTTGGAGGCGGCGGGAATCGAACCCGGTAAAGACTTCCCTGCACGGCTCTCCCAGAGCGGGCTTGGCGGAGCTCTGTGGGGGACGCTCGTCACGACGAACGGCGCAGGGGCTCCGTCGACGCGTCCTCCTGGGCTGGGGGCAGCACCACCTCGAAGGTGGCGCCGTGCCCCAGCTCACTTTGCACGCGGATCTCACCGCCCATGGCCTGGACATAGGTGTGGCAGATGGAGAGTCCCAGCCCCGTCCCCACTCCCACCGGCTTGGTGGTGAAGAAGGGCTCGAAGATGCGCGGCAACACCTCTGGAGTGATGCCAGTGCCGGTGTCTCGGACCGACACCACGGCTCGGCCCCGCTCATCCTGGCGCGTGGTGACACGGAGCTCGTTGGCCTGTGGGTGGCCCTCGGGGATGGCCTGGGCCGCGTTCATCAGCAGGTTGAGGAAGACCTGGCCCAGCCGCTTCTCGTCTACCAACACGGGCGGTACCGCCCCGTAGTCCTTCACCACCCGGGCGCGGGGACGTATCTGTCCGTCAGCAACGGAGAGCGCTGAGTCCAGCACCGCGTGGAGCTCCACCCGCCCCCGGTGCGTGGGGGCCAGGCGCGAGAACGTCCGCAGATCCTGGACGATGCGGCGGACGCGATCCGCGCCCTGCAGCGCTTCGCCGAGCGCCTGCTCCACCTCCCCCCAGCGCTCCCCCTTCCCCTCCTGCCGTGAGGCCTCGCGCACCTCCTCGGAGGCGAAGTTCAGGTTGGAGATGATGAAGGCCAGCGGGTTGTTGATCTCGTGCCCGACCCCCGCGGCAAGCGTGCCCACCGCCGCCATCTTCTCGGCGTGGACGAGCCGCTCGCGGGTGGCCTGCAGCTCCTCGAGGCGGGTGCTCAGGTGGGCGTTGACAGTGGCCAACTCGGCGGTGCGCTCGCTGACGCGGGCCTGCAGCTCTTGAGCACGCAGGCGCAGCTGGCGCAGGCGCAGCCACACCACGCTGGCCACTCCCAGCACGGCCGCCAGCGCGCACACCACGCGGAACAGGAGCGTCTGATGGAAGCGAGGCCGCAGGTAGAACCGCAGCTCCGCCAGGGGGGATAACAGCCCTCCCTCGGTGGACTGCGCCATCACCTGGAACCGGTAGTGCCCCGGTGGCAGGTGCGTGTAGTAGGCCACGCGCCGCGGCCCGGCCTCCACAGGCCCCACGTCAATGGCCTCGAGTTGGTAGCGGAAGTGCAGACTCTGCGGGTCACGCAGCCCCGGGGACGTATAGTGGATCTCCACGCTCCCCTCCCCCGGGGGGATGCTGCCCCACCCGGCCGGGGGCACGACGCGCCCATCCACTCGAAGCTGCTCGATGAGCGCTCGCGGCGGGGCCTTGCGCTGCTCTCCCTGCGTCAAGTCGTAGCTGACGGCGCCACGAATGGTGGGGAACCACAGCCGGCCATCGCGGGTACGGATCCCCGCGGGCGAAGTCCCTCCGGTGCACTCCGCGGAGCGCATCCCGTCCTCCGTCCCGTAGACGGTGGACTCCACGCGCTTGCGCCGGCCGTCGGCCACCTCCTCGAGCTCCTGCTGGGACACGCGGAAGATGCCCTTGTTGCAGCTCATCCACAGCTGCCCGCTCCCATCCGGGAGGATCTGGAAGATGCGGTTGTCGAAGAGCCCCTCGGTGCGGGTCCACCGCTGCAGGCCCCCCTCCTTCCAGCGGTAGAGGCCTTCCAGGGTGCCGATCCAGAGCGTGCCCAGGGCATCCTCATGGAGCGTCAGGATCTTGCCCCTCAGCGGGCCATTCTCGGGGATCTGCATGACAGCCTTGCCCGCCTGGAGGTAGGCGAGCCCTCCGCCGAACGTCGCCACCCAGATGCCCCCCGCGGCGCGCCCCTGCAGGAAGACGATGATCTGGCCTGGAAGCTCGCCCTCGGGCATGAACGGCTCGAAGCGCTGGCCGTTCCATCGGACGAGCCCCTTGTCGGTGCCGGCCCAGAGCGTGCCATGCGTGTCCTCGTGCAGGGCACGCACGCGGGCCGGCAGGGTCCCCTGGCTCAGGCTGAAGACGGTGAACCTGCCCGAGTGCCACCGGCTGAGGCCCTGCGTCGAGCCAAACCAGAGGCTGCCGTCGCTCCCCTCGGCGATGAGAGTGACCCAATCCTGAAGGAGCCCCTCGCGTGTGGTCCAGGTCGTCATCTGTCCGTCCCGGAGGCGGGTGACGCCCCCGCCCCAGGTGGCGAACCAGAGGCTTCCGTCACGCGCCTCGTGGATGGCCGTCACCATCTCGTGCGCCAGTCCCTCCGGAGGGCCATAGGGGGTGAAGGGCGCATCCTTGAGCTGATGAAGCCCGTGGGCTTCCGTGCCAATCCAGAGATTGCCCTCATTGTCCTCGAGCAGATCCATCACCATGCTGCCGGCCAGCACATGTGCTGCATCCGGCTGCGTGCGTTGGCCGCGCGTGACCCGGAGGGGACTGCGTCCCTGGCTCCCGACCCAGAGGGTCCCCGCCCGATCCACGAGAAGGGAGGAGACGGGTGCGCCCGGCAGGCTCGCCTCGGGCATCCGCCGCAGGGTGCCCTCCTGAAGCCGGTACACGTCGCCCTCCTCAGTGCCCACCCACAGCATCCCGTCCGGGCCGCAGGCCAGCGCGCTGACCGCCACCGCCTGCTTGCCCTCGACGGGGACCGGCGCCGTCCAGGTCTTGCCGTCCCACCGCTGCAGGCCCGCGGCGCTGCCCGCCCAGATGGCGCCCTGGGAGTCCTCGGCAAGAGCCCTCACGGTCTCATGGGCAAGCCCGTCACGGTCCGTGAAGGCCCGCAAGTGGCTGCCAGAGAGCTGGAACAGCTCGCGCAGCTCCGTGGCGATCCAGAGGCTCCCATCGCTGGCGGCCAGCAGATCGGTGAAGCCCTGGAGGGCCGTCCCCGACGCCGGGAGGACGGGAGAGAAAGCGCCCTGCCGCATGCGGGTCAGCCCTCTCTCCGTACCGATCCAGAGCGTCCCGTCCTGGCTGAGCGCGAGGCGGCGGACGGCGGGGTCCGGGAGCTCGGGTGTATTCGTCTCGTCAAAGACGGTGAAGCGCACCCCGTCGAAGCGGACCAGTCCTTCCAGGGTGCCCGCCCAGAGGTAGCCGTCTGGCGTCTGCACGAGCGAGAAGATGCTGTTCTGCGGCAGCCCGTGCTCCGCCTGCCAGGAGCGGTGGGGGAACTGGAGCAGCGACTTGCCCGCCTCCAGGGCCCAGGCGCTCCCGCTGCTGCCCAGCAGCGCCACGAGCACGCCCAGAGCCAGCACACGCGCGGATCCTCTGCAGAGGTGTCTTCCTCCCATCAGGGATGCCTACCTACCACGTCAGCCACGAAATGAGGAGCCCTCCCCAACCTGTCCGGTTGTCCTTTCGGGGAGGGGACCGCACGTCACCCCTACTACGGCAGCAGGCGCATGACGGTGGTGCAACCTCGTCTGAACAGGCTCAGCTGCGGCGACGGCGGGGCAGCAGGGTCAGCAGGGCCACCAGCGCGCCCCCTACGAGGCCCATTCCCCCGCCACCCGCCGAACAGCCGATTCCCGCCATCTCCCCCTGGTCCTGTCCGTTGAGGCTCCAGTGAGCGGTCGAATCCTCGTCACAGTCGGTGGCACCGTCGTACGTCACCACCACGGTGCTCTTGCCAGCCTTGAGCGTCGTCGAGCCCGACAGCGACTCGTGTTGGCACGCCTCCGTGTCAAGGATCTGATCCACTGTGGAGGCCTCCAACTTGCCTGAGGTGGGCGAGCCGATCCATCCCTTGCCGCTCCACTTCTGGCCAGTGCCCATCTGCTCGAACGCTCCCGCGTAGTCGATGAGCAGCGTGTCGCTTTTGAGGGTGCAATCATCGTTGACGTTGCTCAATTCCATGCGGAAGTTGATGTCGAAGGTGGGCTTGGAGGAGTTCTCGGTGCTCTCTCCCTTGATCTCGCCGTCGACCTTGAGCGAGCTGGCCGCGGTCTGTCCACCACAAGGCTTGGTGCTCTCGTAGCCGAAGCCCTCATAGCGGATCAGCCCCAGGCTGGACGTCTCCCTGTTGAACTCCTCGGTGACCGCGGTGCCGAACCACGTCCTGCCGCTCTCGTCGGTGCAGCCACCTTTGTAGGTTTTCTTCGAGCCCTCGGTGATCAACTCGGGACAGTTCGTCTCGCTGTCTGCCTGGTGCGACAGGTCGGCCACGAGCATGGGCGTCATGGAGAAGAAGAAGATGGTGACCGCACTGGCACTTCCAGACCACTGCTTGACGTCATCGCCGCTCTCCAGGTTCGCTTCCTTGTAGCCGTCGAGTTCTTCCGCGGCGCCTCCTCCTCCTCCACATCCCGGCAGGGAGAGAGCAACGAGGGAAGCGAGAAGTGGCACAAGCCTGCTTGCAGACATGGGGAGTCTCCTTGATCGCGCTGAAGTCCTTCTTGTTCAATTGCGCGGAGCAGGATCGATTGGATCGGGAGCGCCCGGGCCAGCTGGGAGTCACCTGGCCGGGAGAAGGGGCAGAGCACGCGGCCATGGCGAGGGCCAGCAGCGCGAAGATCCTACGAGGAGATGGAATGGGGAGGGCTTATTGCCCCCTAAATGTGCGAGCGGGGACACCGCGACGGCGGCCCCACAGCGCCAGCGCCAGCACGCTCAGCAGCATCGGCAGGCTCGCGTCCACGGTGGTCGCGCAAGACCAGCCCACCGGGTAGCGTGCCTCCTCCTCCGCAGGCGCTGTCACCTTCACTCCATTGGACCGGGCGGTCGCGATGAGGCCCGCGCCGTTGATGGCGCGCACGGTGACGAAGTAGGACGTGCCCCCCTCGAGCGGCAGGTCCAGCGCCGTGGCGGAGGTGGCTGCACCGACCGGGGCGAAAGGCTTCGTGCTCTCGGGTGACGCCTCCGACCCGATGGCCCACTCATACTCCACCACCCCTGATTCGCTGTCGGAGAAGCCTTCCCAGTTCGCGGAGATGGACGTGAGAGAGGCTTGCTGACTCAAGTCCTCGTGGAGCTCGTCGGACTGAGGCCGGTCGTACACCCGGCCCGCGGCTGGGGGCGTCGTATCGGGATCCACGGCCACGATGAACCCGTCATATTCTCCACCGAACGTCATGTCGTGGCCTCCCGAACCGGGCAGGGCGCTGTTGGACTGGGTCATCCCGGCCAGCACGAGCCGGTTCTCCGAGCTGATGCTCAGCGCACGGACCTCGTCCTCCGCGCCTCCTCCGATAAAGGAGGTCCATCCTGGCCCTCCCTTCGCGGGGATCAGGGTCACGAAGCCTTCCGACAAGCCCGCGAACATGGAGTCGAACCCGCCGCGCATGGGCAGGCTCGCCGTGCCCATCACCCCCCCCACATAGAGGTTGCCGTCGGCAGCCGTCGCCACGCTCATCGCGATGTCCTCCTTGCTTCCCCCCAGCACCCGGCGCTCCTGCTCCATGCCGGCGCTGTTCAACCGGGCCACCAGCGCGTCCTTGCCATTTCCCGAGGACTCGAGCGAACCCGCCACCACGAGCTCGCCATTCGCGGCCAGGGCGACCGCGTGGCCCCTGTCCTCCGCAGGGCTGCCCACGTAGGTCATCCACACGGGTTCGCCCGCGGGGCTCAGCTTCAGGGCCACGGCGTCGCTGGCTCCCCCATGGAAGCTGTTGGTGGTGGGCACACCGCTGTGCGGGCCGGGGGTGAGCGTCCCCACCATGAAGAGGTTTCCCGCAGGGTCCAACGTGATGCTGGAGAGCTCATCGACTCCCTCACCCGAGAGGATGTAGTTCCACTTGAACTTGGGAGGTGTCGTGGAGGTGTCCAGCAGCGCGACGAAGGCTTCGGGCGTTGAGTAGCCGATGGCCTGGCTGGTCACGGTCGTGCTCGAGCTGGTGGAGCCTGTGAGGTAGACGCTCGTGCCCACCGTGGCCACTCCCAGAACGGCGTCGTTCCCAATTGCGCCCAGGTACATGAACCACCGGGGCTCTCCGTCCGGACTCAGCTCGACGATGAAGCCGTCGAAGTCTCCGCCATCAGGTCGCGCGCCTGGGCCCCCTCGGTGAGCTCGGGCCGCAAGACCTTGATGGCCACCTTGCGGCCGATGATCGAGTGCTCGCCCTCGTAGACAATGCCCATGCCGCCATCGCCGATGCGGCGCTTGACGACGTAGTCGCCCAGCTGCTTGCCCACGAGCACGTCCCGCGCCACCGTCGACTCCCACGCGCCTTGCTGTTCGTCCCTGGGTACTGCCGTATCCGGACTGGCGTTCCGCGACTTGATCATGGGACTCCACTCACTCCAAAAACCGGCGCAGCGTATCACCGGCGCGAGCGGGCGGCGATGGCCTCGGGCCGAGGGCTCTCTTGGCGGATGGAGGCTCCTGCTGCAGGGCAAACACCCCGGGACTCAACGGAATGGCCCCTGCGGTGTTCCGATCCCACGAGTCCAGGGAGTCCCCATGAGATACAGGAGCAGATCATGAAGCGCAGACGTCCTTCCTCACGCGGGCAGGTGCTCGCTTGTTGCACCGCGTTGCTCGGCTTCGCCGTGCTCGTTGCCGCTTGTGGCGATAGAGACAGGCCCGGGGAGCCTGGGGCGGGATATGACGAGGTGAAGGCGAAGATCCGCCCGCTGATCCGGAGTGGGCTGCTGCAAAGCCAGGTCCCCGGCCTGAGCATCGCGCTGGTGGACGACCAGGACGTGGTGTGGTCGGAAGGCTTCGGCTTCGCGGATCGGGCCGCACAGGTCCCAGCCACCGCCCAGACCGTCTACGAGGCTGGCTCGATCAGCAAGCTCTTCACCGCCACCGCCATCATGCAGAGGGTGGAGCAAGGCCGCGCCGGGCTGGACCAACCCATCCAGGAGCTCATCCCAGGCTTCGCCATCCAGTCACGCTTTCCGCAGTCCGCTCCGGTCACCCTGCGCAACCTGCTGACGCACCATGCAGGGATACCGGAACAGCTCATGAGCGGCTACGCCGAGACGCCGCTCTCCCTGCCCGAGAACATGGAGCACCTCCGGGAAGACTCTCTGGCGTACCCGGCAAACGAGTTCTGGGCCTACTCCAACACCGGCTTCGTCGTCCTTGGCCGCGCAGTGGAGACAACCTCTGGGGAGGAGTTCACCGCCCATCTGAGAGAGCACGTCCTCGAGCCCCTGGGCATGACCCATTCTTCCTTCCGGCTGGAGCCCCACATTGCCCCGAGAATGGCGAAGGGTGAGGGCCCGTGGGCCGCCGAGGACATCCCTCCCACCTGGTTGGAGAGCCAGGCACCGGCTGGAAGCCTGCGGAGCTCGGTCGAGGACATGAGCCGCTTCATCCGAATGCTGCTGGCGGAGGGGAAATCCGACGGCGTGCCTGTCTTGCAGCCGGGCTCCCTCCAGGAGATGTGGCGACAGCAGAACGCCGGCAACCCACTGGACCTCGATACCCGCATCGGCCTCACGTGGTACCTGTACGATTACCCGCTGACGAACGGCCAGTCCGTGCGGATGGTCTACCACAACGGTACAACCTTCTCCTTCCAGTCCATGATGATCCTGCTCCCCGAGCACAAGCTCGGCGTGGTGGTGCTCGCCAATGCCCGGAGCGCGGCGACGCTGGTCGCGACCGCCGCCCAGCAGACGCTCGCGCACGCCCTCGAAGCCAAGAGCGGGCTGGAGCTCGCGGTGGTCGCGCCAGAACCCCGGGTGCAGCCTGTGCAGCGAGCGGAGACGGAGCTCCGGGCGCTGACGGGCATGTACGCCTCCGAGCTTGGCCCGCTGAAGATCGACTTCGAGAGCGGCACCCTGTTCGGCCTCATTGCGGACAGCCGGTTCGAGCTGGCGCCTCATGAGCAAGGCTTCTTCAAGACCCTGCTCGGGGGGGCTCCCCTGTGGGTCTCCTTCGAGCACCTCCAGGGCCGCGACGTGCTGATCCTCCACGCCGGCCCCGATGCGCGCCAGCTGTTCGCAGAGCGGATCACTCCGTCCCCGGTGCTCAGCTCCTGGAATGGCTGGCTGGGCTCCTACGCCCTGGCGCGAGGAGCGAGGCGCGAGATCGCCGAGCGGGCCGTGCTCAGCAAGGCTGATGGCTATCTGGTTCTGGAGGCCTCAGGTGGACTCTTCGAGCGTGAACCGATGGTCCTCATGCTGAGGCCGGAGGGTGACGATCGGGCCGTGGTGCTCGGCCTGGGCCGTGGCAAGGGCGAGGTCGTCCGCTTCGAGAGGAAGGAAGGGGGGAACTCGCTGGTGCTCAAGGGCATCCGCCTGCAGCTGCAACCCGCCGTCCCCTGATGGTGAATCCTAGCGGGGCTACTTGCGGTTGCCGCGCATCCTCGGCGGCGGATTTTCTGCGGTGAAGGAGTTGGACGGCTTGCCGGCCTTGTGAAGCTTCTTGGTGGCTGCGGGCTTCGCCTTGGAAGACGCGGGCTTCGCCTGAGGGCTCGCGTCCTTCTTCGTCGTGCTCTTCTTGTCGTCGGTTGGCATGGTCTCCTGAGGGGTGATGCGGGCGGCCACCGTAGCGTACCTGGCGGATCATCGCCTGATGGAAGGGTTGGGTCTACCAGACCGAGCGCCCGCGGATTTGTCTGCATCATTTTCCATGTCACTGGCTCTCGACTTGTGCGGGCTAATAGCTGTTGGCTCGAGCCGGTCCCCTTGCTTCACACCGCTCCACCTGGCGACCCATGAACCCTGCTCATCCCGCTTCGCGCGCCCTCCTGCTCGCGCTGATCGCCACGGCTTGCTCACCCGAGGAGCTCCCGCTCCTGGTCCCGTCCAGCGAGGGGCGCATGCGCCAGGAGCTGGCCCGCCCGGAGCCCTACCTGGTGCAGAACATCCGCGTGGGGACCCATGGCGCGGTGCCATTCGACCTGACGGATGTGAACGGCACCCTGTACTTCACAGCCAACGACGGCCTCCACGGCCGCGAGCTGTGGAAGAGCGACGGCACGGAGTCGGGCACCGCCCTCGTCGAGGACATCACCCCCGGCGCGGGCTCGCCGGACATCAAGCCGGTGGGGGCTCTGGGCAGCACCTTCTTCTTCTCCACCCCAGAGCAGCTCTGGAAGACGGATGGCACGACGGCCGGGACCGTGGCGATCCGCGAGGGCGCGCTCCGCTTCGAGACCTCCTCGGTTCCTCTCGAACCGGGGGCCACGTTGAACGGCGCCCTCTTCTTCTTCGCCTCCGGCCAGGGGACGACGGGCAAGCAGCTATGGAGGACCGATGGCACGGAGGCCGGCTCCCTGCCTGTCTCGGGCGACCTGCCCATCTTCTCGTACGCTCGCACGGCCTACTTCCTGTTGAACGTGAATGGGACGCTCCTGTTCATGGGCCTCGACTCCACCGGTACCAATCAGCTCTGGAAGAGCGACGGGACGGCGGCGGGCACCACCTTCGTTGGGAACCTCCCAGCGGACTCAGGAACCCCAAGGGGAGGATCGGAGGGGCGGGTGGTGCCGCAGGTCATCGGTGGGGCGCTGTTCTTCGAGACGGAGCCCTTCAACGGCCCCCTCTTGTGGAAGACCGACGGGACGATGGCGGGCACTGTCCTGCTCAAGGCGGGGACTCAGGGCTCTCGCTTCTCCCAGCTCACGGCCGTCGGGGGAACGCTCTTCTTCGTCATCGATGGGGCCCTCTGGCGGTCCGATGGGACGAGCGCTGGCACCGTCGCCGTCAACAGCCCCTCGGAGAATGTCTCATGGCTGAGCTCGGTGGGCGGCGTGCTCTTCATCGGAACGGGCAATGGGCTCTACCGGAGCGACGGTACCCCCGCGGGGACGACGCTTCTGAAGCAGCTCTCCGTCCACAGCCAGCACGCCGCCGCGGGGGGCGCGACGCTCCTCTTCACGGCCAGCATGCCTGGCTCTCCGGCACAGCTGTGGAAGAGCGATGGCACGAACGCTGGCACCACTCCCGTCACGTCCATCCGCTTGGGTTCCTACTCGACCTTCGAAGATTCGACTCTCCCGACCTGGCGGGTTTCCTTCACGCCACAGCTGGTGGCCGCAGGGAACCTCGTCTTCTTCCTCGGGAGGGAGGATGTCGCAGGCCAGGAGCTGTGGCGCAGTGACGGCACGAGCGCGGGCACCTTCCGCGCCAGCGACATCAATCTCACCGGCCTCGACGCCTCTCCCCGGTCCTTGACGGCGGTGGGCGACACCCTCTTCTTCACCGCCACCGATGGCTTCGCCGACCCAGCGCTCTGGAAGAGCGACGGCACGGGCGCCATCGAGCTCAAGGCCCTCAACGGCTCGGTGAGCATCGTGGGTGCCAGCCTCCTCACGGCTTCTGGCGGCAAGCTGCTCTTCTCCCGAATCTCGCTGTGGGCGAGCGACGGGACGGAGCCGGGAACGGTGTCGCTCTCCTCCCCGAATCCCACCGCGCTCCTGGACCGGAACGGAACCGCCTTCTTCACGAGCGGTGACTTTGTCCTCGGCAAGAGTGACGGGACTCGGGCCGGGACGGTGGTGATCAAGAGGACCGAGACCTGCTGCTCCGGAGGAGCGGGCTCGGAGCTGGTGGATGTGAACGGGACGCTCTACTTCGTCGGCTCGACGATGGCGGCCGGCTCGGAGCTGTGGAAGAGCGATGGCACGGAGGCTGGCACCGTCCTGGTGAAGGACATCCACCCGGGCAACTTCGGCTCCTTCATCCGTGACCTGACAGCCTCCAACGGCAGGCTCTTCTTCTTCGCCGACGACGGGACTTCCCAGGGGCTGTGGACGAGTGATGGCACCGAGCGGGGCACCCTCTTTCTGGGGGCGGAGGTCGATCAGCTGGCGGACTTGAACGGGACCCTCTTGTTCGCCGCCAACGAGCGGTTGTCGAAGACTGACGGCACTGCCGCGGGCACTCGCGTCCTCAAGGAGTTCTATTCAGGCCCGAGCAGCAGCCTCTCCCCGATGATCGCCATGAACGGGGCTCTGTTCTTCGTCGCCTCCGACGGCCAGACCGGAGCGGAGCTGTGGAAGAGCGACGGCACGGAGGCCGGCACCGTGCTCGTGAGGGACATCTCCCCAGGGCCAGGCTCCTCCCTCCCTCTGTCGCTGACGAACGTGAACGGGCTGCTCTACTTCCTGGCCTCTGATGACGGGCTGGACTACGAGCTGTGGAGGAGCGACGGCACGGAGGCGGGCACCTTTGCCGTCTCCACCCAGCTCCACGGGCTGCGCTTCCTGTCCAGGCCGCTCGGGTGGCCTGAGTCGCCGGGAGAAGCTCCGCGCATGGCGAAGGCGCGTGGAACGATCTTCTTCGCAGCCCGCGACGTGCTCTACGGACACGAGCTGTGGGCCATGCCCTTGTCGGCCCTCACGTGTCCTTCGTCCTTCGCGGTGGAGGCGACGAGCGGCTCGGGCGCCGTGGTCTCCTATCCATCCCCGACCGTGGCGCCAGACGCGACCGGGACGCCGGGCTTCACCTACGATCCGCCCGCGGGCCGCCCGCTCCCGCTCGGAGCCACTCAGGTGAGCGTCAGCAGCGTTCTCCTCCCGCCCTATCCGCTGTCCTCCTGCGACTTCACCGTCACAGTCCGTGACACCACTCCGCCGACTGTTTCCTGCCCTGACTCCCAGGTCGCGCGGGTGTCCTCGTCTGCAGGTGGCGCCGTTCTCTTCCCGCCCGCCACCGCCACCGATGCCGCCACCGCCTCGCCCGCGATCCACTACAGCCAGGATCCAGGCAGCACCTTCCTGCCCGGTAGCACCGAGGTGACCGTCACCGCCACCGACGAGGCCGGCAACACCGCCAGCTGCGGCTTCACTGTCACAGTCGAGATCGGCGAGGGAGGAGAGGGAGGAGAGGGAGGAGAGGACATGACCGGCTGCGGCTGCGGAG
>Ga0190275_10002258_pt1 | contig 13925 bp, 10 predicted proteins | sample Popmic550T_FD_133745 | JGI IMG/M metagenome (GOLD analysis project Ga0190275, IMG submission 133745) | Populus adjacent soil microbial communities from riparian zone of Yellowstone River, Montana, USA - 550 T | ecosystem: Environmental > Terrestrial > Soil > Riparian zone > Trees stand | place... | reverse complement strand
GATCGTCGGATGGTGCTCGACGTGCTGGTAGCGCTCGGTCACCATCGCCCCCCGCCGGTTCCAGCGGCGGTGGCCCACGATGTGCACCGCGGCGGCGCCGAAGGCGTTGGCATTGCGGACGACCGTCCCGATGTTCATGTCGTGGCGCCAGTTCTCGACCGCCACGTGGAACGGGTGCCGGCGGGCGTCGAGGTCGGCCACGATGGCCTCGACCCGCCAGTAGCGGTAGCCGTCGACCACGTTGCGCCGGTCGCCCCGGGCGAGCAGATCCGGGTCGAGGCGGGGGTCGTCCGGCCAGGGCTCGGGGTGGGGACCGACGCCGACCCCGTCCTCGTGCCGCGGGTGCGGCACCGGGTCGCCCGCACCGGCGCCGGCCGGCGCGCCGGGATCGTCAGACATCACGTCGACGGCGGGCGCGGGGCGCGCCGCGCGCCCCGCGCCGCCGGGTCGAGCGGGTTCGTGGGATCAGACGCCGGGAGCGGCGGTGCCGCCCGCCGTGCCGGGGGTGCCGTCCGCCGGGGCGTCGCGGGGTGCTTCCGCGCCCGAGGCCAGGCCGAGCTGCGACCGGATCTGCGCCAGGCGGGCCTGGGCCTCGCTGTTCATCGACGCCTGCTCGACCTCGAGCATGCGGCTCTCGACCGAGGTCTCGGTGAGCTCGGCCATGCCCTTGGCCTTGGAGTAGCGAGCCTCGATCTTGTCGCGCACCTCGTTGAGGGTCGGCACGTCCTGGCCGACCGTCTCGGAGAGCGACGACATCGCCGAGTTCATCTGCTCCTGCATCTTGGCCTGGTCGAGCTGGCTCAGCAGCTTCTGGCGCTCGGCGAGCTTCTGCTGCAGGGCGGACGAGTTCTGCTGCACCGCGGCCTTGGCCTGGTTGGCCGCCTCGGTCGACTGCAGGTGCATGGTCTTGAGGTCTTCGACCTCGCGCTCGAGGGCGATGAGCCGGTTGGCGAAGCTCTCGGCCGTCGCCGTGTACTGGGTCATCTTGGCCTGGTCACCGGCGGTCGCGGCCTCGTCCGCCATCAGCAGCGCCTGGCGGGCGTTGCCGTTGACCTTCTCGAGGTCGGCCATCGCCCGGTTGAGCCGCAGCTCGGTCTGCTTCTGGTGGGCGATGACGTTGGCGGCCTGCTCCTTGAGGCGCCGCTGCTGGTCCTGCGCCTCTGCGATGGCCTGCTCGAGCTGGACCTTGGGGTCGGCCTTCTCCTCGAGGGACATGCCGAGCTTCGCCGTGACGTACGCCCACCACCGTCGGAACACTTTGAACATGCCCAGCACCTTAGAGGCCAGGGGCGCCCGAGAGGACGCAACAGGGTGCGGGACCGCGCCGCCCGCTGCTGGTCAGCGGCGGAGGCGGCGCCCGGCGCCGGCCAGGCGAGCGGCGGTCGCCCGTGCCTCGGGGACGCCGAGCCGGTAGGTGACGGCCAGGTAGGTGGCTCCGGCCGCCCCGACCACCACCACCGCTTCGACGATGTCGGGCAGGTTCGTGGACACCTTCTGGGCGGCGAACGCCACGCCTGCGGCCACCGCGCAGCCGATGGCGATGGGCGACAACCACTGTCCCGCCATCTTGGTGCGGCCCACACGCCAGGCCAGCGCGTTGCTGAGCAGGTGGTACTCGACCCACCGTGAGACGGCGGAGCCGATGGCGAGGCCCACGATGCCCAGGTGGGGGATCTCGTTCACGTTCTCGCGCACGGCGAAGGGCAGGGGGCCCAGCGCCAGCATGTCGCCCCAGCCCTCGATGCCGTCGGGCCCCACCGTGAGCCGGTCGAACGGGAACATGAAGGCCAGGCCGATGACGGCGGACAGCACGACGCTGAGGACGCCGAGGCGGGCCGGGGTGCGGGGGTCGTCGAGCGCGTAGAGCCCGTTCTGCAGCAGGCGGCTGGCCGTGACCGGCAGGAGGCCGAGGGCGAGGACCGCCAGGGTCATCCACACCACCACCGTGTCGCCGTGGTCGAACCGGCCGCGCTCGAAGATGGCGGCCACGATCACGTCGCCCACCACGATGAACATCGTCGACGTGAAGGCCACGTACCAGGCGATGCGCCCCATGCTGGCCTCGAGGCGCAGGCGGAAGCGTCGCCGGGTGTCGGGGTCGTGCACCTCGACCTCGGACATGGAGGGCAGCTCGGCGGCGGCGATGCTGACGCCGAACAGGCTGATGGGCAGCAGGTAGAGCACCATCGTGTAGGACAGCGTGGCGATGGCGCCGGACACCAGGAAGCTCGCGAGCAACAGGTCGATCCAGCCCATGATCTGGACCGCGCCGCGCCCCAGCACGACCGGCACGAAGCGGGTGATGACGCTGCGCACCCACACGTTGCCCGTGTCCAGGCTGAACCGGAAGTGGCCCAGCAGGCGCCGCACCGGTCGGATCTGGATGCCGAACTGGAGGATGCCCCCGGCGAACACGCCCCACGACAGCGCGATCGCCAGGTCGCGCTGCTGGGCCGGCGTGTCGTGCCCGCCGATGACGATCACACCGCCGACCAGCGCCGCGATCTGGGCCACGTTCCACAGGACCGGCGCGACGTAGGAGAGGAAGAACTTCTTGTGGCTGTTGAGCACCCCCAGGCACCAGGCCGACAGCACCAGGAAGCCGATGCCGGGGAACATGATGCGGGTGAGCGTGACCGTGAGCTCGTGGTCGGCGCCGCTGAACCCGGGCGTCAACAGGCTGGTGAGCTGTTCGGCGAACAGCACGCCGATCACGCTGATCACGCCGGTCAGCGCCGCCAGCAGGCCCGCCACCGCGCCGGCCACCCTGCCGGCCTCCTCGTGACGTCCCTCGGCCCGGAGCCGGGCGTAGACGGGGATGAACGAGGCCGACAGCACGCCCTCGCCCAGCAGGTTCTGCATCAGGTTCGGGATGCGGAGCGCCGCCTTGAAGGCGTCGGCGGCAGGTGCGTTGCCGAGGAAGGCGGCGGTGACCACCTCACGCAGCAGCCCTGCACACCGTGACAGCAGGATGCCCGCCGCCACCAGCATCGACCCGCGCGAGGTCGACGTCGGCTCGGCGGGCCCGGAGGGTCGACCGCCCTCCGGCGGGGGCCCCTCCGGCGGGCCTGGCGGGGCCGGCTGGGGGCGGGTCCGGGGCTCGCCTGCGGGCGGGCGACCAGGGCGGGTCGGTGCCGGGTAGGGCGCCTGCGTCGGCGGTGGACGCCCGCCGGGCGCCTCGGGCACGATCTCGGTCGACCGGTCGTCGACGGTCCAGCCGTCGTCCGGCCGGCCGGGCCCTGGTCGCTCGTCCACCGACCAGTCGTCGAGCACCGGTGGCACGTCGAGCCGGATCGCCTGGTGCTCGCCGGTCATCCACGGCGCCAGGGGCTGCTGGGCGACCCCTGGCGACTCGGCGGCCAGCCCGAACACGTCGGCCGGGAGCAACAGCTCGCCGGTCATCTCGCCGGGGGCGTAGCGGCTGCGGTCGGGATCGTCGGATGCCCGGGCCCAGCGGCGACCGGGCCGATCGGCGACCGCGTTGTCGCTCAGGCCGAGGAACTGGCTGGCGCGGCGGCGGTTGCTCTCGCCGTAGTGCAGGTCGTTGTCGTAGGCCCCGGGGGCCATGCGCATGCGGCGGCGGGCGTCGGCGGTGGTGGACTCGCGACGCCGGCGCCGTCCGGACTCGGGGGTCGGGCCACCGGGCCCCTCCGGGCCGTCGTCGGGTGCCTCCGGGTCGTCGCGCCAGTCGTCGTCCCAGCGGTCGTTGCGGCGGCCGGGACGCCGGCGGCCGCCGCTGGGCGCGGGGTCCGGCGGCGGCTCGGGCGGCGGGCGACGGCTCACCGGGTGCCGCCCGGCGGCAGGTCGCGGGGCGGGGCGGTCCCGCCGGACTCACCGGTCCCGCCCGGTGACAAGGCGTTGGTCTCGTCCAGCGCCAGGCGCAGCGACTCCATCTCGGTGACCAGGTTGTCGATGTCGGCACCCAGCCCGCTGGCGGCGGCGACGCCGGTGCTGGCATGGGCCGACAGCTCGAGGGTGCGGGCCACGGCCTCGTCGAGGCGGGCGTCGAGGAGTCGGAGCTCGCTCTGGGCCCGGTCGATGATCCCGTCCAGGCGGGCAGCCGTGGCCTTCTGCACCTCCAGCGACTGCCGGACGCCGGCCCGTGCGGGGTCGGCCCCGTCGTCGTCGCCGCCCGCGCCCAGCTGGGCGAGCTCACGTTCGACCTGGGCCAGGTCGATGCCACGCCGGGCCTTGACCAGGGTCTGTCCCCGCTTGGCCACGAGCCAGCACTCGTCGACGCCCGTCTGCATGCGTTCACCGATCTCGTGCAGCCGGTCGCGCAGGGGGCCGGCCGGCGTCCGGTGGACCGCCTCGGCGAACCGGGTGCGAGCCTGGAGGGCCTCCTGCACGAAGCGGCGCCACGGCTCGTTGAGCGTGAACCGATCGATGCGCTCGCGGCGAGGGCCACGAGGCACGAGCCGCACCAGGTTGGCTGCCCACACCGCCACGGCGGCGATCACCGCGGCCCACACCGGCAGCCCGGCCACCACGGCCAGCACCGCCACCGCGACGGCGGCGGCGATGCCGACGGGCGACGTGATCGCCCGGGCACCCTGCCGGGTGAGCAGGCGGTCACGGAAGGAGGGCGCGGCCATACGTGTGGTTCACGTTACGCGTGCGTGCGGTCGCGCCGGGGCATCGCCCCCGGTCGGCCGGGTGACGGTGGCGCGGCCCGTCCGCCCGGCACTAGCCCGCGTAGCGTTCGAGGGCCTCGGTGACGTTGGCCTGCGCCTCGGCCAGCGTCGTGGCGACGTCCTGGTCGTTGAGGAGGATGCCCTCCATGGCCCCCTGGATCTCGCGGGACTCGTCGGGGTAGGGGCCGATCAGGGGACCGGGCTGGTCGGGGTCGGCATCGGCGAGCTGCTCGACCGCGGGCTGCAAGAGCACCCCGGCCAGGTCGTCCTCCCAGAACGACTGGATCTCGGGCTCGTCCTGCACCGCCTTGACCACGGGCAGGTAGCCGCCGGACAGGTGCCACGCCTTGGCGTTGACGGGGTCGAGCATGAACTCCATGAACGCCCACGACGCCGCCTGCTCGACGGGCTGGGAGGTGTTCAGCATGTAGAACGCGCCCCCGCTCGGGAACACCCGCCCGGCGGCCTCGACACCGGGGAAGGCGCCGGTGCCCGGCACGAGGACGCTGAGGTCCATGGCCGACGCGTCGAACTCGGCGCCCGCCTGCTCGGCCGTGATGGCACCGCCCAGGGCGTCGCGGATGGTGGTGGACGCCGTCGAGGTCTCGAGCAGCATGGAGGACTCCTGGGTGATCAGCGCCAGGTAGTGGTCGATGCCGCCCTCGGTGTTGGCGAACACGTTGAGCAGGCCCTCGTCGTTCATCTTGACCAGGAACGTCATCAGCTCCTCGCCCTGGTCGGTGGCGAAGGTGGCCTCGGTCGCCAGCCCGTCCCGCCCGTCGTTCTCGTTCACGATCTCGTCGCCGACGCCGGTCAGCCAGGTCTCGTAGAACCACCGGGTGGCCTTGAACGAGAACGGCTTGGCGGACACCCCGGCCTCCTTGAGGGCGACGGCCATCTCGTAGAGCTCGTCCAGCGTCTCCGGTGGGGCTTCGGGGTCGAGGCCCGCCTGCTCCCAGTGCGACTTGTTGTAGTAGAGGACCGGGGTCGACACGTTCATGTACCCCGGGTAGAGCACGTCGTCGACCGAGTACTTGGCGCGCACGGCAGGCTCGAGGTTGGCGAGGTCGTAGTCGGCCGCCTCCATGCAAGCCTCGGCCGGCAGCACCTGGCCGCTGTCGGCCATGGACTGCAGCTGCGTGTCCTCGAGGTAGATCATGTCGGGCAGCTGGTCGGTGCCGGCCGACGCCGCGCTGGTGTACTTGCGGTACACCTCCTCGTAGGAGGCGCCCTGGTTGCTGGCGTTGAGGACGACGGCGTCCTGGCCGGCGTTGAAGGCGGCCGCCATGTCGTCCATCGCGATCTTGGCCGAGCCGTTCAGCCCGCCGTACCAGAGGGTGACCTCGACCGGGCCCTCGGCCTCGTCGAGCGCGTCGACCGGGCAGTCGGGCAGCTCGACGTCGCCGTCGCCGGCTGCCTGCACGCTGTCGCCTCCCGAGGTGGGCGGGTCGCTGCAGGCGGCGGCGACCATGGCGGCGGCGACGAGGAGCGCGGCGGTGCACCGGCCCCGGGTGGCCGCGAGGGCTTGGGAGGAACGTCGGAGTCTCATGCTGTCTCCTCCTGGGGGAGTGGCGGAGGTCGATCGGCGGAGCGGCCCGGGGTCATCCCTTGACCGCGCCGGCGGTCAGGCCGCGGATGATCTGGCGCTGGAAGGCGACCAGCAGCAGCACGACCGGCAGGGCCACGATGAGCGCGGCGGCGACGCCCACGTTGGCGTTCGCCACCTCGGTGCCGGTGATGCTCTTGAGGGCGATCTGGGCGGTTTCGTAGCGGCTGTCGTCGATGACGGCCTGGGGCCACAGGTACTGGTTCCACGCGCCCAGGGCCGAGATGACCGTGAACGAGGCGATGACCGGCCGGGTGAGCGGGACGGCGAAGCGCCACAGGAACCCCATGTGGCCGTAGCCGTCGAGGCGGGTGGCGTCCTGGATCTCGGGGGGCACGCCCCGGAAGCCCTGGCGGATGAGGAAGGTGCCGAAGGCCGTGGCGGCGAACGGCAGCACCAGTCCGGCGTTGCCGTTGATCCAGCCCAGCTCGCGGATGGTCTGCACGTTGGCCAGCAACGTCACCTCGAGAGGCAGCAGCAGCGTGCCCATGAACAGGGCGAACACCAGCGGCTTGGCCGGGAAGCGCAGGAAGGCGAACGCGTAGGCCGCCAGGATCGAGGTCACCACCTGCGCGACCGTGATGAGCACGCTGACGACCAGGCTGCGGCCCATCGCCGAGCCGAGGTTTCCCTGGTCGTAGCCCCGGGTCCACACCGACGCCCCGAACGCCACCACCACGAACGCGGTGAGCGCCACCCCCACGAGGAGCGCCAACAGGACGTGGCCGGCGCGGGGGCGCCCATCGCCGAAGCCGACGAGCTGGGTGACGGCCACCGCCACGATCGCGGCCAGCCACCACCAGGCGGTGTCCGACGCCCGGTCGACCGCTGCCGCCCACACCTGGTCGGCCAGCACGGTGACGACCACCGTGCCGGCGACGACGGCGGCGATGCGCCGGGGAGTGGCCAGCGGACGGAGGTTCCGCATGCGCCCGCCCGCCACCCGGAGCTGCACCCAGGCCAGCACGACCACGACGATCAGGGTGCGGGCGACGACCGAGAAGGCCCCGCCGGACAGCCACGTCCGGTCCTTCCAGCCGACCGCCACCGGGTGCAGCGGCTTGCCCTCGTTGATGTACGCGAACGGCGGGGACAGCGCCTGCAGGACGGTGAACACCAGCGGCAGCAGCACCAGCGCCGCCAGCACGACGAGGACGGCGTACTGGCCGGTGAGGCCGATGGCGCGGCGCCAGGAGGACTGACCGACGGCGGTGGCGGCCACACCTCGCCCGGGAGCACCCAGGAGGTCGTCGCCCGGCATGGCGATCACGTCGTCACGGGGACTCACCGGCGAGATGTCGGAGGGCGTTCCGGGCACCCGCTCGGCGGGGCGGGTGGGGGAGTCAGCGGGCATAGTGGACCCGCCGTTCCAGGATGACGAACTGCAAGGTGGTCACCACCAGCGTGACGAAGAACAGGCCCACCGAGTAGACGGCACCGATGCCGATGTTGTCGGGGCGGTTGAGCCGGTTGATCTTGAACACCAGGGTCTCGGTGGCGCCGACCGGCCCGCCCTTGGTGATGATGTCGATCTGGGCGAAGGCCTGGAGGCCGAAGATCACCAGTACCACCAGCAGGAACAACAGGACCGGCGAGATGAGCGGCAGCGTGATGCGGAGCAGGCGACGGGTGGGCCCGTAGCCGTCGAGCGTGGCGGCCTCGATCACCTCGTCGGGCACGGTCTGCAGGCCGGCGAGCACGATCACGAACGACAGGCCCATGTTCTGCCAGACCGAGGACAGGGAGACGGCGAACATCGCCATGTCGGGGTCGTTGAGCCAGTCCGTGGCGATCAGGCCGACCACGGGATTGAACAGGTAGAAGAAGATCACCGAGGTGACGGCTACGGAGCTGGCCAGCGTCGAGCTGAAGATCGCCTGGAACACCTTGATGCCGCGCAGCTTGCGGTGGGCCGACACGGCCAGCAGGACACCCAGCACCAGCCCGGCCGGCACCGTGTACAGCACGAACTGCACGCTGTTCCACAGGCCCTCGCGGAAGTCGTCGCCGGTGAGTTGCTCGCGGTACTGCGACAGCCCGACGTCCTCGAAGTAGGCGCCGTTGCGGCGGCTCTCGAAGGTGCCCCAGTTCAACAGGTTGAGGAACGGCCGGTAGAAGAACGCCACGAACACGGCGATCGACGGCGCCAGCAGCGCCAGCGCCAGGGCGACCTCCCTGGGTGAGTAGCGCGCCCGGCGGCGACCGCCACGGGCGGGGGTGGCCGCGACCGTCACGCCAGGCGCTCGGTGGTGTCCGCGTCGAACAGGTGGACGTCGACGGGCTGCACGGCGAGGCGGACGCGTCCGCCGGCGTCGAGCGGGGACATGCCCGCTTGGCGGACCACGACCGGTGACGAGCCGATCGTGCCGAACACCAGGCACTCGTGGCCCAGCCACTCGACCGCCCGCACGACCAGTTCGAGCGGGCCGTCCGGGGCGATGACCAGATGCTCGGGCCGCACGCCGACGACGACGGGCCGGCCCTCGTCCAGCCGGCTGGCGAGGCCCGGCGGGAGCGGCGCGCGGCCGCCCCCGACATCGACGCCCGGGGCGCCCTCGGTGGTGGCGGTGCCGGGGATCGTGTTCATCGGCGGTGTGCCGATGAACTGCGCCACGAACAGGTTGGCGGGCGCGGCGTAGACGTCCTGGGGGGTGCCCACCTGCTGGAGGCGGCCGGCGGACATGATGGCGATGCGGTCGGCCATCGTCATGGCCTCGACCTGGTCGTGGGTGACGTACACGACGGTCGTCTCGACGCGGCGGTGCAGGTCGACCAATTCGAGCCGGGTGGCGGCCCGCAGCTTGGCGTCGAGGTTGGACAGCGGCTCGTCCATCAGGAACGCCTGCGGGCGCCCGACGAACGCCCTGGCCAGGGCGACGCGCTGGCGTTGGCCGCCGGACAGGGCGGCGGGCTTGCGCTTGAGCAGCTCCTCCAGGCCGAGCACCCGCGCGGCTTCGGCCACGCGTTCGGCGCGCTCGGCCCCGGTGAGCTTGCGGGCCGGGGCGTCCGGGCCGTCGGCCGGGTAGCGGCGCACCAGCAGCGGTGACTCGATGTTCCGCTGCACTGTCATGTGGGGGTACAGGGCGTAGCTCTGGAAGACCATCGACACGTCGCGCTTGGCGGGGTCGACGTCGTTGACGACGCGGTCGCCGATCGACAGCTTGCCGGCCGTGATGTCCTCGAGCCCGGCGATCATGCGCAGGGCGGTGGTCTTGCCGCAGCCCGACGGGCCCAACAGCACCATGAACTCGCCGTCGTCGATCGACAGGTCGAGTGCGTCGACGGCGACGACGTCGCCCTCGTACTCCTTGGTCACACCCTCGAACGTCACGCTCGCCACGTAGGACCTCCGTCGGTCGGCCCCGTCGCCGACCGTCCGAACGCTACTGCCCCGCCCGACCCGGTGACGTGGCTCCTCGGTGTACGGCATGTGAGCGCCGCCTGACGGTGCGCCACCGGGGGGCAGCGCCGACCGGAGGGTTCCCGTGGCACGACGCGACGTCCGGCGGCGGGCATGCAGCGCGGTCAGGACACCGCGCTGCGTCGAGCCGGGTCCTACGCTGAGCGCGACGACCTCGCGATTCCCGTAGCCGAGCACCCGAGGACGAGCACAGGCGATGGACGAGTTCATGTGGCCCGAGGAACGTGCGGGCATCGAGCGGGCGAGCTCCATGTGGTGGGTGTTCCTGGCACTCGGGGTGCTGTCGGCCGTCGTGGGCATCGTGCTGATGCTCGACCTCGTCGCCGCGGTGACGACCCTCGCGCTGCTGGTGGCGCTGGGCCTGGTCGTGACCGGCGTCGGCGAGCTGCTCGCGGCGGGCCGCTACCAGAGCCGCCTCGGCATCGTCGCCGGGGTCGTGCTGGTGATCGGCGGCGTGCTCGCCGTCGTCTGGCCGGACGTCACCCTCTGGGTGCTGGCCGTCCTCGTGGGTGTCGACCTCATCGTCGCCGGGGCGGCCCGCATCCTCGGCGCCCTGTCGCTGCGCGTCGAGGGGTGGGGCTGGCTGCTGTTCGGTGGCGTCGTCAGCGTGGCCGCCGGTGTGATGGCGCTGTTCTGGCCGGGAGCCACCATCCTGGTGCTCGGGGTGCTGCTCGGTGTCCGCATGCTGTTCCACGGGATCTCCGAGATCATGTTCGGCGTGTCGCTCCGCCACGCCGGCAGCGGGGCCTGACGCCCACGTGCGCCGTCAGCCCGTCGCCGCGCCCGGGTCGCTCGGCCGGACCGGCTCGACGGGCTCGACGGGCTCGACGGGCTCGACGGGCTCGACCGGCAGTGCGTCGAGGGCGGGGACGTCCGCCGCGGTCAACGTGGTGAGCTGGTCGTCGGTGGGGTGGTCGAGCGCCACCAGGCGGGTCGCCTGGTTGGCGACCATGGCCTCGAACAGGTTGCGGGCCAGCCGGCCGTTGCCGAAGCCGTGCCCGCGGGGCTGGGCCGCCAGCCACCGGCGGACGGCGGCGCGCCCGCCGTCGTCCAACGCGTAGCGGCCCTTGGCGCCGATCGAGTCGACGATGGCCAGCAGCTCCTCGTCGTCGTAGTCGGCGAAGTGGATCGTCTTCGGGAACCGCGAGCCCATGCCCGGGTTGGCCGCCACCAGCGCCGCCATCTCGTCGGGGTAGCCGGCCAGGACCACCACCAGCCGGTCCCGTCGGTCCTCGACCAGCTTGACCACGGTGTCGATGGCCTCCCGACCGAAGTCGTTCTCGCCCCCGCGGGCCAGGCTGTACGCCTCGTCGATGAGCAGGATCCCGCCCTCGGCACGGTCGAAGGCGGCCACCACCCGCCCCGCCGTCTGCCCCACGAACCCGGCCACCAACCCGGCGCGGTCGGTCTCGACCAGGTGCCCGCGGGCGACGACGCCCAGCGTGCGGTAGATCTCGGCGAGCAGCCGGGCGACGGTGGTCTTACCCGTCCCCGGGTTGCCGGTGAAGATCAGATGCCGGCTCTGGTCCAACACCGGCAGGTCGCGATCGCGGCGGATCTGCTGCACCCGCAGCAGGCTGGTCACCAGGTGCACCTCGCGCTTCACGCCCGCCAGGCCCACCAACCCGTCGAGCTCGGCGAGCAGCTCGTCGAGAGGGCGGGGCGGGGGGAGCTCGTCGACGGGGGGCGGGGTGGCGCCGGCGGCCGCGGTCGCAGCGCCGCCGGCAGTCGCGGGGGACCCCGGGCCGTCGGTGGCCCGGGTCGGGACCGTGCGGCGGGCCTCGTCGACCGCCCGGCCCACCGTGGCCCGGAACACCTCGACCGCGGCCAGCTCGGTGCGCGACGGCAGCAGGTCGAGCGCGGCGACGGCGTGGCCGATCTGCGCGCCCAGGCGGGCGAACCGCTCGGCCCGCTCGCCGCCGTCGCGGGCGTCGGCGCCGGCCAGCACCTCGAGCAGCGCCGAGGGGCGGTCGAGGTGGGCCCGACGCCCGATCACCAGTCCGGCGTCGCGGATGTCGGCCGGGCTGGCCCGCCCGAGGTCGGAGGGCATGCGGTGCCCGAACGCCCCCACGAGCGCCCACAGCTCGTCGTCGGTGTGCAGGCCGTCGGCGTCGATGAAGCCGCAGGTCAGGTTGTAGGCCTCGACCTCGACGTCGGCACGCAGCCGCTCGACGTCGATCGACTCGACCGTGGCGCCGAGCGCCTCGACCTCCGGCGCCAGGTCGTCGACGAACCCCCGGACCGCCTCGTCCAGCGGCCCGGCGGGCCCGTCGTCGTCGGTACCTCGGCGCGTCATCGGGACGGTGCCGCCAACCGCAGGTGTCGCGCCTCGACCATGGGGCGAGCCTGCCACGCCCGGCCGACCGTGGTCGACGCGGCCGCGACGAGGGCGAGGGACGAGGGTTCGAGGTCGTGCGGATCCGCGCCGCCTGGAGAACGATGGGCAACGACCTGGCAGCGATCGCTCGCACGCTCCGGCGGCCGCGCGCATGTCCTACGGGCTCGCGGTACCGGTGGGCTCGTCCGATCAGTCGATCACCACCACGTCGTCGCACCCCCAGAACCTCAGGGTGGACCCGCCCGTGGTGAACTCGCCGAGCACGCAGGCCTCGGTGTCACCCGCCGCCAGGCCGGTGTCGTCCGGGGCCAGGAACTGGATGGTCATGTCGAGGTCGCCGTCGCGGGTGTCGTCGTCGAGCTCGAGCGCGTCCTCCACGTGTCCCCGGCCGCGCCGGGCGACGGCCCCGTCGCCGTCGAGCACGGTGCTGCGCTCGCCGAACAGGGTGCTGGCCGCGTCGACCAGCGTTGCGTCGAACGCGACGGGGTTGCCGTACTCGCCGGCCGCTGTGGTCAGCAGGGCGACGGGGACCGAACCGTTGGTGACCGAGACGTTGATCGGGCTCGGGGACCCTCCGGGCTTGATGTTGATCGTGATCGGGACGACGCAGTCGACGGTCACTGTCTCGGAGCCCTCGTCGTTGCCGACCTCCGGGTCGACGTCAGCGGGGTGGCTGGGTGCGACGGTGCTGGTGAAGGTGATGTCGTGCAGGCCCGGCTCGTCGCAGGTGACGCTGTAGTCGCGGCTGTCGGTCTCCTCTTCGTCGAGGTCGAGCGTGTGCTCGCTCGTGCCGGTCGTGGGTGCGACCGTCACCCCGGGGTCGGCCGTGACGGCGTACGTGACGGTGGCGTCGACCGGCGTGGAGGGCCCGAGGTTGGTGACGTCGGTCTCGACGGTGATGTCGCCCGTCTCGCCGACCAGGGCGAGGTCGGGGACGCTCGTCGCCTCGACACGGGTGACGGCGAGATCGGCGATCCGGCAGCTCGGATCGGTGGGGTTGTCGGTGCAGAAGTCGCGGATGGCGTCCGTCAGGTCGACCTCTGCGACCTCCTCCCCGAGCGGGACGTCGACGATCGTCATCGTCGCCGCGTCGCGGTCGAACGGCACGATGAACGAGCCCTGCGCGGCGTCGAGGATGATGCGCTGCTCGCTGCCGTCGCTCGCTTCCGTGAACGCCCACAAGGGATGCCAGGCGTTGAGCTGGTTCAGCACGGTCCCGTCGGCGTCCTCGATGAGCAGCCGGAGCAGCGGCGGGTCGCCGATGTGGCTGTGCGAGCGTCCGAAGCGCACCTCGGCCGAGACCGGCGTGACGGCGGTGCGGTCGTCGAAAGCCACGTGGGCGATGAGGGACTTCTCGTCGGTCTCGGGCTCGATCACCGGCACGGGGGCCGTCGTCGGGTCCGTGTCGGGCGGATCGGCGGACGAGCCGAGCGGCCAGACGATCGCCACGCCGGCGACCGTGACGGCGGCTGCGGCGGCGATCCGGCGTGGCCGGATGGCGCGTCGCCTCCGCCGCGGTCCGTTGTTGTCCTGTGCAGACGTTCCGGTCATCACGAACCTCCGCTCAACAGCTCGCGCTCGTGCACGCGGCCAGGATCCCGTTGATGCGGCGCAGGTCGGCTTCCCGGGGCGCACCTCGGTCGTTCATCAGGTCATTGCTGGCGGGCTCGGAGATCGACCAGTCGCTGTCGAACCACCAGTCGACGACCTCCGTGAACTCCCGGCAGTCGGCGCCGGTGCGTCCGAGCGCTGCTGCATCGGCGGTGCAGTCCTCCGGCTCTTCGTACAGGTTCGGGTTCTCCTCGGTCTGGAAGTAGCCGCCGTCGCAGCAGTACTCGTCGGCCAGGCCGAACAGGCCGTGCCCGCTCTCGTGGAGCAACGCCCCGTTGTTGCCGACGAGCGACGAGAAGGTCCGGATGTCGGGGT
>Ga0190275_10002257_pt1 | contig 13926 bp, 8 predicted proteins | sample Popmic550T_FD_133745 | JGI IMG/M metagenome (GOLD analysis project Ga0190275, IMG submission 133745) | Populus adjacent soil microbial communities from riparian zone of Yellowstone River, Montana, USA - 550 T | ecosystem: Environmental > Terrestrial > Soil > Riparian zone > Trees stand | place... | reverse complement strand
TGGCCAACACCCTTGGCGCCTATCACGTGTTTTGGGCGCCGGACGGGCGCTCCCTCTTCTTTACTCTGGGAGGCAAACTGCGCCGCACCACACTCGAAAACGATTCCTTTCAGGTCATTTGCGAAACTCCGCCCATGATGCTGACCGGCGCGATAATGGGCTCGGACCTGCTCATCTCCGGCCGGACAAATAATTACGTTGTTTCGCTCTCCGGGGGCCAGGCGAGAACGATTAAGGATTTCTATCCGTGGCCCCAGGTGCTGCCAGATGGCAAGCATCTCCTGTACACATTGTTCGATCCGCGATCCGGGCATCATCGCATCCGCGTGGTCAAACACGGTGAGCCGAAGACAGCGAAGGATCTGCTCGAATCTGATTCCCGAGGCGTGTACACGCCTTCGGTCCTCCATTCTGAAACTGGCTATGTCTTGTATGTCAGAGCAGGGAATATTCTCGCCCATCGGTTTAACCTGCGTTCGCTCGCAATGCAGGATGAGCCGCTCCCGGTGGTGTCAAAGACATACTCGTTTTTCCCTACGGGAGCCGCTGATTTTTCCGTGTCGAACAATGGCACGCTCGCCTACCGGCGCTATCGGAGCCAGTCGCAACTTGTGTGGGTGAACCGCCGCGGTGAGGTGGTAAGGACCGTTGGGCCGGCCAACGTGAACGTTAAGCAAGGGCATCTCTCGCCGGACGGCCAGAAAATCGCGGCCCCGATTTACGACGTTGATCGTGGCGTCAACGACATGTGGATCATTAATGCGGAGACGAACGCTGCTCGACGTGTGATCGCCGGGCGAGGCCAGGTGGACAACCCGGTGTGGGCCCCGGACTCGACCAGATTAGCGTTCAACCGCGCCTACGATTCGCCTCCTAAGCTGTTCGTGCGTGGTCTCGGAGAGCAGGACGCGGACGAACAACTTCCGGAGGGCTACTTTCAAGTGGTGAGCGACTGGTCGCGGGACGGCAGGTTCATCGCGTTCACGAACTCGAGCTCTGCCATCAACAACGAGTTGAAAGGCGACGTTTGGCTCATCGACATGGCCCGCGGCAGGAAAGTGATTCACCTCATCAGTACCCCGTTTCATGAAGCGAATCCAGCTTTCTCCCCCGATGGCCGATGGCTCGCGTTCACCTCTGACGAGTCAGGCCGGACGGAGGTGTATGTTCAAGCCTTTGAGGCCGGTGAAACGCCGCAGTTGAGCGGAGAGCGTCACCTCGTTTCGAGGAATGGAGCCGTCGCCCTGCGTTGGCGCCGGGACGCCAAGGAATTGTTCTTCCTATCTTCGAACAGCGTTGTGTATGCTGTACCGCTCGTGTTGTCTCCGCTTCCGAAGATCGGCGACGCCGTTTCTCTTTTTGCGATCTCTCTCGAGGCCAGATCTGCATTGCACTCACCTACCGGATTTGACGTCTCCACAGACGGGCAGCGATTCCTGATTCCGATCGTGGCCTCGCTGGAGAAGTCGGAAATTGTGGTTATGCAAAACTGGGAAGCTGCCATAGGGCGACGCCAAAGTAACGGCAAGTAGCCGCAAGTAACCGCGCGCATCTTCCGTACTCGTCTTCGTACTGAGCGAAGCTGAACGCCTAAGCTCACGGAACTCTTCGCTTGGGCGAAGTTTCAAAGCTTGACATCGGTTAGAAACCGGACTGGCACTTGTCGAGAGCAAGCTAAAGCCGACGTCGAGACACAAACCAACCGCGGCCTGGAGCGCGCCCGGAGTACGCAGGTGCATTTGTGGTCAACAGCGTTACACTACGCATCAAGCGCAGGATTATGGAATCCACCAGGACGTGTAGTCGCCATGTGTGAGAAGTGCCAGAATCGCTCGTTGTTCAACGCTGGCGCAAGTTCGACCTCCGAGGTGATACCTCCAGAAATGCGACGGTATTGTTATCTGACAGTGACGAGTTTATCGGACACGCGAATCTGCAAGGTCAAGTCCAACTATCACATCGTACTCGAACATTGCGGGCTCCGAACTCATTTTTCAAACTCGCATTGACTCGTTCGACAGTTGATTTTATATATGTGTCTTGTTCGGCCCAAGTCATCTCCGGCGCTATCTTGGGCTCGAAGATGTTCGGCAGTTGGATTTCGACTTGCAGAATGGCGCTGATCGGAATCTGACCATCGGCCACATCCAGATGCAGTTTGTAGCCGCGCCAGTATTGCTTGTGTCCTTGCGACGATTTCTTGACTCCGTAGCGCATTGCTTCGGCAACTGGGTCAAAATCTGCTCGACCGGCATGTGCGGTTGCGGTTCGATGAACGTGCCGCGATCCTTGGCTTTGGCACTTCAAAGAGTCAGGTATGTTCTGGACGTGCGGGGAGCAAACGCCCTCCTCGCGTTGCGCTGTAGTCAATTCAATTCAATGCTCTTTTTGAGTCCTACTGTCCAGGGCGGCGGGCCGCTTGACCTCCACTTCTACGTCGCGCACCGCCATCCCGCATGGCAAAAATACATTGCCTGTGCCGAGGGCGGAAGGTAACATTGGTTTCACACGTCGCTTGCACAAGTCAATGACCGCGCCTCCTGTCAATTCTTATATGTTCCCTAAGAACCTTCTCATCTGCTGCGTCCTTCTGTCTGCAACTCGGCTCTGGTCACAGCATCCTGAACCCGTTCAGGGCAAGAGTTTGTTCGTTCAAAAATGTTCCGCCTGTCACGGGGATACAGCTAAGGGCGGCCGTGGCCCGGATCTTACGAGCGGCGAATGGAAGCATGGATCGTCCGATGCAGACCTGATACGCAACATCACCAAAGGCATTCCCGGTACGCAGATGCCCGCCATAACGATGAGCGAGGCGGATGCTCGATTGATTGTTTCGTTTCTCCGCTCTGCCGCCAGCTCGGAAAAGAACGTGATTGTGCCTGGCGATCCGGACGTCGGAAGACGCTTGTTCTTCGAGCCCGCAGGATGCAGCTCGTGCCACATGTTTGGCGGTCGCGGCGACATTCTGGCGCCCGATCTCACACAGATAAAGTCGCGCTATCCTCCCGACCAGCTTCTCGCGGTGATGTCGGCGCCTTGGTCTCTGGTCGAGGCGAGATCAAGTTCGGGAGCCACTGTACGAGGTGTGAAGAAAGGCGAAGATACCTTTACTCTGCAACTGATGGACGAACAACGACGGTGGCATTTCTTGAAGAAAGGCGAGGTTCGGATCGGCCCCGCCACCAGTCGTCCTCACACTGCCTTGAATGTTGAGGATCGTAAGCAGATCGTAGCCTTCCTTCACAAAGCGCCCCAAGTCTACGAACCGCCGGCTGAATGGAAGCCTGCATCAGATTTCAACGTCAGCTACTCCAGATTGCGAAATTCCTCGGCCGAGCCACATAACTGGCTAACGTATTGGGGAGATTTGGCCGGCCGACACTATTCAGGACTCAAGCAAGTGACTCCGGCAAATGTGTCGTCACTGAGGAGTCAGTGGACCTTCCAACTGGGTGGCAACACCGTCGAAACGACGCCGCTCGTTGTTGATGGGATTATGTTCGTGACCGGGCCCCTCAATAACGCGGCGGCTCTGGACGCCCGAACCGGGCAACCCTTGTGGAAGTACAACCGCCGTCTCCCGGAGATTGCGAGCCACTGCACCGTGATGACCAATCGTGGGTTTGCAGTGTTGGGAGATAGGTTGTATATGGCCACGCTGGACACTCACCTGGTAGCGCTGGATGCCAAGAGCGGAAACGTGCTTTGGGATATCGCGGTCGATGACTACAAGAAAGGCTTCTCGATCACGCATGCTCCGTTGGCGATCGACGGCAAGATCATCGTTGGTGTTACGGCCGGGGAGTGTGCGCTGACAGGCTTCGTCGATGCTTACGACGCCAAGACGGGCAAGAAGCTTTGGCGTACATACTCGACGCCACAACCCGGCGATCCCAATCGGAAGACTTGGAATCCCGAGACATCGGCGGACTTCGGAGGGGCGCCCACCTGGATGACCGGAACTTTCGATTCGGAGACGAACACGGTGTTCTGGACTACCGGGAATCCTGGACCGGACTACGACGGCTCCGTGCGGCTTGGTGACAATCTATATTCCTGTTCCGTTCTTGCGCTCGATCCGGAAACCGGAAAGATGAAATGGTGGTTCCAGTTCACGCCTCATGATGTGCACGATTGGGACGGGAATCAAACGCCTGTCTTGATCGAAGGGACCGTACGGGGGAAGAAACGGAAGTTACTGGTGACCGCGCAACGCAATGCCTTTTACTACGTGCTGGATCGCGAGACCGGAGAATTCCTCACAGGGCAGGCTTTCGCGAAACAGACCTGGGCGAAGGGTCTGGACGCCAAGGGGCGGCCTATTGTGCTTCCTGACACAACGCCCACGCCCGCGGGGAATTACGTTTGCCCCGACGCGGCCGGCTCGGCGAACTGGGGCTCGCCATCCTACGATGCGACCAACAATCTGTTTATCGTCTCCGTGCGAGAGGCATGCGCCACGTATACCAGCGTTACCAGAGACCCGATTCCAGGAGAGGGCTTTACCGGGGGCGGACAAGAAATCGACCGGAAGGTCGGCGCCCCTGGCGCTGTTCGAGCGTTAGATGCGCTGACGGGCGCCACAAAATGGAACTTCCCACTTCAACTAGGCTCGTCTGCCACGGGCGTCTTGGCGACTGCCGGAGGAGTGGTGTTTGCCTCGTCTAACGACGGTAACTTGATTGCTCTCAATGGACGCACGGGCGCATATTTGTGGCACTACTATACGGGCGCGAATATCGTGGCCTCGCCGATGGCCTATGCAGTTGGTGGAAAGCAGTATGTCGGGATCGCATCCCAATCAGCAATCTTCGTCTTTGCTCTTCCGTGACACGCTGACTTGCCCCGCGGTCGGGTCTCTTCGGGACTGTGATACTTCTTAGAATCCGGATTCGCTATGACCCTCAGCTCAAGCGCCGCCGACGCTGTTCGCCGCAAAGTTGCCTGGCGAATCCTTCCCATGGCGATTCTCCTGTACTTCGTGGCCTATCTCGACCGGGCCAACGTGGGCTTTGCGAAGCTGCGGATGGCTGATGACCTCGGCTTCTCCGAGGAAGTCTTCGGTCTTGGGATTGGCATCTTTTTTCTCGGCTATTTGACGCTCGAGATTCCCGGCGCCTTGCTCGTAGAGCGATGGAGCGCACGCAAATGGTTCGCGCGTATTCTTGTGACGTGGGGAATGCTTGCATCCCCTACGGCCTTTGTGCAGACGCCGGGCCAGTTCTACCTGGCGCGCTTTTTCCTTGGAGTGGCAGAGGCCGGCTTCTTTCCAGGTATCATCGTTTACTTTACGCACTGGTTTCCAATGCGCGATCGCGCCCGCGCCATGTCTGGTTTCATCGTCGCCATCCCGTTGAGCCTCGCTTTCGGCGCCCCAATCTCTGGGCTGCTTCTGAATGTCGACTGGCTCGGGTGGAAGGGCTGGCAGTGGCTGTTCGTGTTGGAAGGTCTACCCGCCGTGATTCTTGGAATCGTCGCCTACGTGATTCTCACGGATCGCCCGCAAGATGCCAAATGGCTGACGCCGGCTGAGCGTGATTATCTGGAGGGTGTGCTGGCGGAAGAAGCGCGCGCGAAGGATTTGGTTCATAAGTTCACGATCGGTCAAGCGCTTCGATCGAGCAACGTGTGGCTTCTCTCGTTTGGCATCTTCGCTACGAACATGGGCGGCTATGCGCTTACATTTTGGATGCCCACTACTGTGAAGAGCATCTCCGGGGGCTCGGATCTCGCCTCGCTTTTCTATAGCGGCCTTTTCTATCTATGCGGCCTTGTTGGGGTGCTCTACTCCGGATTTGCGGCGGATCGCACCGGCAACCGCAAACGGACCTGCATCGCCGGGCAGTTAGCCACTGGCATATTTCTCGCAATGGCGGCTATTCCTGGCCAGTCGTTTCCGATGATCATGACCTGGCTAATCCTCACGGGCCTGACGGCGCATTCGTGGCCACCCCCATTCTGGGCCTTGCCGACGCTAACACTGACGCATGCGGCTGCTGCCGCGAGCATCGGTTTTATCAATATCTTCGCGAACCTAGCTGGCTATTTCAGCAACCATATAATCGGATGGATCAAGGACCGCGGAGCCAGCGACAGCACTTGTCTCTTCCTGCTGGCCGGCTGGTACCTGTTAGGCGCGGCGATTATCAGCTTTGTGCGCACCAAGCCACAGACTGAACCCACGGCACTTCAGGCGGCATTGGTTAATTCTCAAACATGATTCCTAAAATGTTCGATCTCACGGACAAAGTGGCCGTGGTCACTGGAGCAGCGCAAGGCATGGGACGAGCCATGGCGATGGCGCTCGCGGAAGCAGGCGCCGATCTTCTCATCGCCGATCGCAACGAACCGGGCGTAAATCGGACAGCGGCGGAAATCAGTGCGATCGGCCGACGCGCCGTCGCGGTTGCCTGCGATGTCTCTGAACCGACTCAAGTGCGAGCGATGTTTGAGACGTTGGATGCCGAATTCGGACACATCGATTTCCTTGGAAACGTGGCCGGTGAGTCCATTATGGCGCCGCCGGAGGAGATCCGTCTCGAGGACGTCGAGCAGGTATGGCGGAACTTAGTGTTCGGCCGTTTCTGTGCTTGTCAGGAAGCGGGCCGGAGGATGCTGGCAGCTGGCCGCGGCAGCATCGTGAACATCGGTTCCCTCGCCAGTGTCACAGCGCTGGGGAGAGGCCACATTGCCTACAGCATGGCGATGGGCGCGGTCGCCCAGATGACAAGAGAACTTAGCACCGAATGGTCAGGATCTGGTGTGCGCGTCAATGCGATCCTTCCGGCTCAGGTTCTCAATCCCGGCTTGGAGCAGCGGATCGCAAACACTCCGAGCCTGCGCGATCAGTTTCTGAGTGGGATACCTGCCGGCCGGTTCGGTCGACCAGATGACATCAAAGGGCTGGCCGTGCTGCTTGCCTCGGATGCCTCGGAATGGATCACGGGCGCATTAATCCCGATGGACGGCGGCAATTTGGCGCTGAACGGCGGAGGATCGGTACGCCATCGCCGCACGGATAACAGCCAATGACTCCAGAATCGAGATCCCTGTACCGCACTATGCAGTTGATCCGGACCACTGAGGAGCAACTCGCAAGATGTCATGCGCGCGGTTTGGTTCATGGCGCATGCCACACATATGTGGGTCAGGAGGCAATAGCGACCGGCGTCTGTTCACATCTTCGTGTGGAAGATGCTGTTTTCAGCACGCACCGCGGCCATGGACACGCGCTTGCAAAGGGACTTCCTGTCAGCGAACTTATTAACGAACTGATGGGTCGAAACACCGGATGCTCACGCGGCCGTGGTGGATCTATGCACCTGTTTGCCCCAGAGATTGGGTTGATGGGGACCAGCGGCATAGTGGGTCCGTGTATCTTGCAGGCTGCCGGGGCGGGCTACAGTTTTAAATTGCAACGGACTGATCGTGTCGCGGTTGCGTTCTTCGGGGACGGCGCCGTGAACAACGGGGCATTTCATGAAGGGCTGAATCTCGCGAGCATCTGGAAGCTCCCGGTACTATTCGTGTGTGAGAACAACCAGTTCGCCACCGAAGTGCCGTTTACTTACGCAGCGGGAAATCCCGACGTGGCGAGCCGCAGCGCCGCTTACAACGTTCCGGGAGTTCAGGTGGATGGCAATGACGTCGAGGCGGTCGGCCGCGCAGCCGAGGAAGCAGTTCGCAGAGCGCGCGTGGGAGAAGGGCCGACGCTTCTCGAATGCAAGACATACCGTACGCGGCCGCATTCGGAAGGAATGGGCGACTACTCGTATAGAACGCGCGAGGAAGTCGCTGAATGGCGGGAACGTTGTCCGATCAAGCGATTTCGTCGCGTTCTGGTCGACTCAGGTGAGGCAACCGAGCCTGACTTGGAGGCTATCGACGCCGAGATCCGTGATGAAGTGGCCCGCGCGAGCGAGGCTGCCGAGAGCGCTCCATGGCCGGAGCCGAGTGCCGCCACTGCTCATGTGTATGCCGAAAGGACGGCGAGGACTGCTCCCGAGCCCGGCCCAAGTTCGGGTAGAGAACTCTCCTATGTTGGGGCCACACTTGAGGCGCTCGACAGCGCGATGGCTGCCGATCCTCACATCTTCGTCTTCGGTGAAGGCATCGGGAAGCGAGGTGGGAACTTCGGGACTACAGTCGGCCTATTCGAAAAGTATGGCGCGGAGCGACTCTGCGACACTCCGATTGCAGAGCGGGGCTTTGTCGGCATGGGCGGTGGCGCGGCGATGACGGGAACGCGGCCCATCATCGACTTCATGTTCATCGACTTCATAAACGATGCGTTCGGCGAAATTATCAACCAGATCGCGAAGATGCAGTACATGAGCAGCGGCCGTTTAAAAATGCCGATCTTGTTACGAGGATGTATAGGGATAGGACACTCAGCGGCGACGCATCATTCTGGGAGCTATCATTCCATCTTCAGTCACATTCCCGGACTGAGAGTGGTGATTCCATCCACGCCGTACGATGCCAAAGGGCTGTTTACACACGCGCTACGCTGCGATGATCCCGTTCTCTTTCTCGAGCCGCGAGAACTGCTAGCCGTCAAAGGTCCTGTGCCGGCTGAATCTTATGAAATCGAGTTCGGTAAGGCTCGGGTGCTGCGCGAAGGGAATAACGTGACGGTGGTTGGAATCGGCATAATGGCGCAGCGCGCACTCGCCGCGGCCGTCCGGCTTTCAGAAGATGGCGTTTCCACGGAGGTGATCGATCCGCGGACCGTCTCTCCGCTTGACACAGCGGCTATCCTCGCTTCCGTTCGGAAGACGGGACGGCTGCTGATAGTGGATGAGGCATTCGGACCGTGCAGCATCGCCTCGGAAATCGCTGCTGTCGTTGCGGACGCCGGCTTCAATGATCTCGATGCGCCGATACGAAGGCTCAACGGCGCCTTCGCTCCGACACCATATAGTCCGACGCTCGAAGCGGCAGTTGTCGTCAGTACTGAGGCGATCGAGGAAGCTGTCCGTGATCTGGTGAGTGAGTAACATGGCCGTCGAAATCATAATCCCGCGGCTTGGCTGGTCGATGGAAGAAGGTACGTTCGGAGACTGGCTGAAGAAGGCGGGCGAGGAAGTACACGCGGGTGAGCCTTTGTTTTCGCTTGAGAGCGACAAGGTCACGATGGACATCGAATCGCTCGATGCAGGAATTCTGTACCTGCCTGCTGATGCGCCCCAGCCAGGAGCGGTCGTGAAAGTCGGTCAGTTGATTGGTTATCTGCTGATAAAGGGCGAAGAGCCACCTCGAGATGTTCCTGTCACGCCGAGAGCGCGGCGCGTTGCCGGCGAACTTGGTATCGAGTTGTCTCAACTCTCGGGCAGTGGCAAAGGGGGACGAATCCGCGAGGAAGATGTTCGCGCTGCCGTGAAGGTAGCGGACAAGAAGCAGCAGCTTCCTGTCACCGCATTACGCCGGGCCGTTGCAGAACGGATGACACAGAGTCGTCAGCAGACAGCTCCGGTGACATTGATGCGACGGGTGGATGCCAGCAGGCTGACGTCGCTACGGAATCGTTGGAAATTGCGGCTTCAGCCGCAACCAGCCCCATCGTTTAACGACTTTGTGACGAAGATGGTGGCGATGGCTCTGAGTGAACATCCGGCGCTCGGAGGACGTTGGGATGGCGATCGCATTGTTTTGCCTGACGCGATCCACATCGGCATTGCAGTCGATACAGAACAAGGTTTACTTGTGCCGGTAATTCGCGATGTACCCAACCTAAGCCTGCTGGAACTGTCACACCGTTCCCTCACTCTGATCGACTCGGTTCGCCGGCGCGAGATTCAGGCCTCCGACATGCAGGGCGGTATCTTTACTATCAGCAATCTCGGTAGTTTTGGCGTGGAAGCGTTTACGCCCATCATTAATTCTCCCGAGACTGCGGTGCTTGGATTGGGCGCCATCCGTTGGGAACCCGTAGTCCTGTCGAACGGACAGATTGTCGCTCGCGAGCAGATGATGCTGAGCCTGACATTCGATCATCGCGTGGTCGATGGGGCTCCCGCCGCTCGTTTCTTGCAAACACTTGCAGCATTGATCGAGGAGCCTCCGGCGGCTCTTCACTGCCCGTAGCTATTTAAGAGTTTTCTTCAACCAGTCGATCATTGGCTGTTTGTAGCCGTGGAAGCGCGGGTCTTTCTCCCAGTTCATCACGCCATGTACGCCATCCTGCACGGTAATGAGTTCGACTGGGATGCCTCTCTCCTTGAACAGCTTTACGTGCAGAGTTGCCTGATCGTAAGGTACAGCCGCGTCACTCGTGCCGTGGATGATCAGGAAGGGCGGTGTTTTCTTATTCAGGTACGTGTGCGGCGATGCCTCGCGCAGTTTGGCGGCATCGGCCGGTCCCCAATCGTCGACCAGAAAGAACGACTTCATGGATCCGGTTGCTGGTTTGTCCGCAAACTTCTTCGAGAAGACTTCCATGTCGATCGGGCCATAGAAGCAGACGACCGCGGCGACGCCTACATCGTTCTTTACGCCGACCAGGTTTACGAGATGGCCCCCGGCGGATTCACCCATAAGGGCGATTTTCTTCGGATCCACCTTATATTGTTTGGCGTTTGCTTTCACCCATTGGACAGCCGCTTCGACATCCACGCGCGCAGCCGGGTAAGGATGTTTCGGGGCCAATCGGTAGTCGATGGTGAACCACGCCATCCCGGTTTGATCCAACACCGGAAACAAATCTTTGACGAAGTTCACCGTCTTATGACCGGCTGTCCAACCTCCCCCGTGAACAAGAATGATAGCGGGAAACGGGCCTTTACCCTCAGGAACGTGCGCATCGAGTTTCAAGCTTTCCCCGCCGGGAGCGGAGTATTCAATATCAGGAGTGACCTGATACGGCACAGCGAACAGAGTGGTGGTCAGGAAAAAAGCAGTGGCGAAACGCATCGTGCAAACATCGTATCGCGCTCCCAGCTTCGATCAGACTTCGTCGAGCGGGCGCGACGCGTCCCCGAAGCTCGGAGGTCGAACGTTCATCTTGTCCATCATCGAGAGATACAGGCGACACATCTGCCGGTCTGGCTTTCCTGAGTAGTCCAACACCCGACCGCCTTTGATTCGGCCGCCGCCCCCGCCGAGCAGAATCACCGGCAATTGACTCGCATCGTGATTTCCGGTCAGCATGCTCGAACAGAAAAGTAGCATGGAGTTGTCGAGCAATGTGCGTGATCCCTCTTGGATGGACTCGAGCTTGCGCGCAATGTAAGCCACTTGTTCGAGAAAGAACTGGTTCACCTTCAGCCAATCCGCAGTATCGGAATGGGAGAGCAGATGGTGAATCATGTAGTCGACGCCCAGGTTTGGGAAGCGCAGCGAGCTGTGATCATTATTGAGCTTGAGTGTAGTGATGCGCGTCGTATCAGTCTGGAAGCCGAGTACGAGGATATCGGCCATGAGGCGCATGTGCTCACCGATGTCTTGTGGGATGCCGTCGGCAGGTCGGGCTACATTCGGTTTGGCGAGTGTTGGCCTCCACCCCTGCAGTTCTCCCCGTTTTCCAGCGTTCGCAATCCGCTGCTCTACATCGCGAACCGAGTCGAGATATTCATCGAGCTTGCGTTGATCGCCCGTGCTGATGTTGCCGCGCAGAGTCGCGGCGTCTGAGAGGACCGCGTCCAGAATGCTCTGATCACCTTTACTTGTCTGATCTTTGAATAAACGATCGAATGCGAGAGCGGGGTAGATTTCGAGCGGCGTTGGCGTTGTCGGGGAGCTCCACGAAATGTGCGAGCTGTAGAGCATCGAATAGTTTTTGTGGACCGAAGGATTCGACTTCTCACAGCCGAGCACCAGGCTGGGTACCTTGGTCGAATTGCCGACGCGCTGAGCGAGAAGCTGGTCGATGCTGGTACCGGATCGGATTTCGCCGCCCGACGCCAATGGCGCTCCCGACAAAAGATTGCCGGTTTGCGAGCTGTGGATGTTGCCCTTCTGCGCCTCCGCGTTGAACAGCCCTCGCATGAAGATCGTCTTAGACCGGAAATCCTGCAAGGGCGCGAGCACCTCGCCGAGTTCCATCGCACCGTCTGCTCCCTTGGCCCACCATTGCTTGCTGTGAAAGCCATTGCCCGAGAAAAGGACAGCCAGGCGGACAGGCGCTTCACTGGAGGATTGATTGCCACGAGGTTCGTCACCCCAAACGGGTACCGATTCCATCCATGGCAAGGCCATGCTAACGCCGAGTCCCCGCAGCATTCGGCGACGTGAAAACCAATGCTTATTCGTGTTCTTGTTCATGCTCGCGTCCTCGGATTTCGCGAAATTGGCGGCTCGCCACGATCATGTCGATCACGGTACCTACATGGTATCCGCTTTGTTGGAGCTTCGCTTCTATGTTATCGATTAGAGGTTCGTCGGAAAGCTGTACGGCTCGCCCAAGAGAATAGCCTAGAAGCTTTCGGCAGAACTGGCGAACAAAGGCGTCGCGGCCGTTGGTGAGAAGGTAGCTTCGCAGCCCGTCCAGACCTTCGACTTCGACACCGCCCTTCAGGATGGCTCGGTCGTGAATGGGTCGGTTCGCCAAATCTTTTTCGCGGAGCCGGCCGATCGCGTCGAAACGTTCAAGCGTGTATCCATAGGGGTCGATCCGTGCGTGACAACCGGAGCATCGACGATCGGAAGTATGCTTTTCGGTCAATTCACGCATCGATAGCGATTCGGTCGCCTCATCGGTAGGGAGTTGCGGGACGTCCTTGGGAGGGCGAGGAAGTTTGTCGCCGAGCAGCACCTCGACAATCCAGTTGCCTCGCAGGATGGGGCTGGTGCGGGACGCGCCGGACTGCTTGGAAAGGACGGCCGCCTGACCCAGTATTCCCCCACGACCGAATTTGCGGATGCCATCCACTCGACGCCAGTCCGGACCGGCGACTCCTGCGATCCCGTAATGTTTCGATAGGGGTTCGTTTAGGAAGGTGTGGTCGGCGTCAAGCAGGCTCAGCACCGAACGGTTGTTCTGGAAGAAGTCAGTAAAGAACCGGATCGACTCTTCGTACATCGCGCCGCGCAGATCCTTGAAGGATGGAAAGTGTCGTTCGCTCTTCTCGTCTAGTGTTTGGAAGTCATGGAGGTGCAGCCAGGCCGCGCCAAACTCCGACGCAAGCCGACGGGAACGATCGTCGCGAAGCATGCGCCGGGCCTGCGCCTGGATCTCCATTGGTGTACTCAGTTTGCCTATGTCCGCGACGCGCCGCAGTTCTGCGTCGGGCATGGACGACCAGAGAAAATAGCTCAGGCGGTTCGCCATTTCGTTGTCGCTGACAGCGGCGGCATGTTTTCCGGGTGGCGCGGTTTCGGCGCGATACAGGAATGCAGGCGATACGAACACTCGCGCGAGCATCAAACGAATCGCTTCTTCATGTGCTAGACCCTGCTGCCGAACATGTTGATAGAAGCCGCGCAACTGATTCTTCTCCGCTTCGGAGATCGGCCGCCGATACGCTCGATTTGCAAGTTTCAGAACCGCGTCAAGGTGATGAGGTTCCGTGTCCGTAAGCAGTTGGCGGAAGTTCGCGGCGCGGGCAAGGATAGGCTGTCTGAGCGGTTCGAATTTTGATGGATCTGCATCTTGTGTAGCGTATTGCCAGAGCTGCTCAAACACATCCACCAAGGCGATTGCGTCGCGGCTGACGTAATGTAACTCGTTCCATAGGCGATCGAGTTTCGCCTTCTGCCGGCTGTTGAGAATAAGGCGACTGAGTGGCTCATCTTCCCGATGGTAGAGAGTAAGAGTTACAACTTCATCTACGGGAACGATCTTCGTGTAACAGAGAGCGGCAGGAAAGATGCGGCGGAACTCTTCGAAAGCCGCCTCCATGCGCTTTTCAGCTGCACCGCCTTTCTGCGTGACGACGGGCAAACCATAAGCTACAGTCTGATTGTTCGAGGTCCACATCCCTTTGGCGT
>Ga0190275_10002256_pt1 | contig 13927 bp, 13 predicted proteins | sample Popmic550T_FD_133745 | JGI IMG/M metagenome (GOLD analysis project Ga0190275, IMG submission 133745) | Populus adjacent soil microbial communities from riparian zone of Yellowstone River, Montana, USA - 550 T | ecosystem: Environmental > Terrestrial > Soil > Riparian zone > Trees stand | place... | reverse complement strand
TTCATCGTCCAACACGCTTCAAGACAATCGACGATCCTGCCGCAGGCGCCCGTGACGCCAATAACTATGAAGTTAAATATGCCCGCGGGCATCCTGCAAATTTTTGTACCAATCGGGAACGCTGAATTCGTCAACGCGATAAGTCGGCCGGTAGCTTTTGATGTCCAGGATCGGCGTGCCGTCGAAAAAATCGAGGCCGCTGACTTTGAGCAACCGCCCTTGCCGTCCGAGTAAGCGCACCAGCGTAAGCCCAATCGGATTGGGTCGCGTCGGCGAATCGAGGGCGAAGACGCCGAGCAGCGGCAAGTCCTCTAATTTAAATCCTCTACCTGAAGCGGCCCGATCTGATCCGGTCGCAGCCGGTCAAAATACGCCAGGACAAAGAGATGGGAATAGCCGTCGATTCCGTCGAGCGCCGGCTCGAACTCAGCATAGATCTCCAATTCTCCTGCCAAATCTTTGCCCTCCCCCCGAATTTCAGCTTCGGAAGATTGCGTCTTGACCTGACCGATCGGCTTAAAAATAATTTCAGACATAAAAAACTCCGTTCCGGGGGAACTGAGATATCCGCAAGAATTACCGATCTCGCCACGGTTATTTCGCCGGCGTCGTCGCGCCTTGTTTGAGAAATGCCACCAAGTCGATCAACTCTTGCACGGTCAAGAAATGGTTATAGTTGCCCATGGCGGCTTTTCCGTCTTTGACCGTGTAACCGGGAGCCGCTACCGCCGTGTGCGTTTTGATGATCGACGACGCCAAATTCATCCTTGACGTCGTCATCGCAGACTGGATCTGACATGTAATACTGGCGCTTCGGTGGTCGATTGGCTCCTCAGTTACCTTTTTCTAAAAAACGGCCCGGTTGGCGCACGGCCGAGTGCGCCGTCCACTGGCACCGGTTGTCAACCGGCAGTTTTCTTGCCGACCTGTCAGAAGCCCTCGAAGGTCTTTATTGTATAGCTTACCTGGTGCAAGGCTTCTGGGGAGTGAATTCCAGAAATTCCAGTTGTTTTCGCGCTGCGCAAAGTGAACCTCTTTCTTGGTTGTGGTTAATCCTTTACCGCCAATTTATTTGCAAACCATTTGGCCGCCAACGCGGGTCGAAGCTCCGCGCAGGCAGGGGGCTCAAATAGCTATCGCGATTTCTTCAACATGAAGTCCAAATCTTCAGAGAGCGACTGGAGATCCTCCTCGTGCGCCACTTCATCCTGGAGAATTTGCAATACGATGTTGTAAGTAACCGGATCTTTGCTCTGCGTCGCCTCTAACAGCTTCTTGTAAAAGCCGATGGCGCAGCGCTCGCCCTTGATGTTTTGGTTCAGGATAGTCTCGACGAACGGGTCTTCGGGCGCATCGTAACCGCAACTGGTCACCTCGTACCATTTTTTCGGCTCGGTCACCGGCGTGCCGCCGAGCTGAATAATTCGGCCCGCGATCAGGCCGGCGTGACGAAGCTCGTCCGCGGCATGTTGTAAGAGTTCGGCGATCACGGCTTCTTTCATCGGCCCCTTCACGACTTTGGCGCCGAGCCAGTATTGATAATAAGCCAACCACTCGTCGGCGAAAGCCATGTTGAGCAGCTTCAAAAGCTGTTCCACGTCCATGCCGACAATTTCTATTCCTTTGGTGCCCATAAGTTCTCCTCCTGATTGATTTGTTTATGGGTGCACAACCACCCAATCATTATTCTTTAAACGCTGACATCTTACGGTCATTGCAACGAGACCCCCGGATTTTGCCGAAACGTTGGGCTCTGAGTTCGTGACCGCTGGCTTCTTTGTTTAGCTGGAGAAGCACTTAGCGTGCCGCGGCCGATGCTTGGTTTATCGAGGCCGGACCAAAGACTGATTGTCATTGTTGAAAATTCGCGCTGCAAAAAAAATCAACTATGCGAAACGCCGGCGTCTTTAGTTTCTGATGGCGACAGTGTTCACACGCCATTGATCGAGGTGGGCTATGGGCTATTGCGAATAAACAGAGAGTACGCGGATGAGCATGGGCGACTAGAAAAATTCAACAGCGGCTCTAGCCGCTTTGTTCTTTACCAGATCACGTCCGGTTGTTTCTGGAGAATAAAATCCCGGACAATCCTTTCTTCGCGCGAATTGGCGGTGAGGCTATAGTTTTCGGTAAATCGATCAGACGGAGCGCGAATCCGTCGTGAACGCAACTGCCTTCGCGGCGCTCGACTGTCTTGCCCGGCCAATTACCGACATGCTGGCTTAAGCGCGTAAGCATATTAAAGACGGTGGACTTGCCGACCTTGGGTTGGCCCGCTAACTCAACCAATAGCGTTGCCGGACCGCTTCGCTTGGAGTCATCGCCAGTTCCTCAACCAGGATCATGGTCGCGTCGTTGCGACCATGACGGCAAAACGGTTTTCATAGTTTTGGGTCTCCATCGGGAAATGAGAATTGCCACCCTTTTGGGAACCTTGGTTTGGCCGGGCTAGCTGCTTGTCATTGAGTAAATTTCGCAAGCAACATCATGAGGCCAAACGCAACCGAAAGTTTGTTCGTATCATCATTTTTTGAATGATTAGTCGCACGGCCCCGCAGCATTTAATGGTTTCATGCCGTTGACCACGAGACGGGAGGGGGGCACGCGCATATCGCGCTGCCCCCATTTGTTACTCACCGCTTCCTTGAGTGTACGGCACACCCGTTGATTTGTGGGATTCCATCACATCCTGATCAGCCGAGATGCAATTCAGTTTACGCTTCGGAACCCTCGGACGGTGTCGCTAAATTCGGACGAGGTCAAAGCGATCGTTGTTCATCACCTTAGTCCATGCCGCCACGAAGTCCTTCACAAACTTTTCCTTCGAGTCCTGTTGTGCGTAGACCTCGGCGAGGGCTCGGAGCTGGGACTGCGAGCCGAAGATGAGATCGACCGCGGTGCCGGTCCAATTGACTTGGCCGGTCTTGCGATCGCGCCCCTCGTACAGGTTTTTATCCGAGCCGGATGCCTTCCATTCCGTGCCCATGTCGAGCAGGTTCACGAAGAACTCATTGGTCAATGTCCCAGATCGCTTGGTGAAGACACCGTGTTTGGACTGCCCGGAGTTGGCATTCAAGGCACGCATGCCGCCGACGAGAACCGTCATCTCGGGGGCAGTCAAATTCAGCATGAATGCCCGTTCTACCAGGAGCGTCTGCGCCGGCAGCTCTTCGTTGGCGTGGACGTAGTTGCGGAACCCGTCGAAGGTCGGTTCGAGCACGGTGAACGACTCCACGTCGGTTTGCTGCTGCGAAGCGTCCGTGCGCCCCGGCGCGAACGGGACCGTGATGTTATGCCCGGCGTTCTTGGCCGCTTGTTCGACGGCTGCACATCCACCCATGATGATCAAATCGGCGAGCGAGACCTTTTTGCCGCCGGACTGTGAGCGGTTGAAGTCCTGCTGGATCTTTTCGAGAATCTGCAGCACCTTTGCCAGTTCCGCCGGGTTGTTTACTTCCCAATCCTTCTGTGGCGCGAGGCGGATCCGCGCCCCGTTAGCGCCGCCGCGCTTGTCGGTGCCACGGAAGCTCGCCGCCGACGCCCAGGCGGTGGAGACCAGCTGAGAGATGGATAGTCCCGAGGCAAGGAGCTTGCCCTTTAGACCGGCGATGTCCTGCTCCCCGATCAGTTCATGGTCGACCGCGGGGACGGGGTCCTGCCACAGCTGCGGCTCTGCAACCCACGGCCCGAGGTAGCGCGAAATAGGTCCCATGTCGCGGTGCAGTAGCTTGTACCAGGCTTTGGCAAACGCTTCGTTGAGCTGCTCCGGATGCTCGTGGAAGCGCTTCGCAATCGGCCCATAGACGGGATCCACCTTTAACGAAAGGTCCGTCGTGAGCATCATGGTGGTCTGCCGCTTTGACGGATCGTGCGCATCCGGCGCGGTAGGCACAACACCAGCGGCATTCGGCTTGGGCGCATACTGCTTCCCGCCGGCCGGGCTCATGGTCAGCTCATAGTCGTGGTTGTAGAGGTTGTCGAGGAATCCGTTGTCCCACTTCGTCGGCTCGTTGGTCCAAGGGCCTTCGAGCCCGCTCGTGATCGTGTCGTTGCCCTTGCCGCTGCCAAACTTGTTCTTCCATCCGAAACCTTGTTCCTCCAGGCTGGCACCCTCCGGTTCGGGACCGACGTGCTGCGCGGCAGCGGCGGCACCGTGGGCTTTGCCGATCGTGTGGCCGCCGACGATGAGCGCAAGGGTCTCCTCGTCATTCATTGCCATGCGGGCGAATGTTTGTCGAATGTACTTCGCTGCAAGGGCTGGGTCCGGGTTGCCGCCCGGCCCCTCCGGATTCACGTAGATCAGACCCATGTGATCGGCGCCCAAAGGCCCCCGCATATCGCCCTCGTTGGCGTGGCGCTCGTCTCCGAGCCAGGTGTCCTCGGGGCCCCAGAAGATCTCGTCGGGCTCCCAGCGGTCCTCGCGCCCAAAGCCGAAGCCGAACGTCTTGAAGCCCATTGATTCATACGCACAGTTGCCTGCGAAGACGATCAGGTCAGCCCAGGAGATCTTATTGCCGTACTTTTGTTTCAACGGCCAGAGTAACCGACGGGCCTTGTCCAGGCTGGCATTGTCCGGCCAGCTGTTGAGGGGAGCAAAGCGCTGCATGCCGCTGCCGCCGCCGCCCCGGCCGTCGGCGATGCGGTACGTGCCCGCTGCATGCCAACTCATCCGAATGAAGAACGGCCCGTAGTGGCCGTAGTCGGCCGGCCACCAGTCCTGCGACGTCGTCATCACCTCAATGAGGTCCCGCTTCAGCGCTTCGACGTCGAGGGTCTTGAACTCTTTCGCGTAGTTGAAGTCCGCGCCCACCGGATTGGACCGGGGAGAGTGCGCGTGGAGAATCGAAAGATCCAGCTGATCCGGCCACCAGTCACGGTTGGTCCTAGGCCGAGTGCGCTTGGGAGTCGGCGAGGGGATCGCTGGATTCTCGCTTTCGCTCGCGCTCGCAGTCGCGCTCTTGGTATCAAGTACATCCTTTTCAGACATGTCACCCTTCCCCTTTCTTGCTGGTCGCTGCAACTAATAGCAGACAGCGAGGCCTATGTTGCCGTTGATTTGCACCCCGGGACCGCATCAAGGCCCAGCGGCACGGCACTCACGCGTAGCTAGATTGCTAACGTTCTATGAACATAAACGATCCTCCTCTCATACGATATATTTGAATCTTTTGTTGCGTTCTGAAAGTGTGAGATCGTGACCCGCATTCTCGTCGACGTTGTTCACAACTTGGTCGCTGTTACGTCAGTATTATTCCGGCGGATCTTAAAGAGATTTCCGCCCCTTCACAGGGATTAGGCATCTGCAAGCCGATCTTCATGAGCAGCGGAGTCACCTCTCGAATGTACTCTTCCCGCGCCTGGATGTTGGTGCGGCGTTTGATTCTCCAGTAGACGTAGCGCTCGGATCGCTCCCGAAACCGAGCGACCGAACATGTCGAGCCCCTTGGGCTACCAGAAATTGACGGCGCTCTGCACCTTTTCATTCGGCGCGCCGCGATCGCGTCGGATTTTACCAGTCCGGCTTCGTCTACTTCTTCAGCATCAATTCGAGATCCTCCGTGAGGGATTGAAGATCTTCTTGGTGCTCGACTTCATCCTGGAGAATCTGCAGGCACAATTTTATAGGTCACGGGATCTTTCCCCTGGGTCGCTTCCAAAAGCTTCTTGTAAAAACCGATGGCGCAGCGCTCGCCCTTGCTGTTTTGATTCAGGATCGTCTCGACGAACGGATCATCCGGAGCAGCGTCGCCGCAGCTGCCGACTTCGTGCCATTTCTTAGGTTCGGTCACCGGCGTGCCGCGGAGCTGAATGATGCGCTCAGCGACCATATCCTCATGGCGCAACTCGTCGGTGGCGTCTTGCAGCAACTCGGCGATCACCGCTTTTTTCACCGGTCACTTATTGATAATAAGCCAACCACCCGTCGGCGAAAGCCATGTTGAGCAGCTTCAATAATTGCTCCACCTCCATGCCGACGAATGCTCTTTCTTGTGTACCCACAATGTTCTCCTGTTTGTTTCATTTCTGATTCTCTTAGGCGCTGGCAACTCATCGCCCTTAAATGACGAGAGCCCGCGATTCGCCAGACGTGCGAATCCGCGGGCTCTGGGTTCGTGACCGCTGGCCTCTCGATATGACAAAGATAGCAGTAAACGTGCCACGATCAATCGCACGGATTTTTCACGCCGACCGAAGAATAGAATTGTCATTATTGAAAATCTGCACTTTGAAAAAACCCAATTATGATAATGTTGATGCCGTCATCAGCTTGCCGCCCGCAAGTGCGTTTGCCGACTAATGACCAAGGCGCTTATAAATGTGTCTTTCTAACACTAGCGCAGGCAATGCCGAATGACGATCGGCGCCTGGAAAAATTCGACAAAAGTCTTTAATCCGCTTTGTTCTTTGCCGACGTCCATGCTTAGATAAACGGTATGGAGGTAACGTATGAAGGGAAGTCCTGAAGTCATCAAGGTGCTTAACGAAGTGCTGCGCAAAGAGCTCACCGGCATCAATCAATATTTTATTCACTCGAAAATGTGCAAGAATTGGGGTTACGCCGTGCTCGCCGAGCACGGCTGGAATGAGTCTATCGACGAGATGAAACACGCCGACCTGCTGGTTGAACGGATTCTATTTCTCGAAGGCGTTCCCAACATCACCGCTTACGACAAGATCTTGGTCGGATCGACGGTCAAGCAGCAGTTGGAGAATGATCTCGGGTTAGAGCAAGCGGCGTTGACGGTTCTCAAGCCTGGAATAAGAACCTGCCTCGACGTCCACGACGACGCGACCCGGGAATTACTCGAACATATCGTGACCGACGAAGAGCGCCACATCGACTGGATCGAAACTCAGGTTCACCAGATCAAAGAAGTCGGCTACGAGAACTATCTAACGCAGCAAATTTTCAAGAAGAGCTAAGTAGCAGAACATGGTTTTGGCGTTACGTTGATTGCAGCTTACGGCTGATTCTGAGCCGCGTGGCCCGAGATCGTCCTTTGCGCTTTTTCCACCAGATGAAGATTCCGCTGATATAAAGCAGCGCCGGGATGATGCCCGCGACGAAAACGGCGATGCGGCCAGTCAGGCCGAAGGCTTCGCCATTATGCAGCGGAAACTGCCAAGCGAGAAACGTATCCCCCGGCTGCACCTAAAGCGCATCGCGCGCCGCCAAAACCTCACCGTTATATTGGTCTATCCAAACGGCCGCCCGCGGTCATACAAGGATCTTGGTAGGCCTTTATCTCAATAATGTTATGCGGAGGCCTTCAAGGTACAGCTTCGCCTGTTCCTTGAGATGTGCCGACAAGCAATCGCTCAGGAAACGCACCGCGATCCGATGCGTAGCCTTGGTTCTGAGTCGCTGAAATATGACGCACCTCACAACATCTGGTTACGACAACCGGGCGAAGTGCGCCGATCTCTCAGAGACGTGACACGCTAGCAAGGCTCGTATGCCGTAACTTCTCCGCCTTTACGGTTGGGCACTCTCACTGACGCCCAGTGTTGCAGACGAGACAGTTTTCTTCAGGCGTGATCGACTTTCCGAATCCTTGGCGGGAAGACTAAGATAGTTCCGAGGATCGAAATCGCGATCGAGTTTGCTGCGCAAGCGCGATACCAGCACATCGACGACGTTAGTCATCGGGTCGAAATCGTAACCCCAGACATGCTCGAGGATCATCGTTTTCGACACTACTTTACCAGCATTGCGCATGAGATACTCGAGCAAGGCAAATTCGCGCGGCTGTAAATCGAGTCTGTTGTCGCCGCGCTTGACCTCGCGGGTGAGCAAGTCGAGAGACAGGTCGCCGGCAGCCAGCCGGGTCGGCTCGGTTTCGTTTCCGGCCCGGCGTATAAGCGCCTGCACGCGCGCCAACAGCTCGACGAAGGAAAATGGTTTGGTCAGATAATCGTCACCGCCGGTTTGCAAGCCTTTGACTCGATCGTCGACACTGCGCTTGGCGCTCAAGATCAGCACCGGCGTAAGTATTTTCGCTTGTCGCAACCGCTCGATCACGCTCAAGCCGTCAAGCTTGGGCAGCATGATATCCATGACCGCTGCGTCATAGGACTCGGACAGCGCCAGGTGAAGCGCCTCGTCGCCATTATCGGCATGGTCGACCGCGAAGCCGGCCTCGGCCAAGCCCTTGACGATGAATGAAGCAATCTTCTTGTCGTCTTCGACGACGAGGATGCGCATGGATATAGTTACCGTCAAAGTCGCATCGAACTCAAATCTCGCCGGCCGCATATCGATCGATACGGCGGCGGATCGTGTCAATGTGTCTTTAAGCGCTAATCCACCAGCCTTGTCATAACCTTTTGGCAGGATTACATCGGTGAAAGGTGTGCTGAAATCGCCAGAATTCGGCGCGCCTGCGCTAGCGAGCGACTTGTATTTCCCTGAATTTCAATGAATTGTTGAGCCCATGAAAAGAATTATGAAGTAAACTATCCAAGCCATCGAAGGGCCATTGAGGATTTTCCATATAATCCAGCTTGAACATACCGCTGGCGGTACATTGGCTGCCGGCCAACCAATTGTCCCGCAATCCATTCCTGAAAACGTTCTCGAAACCGAGATACCCGCGATGATAAAGGTCTCGCTGCTGATGCCCGCGATATGGGGTGCCGTGAAACAGCTTGGAGGATTATCGCTGCCAGGCAGGGGTGCTCAAAACCGAGCTCCATTCCGCCGTTAAGCTTAAGTAAATGGCGGTGTGACCGCCGATCTGGTTTCGAAGTCCAAATTAGTGGGGCATGGCGTCCCCTAGGCGCCGGACGCTCATGCCCCTATCCCACAGCCCTTCCCGAGGAGACAGACAAAAAGGGCGGGGATTTCGTAAAAAAATTAGAGCACGCGATTGATGCGCCGCGCGATCGCGTCGAGCTGATCGGCGACGTCGCGCAGCTCCCGTGCCAATCCTTCAAACCCGTCGCTGATCACTTCGGGTGATGCCGTGGCGTAATGCACATGGACCAGGGGCTCCGGACCCAAAGTGACCTCCCATTTTTTTTCCGCGTTACCACCGTTCATGGTTTGCTCCTTTGTACCGCTTTACCGCGCGGTGATTCCGGACAGGAGCGTATGAGTCAGCTCCTGACCGATTGCCGTTCTTGTCGATTCATCCCGACACGACCTTGGGTTGTTCTCTAACCGAGATCACTAAATCTTGCCGACTAGATCCAATCCTGGCTTCAGGGTTTGCTTACCCGGCTTCCAGCTTGCGGGACAGACTTCTCCCTCATGCTGGCGCACGAAACTCGCGGCCTGCAGCTTGCGCAATATTTCTTCGGCGCTGCGCCCGATGCTATTGTCGTGGATATCCATGGCCTTGAGCACGCCGTCGGGATCGACGATGAAAGTACCGCGCAAGGACAGACCGGCCGCATCGATGTAGGTGCCGAAGTACCGGCAAAGCTGCGCGGTCGGATCAGCGGCCATCGGGTAGGTGATTTTCTCAATCGACGGCGAGTTGTTCTGCCATGCCTTGTGGACGAAAACGGTATCCGTGCTGACGCTCAATATCTCGGCGCCTTCCTTCTTGAACTCGCCGTAGTATTCCGCGGCTTCTTCCAATTCCGTCGGGCAAATAAACGTGAAATCAGCTGGGTAGAAGAGCAGCACGAGCCACTTGGCTCGGTAGTCGGACAATTTAAGTTTTTTGATCTGCTGGTTTTGATAAACTTCGAACTCGAAGTCGTCGATCTTTTGGCCGATCTGAATCATGGTGATGGCTCCTTCTGTGTGATAGTGGTCGATAAATACCGTTGATCTTTCATAGCTCCGCAAACGCCGACGATCGGTGTTTCATGAGATCTCGGCGATCTCGATTACTACTCTGCAGGTGGCTGGCTGTCTGGGCCGGAAGGCCGGATGGCTGGCGTGATTTAGTTTTTGGGTGAAACTCTATATTTGGCGCTCGAATTGGCGCCGCGATCGGGTCGAATCTTGGTCAGTTCTCCTCCGTTCCTTTTGCCGTCGGCGCGACGGCGTTCGATTCACACGCTCTCGCCTGCCAGCGCGCTGCCCGAGCGCAGTATTCCTCCGCGGTTGCGGAGCCCATGCCGGCGTCGTGGCGCAGCGCGAGAATCAGATAGTGCAGCGCGATTGCCAGGGCGATTTTTTCGCCCGGCGTTTTACGGTACTTTTGTTCGAGCCAGACAGTGGCCGTGAGGATCGTTTCCACCGGAAATAGCGCCGTATGTTGATAAAGCTCCCATGCTTTTTGCACCAGGGTGTCCATCATTCACCTGCCGATCTAGGAGATTACGGTTTTTCCGTCCAACGAATGCCGTCCTGCTGCACGAAGGAAAGCGACGATATGTGGCGCGTCCGGTTGAATTTTTCGCCACCGCTGTCGCCGGCCTTGTCATCGAAGTGGGTCACTTCCAACACGTAACGACCCGCCCACGGCATCGGCAGAGTGATACGGCCTTGTTCGTCGGTGGTTAGAGGTTTTTCCCACTTGGATGGGCCGATGATCGTGAGTTCGGCTTTAGGAAGCGGTGAACCGGAAAAAATTAGCACAAAGGTTTTACCGTTGGCTTCGGCAGGCACCAACTCCAAATCGAGCTTCGCCGCGGTTTCCGCACGCCCATGCTTGGCGTAATAGATTGTCTTGGTTGTTCCGCCTTTATCGTTGTCCTCGCGGGCCGGCACGCTGCTGTCCACGAAGCGCACGTCGCCCGCTCCCTTGGCTGCGAACTCGAGGTTATTGTCATTGCGTTTGACCTGAAGCGGTTCGCTATTCGCGCCGACAGTCACGCGCGGCGCTTTGAATCGGTCGAGCAGCCCGCCGGTTTTTTCGCGGACGTCGGCGATCCATTCGCCGAAGTACGCGCGCGCCGGGCCGTCGCCTTCGCGTTCGAGCCAGAGGAAATGAGCATGAGCCGCGGAAATTAGCGTTAACGTCGCAAGGATAGTGAAGGTGGCGATCAACTTGGCCATGGAGGTATCATCCTGATTTCTACGCAGAGTTTGCCGTTCGTTCAGATTTTTCGAGATGCGCCAGCACGCCGTCGAGCCAATGCTTGGCCGGCGCCTCGTAATCGACGTCGCAATCGACGCGCGGATGGATGCGTATGCCGCCGTGGCGCTCCAAAGCGGCGTCGAAGTCGCGCCCACACTTGCAGAAATGATCGTAGGTAGTATTGCCGAGCGCCAGCACGGAAAACTTGACGCCACGCAAATCGAGGCTATTGCCTTGCACCACCGTTTCCCAGAACGTCGCGGCATCGTCAGGCGGCTCGCCGTCGCCATAGGTGCTGATCACCACCAATACGCAATTGGACTGCGTCAACACGCTGGGCTGGCAGTGGGCGATGTCTCGCACGCGAGCCGTGACGCCGGCATGGCTTAGCGTCGCCGACAACTTATTCGCCAGCAACTCGGCGTTGCCGGTTACGGTGCCGTAGAGAATGAGTACTGAATCGCCGTTGTCGGCCGCGCCGGTCCAGTCGGGGCGGGTATTTCCAAGGCCGTTGGGAGCAATGCCGTTGTGAGCATGGCCGTTGGTTGCGCTAGAGTTCGTTTCTTCCATCTCCATTCTCGTTGCCTCCATTCTGGTTGCGTCATTTGATACTTCATTGGTCTGCGGCGCGGTTTGCACGCCTGCGGGACTGGCTTCCGGCCCGGTTACATATTCCACGGTGGTTGCATCTTCGGCATCGCGTTTCCGATAGCGGAAGCGCCGCCAGGCCATGGCGAATCCGGTCCAAACCAGGAAACAGCCGCCGAGCGACGCCAGGCCGGCGACGGTTTGGCCGGCGAAACCGAGAGCCTCGCCGGTGTGAAGGCCGCGCACCCAGACTCGCAGCTTTCGTCCCGCACTGGCGGCGGCGTAGGGCTCCCATTTTATGACGTCGGCGCTCGAGCGATTGAGCGCCAGTTGCGAGCGCGCAAAAATATGCGGCGCTGTCGGTTCTTGAATCAGGACCGTGACGGGGCCATCGCCGCGCGGCGGCAGGCGCATGGACATCATGATCCAACCGGGCACTTGCTGATCGGCGCGCGCCAGGAAGGCATCGAAGCTTGCCATCGGCTTGCGCTCGCGGGTCTCTGCGCCCGCGCCGCGCCGCTGCTGCGCTTGACCCGCCGGGCCGGGGGCTTGCGCTCTTGGCGGCGGCTCGCTGCCCGTCAACGTGTAGAGCAGGTCGTTGGCCCAAGGATAAGACATCACCGCCGCAGTGAGGGTGAGAATGATGAGCACCGACGACGACCAAAAACCGATGACGTTGTGCCAGTTCCAGTCGCGCGCTTTGCCGCGGAGGTGGAAATTGAAAAGCAGGCTCGGCTTCAATCCCCGCCAATGCCAACTGCGCGGCCACCAGAGATAGACTCCGGTAAGCGCCAGCCAGAAAAACGCGAGGTTGCAAGCACCGGTGATGGCGCGCGCGGTGACACGGCCTTCGTCCTCCGTACCGAGCCAGCGGTGCCAATCGACGACGTCGTGAAACCAGTCATGCAGTTTCGATTCCGAGCCGAGGATCACTCCGGTATATGGATTCACATAGGTTGCGCCCGCACGACCGAAGCCGACGGCGACGGATGCGGTCGGTTCGTTGCGCAGGACCACGCCCGTGGGCTGGGCTTTGGGATTTTGCGCGCGCGCCTTGGCTACAAGTTCATCCAGGCTTATGCGCTGCGCATTGGCACCCGGCGGCACAACGTCGCGCACGTCCTGTTCGGCGTATTCGACCAGTTGGCGCTCGTACATGAGGATGACGCCGGTTGCCGACATGATGAAGATGACCGTGCCGCCAATAACGCCGGCGAGCAGATGAGACCAAAAAATGATTTTGTGCAGTAGCTTCATGCCGTCTCCTCGGGTGCTAGTTGGTCTTGGCGGTCTTCAGAACCCCAAGCTCGGCGCGCAGCCAGTCGCGTAGGATATCCTTTTCGTAACGTAGATGGTCTTCTCTCGGGTAAACGCTGCGGAGTTGGTAATTGATATCGGTCAAGTCGCGTTTGCCGGACTTGATCACGGTCGCGGCGCTATCGACGATCTCGAACTCAAGCACGATGTGGGGCGGGTAGAGACCTTTGACGATGCGCACCTGGTCCGCTGTCGGACCGCGAAACAATTCGAAGTCGCCGGCGAGGTCGATGTCGGTGACCCGGATATTCATTTTCATATTCTCGGGCATATATCGCGCGCCGGTCGTGATGATAAACTTTTGTAGTTCGCCGACGACGCCCGCCGATGTCGGCTCCAGCTCGGCGCGGCGCGCGTCGGTGAATTTCTCCGGATCGATGAAGGCGACGGAGATCCGCGCGGCGGATTCCTCCACTGGCGCGGCCGCGGCGCAGCCGGCAACCAGCACGAGGGCGATGGCCGAGATCGTTCTTGATCGCCTATTCATGTCAGACCTCCGCGAAGCGGCGCAGTAAATTGTGATAACAATTGGTTAGCTCGACCACGGCGCCGTGATTAGGCAGAGCTTGGTTGACTTTGTTGATCGCCATATCGAGATCGAAAAGCAGAGTTCGAGTGCCGTCGTCGCGCACCATGCTCTGCACCCAGAAAAACGACGCGAGACGAACTCCCCGCGTCACTGGCTTGACGTGGTGCAGGCTGCTCGCCGGATAAACCACCATGTCACCGGCGCCAAGCTTGACCGCATGGGCGCCGTAAACGTCGTCGACGACCAGCTCGCCGCCGTCGTAGTCCTCCGGCGCGCTGAGAAACAGCGTCGCGGAAATATCCGTACGCACGCGCAGCGGCGTGCCGGGAATCTGCCGGATGGAGTTGTCCAGATGCGCGCCGAAAGATTCGCCGTCTTCGTAGCGGTTGAATAGAGGCGGGAAGACCCGGAGCGGCAACGTCGCCGTGATAAACAGCGGGTTGCGCTCCAGGGCTGCCACGATCATATCGCCAAGCTCCCGCGCCTCCGGGCTATTCTCTGGTAGCTGGCGGTT
>Ga0190275_10002255_pt1 | contig 13927 bp, 10 predicted proteins | sample Popmic550T_FD_133745 | JGI IMG/M metagenome (GOLD analysis project Ga0190275, IMG submission 133745) | Populus adjacent soil microbial communities from riparian zone of Yellowstone River, Montana, USA - 550 T | ecosystem: Environmental > Terrestrial > Soil > Riparian zone > Trees stand | place... | reverse complement strand
GTGGCGCTCTCGACGCCGCCGGTTTGTGCGAGCACGGCCTCTAACCAGTGACGTCCCTCGATGATGCGTCCGTAGCGGTACCAGAAGTATCCTAGGGATGCGGCCAAACGCAGTGCGGTCTCTGGTTCGGTTTCTAGCGACCAGGACAACGCCTTCTGCGCATTGGCGTGTTCCTTCTGCATCAGCCCGACCCACGATGTCTGCTCGGGACCTTCCAGGCCCCCTCGCGCCTCCTCAACCAACTCCAGGCACCAGCAGGCGTGGCGGGAATGCACGATCCCTGATTCCCCACTCTCGTGGAGCCTCTCTCTTGCGTACTGGAGCACGGGTTCGAGCAGCCGGTGGCGCACGCTGCCGTCCTCTGCCGCATTGGCCAGCACCAGCGATTTGTCCACGAGCCCGGAGAGCAGATCCAGGACCTCGTATTCTTCGATGCCGTCGCCGGACCCCACAACCTCGGCCGCTTCTAATGCCCAGCCCCCTGCAAACGCAGACAGGCGCCGGAACAACAATCGCTCGGGCTCGGAGAGTAGATCGTGGCTCCAATCCAGCGCCCCCCTTAGCGTTCTCTGCCTCGGCGCGGCGGTCCGGTTTCCCGTGGTCAACAGCTTCAAAGAGTCGTCCAGCCGCTTGGCGATCTCGTGCACGGAGAACCCTACCCTCGCCGCGGCGAGCTCTATCGCGAGGGGAATACCTTCCAGCCTCGCGCAAATCTCCGCCACGGCCGCCCCGTTCTGCTGGGTAAGGACGAAGGCCGGGTTACGGTAGCGTGCCCGCTGGATGAACAGTCGTACCGACTCGTATCCTTCGAGATCCTCGGTCGCATCCTTGCGGGCCGGGTCCGGTCCCGAGAGTGGGGGCGCCTGCCAGAATACCTCCCCGGCGGCGCCGAGGATCTCGCGGCTGGTCGCCAGGATTTTGATGCCCGGGCACGATCTGAGGAGCAACTCCGCGAGGCTTGCCACGTCGTCAACCACGTGCTCGCAATTGTCCAGAACGAGCAGAAGGTCCTTTTCGCGCAGGGCGTCCACGAGCGTCACCCCGAGCGGACGGCCGGGCTGTTCAGGCACCCTGAGGACCTCGGCCACCGTCCCTACTACCAGGGAACCCTCGGCTACCGCCGCCAACTTCGCGAGCCAGACCCCATCAGGGTACGCTTCCGTAAGATCCCGGCCTACCTCTTGTGCGAGCCTGGTCTTTCCCGAGCCTCCCGTCCCCGTGATGGTCAGCAAACGGGTAGTGCCGAGCAGCCGCTCGACCTCCTGCTTCTCGCGCTCCCGGCCGACGAAGCTAGTGAGAGAACCCGTGAGGTTGTGCTTGCTGATTTCAGGTTGCCGTTCTGCGTTGGCGGGCGGCGGGGCGAGGACGTGACCGGCCAGTATCTCCCCGTATACGAACCGGCTTGCCTCTTGCGGTTCTACACCCAGTTCTCGCCGGAGCGTTTGCTTGAGATGCTCGTATTGACGCAGGGCCCCGTAGCGCTGGCCACCCCTCGCGTACACCCGCATTAGCCTTACGTGCGCCTCCTCGTGCGTAGGTTCGCGCGATACGAGCTCCTGGAGTGCAGCCGCTGCCCGGTCGAGGGCATCGCGTTCCTCCAGGAGCGCGGCCAGCTCGAAGAGTAGGGTCGAATACGTCCTCAGCAGCTCTTCTCTGCGTTGTTCAGCCCACTCCTCATAACGATCGCGCGGCAGGAGGTCCCCCGTGTACAGGTCGATCGCCGTCCGGTAAGCTGCGGGTTGCCGGGAGCCGAGAGCCGCCTTTGCAGCCCGCCCGAAAGCCTTCACGTCTACCCAGGCCGAACCGGCCTGGCATAGGGTAAGGTGCTCCTCGCGCATCGAAAGGTACCAGAACTCGGTTGCCTCCGGCTCGAGCGTTCTTCTCGCGACGTGTAGAGTCTGGTAGAGGTTGTTTGCGGCAGCCCTGGCTCCGAGGTCGGGCCACAGCATGTTCAAGACCTGCTCCCGGTGGAGGGTGTGTTCCGGGACCAGCGCGAGTAGCTTGACCACGCTCGCGGCCTTGCTTAGCCGCCACCCATCCTCCTTGACAACCCGCGAACCTACGCATACCTCGAAGCGGCCGAGCAGGGAGACGCGCAGGCTTCTTTGACCATTCGGCACCGACCCGTCCTCCGCGTTGCTGCCTTCCGATGCAGTGTAGTAAGACTCGACCATGCTCAGGCGCCTCCCCACCATTCTCATGATAGCAAGATAGGTTCCGTTACGTTATGCACGACACAGCTCTCCGGCCGCAACCCCTCTACAGTAGCAGCACGGTCAGAAGACCCAGGTAGAGCAGTGAGGCGAGACCCACGATGAGGCCGAAGCCGAGGTTGCGCCTGGGGCCGACCTCCACCGGATGCAAGCCCGTCAGGCGCGAGAGCATGGTCACGGCGCTCGAGAACGGGGTGAGCAGCAGCGTAGACTGGGCGCCAAGTAGCAGGGCCGCGGCCCACAGCGCGGGGGCTGGCCCATCCGACAGCGGGAAGGCGGCGTTCAAGAGCAGCACCATCGGGATGACGTGGATGCCGGCGACGAACCCGAGGGCCATGATCACCGCGAGCGCGGGGGCGACTAATACGGTAGGCAACGCCGAGAGCATGGCGCCGAGCGGCTCGAGCGCCCCTAGTACTTGCAGCGAGAGTACGAGCACGCCGGCGGAGCCGAATAGGGCGAACTCCGCGTGCGAGGAGGAGAGCGCGCCGCGCGTCTCCCAACCGAGCCGCACGAGCGGCGACAATCTCCGGGTAAGCAGCGCCGCGAGCGCCGCGATCAGCGCCACGATGACCGCGACGGTCACGGCGATGGCTGATGTGAGGGGGAGCACGGGAAAGAGCACATTGACCAGCGCTACCGCGACGACGAGCAGCACCGGGTAGAGGAGTACGGCGGCAGCCCCCCGGTCCAGCGAAGCCTGTGGGACCTCCTCCACCCCACCCCCTGCTCTCTGGGCGAAGTAGAGGGTTCCGGCCACGCCCAGGAACACGAACGGGAGCGTAACCGCGAGGAGGCTCGGGTAGGAGACGCCGGTTAGCACGATGGTTGTCGCCGTCAGCACGTTCAGGTTGGTCCAGAGGGGGGCGAAGGAGAAGGCGCGCCCCGCCCACTTCAGGGCCTCGAGGCGCTCCCTGGGCGCGGAACGGCCCGTGATCACATCTATCAAGACGAACGCCCCCACGTCGAGGACGGCACCTAGAACGTGCCCGAGTGCCCCGGCCGTCGCCTTGATGCTTACGCCCCTCTCGGTCAGCGCGGCCATGAGGGCCCGGATCTGGACCTCATAACGCGCCGCCCTTATCGGATATCCCGCGATGCTGAGGACGAGAAGAACGGCCACTATGCCGAAGTACGTAGGCATCCCTTCGTAGTAGTCCGAAAACTCGAATCGCCCCGTGAAGACCACCGCACACAGGGCGACGAAGGCGACCAGGGCGAACGCCCTGTGGAAGGCGCTCGACCATGGCACGGAGATCACGAACAGCACCGCTCCTGCCCCCAAAAAGAGGTCAGTACCGAGAGAGCCGGGCGCGAACGTGTACCAGGCGTACCCGGCAAGGAAGACGAGGGCGAGTGTGGGACGCAACCCGTCCAGATACGGCCTCACACCCCTCTTTTCCTGTGGCTTGTCGGTGTTCTCTCTCACCCCGAGCTCGTACCCCAGAATTCAGAATGTAGTCATCATCGACGATTCTAGAGCATAGCCGGCAGGGGTCGCCGCGGTATCCTCTGGCGGGCAGACGGACTGAAAGGATAGAAGTTGATGCAGAATGGGAGCAACGGGGCTGGCACTATTCAGCTTGGCGATCTCACGGTGGGTCGCTTCGGCTTCGGGGCGATGCGTCTCTGCGGGCCGGGCATCTGGGGCGAACCAGAAGACCCACGGGCCGCCGAGGCCGTGCTTCGCCGGGCGGTCGAGTTGGGGATCAACCTCATCGACACCGCCGACGCCTACGGCCCCGAAGTCAACGAGCGTCAGATCTCCTCCGCCCTCCATCCTTATCCAGACGACCTGACTATCGCCACCAAGGGCGGCCTCGTCCGTCCAGGACCTCGGATCTTGGAGCCCAACGGTACCCCAGAGCACCTGCGCGAAGCCTGCGAGGGAAGCCTGCGCCGCCTCAAGCTGGACAGGATCGACGTCTACCAGTTGCACCGGCCTGACCCCCGCGTCGCCTTCGAGGACTCGGTGTGGGCCCTGGCAGAGCTGCGCGATGAGGGTAAGATCCGGCACGTCGGCCTCTCAAACGTGGGCGTGCGGGAGCTAGTCAGGGCGCTCGACATCGTGCCCATCGTCTCCGTCCAGAATCGCTATAATCTTACTGACCGTTCGTCGGAGGCGGTCATCGAGACCTGCGAACGCGAAGGCATCGCGTTCATCCCCTGGTTCCCGCTCGCGACGGGCAAGCTCGCCCAACCTGGCGGAGACCTGGATGAGATCGCCGCCAGCCACGACGCTACGCCCGCGCAGGTGGCCCTCGCCTGGCTCTTGGCGAAATCTCCAGCTATGCTCCCCATCGCAGGCACCTCTTCGGTCGAACACCTCGAGGAGAACGTCGCCGCCACAGAGCTCAGGCTCTCCGAAGAAGAGGTCGCTACGCTCTCGGGTTAGCGGCGCCGGAAACGGCCTTCGCGCGATTTAATCTCCGTCGGCCTCGCCGCAGGGAGGACATGCCAGGATCAACCCACCCGACGAGCCTCGGCGCGGCTGATGCCGCGGCCCGGACGCCACCCGTTCTTGCGCTCGGATATACTCCTCCATTAGCGAGTCGGAGGTCTGCGTGGAGACGAAGGCGGCGCCAGAAGGGATCCGAGAAGTCCAAGAGGTTCGGCGGCGCAAGTTCGGCGTCGAGGAGTACCACCAGATGGGCGAGGCCGGCATCTTTACCAAAGGTGAGCGGATCGAGCTGATCGAGGGAGAGGTAGTCCAGATGAACCCTATTGGCAGTCGACACGCAATGTGCGTAATGCAGCTTACCCGGTTGCTCGCGCCGCTGATCGGGGAACAGGTTCTCGTCAGCGTGTAGAACCCGGTGAAAATAGACGGTGGCCTGGAACCCCAGCCGGAACTGATGGTCGTCCGGGCGAGGGATTACAAGGACTCGCTCCCCGACCCAGAGGACGTGCTGCTCCTCATCGAAGTCTCCGACATGACCTTGAGCTACGACGGCAGCGTCAAGCTGCCCCTCTATGCCAAGGCGGGCATCAGAGAAAGCTGGATCGTGGACCTCGCGGGAGAGTCCATCGAACGCCACAACGATCCTTCGGAGACCGGCTACGGGCGTATGCAGCGGGTTGTCCTGGGCAAAACCCTCGCCTCTGAAGTCTTTTCGGACCTGGTTCTGCACACCGACGCCGTGCTCGGATAAAGAAGAAGGCCGGGGCACGATGGCCCCAGCCCGTGGTCGCGAATAAAGCCGGTTCGTGCGCCTTTACGCCCTGACCTTGAAGCTGAAGGTCTTGGGCTGCAAGCCGGTTATGGATGGGTCCTGATCCAACCTGTTATCCGCCACATCCCTGGCCCCTGTACTCACGCTAACTATGTATGTTGCCCCTGCTTGCAAGTTGGCGTTGGGGTTTAGCGTGGCCTTCTTTGAGATCGCGTTGTAGGCAACAGTCGCGCTCAGGAAGGTACTCGTGCCGCGCTTTTTGATCTTGACGTTGGCCGTGTCGATCGTCGCCGCCTGCATCGCCTCTGAGAACGTGGCCGTGACGTTGGCCGCTGGCGAAACGCCGGTTGCGTTGTTGGCGGGTGAGGTAAGCGTCACCCTGGGCGAGACGGTGTCAACAGTGAAGGTACGGGAGGCAGGGGTGGCATCGAGGTTGCCAGCGGCATCCCTGGCCCGAACCTGGAAGGTATGCGAGCCGTCAGCAAGGCCGGTGTAGGACTCTGGAGAAGAGCAGGCGTTGAAGGCCGCCCCGTCGAGCTTGCACCTGAACGTCGAGCCGCTGTCCGTGGAGGAGAACTCGAACGTGGCGGAGTCGGTGTTGGTGGCGCCGTTGGGACCTGAGGTTATGTTCGTGTCGGGGGCATCGTCGTCGGTTATGGTGCCCGTGCCCTGGTTGTCGGAGATCGTGGCGTTGGAGGGGTTCGAGAGGTTGACGAAGAAAGCTTCGCCACCCTCGTCCTTCGCGTCGCCGTTGATCACGACGGTTATGGTCGCTTGGGTGTCGTTCGCCGCGAAGGAGAGCGTGCCTGAGTTCTCCTCGTAGTCGTTATCGGCGGTGGTCGCGGTGCCGTTCCCGGTGGCGAAGTCTGCGGTAGACGCCGTGCCAGTGTCGCCCGAGCGGGTGACGGTGAAGGTGGCGTTGGTGGTGCCGAAGTTGCCCTCGTCGAGCGTTACGTCGTCTATGGAGAGGGTTGGCGCTGCGGTCTCGTTGTCATCGGTGGCCGACTCGCAATCAGGATCTCCGCCGGTGCCGAAATCGGTCTTGCCGTCGGAGTCGTTGTCTATGGTGTCGGAGCACTGAGGCGCGGCCTTGTAGCGGGCCAGGGCGAAGTCACTGTTCGAGCTGTTGGAGGTACCGGCGGCGACGATCTTGCCGTCCGATTGGATGGCCACGCTATTAGCTGAATCATTGCTTGGGCTGAAGTCGGTGGTCGTCTTGCCGCCGGAGCCGAAGGAGGTATCGAGGCTGCCGTCCGAGGCGTTGTAGCGGGCCAGGGCAAAGCCGCGGCCCGTCGAGCCATTGTCGGAGAAACCGGCGGCGACGATCTTGCCGTCCGATTGGATAGCCACGTTGTTGGCTCCATCAAAGCTTCCTGAGGCGAAGTCGGTGGTTGTCTTGCCGTCGGTGTCGAAGGAGGTATCGAGGCTGCCGTCCGAGGTGTTGTAGCGGACCAGGGCGAAGTCGCGGCCCGTCGAGCCATTGTCGGAGGCACCGGCGGCGACGATCTTGTCCCCTTGGATTGCCATGCTACTGCCGAAATCACCGCTCGCGCCGATGGCGGTGGTAACCCTGCCGCCGGAGCCGAAGGAGGTATCGAGGCTGCCGTCCGAGGCGTTGTAGCGGGCCAGGGCAAAGTCGAAGTCCGAGCCGTTGTAGGAGGAACCGGTGGCGACGATCCTGCCGTCCGATTGGATGTCTACGCTACTAGCCGCATCATCGCCTGAGCCGAAGGCGGTTGTAACCTTGCCGTCGGTGTCGAAGGAGGTATCGAGGCTGCCGTCGGCGTTGTAGCGGGCCAGGGCGAAGTCGTAGGTCAAGCCGTTGATGGATTGTCCTGCGGCGACGATCTTGCCGTCCGATTGGACGGCCACGCTATAAGCTATATCTCTGCTTGAGGCGAAGGCGGTTGTAACCTTACCGCCGGAGCCGAAGGAGGTGTCGAGACTGCCGTCGGCGTTGTAGCGGGCCAGGGCAAAGTCTTCTGTAGAGCCGTCGGCCCAGGCGGAACCGGCGGCGACGATCTTACCGTCCGGTTGGATGGCCACGCTATAAGCTAAATCGTTTGAGCTGAAGGCGGTTGTAACCTTGCCGTCGGTGTCGAAGGAGGTATCGAGGCTGCCGTCGGCGTTGTGGCGGGCCAGGGCGAAGTTGTAGCCCGTCGAGCCATTGTTGGAGCGACCGGTGGTCACGATCTTGCCGTTCGATTGGATTGCCATGCTTCGAGCGTCCTCGTTGCTTGAGCCCAGGTCGGTTGTAACCTTGCCGTCGGTGTCGAAGGTGGGGTCGAGGTCACCTGGCGCGGCCAGGGCACTCCCGGCGGAGACCACCGCCAGGATCAGGGCCGCCACCAGCAATAGCGGCCACGTAAGCGCCCTACGCCTCCCAATTACTCCACCACTACTATCTCTGTTGGTCTGTTCGTTCATCCTAAGCTCTCGCCCTTTCCGGTCGACAGGGACCATTCGTTGGTAGGGTGTTGTCCAGAGGAGCTTCGTTGCAGACCCCCTCCCTTGACTATTCACCTATTGACTTTACATCCACTGCGGCGAATGCGGAATGACTTCTACCCACCGACTTACCCACCGAGTTGGCGACCGAGCAGGCTTGCGCCGGAGCGTCGCAGGATGCACAATGCAGGCGAGTTGGGCCTTCCATGACCGTCAAGAGATCCCGCACGTTCGCATTCTTGCTCAAGCACCACAGGAATGCCGCCGGGCTGACCCAGGAAGAGTTAGCCGGGCGAGCCGGGGTGGGGTTGCGCACGATCAGCAACCTCGAGCGCGGCATCAACAGGGCGCCCTACCGCGCCACCGTCCGGCGACTCGCCGACGCCCTGGGGCTCTCCGGCGGGGATCTCACCCGGCTCGCGACTTCCGCCCGCCGTCCCCCAAAGGTCTCCCCGAGGGATGGCCGGATGGCGGTCGAAGGTAGCTTCCTAGGCGCGTTGCCGGCGGCGCATCTGGTAGCCCGCGGGCAAGAGCTCGGACGAATCCTGGATGCTTTGGAGGCGGCCGATGGCGGCCGGGGGCGGCTGGTGCTCCTGGCCGGAGAGCCAGGCATAGGGAAGACGCGGCTGGCCCAGGAGGCCAGCGTTCACGCCAGGGAGGGGGGCTTCGTGGTGGCGAGCGGGCGCTGCTACGAGGCGCAAAGCGGCATCCCCTTCTACCCGTTCCTGGAGGCGCTCGGCACGCTGTACGAGGATGCGCCGCCGAATGTCCGCGAGAAGATCCCCGAACGCTGGCCGTATCTGGCCAGGCTGTTGCCGGATCACTTCCCGTTGGCGTCGTCGGGCGGCCGCGAGGAGGCGCAGCGGCTTCTCCGGGCGGTGACCGGGTTCGTGCGTGAGGTCTCCGCCAGAAGGCCCGTAGCCCTCTTGCTCGACGATCTGCACCACGCCGACAGCGCGAGCGTGGACCTGCTGGCGCACCTGTGCAGGCATACGCGCTCGGACCGGATTCTACTTCTGGGAACCTACCGCGACGTGGAGGTGGGACCGGAGCATCCCCTACGCAAAGCCGTACGCGAACTCGACCGCGAGCAGCTCGTCGAAAAGGTCGAGGTCCGCAGGCTGGGACGAGAAGAGACCGTCGCGCTGATGAGCGACAGGTTGCCCGAGGCCGAGGTATCCAGAGAGTTCTCGGGGCTGGTTTTCGATCGCACGGGGGGCAACCCCTTCTTCACGGTCGAGGTTTTGAAAGCCCTCATCGAACGCGGCGACCCGTTCCTCTGGGTGGGGCATTGGTTAAGCAAGGACATGCAAGACTTCGCGGTGCCCGAGAGCGTGAGCGAGGCGATCCTGGAGAGGGTATCGCGCCTGCGACCAGAAACCCGCCAGGTCCTCGAAGAGGCGAGCGTCCTCGGACAGGTGTTCGGCCTCGACGACCTGATGGCGGTTGTGGGTCTCGGCGAGGACGATGTGGAGGAGGCGCTGGAAGAGGCCGAAGCCTCCGGTCTGGTCGGAGCGGCGAAAGCCCGCTACGCGTTCGACCACGCGCTCACCCAACAAACCCTCTACGCTGGGCTCTCCCCAGCGCGCCGCGAGAGGCTGCACAGGGCGGCGGGCGAGGGGATGGAGCGGCTCGGGGAGAAGGTCCGGAGGAGGCGGGCGGCGGAGATATCTCGCCACTTCGTTCAGGGCTCCTCGCTGGAGCGCGCCCTGCTCTACGTCCTTCTTGCCGGAGAGGAGGCCGAGGCGACGTTCGCGCCCGGAGAAGCCGAGCGGCAATACCGGGTGGCGCTGTATCTCGCGAATGAGATGGGCGATGATCCGTCGGCCGCGGAAGCTCTGGAGCGGCTGGGAGGGTTGCTCACGACCACCGTCCGCTACGACGAGGCGCTCTCCGCCCTCAAAAGGGCGTCGGACATCCACCGCGCGCGGAAGAATCCAGAGGGCGAGAGCCGGGTGGAGGCGAGGATCGCGCACTTCCGCCAGGGCCCTCAGCAAGCAGCCAGGAACAAATAGCGGATTTCCGAAGGCTGATAGCTCTCTTCGAAGCGGGTCGATGCTTCAGCAATCCGCTGTTGGAGCTACCTTCACTGCCGACCAGTGAAAGGATCGAGTATTTGCCGTCCGGCTGGAGGGCTTGCCGGACTTTGCGCAATATAATCTTCGTGGACCCGACAGCAGGGAGAACATGCCAGAATTACCCAGAATGAGAAATCGGAACTGCAGAACCACGTTACTGGCGGTCTTGCTCGCCCTCCTGTGCACGTCCTGCGTCAGAACCGGCGACGGGGGAGGGGACGCCGGTGGCGGCCAAGATGCCAGCATAGACCCCATAACCGTCGGACAACGTGAAAAGTCGGAGCGTAAGGCTGCACCTTCTGCTGGGCGTACAGACAGGTCTTCCGCTGGGCGTACGTCCTTACCCTCGGCTGAGCGTACGGACGCACCTTCCGCTGGGCGTACAGACAGGTCTTCCACGAAGCGTTCCGATGCACCTTCCGTGGAGCGGGTCGAGGTAAGCACGCTCGCCACGGACCTGGAGGTACCCTGGTCCTTCGCCTTCCTGCCAGGCGGGGACGCCCTCGTCACAGAGCGCGACTCGGGCAGGCTCCTCAGGGTAAGTCCCTCCGGTGACGTTCGGGAGATACAGATCCTCCCCGAGGCAGGCTCGGGCGAGGGTGGGTTGCTCGGCGTCGCCGTCTCCCCGGACTACGAGGAGGACCGCTTCGTCTACGCTTACTACACGACCCAGAGAGATAATCGTGTGGTCCGGTTCCGCCTCGGCGAGAAACCCGAGCCCATACTCACGGGCATCCCGGTCAACTCCTTTCACGACGGGGGTAGGATCAAGTTCGGGCCTGACGGCATGCTCTACGTTAGCACGGGCGACGCGGGGGACACCGAGAACTCCCAGGACAGGAACTCTCTCGGAGGCAAGATCCTGCGTATAGAACCGGACGGCTCCATCCCTCGGGATAATCCTTTCCCCGGTAACCCCGTCTACTCATACGGCCACCGCAACGTCGAAGGGCTTGCTTGGGACGCGCAAGATCAACTCTTCGCCAGCGAGTTCGGCCAGAATACCTGGGACGAGGTCAACAGGATCGAAGCTGGAGAGAACTACGGCTGGCCCGAGGTCGAGGGCAAGGGGGGCGAGGATCAGGGGTACGTCGATCCGATCACGGTCTGGCCGACCTCCGAGGCTTCGCCTAGTGGGGCAGAGGTTATGGTCGGGGGCGGAATCCCGCAGTGGGAAGGCGACCTTTTCGTGGCCGCGCTCAGGGGCGAGAGGCTCTGGAGGCTTGAGCTGGACGACCGGGACCAGGTCGTCGGGAGGCAGAAGTTACTGGACGGGGAGGTCGGCAGGGTGCGGGACGTGGTGCAGGCGCCCGACGGCTCCCTCTGGGTCTCTACCTCGAACTACGACTCTTACGGCAGCCCGGTCAGCGACCAGGACGACCGCATCCTGCGCCTGGCTCCGGCCGGGGAATAGAATGGGTGGCGTGGAAGATACGCACAGAACCACACAGGATGCCTACCCGACTGACCTCGCCGACTTCTTGCGCGAGCGCTGGGACGAGGATAGGGCTGGCCCGCTGCCGGATCCAGGCACTCTGAAAAACTTGATCTCCACCTGCTACCAGGCCAGCTTGCTACACGAGGAAGAGCGTGCCGTGACGTTCCGGGTGATCCTCTGCGACCCGGACCGTCTGCCACCGAACGAAGGACCGCCCGGTGGGATACACAGGCTGGAGTTCCCCGAGTCCAGGCACTTCGACATCCAGGAGATAAGGCGGCTCTCGCCGGCCGCCGACTACTATCGCTCGCTCATCGGGGTCTGCCTGAACCGGGAAGGTGAGTTGAGGATCTGGGGCCTCGTCCACACGGGACCGAGGTGGTTGAGGGAGGGCCAGGGCGGGAGGGATGCTCCACCGCCCCTGCCGCGCGTCCTGATCCTCCGCGTGTTCGGTCCCGGACGCGTCGCCGGCGACGTCGGCCTGGAGACGCTTTGCAAGTTGGAAGCAGGCAAGCTCTCGGACGTTTCGCTGGACGTGTTCGTCTCGCGCTGGCTCCCCGAGACCTTCGCGCCGGTTAGAAAGGAGCTCGCGGAGATCCACGCCGGCCTAAGGGAGCAGGCACGTAAGAAAGGGCAGGTGTGGGCCCGCCTCGACAACGACATCACCCGCGTTATAGGGCAGCACACCATAAAACGCATCATCTCCGCCGTCAGGAACTCGCACCACGGAGGAACCGTCGTCATCGTCCCGCCCGATCTGGCCGAGGATATTCTTGATGGCCGATACGTTTCGCTCAAGCACATGTTCGTCGACGCGGAGCCGCGCCGGCGCTTCCGCACGCTCATCGTCGACGTGATGAACGAGCTGGCCCGCTCTCACGCCGGCAAGCCTGCCAGGGATCCCGTCGGTTGGGACGACTACGAGGCGAGCGGCGACGAGGTCTTGTCCTTGTTGGACGAGGCCATCTTCGAGGTGGCACATCTCATCGCGGGCCTGACCGCCGTGGACGGGGCCGTCGTGATGACCCAGCGCTTCGAAATGCTCGGCTTCGGGGGTGAGATCTCGGGCGACCTGCCCGCCGTCGAGACGGTCGCCAGGGCCCTCGACGTTGAGGGTGAGGTCATCGTCGAAGAGCCGACGGACGGCGTCGGGACCCGCCACCGTTCCGCTTACCGCCTGTGCAATGAGCTCGCCAGCGTTATCTCCGTGGTCATCTCGCAGGACGGCAACGTGCGTTTTATCAAGTGCATGGGTGGGGCCGTAACGTACTGGGATCAGGCGTAAGGGCAAACGAGCCGGAGAACTGCTAGGGGTTGCCTGAGCGCCAGGTGCCGCCGTACCGAAGGCACAGATCATCGCACGAAAGCCACCGCAGGTGCCGCGTTCGTTGTCCCCGGCAACTGACCCAGACCCGCGTTCTCTGCGCGGAGGAGCGTTTCGCAGGTCCCCGTCTCCTATAGAATGTGCCGTAGGCTAATGAACGTTTCGGTTTGGAAACTTTGCATTTTTTGACATTTTTCATTGGTTATGTGGAAATTGCTCTTGAAAAGTAACGTGCTGATAGGCGATAGTTGTCCCGGAAAAGTAGGACACTACGAGATCGATACGAAGGAGTACACGAAACTTGAGTCGAGCAACAAGCAGCATCGTTGTTAGTTGTCCGATGCGTTCCAGCGCGCGAAGTTCGGCCATACGCAGCCCTGGACCAAGGATCCAAAGGTGAACGGCTTCGAGTCGGCCATCGCTCTCTTGGCGAAGGTGCCCGATCTCTTGACCGCGCCAGCGGGTTACGGAGTGGCCATCTGGATCCTCGCGATAATCTTCGTGTGGAGCGGGCTCGCCAAGCTACGCAGGCCTACCCTGGCCGCCTTGGCGATGACCGACTTCGGGGTTCTCCGTCGGGTCAGGCCCCGTCTGGGTAGCGCTCTTGGTGCGGCGGAGTTGCTGCTCGCCTTGTCCCTGATAACCGGTACGCTCTCGGTTATCTTCCTGCCCGTTACGGCTGGCTTGCTCTGGTTCTTCGTGCTGCTCATCGCAAAGAGCCTTTGGTCAGGGAAAGACTTCTCCTGTTTCTGTTTCGGGGACGCCGGCTCCAGGGTTTCCCGTTTGACGCTCATCCGCACCACCGCGCTTGCTTTGCTCGCCACCGTGCTCGCCGTAGCTCCGCTACCTTATGCAAGTTTCGACCAGATCTATTTGCTTCAGGCGATCTCTGCTGCGGCGTCGGTGGGTGCTATCGTGCTTGCCAGCCAGCTACCAAAACTGCTGCGCTGGAACAGAAACCCTTATCGGCTCGGTAACACGGAGGTCAACCATTGAGTGCACTCGCGATCGCGGCGCTTGTCCTGGTCTGCGCATGGCTCGGCATCCTCACCCTGGTCGTCGTTCTCCTCGTGCGCCAGGTCGGGTTGCTAACCGTCCGCCTCTCCATGGCCACACAGACGATGTCGCTGGACGAGGACGGTCCCGAGATCGGCAGCAGCTTGCCTGAGGACGTGGCCGAAGTGATGCCGGAAGGGGAACCGGCCTATCTTCTGCTCATCTCGGCGGGTTGCGAACCCTGCAGGGAGCTCGTG
>Ga0190275_10002254_pt1 | contig 13928 bp, 13 predicted proteins | sample Popmic550T_FD_133745 | JGI IMG/M metagenome (GOLD analysis project Ga0190275, IMG submission 133745) | Populus adjacent soil microbial communities from riparian zone of Yellowstone River, Montana, USA - 550 T | ecosystem: Environmental > Terrestrial > Soil > Riparian zone > Trees stand | place... | reverse complement strand
CGCTCGAGCAGCGGCTCGATCGCGAGCGCCAGCGCCGCCTCCTCGACCGCGCGGGCGGCCTCCGTCCCACTCGCGCCGCGGAGCTCCAGCGGCAGCTCGAGCTCCGCGCGGACGGTCGTCGAGACGACCTGCGTCTCGGGCTCCTGGGCGACGAACCCGACCGACGCAGCGAGCTCGGCGGGACCGTGATCGCGGGTCGACCGTCCGGCCACGGTGACCTCCCCGGCGACGTCGCCGCCGTGGAAGTGCGGGACGAGGCCGCACGCCGCGCGCAGGAGCGTGCTCTTGCCCGACCCCGAACGTCCCGCGAGGACGACGAACTCGCCCGCTGAGATCTCGAAGTCGAGGCCGGAGAGAACGGGCCCGGGCGCCTCGGGGTAGCGGTAGTCGAAGGAGTCGAAGCCGAGGACGGGCTCAGGCATTGCGGGGCTCGGTGACCAGGCCGGGGACGAAGGGAGCGATGGCGATGAGTGGGATCGAGGCGGCGAACGCGAGCGTCCACGGCCCTGCATCGATGGCGATCGTCGGGTAGGAGCTGTAGCTCGCGATTCCCGCGATGGCGGCGGCGATCATCAGCGCCGCCATCGCCGCCGCGGCGATCAGGAGAGCCGGTTCCCCAGGCTCGCGGGCATGGCGGGGCATGCGCGAGCGGATCCCGAGCCCGTAGCCGCGGAGCTCGAGCGTGGCGGCGACGTCGACCGAGCGGTCGAGCGAGCCGGCGATCAGCCGCCGGGCGATCGTGGCGCGGGCGAGTGGCGCCGCGCCGGGGCCGCGGAGCCGTCCCGCCTCGGCCAGCCTGGTCGCATCGGCGGCGGCGAGCGGAGCCAGCCTCGCGATCAGGGTGGCGGTCAGCGCCGAGCGGGCGGCGAAGGGGCGGATCGCCCGGAGGACCCGGTCGGGATCGACGCACGCCGACCAGACTGCGAAGACGATCAGCGCGGTGACGATCCGCAGCGCGAGCACGGCTCCCTCCGCGAGCGCCTCGGCGCTGACGTCGATCTGGCCGAGGACGGGAATCTCGAATCCCCGCAGGAGGATCGTCGCTCCACGCTGGGAGACGATCGCGTTCACCGCGATCACCATCAGCCCGAGGTAGACCGACCAGCGCAGCGGCTGCTGCAGGCTCGGCCAGGCTCCCGATGCCCAGCCGGCGAGGAGGGCCGCGGCGAGCGCCGCTGCCAGGACGATCGGGTTGGAGAAGGCGAACGCGCAGACCGCGAGCGGCGCCAGGTAGACGGCCGCGATCCAGGGGCGGGCGTGGCCGAGCGGGCCCGGGCGGGGCGCGTAGGCGAGCGCGGCCTTCATTCGCAGCCGATGTCGGAGTCGGGAAGGTCGTCGGGGAGCGGGACCGGCAGCTCCTCCTCGGGCTCGATGTTGGCCGCCACGGCGTAGCGGTCCCGCAGCACCTCCGGGTCGAAGAGAGAGACAGCCGCCTCGATCGCCTCAGGCTCGTCATCGGTTGCCGCGACGAGGAACGTCGGCGCGTCGTCGGCGCGTCGGACGGCCGCGACGAAGCCGCCGCTGGGAACGACCCGGCGCACAACGGCGTCGGCGCCGAGGATCTCGAGCTCCCAGTCGCCGGGGACGCACTCGTCGATGTCGGCATACACACCGCTCGTCCCGGGGCCGTCCTCGATCATCGCCGCGGCGGGATCGGCGCGGAGCTCCTCCCAGGGACCGACGAGCACGCGCATGACGTCAAGCCGCTGCAGCGGCTTGGTCACGTTCTCCACCTCCGGGTCGACGCCGGCGTCCTCGAGAACCGAGACCACCGGCTCGCATTGCGAGGGCTCAGCGAGGCACTGGACGACGACTGGCTCCTCGCCGTCCTCATACCCGTGCAGGAACGGCTCGGGAAAGCTGCCGACGACCGCGGGGACGCGGTAGGCCTCCGACCAGCGCCGGTAGTCCCACCAGACCTCGTCGCCGGTCTCGACCTTGACCTCGCCCGCGCCGAGCTCGGAGTAGATCCCGTTGACGAAGAAGAACCAGTCCTCGGGGCCGCCGTCGACGGTGCTGCCCTCGAGGCCGTCGATCGTGCTGACGAAGTTGCCCCCGAACTCGGTGTCGATATCGGCGTTGGCGTCGAGAAAGCGGACAACGGTGTCGGAGGGCGTCGGATCCTCCAGCGTCGCGGTCGTCAGGACCTCGGCGCCGTAGTCGCGGGTCACGGTCAGGCTCGCCGTCCCCTCCGCGGACTCGCCCGGGCCGACGCCGCAGCCGCTCGCCACGACGGCGCACATGAGCACCGTCGCGGCGAGCCCGCTGCGAGTCGCGGCCGGGGTCATCTCAACCGGCTCAGACCTCGTCGACCTTCTCGCAGCCGGACAGCTTGCTCGGGGAGCCACCGCTGATCGTCACGGTGTCGTCTCCGGCACCGCACTTGATCTGGTCAGGAGCCCCGCCCTGGTCGGCGGTGATCTTGTCGTCGCCGGCGCCCGCGAGAATCGTCTCCGCGTCCTTCGTCGCGGTGATCTTGTCGTCGCCCTTGGTGCCCCCGATGCGCCCGGCGTAGCCGAGCGGGCACTTCGAGAGCTTCGTCGTGCAGACCTCGCCGACGTTCGACGGGATCGCGCCCTTGCGGGTCGCCTGCATCAGGACCAGATCGCTCTCGGCCGGGACCGTGGTCACGCCCTTGGCGTCCGTGAGACCATCGGCGTCGTTGACCTTGGCGCCCTCGGCCGGCGTCTTCTTACCGGCGCCGTCGTAGGAGACGACCTTGACCTTGATGTCGGAGCCGGGCTTGGCCGTCGGCTTGACGCTGAGCTCGAGCTCGTCCGGGGTCGGCTGGTTGAAGTCCTCGACCAGGTACCAGAGGATCGAGTCGCCCTTCTTCAGCGTCGTCCCTTCGGCGCCGGACTCCGAGTCGGCGTGGTTCTGCTTCAGGAGGAGGAACCCCTCCTCAGTCGCGACCGCTTCCCCGATCCCGCAGAGCGCGAGGCCGAAGTCGAACGCATCGCTGACCGAGACCGGCTTGACGTCCTTGTCGCTGACCTGAGCGTCGAGAAGCTGGCTCAGCGCGGTCGCGCCGGGCACCAGCGCCGTCTTGCCGGAGCCGACGTTGTCGGGTCCGAAGCAGTCGGCCTTCTTATCCGTCTTCACCTCGGTATCAGAGGTCTGCGTGTACTGAGTCTGCTCGGCGAGGATGTCGCCGTCGGAGTCGACGACGCGCAGCTCGGCGGGAATGGACTTGGCCTCCCCGATCGAGGCGAACGCGAGGGATCCGAGGACGACGACGGCAACAGCGGTCGCGGCCACGCGGGCACGATGAATAGGTATGGGCATGAAGCCACCCTTCCTTCGAGGGTTGAATTGGCTCGGCCGGAGGCAGGTCTCCTGGCTCCCGGGACTGACCGCCGCGCCTTCCCGGGCCCTTGTCGGGACCCAGTGGCTGACTTTACGTCTTGCGACGGCTACGCCCGGTCACAGTGGCGGGACCGCGCCGGCTTCTCACCGGACTTCCCTATCCACCGACCGTTATGGACTCGGGAGAGGTTAGTCCCTTCCCCCGGATCACGCCTGCGCTAGGAAGTGCGCTCCTCGACGACCTTTTGCAACTGCGCGACAACCTCGGGCATCGCCTTGCGCATGCGCGGCAGCTCCCAGTGCTCGATCTTCAGCGCGCGCACCGGCGATGTGGCGACCACGGAGGCGGAGCGCTCCTGCTTCTCGAGCAGGCCCTGCTCGCCGAAGACGTCGCCCGGGCCGAGCTCGGCGATCTTCTCGCCGGAGCGCTCGACGACGGCGGTGCCGTCCTCGATCGCGTAGAAGTCGTTGGAATAGCCGCCCTCTTGGATGATCGTCTTGCCCTCGGCGAAGGAGACGAGCATGGTGAACGGGGCGATCTTGTTCAACTTCGCCTCGTCAACGTCCTTGAAGAGGTCGAACTGCTTGAGCTGGCTGGGGTCCATGGGTAATCGATCCTCCCGGTCGCTTCACACGGAAGCTATCCGATTGGGCGACGGAAGTGCCGGGTAAGGACCCATGGCGGATGGCGGCTGACGAAGAGGAGACAGACGACGACTCTCCGGCCGGGAGGATCGCCGCGACCCAGAACGGCTCTTTGTTCGGAGGCGCACGCCGGGTTCTGGACGAGGCGTTCGAGCACGCCGAAGTGTCCGCCGACACGATTGAGCGCCTGCGGCTGCCGAAATCGGCGCTGAAGGTCTCGATCCCGGTGCGGATGGACGACGGCTCGCTGCGCACCTTTCCCGGCTACCGCGTCCGTTACGACGACACCCGCGGGCCGACCAAGGGCGGGATCCGCTTTCACCCGCAGGTCAACATCGACGAGGTCCAGTCGCTCGCGTTCTGGATGACGTTCAAGTGCGCCGCGCTCAACCTCCCGTTCGGCGGCGCCAAGGGCGGAGTGACGGTCGACCCGAAGGAGCTCTCGCTGCTGGAGCTCGAGCGGCTCTCGCGCGGATATATCGAGCGGATCGCGGACTTCATCGGCCCCGACGTCGACATCCCCGCGCCCGACGTCTACACGAACGAATTGGTGATCGGCTGGATGGCCGACGAGTACAACGAGATCAACCGCAAGCTGGTGCCGGCGGCGCTGACCGGCAAGCCGCTGGCGCTCGGCGGCAGCGAGGGACGCGCCACCGCGACCGCCGATGGCGCCTGGCAGGTGATCGAGCAGTTGCTCCCAAGGCTGCGCGAGACGACCGACCTTCCTGACTCCGACGCCGAGACGACCGTTGCGGTCCAGGGCTTCGGCAACGCCGGCGCAACGATCGCCGAGCGCTGCGCGGAGGCCGGCATGCGGGTGGTCGCGGTTTCCGATTCGAAGACGGCGCTGTTCGCCGAGGGCGGGCTCGAAGTCGGGCCGATCGCCGCGGGCAAACGGGCGAACGGGGATCTCGGCGGCGAGGCGATCGAGGGCGACGTGAAGGAGATCGAGGGAGATGAGCTGCTGGCCCTCGACGTCGACCTGTTGATCCCCTCGGCGCTGGAGGGTGCGATCGACGCCGATAACGTCGGCGACGTCAAGGCGAAGGCGATCTTCGAGGTTGCCAACGGGCCGGTCTCACCGGATGCCGATGCCGCGCTGACCGAGCGCGGGGTGACCGTCGCTCCCGACATCCTCGTCAACGCCGGCGGCGTCACCGTCTCCTACTTCGAATGGGTGCAGAACCGCGCCGGGCTCTACTGGAGCAGCGACGAGGTCCGCGACCGGCTGCGCTCGCGGATGGAGACGGAGACCGACCACGTCTGGGAGATCGCGCGCGATCTGGACGTCGGGCTGCGTGTGGCTGCCTACGTCCACGCGCTGAAGCGAATCGGCGAGGCAGTGGACGCCCGCGGCAGCGCCGAGCGTTTCCAGGCGGGATAACCGGAGATCCTGCTTCCAGCGTGTAGCGGGAACCGGCGGAACCGGACGCGAAGCGGAGGATTTCGCCGGAGTTATCTGGAGCACGAGGGGCAGCTGCCCCGCAGGATCACGTCGTGGTCCCCCACCTTGTAGTCGAGGCGACGGGCGAGGTCGTCGATCGCGCGCTCGAGCTTCGGATCCTCGAAGGGGGTGACGAGGCCGCACTCGTCGCAGACGAGGTGGTGATGATGGTGCTCGCCGCCGGGGAGCGCGGGCTCGTAGCGCGCCGAGGAGCCGCCGACGTCGAGCCGCTGGACGAGTCGCAGGCCCTCGAGCAGTTCGAGCGTCCGGTACACGGTGGCGACCCCGACCTCGCGGCCGTCGTCGCGGAGCGAGTCGGCGATCTCGCGGGCGCTGAGGACGCAGTCCTGGCGGGCGATCAGCCCGAGGACGGCGCTCCGCGGCACGCTCGAGCGGTGGCCGGCGGCGCGGAGCGCGCTCTCGGCGCTCTCGATCCACTGCGCGGCGGGCGGGGAGTCGGGGTGTGCGTGGGCGGAGGCCATGGGGAGTAAGCGAGAATCGTTCTCAGTGTGACAAACTGAGACTCGCTATCAGTTTAGCCGCAGGCCTCCGGATCCCTTGCTCGACGCCTTCCAACTCCCGTTCATGCAGCGCGCCGCGTTCGAGATCGTGCTGCTCGCTCCGCTGGCCGGGGTCCTCGGCACGCAGATCGTGCTCCGGCACCTGGCGTTCTTCACCCACGGGGTCGGTGCCGCGGCGTTTCCGGGGCTCGTGCTCGCAGGACCCGCCGGGATCCCTCCCGCCCTGGCGGCGCTCGGCGCCGGCGGCGCGTTCACCCTCGGGGTCGAGCGGCTCGGTCGCCGTCGCGGGGTCGGGCTCGATGCCGCGACCGCGCTGGCGCTCGTGCTCGCTCTGGCGGCGGGGATCGTCCTCGCCAGCGACGTCTACGAGTCCGGCTCCGAGGTCGACCAGCTCCTCTTCGGCTCGCTGCTGGCGGTCGGCGGCGGCGACCTCGCCGCGACTGGGGTGGCGCTCGCGCTGGGACTGCTCGCGGCCGCCTACGCGCGCCGCGCCTGGCTGGCCGGCGGATTCGACCCCGTCGGTGGGGCCGCGCTCGGTCTGCGGATCCGGGCGGCCGACTGGCTCCTGGTCGCCGCGATCGCGGTCGCCGTCGTCGTCGCGCTGGACGCCGTCGGCGCGCTGCTGGTCAGCGCCGTGCTGGTGATCCCGGCGGCGACGGTTCGCCCCTTCGCCGCGAACGTCTCGCGCCTGGCCCTCGGCGCAACGGCGCTGGCGCTGATCGAGGGCCTCGCCGGCCTGGTCCTCGCCTACGAGCTCGACGCTCCGCCCGGCGCGACGATCGCCGTGCTCGGCGGGGTCCTCTTCGGGCTCGCGCTGCTGGTCAGGAGGTTCCGATGACCCCGGGCGCGCCACTCGTCGCCGTCGACGGCCTCGACGCCGGCTACTCGCCGGAGCGGGCGGCAATCACCGGGCTGAGCTTCGCGATCCCGGCCGGCAGAACGGTCGCGATCCTCGGTCCGAACGGTGGCGGCAAGACGACCCTGTTCCGCGCACTGCTCGGCGAGGCCCCCCACCGCACCGGAACCGTCGAGCTCGGCGGCACGATCGCCTACGTGCCCCAGACCGAGCGTTCGCGGCTCGACTTCCCGGTCAGCGCGCTCGACGTCGTCCTGATGGGTACCTACGCGCGGGTGCCCTGGTACCGGCCCCTCGGTAGGGCCGAGCGCGAGACGGCCGGTGCGGCGCTCGGGCGGGTCGGGCTGGAAGGCGAGGCCGGGACCCGCTTCGGCGAGCTCTCCGGCGGGCAGCGCCAGCGGGTCCTCATCGCGCGTGCGCTTGCTCAGCAGTCGAAGGTGATGCTGCTGGACGAGCCGCTCAGCGGCGTCGACCGGCCCTCGGGCGAGCGGATCCTGGCCGTGCTCGACGAGCTTCGCGACGAGGGGCTGGCGATCCTCGTCTCCACCCATGACATCGAGCAGGCGCGTGGCTTCGACCTCGTCCTTTGCATCAACCGCGAGGGGATCGCCTTCGGGCCGCCGGCGGAGGCGCTGAGCGCCGACGTCCTCCAGCGGACTTACGGCGGCGAGCTGATCGTCCTGCCCGACGGCGAGCGCGCCGTCGTCGTCCAGCACCACCATCACTAGGGCGCGGCGTGCTCGAGTTCCTCACGGATCCGTTCAGCCAGGGCATCGGCCTGCGCGCCCTTGCCGGCGTGGCCATCCTCGGCGCCGTCTGCGGCCCGCTCGGCGTCTGGATCGTGCTCTACCGGCAGAGCTACGCGGCCGAGTCGATCGCGCATTCGATGCTGCCCGGCCTCGCCGCTGCGGCGCTGATCGGCATTCCGCTGGGACTGGGCGCCGCAGCCGGACTGGCGGTCGCCGCGGTCCTGATCGCGGCCTGCTCGCGCCAGCAAGCGGTCAGCGCCGACGTTGCGATTGCGGTCACCGTCACCGCGCTGTTCGGCCTCGGGAGCCTGCTCGCGCTCTCACCCGAAGCGCCGGTGCGGCTCGGCGAGCTGCTCTTCGGGGACCCGCTCAGCATTTCCGGCGGGGACCTGGTTGCGTCCGGCGTCCTGGCGCTGTTCCTCTTCGGCGCCCTGCTCGCCGGCCACCGCCCGCTCAGCCTGGCCGGCTTCGACGCGGTTACGGCGCCGAACCTCGGCGCCACGCCGGCGGCCGTAGGCCTCGCCCTGCTCGTCCTGATCGCCGCGACGACCCTCGTGGCCGTCCAGTCGCTGGGCAACCTCCTGGTGGTCGCGATCGTCGTCGGCCCGGCCGCGGCGGCGCTTCGCCTCACCTCGAGGCTGCCGAGCGCGCTGCTCATGGCAGCCGCGTTGGGCATCTCCTCGGGAGCAGCCGGCCTCCTCCTCAGCTACCACGCCGAGATCGCCGCGGGCGCGTCGATCGCCCTCTGCGCGGTGGCGGCGTTCGCGCTCACGCTCCCGTTCGGCGGGACCGGCGCGGTCGAATCGCGGTCCGCCGGCTCGCCGGTCGACGCGCTCGGTGGCGCCTGAGCTCGACTGGGCGGTTCTTGCCGCGTTCAGACGCGGCGACGCGTGTACATTCCCGCGTCAAGCGGCCGTGGTGAAATTGGTATACACGCGAGCTTCAGGTGCTCGTGGGCGCAAGCCCGTGGAGGTTCGAGTCCTCTCGGCCGCATAGACTCGCCCCATGAGGGTTGGGCTGGTCCTGGGGGCTGGAGGCGTCCAGGGTGGTGCCTGGCTCACCGGCGGTCTCGCGGCTCTTGCCGAGGAGACGGGCTGGGATCCGGCCACGGCCGACTACATCGTCGGGACCTCCGCCGGCTCGATGCTCGGGTCGCTCCTGGCGGCGGGGCTGCCGCCCTGGTTCATGGTCGCCCACTCGGCCGGTGAGTCGTTCGAGGGGATGGCCGACGCGCGCGGCCGAGACGCCGAAGATGCCGACCGCTCCGGCGGCGCGGTATTCCGGCTGGAACGTGGTGCGCTGCCATGGTTCCCGGGGTCGCCGATGCTCGTCGCCCGGAGCCTTGCCCGGCCGCGCCGACACACGCCGGCCGGCGTGGTGAGCGGCTGGGCGCCGCGGGGGATGTTCACGAGCGAGCCGCTGCGCGAGATCATCCGCAGCTCCGTCCCGGCGTCGTGGACGAAGCATCCGAACCACTGGGTCGTGGCCTGCGACTACTCGACCGGGCGCCGCGTCTGCTTCGGCCGCAGGGGGGCACCGCGGGCGAAGCTCGAGGACGCGGTCGCGGCATCGTGCTCGATCCCGGGCTTCTACCGGCCCGTGCGGATCGGCGGCAAGCTCTACGTCGACGGTGGGATCTGGTCTACGTCCAACCTCGATGTGCTCCGCGGTCAGGAGCTCGACCTGGTCATCTGCCTCAACCCGACCTCCACCCTCCACCCCGTCCGGGCGCTCAACCCGCTCAACGCACTCGGCCTGCTCTTCAACCGTGCCAGCTCCAAGCGGCTCAACAACGAAGCCAAGCGCCTGCGAGACGAGGGCACCGAGGTCGTCCTGATCCAACCCACCGACCGCGATCTCCAGACGATGGGCGTCAACCTGATGAGCCGCAAGAACCGCAACTCGACGATCGAGGTCGCCCGGGAGACGGTCGCCGAGCAGCTCGTCGCCTCGGGCGTCGGCCAGAAGCTCGAGGATCTGCCGCCCGGCGATCCCGACATGGTCCGCCGCCCCGGCAGCCCGACCTACGAATGGCCGGGAATCGAGGAGCTCAGCGAGCGGGTCGCCCGCGCCTGAGGCCCATCTAATCTGAGCCGGATGCACCCCGGCCTGATCCTCCAGCACGAGCCCAACGCTCCCGCCGGCCTGTTCGCCGACTGGCTGTGCGAACGCGAGATTCCCTTCGTCGTCAGCAACGCCTGGGAGGCGGCGGCGCCGGCCGAGCCCGCTGCATTCCCCTGGATCTGCTCGCTCGGCTCGGACCAGACGCCGGGACGGCCGGACGCGCTCCCGTGGGTCGATGAAGAGGTCGATCTCCTGCGCAACGCGCTCGCCGCCGATGTCCCGGTCCTCGGCCTCTGCTTCGGCGGCCAGGCGCTGGCGGCGGCGGCCGGCGGCGACGTGCACCCCGCCGATCCCGAGGAGGTCGGCTGGATCGAGATCGAGACGAAGGACCGGGAGCGAATTCCGGCCGGCCCCTGGCTCTACTTCCACTACGACCAGCTCGAGCTGCCTGAGGAGGCCCTCGAACTCGCCCGCTCCCCCGCGGGCCCCGCCGCGTTCGCGCTCGATCAGAGCCTCGGCCTGCAGTTCCACCCCGAGGTGACCGGGGAGATCGTCGCCGGCTGGGCGCAGGCCGAGAACGAGACCCTTCAGCGCCTCGGCATCACCCCGGAGGACCTCACCCGCGAGGCTGAGATCAGCGGCGCCGGCGCCCGCCGCGACGCCTGGAAGCTCTTCGATGCGTGGTGGGAGGGACTGAGCCGGTGAACCGGGCTGCCGTGGTAATTGCCGCGATCGCGGTTCTACTCCCCGCGACGTCTTTCGCCGCCGAGCGCTCCAATCCGCGCTTTCCACTCGCCGACTCCTCGATGGTCAATGGGGCGAAGCTCTTCGACCTCGGCGTCGCCGACGCCAACGGGGACGGCAACCTCGACGTCTTCAGCATCAACCACAAGTTCGACTCGAGCACGTTGCTCGGCGACGGCTCCTTCGGCCTGACCGAATCGACCGTCCCGCTCGGCCTCAGCCCGACCCCCGGCTTCCCCGGCTTCGAGGCACTGCGGCGCGACCCGATCCGTGACACCCCGGGGCTCTACATCTACGCGACCGATCGCGACGAACCGCGCGACCCGCTTCACATCGACGCCGTGGGGACGGCTGCGTCGGGACGGATCACGTTCGCCTCATCGCAGCTGCGCCTGGAATCGACGAGCGGAGCCGTCGTCAGGGAGAGTGAGACCTCCGACGGCTCCACGGTCATCGACTTCGCCGCGGCACCGGGACAGGAGATCGACGTCAGCGTCGACCACATCGACCTGCCGATCCGCGTCTCGATCGACACGCCGGCCGATCCCGGCCTGATCCGCGTCGGGGCCGACGCCGTCCCTGCGACGTCACGGACGTTCGAGCTCAACCTCCGCGATCGCCACGCCTACGTCTTCGGTGACCTCGACGGCGACTCGGTCACCGACCTCTTCGCCGTCAGCGGCGGCCTCGGCGGTGACATCGCCGAGCCGTTCTTCACCCCGCTGGCGCGCGACGAGCTGCTGCTCACCCGCGACGGCCGCTACGTCAACGCCACCGACTTCGTCGGCCTCGTCAAGGGCGACTGCCGCGGCCGGCAGGGTGATCTCGCCGACGTCGACGGCGACGGCGATCTCGACCTGCTCGAGAGCTGCGAAGGCGCTGCTCCGCGGATCTACGCGGGCGGGGGGAATGGCCTCTTCCGCGCCACGACCGGCCCGGCGGCCTTGGGCACCTCCTATCGGTTCGTCGACGTCAGCGGCGACCGCCGACCCAAGCTGCTCGCTGCCAACGGCAACCTCGTCGACATCTGGGGAAGCGTCGACGGCCTCTGGCGGATCGTCCAGCAGATCCCGGTGCGCAACGGACCGTTCCCGATCGAGGGCATGTCGCTCGGCGACATCGAGGGCGACGGCGACCTCGACGTCCTCGTCCCCTCCGCCGGCGGCACCACCCTTCTCCGCCAGGGCGGGACGCGCCTCCAGGCGGCCGCTCCGACCCGCTTCGGCCTCCCGGCGACCGCGCGCGCCGCCGTCTTCGTCGACTTCGACAACGACGGCGACCAGGACGTCCATACGGTGCCCGACGGCCTCTACGAGCAGGTCGAGGGGACCTTCAAGCGCACTAACTCGCTGCGCTTCAACCGCTCCGGGCTGGCCTACGCGATCGACAACTGGCCCGATCTCGACAACGACGGCCGCCGCGAGCCGCTGGTCTCTCGCGGCCGCGACGAGTTCGCGGCAACCCACACGGTCGAGCTGCGGCGCAACCGGACGAGGGGCGGGCACTGGCTCGAATTGGACCTCGCCGGCCCGCAGGGCAACGCCCAGGCGATCGGCGCACGCGTCCGGGTCGACGTCGGGGCGCGCTCCCTCTACGGCTGGGTCGGCCAGAACGACGACGCCCGGCTCTCGACCGGCCACTACCGCCTCTACTTCGGCCTCGGCGTCAAGCAGGGCGTCAAGAGAATCGTCGTCAGCTGGCCCGACGGCACGAAGCGCGAGCTCGGGCGCACCCGCGGCGACCGGGTGCTGACGATCCCCTACGAGGGCGCGGTGAGACGGGTCCGCTAGAGGCGCGCGAGGTGGCGTAGCGCCGACGCGGCAGCGTTCGCGCCGTTCATACCGTGGGCACCCGCACCGGGGGGCGTCGCAGCGGAGCAGATGTAGACGCCGGGGATCCCCGTGTCGTAGGGATCGAGCGCGAACCGCGGCCGGAACAGGGTCTGCAAAGGGGTGTTCGCGCCGGTGATGATGTCGCCGCCGACGTAGTTGGCGTTGTAGGCGGGCAGCTCGGCGGTCGAGCGGACGAAGCGGCCGACGATCCGCTCGCGCAGGCCGGGCGCGAAGCGCTCCATCTGATCGATGATCGCCTCCGTCGCGTCGCCGTCGTAGCCACTCGGGACGTGGGCGTAGGCCCAGACCGGGTGGACGTCGCCGGCCGAGCGGGTCGGATCGGCGAGGTACTGCTGGCCGACGAGAACGAACGGCCGCTCGGGCATCCGGCCGCGATTGGTCTCGCGCTCCTGGACGACCATCTCCGCGAGCGCCCCCGCCGCGTGGACCGTGCCGGCGCGGCGGGCCGCCTCGCTGGTCCACGGCACGCCGCCCTCGACCGCGAGGTCGATCTTGAAGGACCCCGGTCCGTGGCGGTAGCGCCGGTAGGCGCGGGCGACCTGCGGCGGCAATCGCTCGCCCGCGATGTCAGCGACGGCGCCGGGAGCCAGGTCGAGCGCGACGATGTCCGCCTCCCCCAGCTCGGCCAGGGAATCGACGCGCACGCCGGTCTCGATCGTCCCGCCATGCTCGCGCAGCGCCGCCGCCAGGGCGTCGGTGATCGAGCGCGAGCCGCCCTTCGCGACGGGCCAGCCGAACGCGTGACACGCGGTGGTCAGGGCCATCCCCACCGACGACGACATGACCCGGCCGAGGGGCGCGAACGAGTGGGCAGCCACCCCACCCCAGAGCGCCTGGGCCTCCCTCCCCCCCCAGGAGCGCGCCATGACTGTCGCCGGCAGGAGCGCCGGGGCCCCGAAGCGCACGAGCCGAATCGGGTGCCTGGGTACGTGAATGACGGGCTGGAAGAGATCCTCGACGAGGCCGTCGAAGCCCTTCGCTGGGGCGCCGAAGACGCGTTTCCAGCTGGGCCCGTCGTCGCCGAGCCCCTCCACCGTGACGTCAATCGACTGCCTGAGGACCGCGGCGCTGCCGCCGTCGAGCGGGTGGGCGAGGTCGACCTCGGGCCAGCACCACTCGAGGCCGTGTCGCCCGAGGTCGAGCGAGTTGAGAAACGGGGAGCCGGCGGCCATCGGGTGGACCGCCGAGCAGTCGTCGTGGAGGACTCCGGGAAGCGTGTTCTCGCTCGTCCGGGTGCCCCCGCCGATCTCGGCGGCGGCTTCGAGCACCTTCACGCTCACTCCCTCGCGGGCTAGCGCGACCGCGCATGCGAGCCCGTTGGGCCCGGCGCCGACGACGATGGCGTCGGTCACGCCGGCTGGGACGGGGAGTCGGGCTGCCGCGGCCGGCCGACGACCTCGACCGGGAACCCGTAGGCGCCGTCGAGCCAGGGCAGCCGCTCGACCATGTCGGCGACCTCGACGAAGCCCTCCTCGACGAGACCGGTGGCGGCGTCGTAGATCCGGTAGCGCTGCCTCTGCACGTGGGCGGGCTGCGACTCGAGCGTGACGATCCGCAGCTCACCCGGCGCGAAGCCGACCTGCTCCTGCACCGCCTCCAGCAGCTGGCGATCGTGGAGATGGCCGTCGCCGAAGTTCCAGCCGTTGACGACGCCGGAGATCAGCTCGCCCTCGCGGACTGTGTATTCCTCGACGTCGTCGACGGCGTGTGGGAGCAATCCGTTGAGCGCGCGCCCGTGGGAGT
>Ga0190275_10002253_pt1 | contig 13933 bp, 8 predicted proteins | sample Popmic550T_FD_133745 | JGI IMG/M metagenome (GOLD analysis project Ga0190275, IMG submission 133745) | Populus adjacent soil microbial communities from riparian zone of Yellowstone River, Montana, USA - 550 T | ecosystem: Environmental > Terrestrial > Soil > Riparian zone > Trees stand | place... | reverse complement strand
GCGCCGCGTCCGAACTTGATGTTCGACGTGCCGTGTTTGTGCACGTGCGAGTCTTCTGCGGAGCGGAAGTCGCGCCCGAAGAACAGAGACTCGATGCGCTCAAGAAAGCGCGCGTCGGTCGCCATGAGGTCTTTGAACTCGCCGTGCTTCGGGCAGGTCTTCGTCATGAAGACTTTGCCGTCCTCTTCAAAAATCTGCGCCTTGATCTCGCCGGGATGCGTGTGCATGAGGTCTTCGAGCGGCGTTGCGCCTGAGATAACGCTCTCGCGGACTTCCTTGACGCAGCGCGGGCAGAGCGAATCGGTCTCGCGCGGGAAGCCGAGCGGCGGCGAGGTGCGCTCGTATGATTTCAGGAGCGGCCCCGGCGCCCACTTCGGCCTTACGGCCTCGCCTTCGGGCATGCGCGTGTTGACGGACTGGAATGCTTTCCACGCCACGTCCGAAAGGCTCGAAATCAGCCGTGAGGCCTTCACGCCGCTAAAGCGTGACTTCTCCGACTCGCCGCGGCGGAAATTATCACTGAACAAGTCTCTTATCTCCTTCGTCGAAAACGGCGCACGCGCCCTGACTCGCGGCGGCGCACCGGGGCGGATGAACAAGTGTATGATTCCTGAATTAAACCCGCCGCAGGTCACACCGGCGGCGGGGATTTCTAACGCCCGCGACATGATAAATACATCCGCGTGTAAAGACAAGGCATTAAGCCCTCTTTGAAGGGCGTCAACTCCCGGACACACGCCCGCGTCGAAGCCTTTTTAAGTGTTGACAGGCTACAGTGGTAGGCGTATAAGACGAGCGTATCGTCTGTCTGCCGACTCTCATTCAAAGGGCGAACACCATCTAGCCCCGGACGCCGACTTACCGCACCCCGCTCCAGCAAGCCGTCGTCTCACGTTAAAGACCTGAAGGAGATTCCTCAACATGCCACGGATTCGTGAATCTCTTTAAAACCTTGAAAGTGGCGCGCACGTCGGTTTTATGACGCCCGGCGCGTGCGCCGCGCCCCGTGACTTGCTTCAACCAAGTCCTTTCCCTGAAGCGCCCCGGCGTCGCTGCGTCCAAGCGAGACCAGCCGTGGGCGGCTTCATGACTTCACAATGAGGTACAAAAAATGGAACTCTACAATAAACTCCGCGAGACGGGCAGTAGCGGCGTACAGGCGTACAGGGATTTTTCGGCGAAGAGCAAGGAGGCGGCGCGCGAGCAGTACCGTTGGTTCCGCTTCCGTCTGCCGGCGACCTTCTCCGTCCCGCTGCTGGTTGTTGCCTTTATCTACTTCATCGTCGCTTACCCGTGGCTCGTCTACCACGGCGTCCCTTTGATGCTCAGGCTGCCGGTGACATTCGCACGCTGGGTCTATCCTTTCGGCGCGGTGTCGCAGATGGGGATGGCCGGCTGGATCGCCTCGACGCTCTTCAACACGGCGCTCCACATCACGTCGGCGCTTCTGACGCTCGTCATCGCGCTGCTCGGCGTGCTCTTCAGCTACGGCACGGCAAGTTGGTTTTACGGGCGACTCGCCACGCCGCGTGCGCCGTCGTTGGAGTCGCAAGAGCCGGAGCTGCCGCAGTTCGTCCCGCCGGGCGAGCAGGTCGGCGGCCCGCTGGATAAGTTCACGCGGATCGGCATCATCCTCTCCGGCGGCGGGGCCAAGGGCGCCTATCAGGCGGGCGCGATGAAGGCCATCTACGAGTTCCTCGACGAGCACAAGGCGCACAGCAAGGTGAAGATGATCGCGGGCACTTCCATAGGCTCTTGGAACGCGCTCTTCTGGCTCTCAGACATGGTGAAGCCGAACAACGGCGGGCACGGCGCGCTCGAAGAGTGGTGGAGCAGCGTCGAGGTGAAGAAGGTCATCCGCCCGGTCAAGATCGTTCCGTCGCGACAGAATTTCCTGCTCTCAAACGAGCCGTGGCAGTTCACCTTCGATGATCTCTACCGCGACACGTCAGCCGGACAGAGGCTGATGCACCACCTACAACACCCCGAATGCACCGACTCGATCAACTTCTACTTCACGCGCTCGAACGTCGGGCAGGCGCGACTTGAGTTCACAACCAACAAGGATTTGAAGCAGATCGAGGAGACGCTCTGGGGGCCGCGCCCGAAGTCGGGCGACGTTCGCCGGAACGGCTACGCCGACACGGGCTTCAAAGCGGATGTCTTAGAGGACATCCGCCAAGGCGTGTTCAGCTCGATGGACTTGCCGCCGCTCTTCGAGTACTCGTCGCGCAACGGCGGCGACGAGACGCAGTTCTACGAGGACGGCGGCGTGATAGACAACCTGCCCATACGCTTCGGCACGGAGGTCGAAGGATGCGACTTGCTCTTCATACTGCCCTTGAACGCAAGCTTCGTGCAGGAGGTTGACCGCACCTCCGTCATCAGGCGTCTGGCGCGCGTGACGAACATACGGCAGGGCGTGCTGGAGCGCAATGCCTTCAAGATGGTCTATCTTTACAACGAGCTTGCCGCGCTGCGCGAGCGGACGGTTAAGTATGAGGTTGTGCTGAGAGTCATCTACCAGCGCGTGCTGACGCTGAAAAAATTTATCGCGGCGACCGCGCCCGCCCTCGTCGCCTCGCCCGAGAGTCCTCTGATGCAGGCGATTGAAGCCATCAAGGGGCTAGTCGAAGGCGCGCTGCCGAACGAGCACCTCTCCGCGCCCGACACGAAGTCCGACAGCAAGGACACGGCCACCCGCGCCTCGGCACGACAGCACAAAAAGGTTCGCGTCTTCTCGATCTGCCCGGAGCCGAAGCTGCTCATCAACACAGCGGAGTTCTGGAAGACGCGCGAAGCGCATGAGGCGTTCGACTTCATGCACAAGGTCACAGCGAACGAGTTGAAGAACTTCCAGAAGGTGGTCAACGACGAAGAGGTCTCGACGATCCTCGTCGGCCTGCTCGATTCGCAGCAGGAACGAACCCTGACGGAGGAAGCGAAGAAGACAGGCGTCCGGCACGAACAGGCCGACAAGTGGCATTATCGTGCGACCTGCTTCAAAGACTTCTGAGCGCTGCTTCAAAGACTTCCGAGCGCGCCGCGCCGCTCCTCATGCCTCACACGCGCCTGCGGTTTGCGGCGGCGGATGGTAAACAGTACCATTAACGCCCAGCGCATCATGGAGGCACATCCGACAGCAGTCGTCAGCCCGCGCGCGCGCGTCGCAGCGGACGTTCGCGTCGGGCCTTATGCCGTCGTCGAGGACGAAGTCATCATCGGCGACGGCTGCGATATAGGCGCGCACGCGGTCATCAAGCGTTTCACTAGCTTGGGCGAGCGCAACCGCGTCTACGAGCACGCGACATTAGGCGGCGAGCCGCAGGACACGAAATTCAAGGGAGAGCGGAGCGCGCTCATCATCGGCGACGACAACCTGATACGCGAGCACGTGACTCTGCACCGTGCGAGCGGCGAGGGGTGCGCGACGCGCATCGGGAGCAGAAATTTTCTGATGGTCGGCGTCCACGTCGCGCACAACTGCGAGGTGGGCGACGACAACGTCTTCGCGAACGGCGCGGCTCTGGCCGGGCACGTCTCCGTTGAGGATCACGCATTCCTCGCATCGAACGTCGGCGCGCACCAGTTCGTGCGCTTCGGTCGCTACGCGATGGTCGGCGGCAAGTCGAAGATCGTGCAGGACGTTCTGCCGTTCTTCACGACGGACGGCAACCCTCCGCACGTGCGCGGGCTTAACTCAATCGGCCTGCGCCGCGGCGGCTTCAGCACGGAGGCGCGCAAATCAATCAAGCACGCCTATCAGCTCTTGTTCCGCGCGCGACTCCCGCTTGAGCGCGCGCTCGCCGCGCTTGATGAGATGAGCGATGAGAACGTCTCGCACCTCGCACGCTTCATACGCGACTCGCGGCGCGGCTTCACGCGCGAGGAGCGCGCCGCGACGGGCGCTGTGGAGCGCGACCTGCTCTTCAAAGTCTCCGGCTGAGTCCACGTTCACGCGCCGAGACTACTTTTTTTATGAGCAAACAGGATGAAGGAAGAACCGTCGCCGAGCTGGCCGCGCTCGTCGGAGGGCGCGTGACGGGCGAGGGCGAGACCGTCGTCACGCGCGCGGCTTCAATCGAGTCGGCGTGCGAGGGCGACATCGCGTTCGTCGAGGACGAGAAGGCTATGCAGCGCGCGCGCGAGTGCCGCGCGTCGTGCGTGATCGTGCCGGAAGGGGCGCGGCTCGAAGGCGCTCGAAGCGTTATCGAAGTTAAGCGACCGAAGCTCGCCTTCGCGCTCGTCGCGGAAGTTTTGCACGCGAAGCGGAGGCGCGAGGCGTCGGTTCATCCGAGCGCAAGCGTTGCGGCGGGCGCGCAGCTCGGAGAGGGCGCTTACGTCGGCGCGTGCGCGGTCGTGTGCGAAGGGGCGACGATAGGTGAGGGCGCGCAAATTTTGTCCGGCGCGGTCGTCGGCGAGCGCGTGACAATCGGGCGCGAGTGCGTGCTGCACCCGAACGTCGTTTTGTACGACGGCGTCACGCTCGGCGAGCGCGTCGTGTTGCACGCGGGCGTGGTCGTCGGCGCGGACGGGTTCGGCTACGTGCGCGACGAGGCGGGCGTCTATCACAAGTTCCCGCAGGTCGGCACGGTGGTTATCGAAGACGACGTGGAGATAGGCGCGGGCACGTGCGTTGACCGCGGCGCGCTCGGCACGACGCGCATAGGGCGCGGGACGAAGATAGATAACCTCGTTCAGGTGGGCCACAACGTCGAGATAGGCGAGCGCGTCGTCATCGCGGCGCAGACGGGAATCTCCGGCAGCACAGTCATCGAGTCGGACGCGATCATCGGCGGTCAGGTCGGCTTCGGCGATCACGCGCGCGTGCTGTCGGGCGCGGTCATCGGCTCGCAGGCGGGCGTGTTGCCGGGCAAGATCGTTCGCCCCGGCGTCTGGTGGGGCACGCCCATTCAGCCGCTCGAAGAGTATAAACGTCTGAACGCTCTGTGGGGTCGGCTGCCGCGTATGCGCGAGGAGATTACGGAACTGAAGCGACAGGTGGGAGAGCTAATGGCGCGTCTTGAAGAGAAGGCATAATAAGCGTGTCTGTTAAAACGTCCGTCGTTTGTAGCGCTGTAGGGGCAGGGCTTGTCCCTGCCCTTCCTCTACAATCTATCTTCCCGCGCCTGCACTATCCAATACACTCCGCCACGCTCGTCATTGTTTCCAACTCCTAACCGCGCGCAGAATCGCGTCCGCCGCGCGGAGCGACGCGCCGCCCTCGCCGAGTCGCGCCGCCGCCGCGCGCAGGCGCGCGCGCACTTCCGCGTTGCGCTCGGCTTCGAGCAAGGCGAGTAGCTCGCGTGCCAGTCGCTCGCCCGTGAAGTCTCGCTGCAAAAGCTCGGGCGCGACGCGCTCGCCCGCGATGAGGTTGACGAGGCCGTAGTGATCCACATTGATGAGGCTTCCGAGCGTGTGCCAGTTGAGCGCGGACTCTTTGTAGACGACGACGAGCGGCGTGCCGGTCAACGCGGCTTCGAGCGTGGCCGTGCCGCTGCACACGGCTGCGGCGTCCGAGGCGGCCAACGCTTCGCGCGTCTCGTCGCTCGCGATGCCGACTCGCGGGGCGAGCAAAGGGCTTTCGGCGTGCGATGCGATTATGCGTTCGGCCTCGGCGGGCGAGCGGCGCGAGGCGAGCGCGACGAGGAACTGCGCGTCGGGACGCTCGCGTGAGATGAGCGCGGCGGCGTCGAGCATGATGGGCAGGTGTCGCTCGAACTCTTTGCGGCGGCTGCCGGGCAGCAGCGCGAAGAGCGCGCGCGCGGGGTCAAGCCCGTGGCGCGCGCAGACTTCGTCGCGACCATAGCGCGGTCGCACGATGCCCGCGAGCGGGTGGCCGACGAACTCGACGTGCGCGACGCCGCGCGCCGCGTACCAATCGCGCTCGAAGGGAAGAATCGTGAGCATGAGGTCAACGTCGTGGCGCACCTGCCGTATGCGGTGCGAGCGCCAAGCCCAGAGTTGCGGGCTGATGTAGTAGATGACTTTGATGCCGCGCTGGTGTAGAGCGCGCGCGAGCGCGAGGTTGAAGTCGGGCCAGTCAACGAGGACGACTGCGTCTGGCCCGCGCTCGACGGCTGCGCGTTTGAGCGTGCGGTATGCGTTGACGAAGCGCGGCAGCGCGCGCGCTATCTCCAGAAGCCCCGTGATGGCGAGGTCGTCTTCGCGCACGACCGCCTCGACCCCGGCCTCGCGCAGCGCAGCGCCCGTCGAGCCGAAAAACTCGAAGCTGGTCGAGGGCGCGCGCTCGCGCAGAGCGCCGACGAGCGCAGCCGCGTGCGCGTCGCCCGACTCCTCGCCCGCCACGATCATCAGGCGCAGACTCTCAACCGGCTCGACACTCATTCGCGGGATGATAGCAAGCGCGGGGCGTCAAAGACAGGCACGACTCTGGAACGCGAACATGAGCGCTGGGAGCGCGGGCATCTCGGCCCGCCAAAGCGTGCTGCTGCACGCTTCAAACGTTTCTTCAAACTTCAAGCTTGAGCCTGAGGGATACGCTGTTCGCGCTGTCGCGCTCATGGCGGGCAGGATGCCCGCGCTCCCAGCGCTGCTCACTGGTCGTTCACTTCCAGCGGGTCGCCGGTCTGGTGATCTTTAATCTGAAAGCGAAGGAACTCATGAACAGCAGAGCGCGCGTCGGCGTCCGTGGTCGTGATGCGTACGCGCGCGCCGCGCTCGGTCTCCTCGAACGCGTACTTGATTCCGGCCTTCAGTCGCCGCATGGCGGGCACGCCCTCCGGCTCGCGGTCGTGGACGATCATCGGCGTATCGAAGTTTCCTTCGCCGAACATGCGCGCGATGTTCGCGAGGTGCTGCCGTATGCTGCTCAGGTTCTCGGCGTCCTTCGGGTCGTTGACCTCGACCTGTATGAGGCCGCCGTCGCGCGTCAGTATGAAGTGATGCGTCGTCGCGGTCTGCGAAAAGCCCATCGCCCGCGCGCCGCGCTCGTTGACCTCCGCGAGATGCGAATCGTGGCCGCGCCCCGCGCCCGTCGCGACGGACTTGTCGGCTCGTCTCATCGGGCAGTCGGCGTGCCGCGTCTCTTCCTTGTTAGGCGCGGGCTGCGCGTCCTTGTTTGGAGCGGGCTGCGCGCCGTGCTGCTCAGCGTGTGAATGCTGCGCGCCGGACTGTTTCTGCGCGCGGATGGAGATTGCGAACGAAGCAATCAACGTCGCCGCGATTGCAAGGGAAATTCTTGTCCAACTCTTCTTCATTTCGTCGTCACCTTTCTTTTCTTCGCCTGCGCCACGCGGGGGCGAACTCTTTTTTATCGTCCTCACGCTTCGGCGCTGTCAGCGACTCAAGCAGCCCGGCGCGCTCGCCAGCCGCCGCCCGCGCAAGACGCGAGTCCCACTCGGCGAGCGTCGCGCTCAGCTCGTCGCGAAGCGAAGTCATCTCGCGCAGCCGCGCTTCGACGAGCGAGAGTTTGTCGGCGGCGAGCGCACGCACCTCGCGGCACGGCGCGACGCCGCGGTCGCGCGCGCGCAAGATTTGCGCCAGCTCGTCGAGCGTGAAGCCGACGGCGAGCGCGCGCCTGATGAGCAGAACGCGTTCGAGCGATTCAGGCTCGTACTCGCGGTAGCCGTTCGGCGAGCGGCGCGGCGCGGGCAGAACGCCCTTTCGCTCGTAGTGGCGCAGCGTGTCGGTGCTGACGCCCGCGGCCTTCGCAAGCTCGCCCGAGCGCACGCGCCCTTTTTTTGCAGGTGCCGTCATCACTCGTTGAGTATAAAGTCCCGAACCGATTCCGGGGTCAAGAGGTTTTTTTTAGCTGTTAGCTTTTAGCTGTTAGCTCTTAGCTTTTTTGTTTTTTGACGGGAAGGCGCTTGTTCAAAATCTCTCCGCACGGAGAAGTCAAAAATCTAAAATCTAAAATCTAAAAGCTAACAGCTAAAAGCTCCAAAGTGGCGAAAGCGCGAGGCGCGGTGCTAAACTTGCGCGCCGGGCGCGAAAGGTCAAATGAGTTTTAGACAAACGAAAGGTCAAACAAAGAACCGATGAGCAAGTTTCTGTACGCAACCCTTCTGGCCTTCGCGCTCGCCTTCGGCGCGGGCGCGCAGACCCGGCGCGGCACTACCGCCAAGCCCAAGCCCACGACCGGCGCGGCGGCCAAACCCACTCCGCGGCAGACGCCGGCAGCGAAGCCGTCTCCGACTGCTCCGCCGCAGCAGGCCCCGCAGAGCGCGGCACCGAAGGGCGCGGCGGCAAGCGCGGACGAGGGTTGCGGCTGTGAGGACAAGCCGCTCCCGGAAACGCTCGCCTCCGTCAACGGCGTGAAGATCGCGGTCGCGGACTTGAGCCAGCAGGTGCAGCAGCAGGTGAGGCAGTACCAGCGGCAGGTTACGGAAACGCGCAAGAACGAGCTTGACCTTATCATCAACAGCATGCTGCTCGAAGCCGAGGCGAAGAAGCGCGGCATCAGCAGCACGAAGATTCTCGAAGACGAGATCGTCGCCAAAACAGTCGAGCCTAAAGAGGCCGACGCTCAAGCCTACTTCAACCAGAACCGCGCGAAGATCGAGCAGCAGGCCGGCGGCCCCGTTGACTTCGCCATACTCAAAGACCAGATCATATCCTTCCTCCGCGGGCAGCGGCAGCAGGAGCGGTCGAAACAGTTCGCCGCGTCCCTGCGTGCGGGCGCGGACGTGAAGATTCTCGTGCCGGTCGTGACTCCGCCCACGACGCCCGCCGACCGCGCGCGCGTGCTTGCGACCGTCAACGGAAAGAACGTCACTTCGGGCGACATCGAGGACAATATCCTCCCGCTCATCTCTCAGGTGCAGGAGCAGGTATACCTTCTTCGGAAGAACGACGTTGACCAAAAGATCAACGACATCCTCCTCGCGCAAGAGGCGCAGAAGCGAGGCGTCACGACGCGCGCTCTGCTCGACGCCGAGGTCAACACAAAAATTCCCGTCGTCAACGAGACGCAGGCGCTCGACTTCTACAACAAGAACAAAGAGCGCATCAACGGCGACTTCCCGCAGGTCAAGTATCAGATCATCGAGTATCTGCAAAGCCAGGAGTCGCAGAAGATCGAAAGCGCATTTGCCGCGCGCCTGCGTAACGGCGTGAGCATACAGACTTTTCTGACGCCGCCAGCGCCGCCCGTCTTCAATATCGCGACCGACGATCAGCCCGTCAAGGGCAAGCTCGATGCCTCCGTCACCGTCGTCGAGTTCACTGACTACCAGTGCCCGACTTGCGCGCAGGCGCAGCCCATCTTCGAGCGGCTCGTCACGGAGTACGGCGACCGCGTCCGCTTCGTCGTGCGCGACTTCCCTCTGCCCCAGCACGCCGACGCGCAGAAGGCCGCCGAGGCCGCAGAGGCCGCGCGCGAACAGGGTAAGTACTGGGACTTCACCGCCATACTCTTCCGCAACCAGTCGAAGCTCGCGCCCGAAATGCTCAAGCAGTACGCGCTCGTGCTGGGGTTAGACCGCGCGAAGTTCGACTCCGCGCTCGACACGGGTAAGTTCGCCGACAAGGTGCAGCGCGACATACTCGACGGGCAGAGGGCGGGCGTCAGCTCGACGCCGAGCTTTTTCGTCAACGGCGTGCGCGTAGGCGACAGGACTTACGAGGCGCTGAAGGCGGCGATAGAGGCCGCGCTCAAGTCCGCGCCCAGCCGCTGAGGCAAACGCAGAAGTCAGAACGCTGAACGATGAACTGAAATCCCGTCTTTCAGTTCATCGTTCAGCGTTCTGACTTCTGCGTTTATTATAATGGATTATTTCTAAGGAAACAGACCAACTAACGCACACTCTTATGCGTCTAAAGCCATTCGGTTCTATACGCTCCCCCGCAAAGTCTGGAACTTTCACTTCCGCTCGACGGAAAGAATAAAGATAAGAGTTTCGTGCGCGGCGCTGGCGTCGTCATGTTTCGGGATTTCGGCGTAGTTTTGGAACAAACGTTGAACTTGCTGCGTAGAACAACAGGTATCAGATTCGTCGAGAAATACTTCTCGCCCGCAGACCAAACGCTTAACAAGCAACACGACTTTTTCAGGTTTATAAATTTGAGGAATCTTTCCATGAAAAGAACTCTGACCGTTCTGGCTCTCGCGCTGCTCGCGATTGCCGCCGCGTCGAGCGCGCTCGCGCAGACGGCTGCGCCTGCAACCAACGTGCTCGGCGACGTGGTCGCGGTTGACACGGGCGCGAAGACGATCTTCGTTAAGACGGATGCGGGCGCGGTCGTCACCGTCACCGTCGCGGACTCGACGAGGATTTTGAAGAACCCTCCGGGCGAGACCAAACTCGACAAGGCGACGCCGATGTCTCTGGCGGAGGTCGGCGCGGGCGACCGCATACTCGCTCTGGGCAAGCTCTCGGAAGACGGCAAGACGCTTCCTTCGGCGCGCGCCGTCGTCATCAACACTAAGGCCGAGGTCGCGGCGAAGCACGAGGCCGAGCGCGCCGAGTGGCAGCAGCGCGGCATCGTCGGCGTCGTCTCCGCCGTCAACCCTCAGACGAAAGAGATAACGATTCAGACGCGCACCGCCGAAGGGCCGAAGCCGGTCGTCATCGCGGCGAGCGACGCGAGCATCAAGCTGCGCCGCTACGCCCCCGACTCGATCAAGTTCGCTGATGCGAAGCCCGCCTCTTTCGAGGAGGTGAAGTCGGGCGACCAGCTACGCGCCAAAGGCGTGAAGAGTGAGGACGGCGCGCGCTTCACGCCCGAAGAGGTCGTGACGGGAACGTTCCGCACGGCGATGGGCACGGTCACAGCCGTAGACGCCGCGAAGGGCGAAATCACGATCACGCAGGCGCAGGACCAAAAGCCTCTGACGGTCGTCGTCCGCCACGACTCGGTTCTCAAACAGTTCCAGCTTCCGCCTGAGGTCGCGGCGATGATGGCCGGCGGCGGAGCGCCGGGCGGCGCAGCGGGCGGCCCCGGCGGCGCAGCAGGCGGTCAGGGCGGCGGCCAGCGCGTCGTCGTGCAGCAGGCCGCGCCGGGCGGCGGACAGGCGCCAGCCGGCGGCGCTGGAGGTCAGGGGCAAGGGTCGGGTGGGCCGCGACGCATGATGGGCGGCGACATGCAGCAGATGCTTGAGCGCATGCCCGCGGTCGCGCTCGCCGACATCAAGCCGGGCCAGATGATCGTCGTCTCAAGCACCGTCGGCGCAGACCCCGCGCGCGTCACGGCCATACAACTCGTCTCGAACGTCGAGCCGCTCATCGCGATGATGTCGCGCAGACAGGGCGGCGCGGGCGGAGGCCCCGGCGGCGGTATGCCGGGCGGCGGCGCGGGCGCAGCCGGCGGCATCAACTTCGGCTTCGGCATCGGCACGCCGTAATAGTCAGGAGGCAGGGGCAGGAGGCAGACGGCAGGGTTGAATGATTAGCGACCTTGATTATTTCCTGCCCCTGCCGACTGCCAACGTTCTCTCTAATAGTCGGGCTACTGCCCTTAATACTCAAAGGTATTGATGATGAAAGTCTCTCTTAAAAACTTCGTGCGCGGCCTGTGCTTCGTCCTCATGCTCGCGCTCTGCGTCTCCGGCGTCTCGGCGCGGCAGTCCGCGACGGGCACTCTGCGCGGTCAGATTTCCGACGAGTTCGGCGGCGTCATCGTCGGCGCGACCGTAACGGTCGTTGACGCCGCGGGCAAGCAAAGAACAGCGACTACGGACAGCGACGGCAACTTCGCGGTCGCGGGTCTTGCGCCCGGCAAATACGTCGTGCGCGCCATCGCGGCGGGCTTCGCGCTCTACGAGAACGCCGAGGTTGACGTGCAGCCGGGCCGCAACGAGCCTTTGAAGATAACGCTCGGCGTCTCGCTCGATAAGGAAGAGGTGACGGTCGCCTCCGAAGGGCCTATCAACATAGATAACAGCAGCGCGGGCGCGGTCGTCCTCAAGGGCAAAGACCTCGAAGCGCTGCCGGACGACCCGGACGAGCTTGCGGCTGCGTTGCAGGCGCTCGCAGGCCCCGCGGCGGGGCCGAACGGCGGACAGATTTTGATTGACGGATTCGAGGGCGGGCGCATCCCCCCGAAGGATTCGATCCGCGAAATCCGCGTCAACGACAACCCGCTCTCGGCAGAGAACGACCGCCCCGGCTTCGGCGGCATACAGATTTTCACCAAGCCCGGCACGGACAAGCTGCGCGGCAGCGTCTACAGCACCTTCAACGACGAGAGCATGAACTCGCGCAATCCGTTCCTTCAGCAGGAGAAGCGACCGCCCTTCCAGTACCGACAGTACGGCGGCAACCTTTCGGGCACGATCATTCCTAAGAAGTCATCCTTCTTCTTCGACTTCGACCGCGGCGAGACGGACGACAACGACCTCGTCAACGCAACGGTGCTAGACCCCGTGACCTTGCAGCCGCTCGGCTTCAACGCCGCCGTGCTGACGCCCTCGCGTCGGCTCAACTTCAGCCCGCGCGTTGACTACGCCTTTAACAACAACCACACGCTCGTCGCGCGCTACAGCTTCTTCAAGAACGTGCAGAAGAACCTCGGCGTCTCGCAGTTCTCTCTGCCCGAACGCGCCTTCGATTCGGAGTTCCAGTCGCACCAGTTACAGTTGACCGAGACGGCCATAGTGAATGCGACGACCGTCAACGAGACCCGCTTCCAGTTCATACGAAACCGCAACCAGCAGTCGCCGCTAAACAGCGACCTCGCCATCAACGTGCTAGACGCCTTCTCGGAGGGCGGCGCGACCGTCGGCAACTCTTTCAGCGAGAGCACGCGCTGGGAAGTCACGAACACGACGACCAAGGCGCACGGCCTCCACTCCATCAAGTTCGGCGCGCGGCTGCGCGGCATCTCGATATCGGACTTTTCCCAGAACAACTTCAACGGGACTTACACCTTTAGCTCGCTCGACCAGTATCGCGCGACGTTGCAGGGACAGCCCGGAGCGATTCCGACGCAGCTCTCCATCGCGGGCGGCGAGCCTCTGGCGAAGATAAGCCAAGTGGACTTCGGCGGCTTCGTGCAGGACGACTGGAAGGTTCGCCCGAATCTGACCTTAGGCGGCGGCCTGCGCTACGAGGCGCAGTCGAACATCACCAGCCGCTTCAACTTCGCCCCGCGCGTCTACCTCGCTTGGTCGCCCGACACGACCGCGCAGAAGCAGGGCAAGACCGCGATACGCCTCGGCTTCGGCGTCTTCTACGACCGCGTCGGCGAGAATATGTCTCTACAGGCGCTGCGCTTCAACGGCGTCAACCAGCAGCAGTTCGTCATCACTGCGCCGTTCGCCGACGACACGTCGGATCGCGCGCAGCAGGCACGCAACATACTCGGTCAGTTCCCGAACATCCCGACGACGGATCAACTCACGGGCTTCGCCGTGCCGCAGACGACGCGGCAGCTCGCCGACGACATACAGGCCCCGTACTCTTACATCTCCGGCTTGATACTGTCGCGCCAGCTCACGAAGACCATGACGCTCAACGTGTTCGCCTCGACCTACAGCACGCGGCACGTGATCCGCTCGCGCAACATCAACGCGCCGATCTCGGCGGAGGGACTGCGACCGCAGCCCGAACTCGGCAACATATTCCAGTTCGAGTCTTCGGGCACGCAGAACATGAAGCAGGTGAACATCGGCATAAGCAAGCAGTTCAACCGCGCCGTCTCGATCAACGCCAACTACACGCTCAGCAAGGCCGAGAGCGACACGGACTTCGGCGGCTTCCCCGTCAACCAGTACGATTTGACTGGCGAGTACGGGCGCACGTCCTTCGACACGCGCCACCGCGTCTTCATCTTCGGCTCGCTGGGCATCCCCAAGCTGAAGCTCTCGCTCAACCCGATGATCATCGCCAACACGGGCAGGCCCTTCAACATCACGACGGGCTTCGACAACAACCGCGACGGCATCATCAACGACCGCCCGGCGTTCGCAGACTCTCTGACGGCGGCGGCTGACCTTCGGCGCACGCCCTTCGGCGACTTCGACATCAACCCG
>Ga0190275_10002252_pt1 | contig 13934 bp, 13 predicted proteins | sample Popmic550T_FD_133745 | JGI IMG/M metagenome (GOLD analysis project Ga0190275, IMG submission 133745) | Populus adjacent soil microbial communities from riparian zone of Yellowstone River, Montana, USA - 550 T | ecosystem: Environmental > Terrestrial > Soil > Riparian zone > Trees stand | place... | reverse complement strand
TTGCTCGCGATTCTTAAGGCCGGTGGTGCCTACGCCCCATTGGACCCTGAGTATCCAATCGACCGTCTCGAGTTTATGCTGCGCGACACCCAGGCATCGGTGCTATTGACCCAGAAGCCGATATCCCAAATCCTGCCGGATTATCCGGGACATAGGGTTTGTCTCGATGAGGATCGCGAGAGGATTGCTCGCGAAAGTGATGAAAATCTTGTTCACGAGGCGACGGCTGACAGCCTCGCTTATGTAATCTACACATCCGGCTCAACCGGAACGCCCAAGGGGGTAATGATTCGGCATGATAGCGTGTGCAACTTCTTGGCCTCGATGGCTGCCGAACCGGGAATGGGTAGTACGGATACGCTTCTTGCCGTTACCACGCTGTCATTCGATATTGCGGGTCTGGAGATTTATTTGCCGCTTTCCGTAGGCGCACGTATTCTTTTGGTCAGCCGCGATGTCGCCGCCGACGGATTTCGGTTATCAGCGCAATTATCAGATAGTGGTGCGACGATGATGCAAGCCACGCCCGTGACATGGCGCATGCTCCTGGCAAGCGGTTGGCAGGGCAGTAGAGAATTGAAGATTCTCTGTGGCGGTGAAGCGCTTTCCGAGGAGTTAGCTAGTCAGCTCGCGCCTCGCTGTGCTTCGCTGTGGAACATGTATGGTCCGACGGAAACCACTATCTGGTCGTCAATCCAGAGAATACCAGAAAATATTGGCAAGATTACTTTGGGTCGTCCCATTGCCAACACGCAATATTATGTTCTTGATGGGCATTTGAATCCAGTTCCAGTCGGGGTGGCGGGCGAGCTCCACATTGGGGGGGCAGGTTTGGCGCGAGGGTATCTTAACCGGCCAGAATTAGTATCCGAAAAGTTTATTGCGAATCCTTTTCGCAACTATTCGACGGCATGTTTGTACAAGACCGGAGATCGGGTGCGATACTTACCAGGAGGTGAGATAGAGTTCCTCGGCCGAATCGATGAGCAGGTCAAGATTCGCGGTTATCGCATCGAACTCGGCGAGATCGAGGCGACCCTCGGTCAACATGCCGGCGTCCAACAAGCAGTTGTGCTCGCACGAGAAGACACCCCAGGAGAAAAACGGCTGGTAGCTTATATTGTTGCTACTCCTGGGTCGTCCCTGTGGGCAAATGACCTGCGCGCCTTCTTGCTGCAAAAGCTTCCCGAGTACATGGTGCCGGCGATTTTTGTGCCATTGGAATCATTGCCACTGACTGCCAATGGCAAGCTTGATCGTAAGGCGCTACCAGCTCCAGACCAAACTAGGCACGAACTAGACGAAACCATTGTCTCTCCTCGAACACCTTTCGAAGCGACACTCGCAAGTATCTGGTCTGAAGTTCTCAAACTCGACAACGTCGGCATCCACGACAACTTCTTTAATTTAGGAGGCCACTCACTCCTAGCCATCCAGGTCATCACACGAATACGCAACAGGTTCAGCCTGGATTTGCCCGTACGCGCTTTGTTTGAAGCGCCGACGATCGCGCAATTAGCGTCGCGGCTTGAACACCCGTCCAAACCGGTGCTGAACTCGAACGGGAAAGCTATTAATTCCCATCTCATCGAGCTTTGTCGCGGGCCGAACCAAAAGCCGATATTCTGCTTTCCCTATCGCTGCGGTGTGCAGGGAGAATACACGCACTTCCTGAGGCTCGCTAAGTACATGGGAGAATATTCATTCTATGGGCTCCAGGCAAAAGCCGCCGACAGCAATACGCCGCTGCAGGCGTCGGTTGAAGAACTGTCAGCAAACTATGTCCGAGAGATAGAGGATTTTGACCCCCACGGTCCTTATTACTTACTCGGTGACTGTGCCGGCGCACCAGAAGCCTATGAAACAGCCCGACAATTGTGGATGCGGGGAAAAAAAGTCGGATTACTGATTATGTTGGATGCTCGGGGCCCTTATTTGCCGGACAATTATGGCCGCCTAGGACCATATTCTATAAAGGATTTGGATAACCTACGCAGCCGATTATTGAGTTCACGATTCGGGGTGTGGTGTAGGAATTTGGATGCGGCGTCAAGTTTGCGTTGGCGAGACAGCAAGAAATTGCCGAATAGTGAACGGTGGCGTTATTTGGGTCGGAAAGTTTTTGGCGGGCTAAAGACTCAAATAATGGCGTCGCAGAAGTACGCCCCGGAACCATCCCGGGAGTCTTTAGAGGTTCTCACTGCTAGTGAGGAAGAACTTCTGATGCACGTGGGTCGCGTTCGAAGTCTGTATCGGAGCCACTGGCCGAGCGACTACGCTGGCCGCCTTGCGGTTATCATCAATGAACAATGGTACGGGTTTGATCCCACGTTTGGCTGGACAGGAACGGCTGCCGGAGGTATCGAGACCTATGCGATTCCCGGAGATCATATTTCTTACATGCTAGAGAATGTGCAATTGGTCGCTGATCGATTGCGCGCATGTTTAGAAAAGGCGGATAAGTCCTAACGAAGTGTTTAACTGAAAGATACGCGGTAGAGTTGACCCGGAAGGCGCGACAGCGAAGGGAGTCGCTGGGAAAGAGGATCCGGGCAATTTGCTCCACTTGGACAAGCTACCGGTCACTCACAGTTGAGGTCCACGAGTGGAAGTGCAGAGTTTTATCTTCTCGGCGGTGCTTGTGTCGATGATTTGGCAGGGTTGAAGTTAGCTCAGGGGTTTCAGGCACAAGCTAAAATCCGATAACCCGTCGCCATGCTCTCATGTCTCTGTAGGTTGACATTTGCAGGTGAGCGACTTGACCGTTGCTTTCGACATTGCTGCGGACTCGCAATATGGTCAATCTGCTGGTAAAAAGCGCTACGTGCCTGCCGTAAGTAATTAATCGCTATCGGAGGGGTGGGAGAGCGGTTTAATCCACCGGTCTTGAAAACCGGCGCCCACTTCGTGGGCCGCGAGTTCAAATCTCGCCCCCTCCGCCATTACTTCAAGCTATCGCAATGGGTCGAGGATGAAGGTGGAAAAATGTTGCGCATGTGCTGGCTCGAGCCGCACGTGGGCATCGCATGAGAACCACTGCTATACGATGGAAGGTGTCGTCGGGACCCTGATCGAAGACAACCTGCTAAGTATCGTTAAGGCGCGACAGCTTCACTGTCTTTTACGCGTCTTCCTCCCTTTGCCACTCGAGGTCGGGATTCGTTGGAATTCTGCTTACCTTGACGATCGCCAGAACGCCGATGACGGTCAGGCCGGTGTGGGTGACCTCAAGCGCGTTACGCTTGACCGACTGAAGCTTGACTGCCTCAATATTGGATTTCCGCCCAATTTGCTGGCAGCACACGCTCATGAATACATCAGTTCAGTATTGGCAATGATTCGTGGGTCGTTGCTGGATCGTGAATTTCGCCAACTAACTTGTTTGATTTCAATGATGTTTAGAGTAAAAGTGGCTACGCCGTGCATCCTCGGTGTTGGTTTTGCATTACGCTGCGTTTGGATTAATCGATGGCAATTCTAAAAGTCGAAGGCGTCACTAAGGTCTACAAGGATCTCAAGGCGCTGGACAACGTCAGTTTCGAATTCGACACGGGGATTCTGTCGTTTCTCGGGCCGTCGGGTTGTGGCAAGACAACCTTATTGCGCTCCATCGCCGGGCTGGAAATTCCCGATGCGGGAGCGATTTCCATAGCCGACAAGGTCCAGACCTCCATCGAAGGGGGGGTTCTGATACCGCCTTATTCCCGAGAGATCGGCTTTGTCTTTCAAAACTACGCGCTCTGGCCGCACATGACGGTGTTTAAAAACGTCGCGTTCTCCTTGAATCTTCGTAAGCTTCCAGCGGATCAGATCAGGCGGCGCGTGTTGGCTTGCCTGGATCTCGTCGGATTGGGTGGGCGCGAAGAGCGCTATCCGTCGCAGTTGAGCGGCGGGCAGCAGCAGCGAGTTGCCTTAGCACGCAGCATCGTCCTCGAACCGCGCTTGATCCTGCTCGACGAGCCTCTAAGTAATCTCGACGCGAAACTGCGCGAAGAGATGCGCGTCGAATTGAAAAAGCTGATCAAGAAAGTCGGCATCAGCGCATTGTACGTGACCCATGATCAGGAAGAAGCGTTCGTCATCTCCGACAAAGTCATTGTCATGAACGCCGGAAAAATTTTGCAGTATGACACGCCGGATGAGCTCTACAGCCATCCGTCCGATCCATTTGTTGCGTCGTTTATCGGCCATTCCACTTTGGTCGAGGGCAAGGTGATCAAGGCCGTGGGTGGCGAATGCGTAGTGCAGATTCCCGAGTTCGGCAATGCGACGCTGATTTGCGCCGCTCCCAAGCTCCAAATTTCCAGCGGGCCGTGCAGCGTGGTGATTAAAAACGGCGACCTGCGCTTGAGCCATGAAAATTTCGCCGCCGATACCATCAACGTGCTCGAAGGCACCATGGTTAGCCGCGAGTACCGCGGCGGTTTAACCGATCACCGCGTGCAAATCGGCGCCAAAGAAGTGGTCGTTACCTCACACCGCCTATGCCCGATGATCAGTGTCGACGGCGAGAGCGGTAAAGTGTTTCTCTGCATCGAAAAATCGGCAATCAGCCTCATTCCCCAACGCGCTTCCCTATAGCGCTTAATCAATCCCGAGGAGAATCGCCAGCGTGACTTGGAAAGCAAATCGGCTTGCCCTGCGGCAGGGGAGTTTATTTCCGCTCTGCGCCAGTACTGTCGCCGGCATTGTGATCATTACGCCCGTCCTGGTCATCATGTGGCGCAGTTTCACAAGCGGCAAAATGGGCTTCACCGTCGACCTTAACGTCACCAACTATTTGCGCGTGTTTGCCGACAAAGATATTTGGCCGATGCTCAACAATTCGCTGGTTTACGCCGGCGGGTCGGCGCTTCTCGGCACGGGTCTCGGCGGACTTTTGGCGTGGATCGTGGCGCGGACCAATACACCGGGTAAAGGATTGGTCGAGTTGATGCCGCTCTACCCACTGCTGATGCCGCCGATCATGAAAAACATCGCGTGGATACTCCTGCTGGCTCCGAAATCTGGCATCTTAAATGGCATGCTCGAGCAGTTTCTCGGTATCACCTATCCGGTTTTCAACGCCTTCAGTATGGCGGGTATGATTTGGACCTTCGGCATCGCCTGTGTGCCGTTGGGCTATTTGTTTCTGCTGCCGGTGTTCTTATCTTTCGATCCGTCGTTGGAAGAGAGCGCTTATATCGCCGGCAGCCGGCCGGTGCATACCATGCTGAAAATCACCTTTCCTTTGGCGCTCCCGGCGTTTATCTCGGCCTTTGTGCTGAACTTTCTCCGCGCATTGCGTTCCTTCGAGACGCCGGTGTTGCAGGGGACTCCGGGCAACATCAAAGTATTTGTCAGTCGCGTTTATGACTCCATGGCGCTGGAATTCAACACCGGTCTGGCTACGGCATATAGTGTCGTGCTGGTCATCTTGTCGATCATAACGCTTTATTTTTATGTCCGCGCGACGCGCTTCTCCGAGCGCTATGCGACCATCACCGGCAAAGGCTATCGGGTCCGCGTTATCGATATCGGCCCGTGGAAATATGTCACCTTCGCCGCGGTCTGTCTCTATTTTCTCGCTGGCATCGCCATCCCGTTCGTGGTGCTGATCGTCGTGTCGATCATTCCGTATTTCGATTACGAGACGTTCATGACCTTTCCGTCGCACATGGGGCTGAACAATTACCGCACCGTGCTGCGTCACGCGAGCTTCCTGAACGGGCTGCGCAACTCAGTGCTGTTATCCGTGGTGATCGCCGTGGTTACAGTATTTGTCGGTATCGTCATGGCTTTTACGATTCACCGCACCCGCGCGGTGGGCACCAAGATTTTTGAGTTTATCGGCACCTTGCCGTTGGCTTTTCCGCCGCTGGTACTGTCCGTCGGGTTGGTGATCATTTTTGTTGGCACGCCGTTGTATAATAGCCTGTGGGCGCTCGGATTGGGCTTATTCGTCGCTTACTTTCCCTACGCGTTTCGCAACGCTTCGGGGGCCATCGTCAATATTCATAAGGAACTTGACGAGGCGGCATGGGTACATGGCGCACGCTGGCGTCATGTATTTTTTAAGGTCACTCTGCCGATCTTGAAACCCGCCGTCGGCGGCGCGCTGTTCTACATTTTCATTGAGGCGATTCGCAACGTCGACGTAGCGGTGTTATTGACTGCGCCAGGACTGGAATATGGACCGGTGACATTATTCGAGTATTTTCGCGTCGGGCAGTGGGCCGAGGCGGCCGCCGGCGGCGTGATCTACTTAATTATCTTGATTGTTGCCGTGTCTGTGGCTAAATTCGCTTTCAAAATGAAATTTAGTTTGTGACGATTGGTCATATCAACGAATTCAAACCAGGGAGGATAGTATGCAATGGAATACGATGATGGTCATGGCCATCGCGTTGTCAGCGAACCTGTTTTTTGCCCCGGCATTCAGCGCCGAGAAAGCGCCGGCCAAAGAAACTGTTAAAGAAGCCGCGAAGGCGCCCGCTGCGGCCGCCAAGAAGGCCGGCGGTCAACAGGTGAAGAGTGAAGCGGCGAGTGCGACCGCCACCGCCAAGGCCGCCAAGGCGTATGCCCAAGTCAGCGCCGAGCTCTATCCCAAAGCCAAACAGGAAGGTAATCTGATCGTTTATTCCGTCTGGGATGTCGAGCATCTCAGAGTGATCACCGAGGCGTTCATGAAACGTTATCCGGGTATCAAGGCGACCTTTTGGCAAGGCAGGAATCCCGAAATCGTTACCCGCGCTCTGACCGAGTTCCAAGGTGGACAGGCGAGCTTCGATGTCGTGCTCTCCGACAACGCGCCACCGGTGATCCGCGCTGCCGGCGGCATCATGGATTACAATACGGTCCAGCGCGATGTCTTGTATCTGCATGATCCCAATATGGCCACGGTCAGTTTGCAGATCCAAGCGCTGGCTTTCAACACCAAGAAAATTAAACCGGCCGATCTGCCCAAAAGCTGGGAAGAAGTGGCTAGTCCCAAGTACAAAGGGATGATCGCGCTCGACGATCCGATGCGCGCCGGTCCTTTGAGCTCGATGCTCTCCGGCTTGAAAACTCAATGGAAGGATGACGCTCGCTTCAACAACTTTCTGCGCAATCTTAAAGCGCTCGGCGTGCCGGTGCATAAGAGCACTAGCGCGATGTTTCGACTAGTAATTTCCGGCGAATACGCGATCTGCATGCCGGCGCTGCTCCACGATGTCATGGAGGAGATGCACAAGGGAACGCCCGTGGGTTATGTAAAAACCGTGCCGCCCGTGGTGTTCCCACGCCAAGCCGGTATTTACGCAAAATCGCCTAACCCGAATGCGGCGAAACTTTTCGCTGAATGGCTCATTTCCGATGAGGGGCAAAAAACCACCGATTCGATTGGCCGCGAGACTTCGCGTAACGATTTCAAGTCGAAAACCTCGATTGAGTCGGCCTATGGCAAAAACATGAAGCCGCTGCCGGTAATAGATCAATTTTTTCTTGAAGATCCCAAGGCCTGGCTTGATAAATTCGTGAAGCCGATCTGGGAAGGGTAGTCGGTACGGTCAATCACTTCTTGGCAAAGGGAAAGCCGGCGGAGATCGCAGCCGGCGGCTTTCCCGCCTGATGGATAATTTGCTGCAGGGAGTGCGTCTATTGTCTAGAAATACCTAATATGGTGTGGTAATTTCCCCGGACGCGCTAGAGTGTTTGGCTCAATGCGGTCCGTTAAGAGAACAGCTTGAGGTTCATGATTTTCTGGCAGCGATCGCCAGAGCTTGAACTTAGACCGATCCGGAGAGATGGCCGAGTGGTCTAAGGCGCACGCCTGCTAAGCGTGTTTACGGTTAACTCCGTAACGAGGGTTCAAATCCCTCTCTCTCCGCCACTTTGCCGTGCGGCATCTTAAATCTGATATTTCAATTTCACTGGATCTGAGATTTGAAATATGAGATTCACTCGGGCGCCCGTAGCTCAATTGGACAGAGCACCAGACTACGAATCTGGGGGTTGGCGGTTCGACTCCGTCCGGGCGCACCAAAAATTTCAATAGCTTGCCCACCAAAAATCCGTTCTTTCCAATTGTTTCCACGAAACGTGTCCAACCCTGTTCAAACCCCTTTCTCATCGTCCAAGCGGTTCACCTGCTTGATTGTTTGAGCCTTGGACTAAGTGCCCGTGTATATCCACCGTCACGTTGATGCTGCCCTGGACCCTCTGCTCTTTCACGTAAGTGAGCGACTCGCGCTGCTCCAAAAGCAGGGAAGCGCATGTATGCCCCGAATCATGAAAGCGGATCCGCAATCAAGTCAGCGCGCCATTTAGCCACGGCCCTTTCCGGTCGCTGTCCGTTTGTCGACCACACGGCTACAAGCCCGTTAGGGTTCGCTTCAACCTGGTTTGGTCACGCTTGGAGCAGCTGCGCGGCTTGTCTTGCCGTTCTGTGCTGGTTCATGCTGCGCATCGCCAGTGCGGTCGTGATTCGATCTCAGCCGCGGTTAACCGGTCACTGGAACCGCGCGACTGACTCAGCCAGCATCGAAACCTCGAGGAAACAGAGTAGTGCAGCAATTGAAAACAAAGCAGATTTGCCGAGCAATCAAATAATATTAGAGTAGAGCGCTTCTTCGCTTAGTGTTGTTGCGACGCCAGGGAACACGGTCGCTGAGCTGGAACCGAATCGCGACGTGCGGAAAAATCTCGATTTAAGCCTGGACGCATTGCGCACAACACTTCCGGTTTGCGTGCGCAGCTTGACTGCGAAATAAGCGGCAATATGGGTTTTTTCAGAAGAAGTTCTAAGATCACACCCAATGAACTGGCTATACAACTGCACCAGCTCGTATTCGGAGAGCGACCAATTAATTTAATTAGCACCATTCGTCCCCTTACAGCAGCTTCCAAACTAATTGGACAGGAGCGTTTGCTGGAGGAGATTAACAGCCTGTTATTTTTCGCGGTGAGCATCGGTATTACTGCCGGTGTGAGTGGAAGGTATAAGCAGCGGGAATTGGTGCGCGAAGCTTTTATTGAACGATTGCAAAGTGTGAGCCCGCTCCGTGCAGATATGATCGCGAAGCAATTTGGTGAATACAAACAAACGATTAGCGACTCCCCCCATGATCTCGACCGCATTGGCTGGAGATTCGTCAAATTCTGCGGGTTAGAGACGAACTTTTCACTTGAAATGGCAGGAACGTTTCTGTTCTGTACGATAGCGAAGGAAGCGACAGCACTGGTCGAGAAGTATGAGGTCGCAGTTTGATCTAGACTGGTTTCATTGTTTCCATTTCCGTTTCCATACTGAGATGAAATGAGCCACACTGAGGCGTAATGGAAGAGGGGAGCCTTTGTTTGTAGGCTTTTCCGCCATGCCGATTTATGTGAGTACGGATTAAAGCGAACTACGATTTAGGGTTAGTGGTTCGGCTCCGTCCGGACACTCATCCGTTTCCGATCAATTTTCAATACTTACGAAAGAGGCCTAAATGATGACATACTACTGGTCTCCCTTTGGCAGGCGGATTGTCTGGCTTTTTGTGCTTGCCATAACTCTCGGCGGGTGCACTACCACTTCGGAACAAGTCCCGGCGTTTCATTCGAGTCGCCAGGAGCGGCCTTCTGGTTTTGTCGATCGCCTTATCGATAATTTTTCCGAGCGCGAGTGTAACGTTGGCCGGTTTACCTGTTCCTATGGCTTGGGTTCTGCCGGGGAGCCTTGTGATTGTGTCGGTCCCGGCAACGTGGTTTTCAAGGGTTACACAATCAAATGAACCAGCATGACAAACTTGTCATTACTGATGAGGACAACTCTAGCGCTGTACAAGGTTCACGTAGGCGTTGCCGATGCCAGTTAAGGTAATTTCTCGGCATCGAGCCACCATGCCGTGTCGTCGTCCGGAGCGGCCATTCCCTGCTTCGAGCTTTGTCCGTCAGGGAGGCATGCTTGTTGCTCTTGAAGCATTTCTCGAGTGTCCACGAGCATGGCTAACGGTCGCGACAAAAAGATTCTGATTGTTGAAAAGCAGCCTAACTACACCCAGCAGCTGGTCAAGCAAGTCCTGTTTGCCGGATTGTCTCCGCTGGTCGCAGTGACCGGTGAGGGCGGTATTCGCAAGGCCGTCGAACATCATCCGGATTTGATTTTGTTAGAGTTGGATCTAGCCGACATGGATGGGCTGCGATTTGTCGCACTACTACGAGAGTGTGAAAGCCTGCAGAAAACTCCTATCGTCGCCATGAGCATCGTCGGCCAAATGAAAGCCGCGGCGCTCAGGGGTGGCTGTAACGACTTTATCGTTAAGCCGGTGAGGATGATCGAACTGATGGCACGTATCCGGCAGTTTCTCCCCGTATCCCCGATACGCCGATAGTTGCTAGGCCGTCGGACCGCGGTTGCCACGCTGCTCATGAACCCTTTCTAATTGTTAATCGGAACGTGCAACTCGCGAAAATGGATTTTCTCCTCGTCGACTAACATCGGAACCTGAGAGTTGCTGAGACAGCGAACGTGACCAACTGTCGCGTTGGCAGTCTAAACGCCAAATTCATCCATCCAGCAGACTGCGATAGCGCCTGGGGCAATGACGATCGCAACATCCTATTCGCCGCCAGGAGGATGCAGCGATCAGCCAGTTTCATTTTCTTCATAGGACCGTTGGGACACATGGCGAGTCGTTCTCGTATACTGCCCATGATGTTTTTCTGGATAGGAGACGGTATTGACCATTAGCCTGGCCAAAGTCATGCGCGGACCGTGCAGGGGCCTTGTCGGCGGCACGAGAAAGAGGTAGTTAGACCGCTAAGAGGTTTGCTTAGCGCGATAGCGCGGAATGCCGCCGTTTAGCCAGGCAAAGTTGTCGACTGAAAGGGGGAGCGCTCATGTCGATCATAACCATTGCGCACGGAGCGTATAGCGGCGGTAACGCGATCGCCGATACCGTCGCCCACACTCTCGGTTACAAATCCATCGATCGTGAAGTATTGATCGAGGCAAGCAAACGTTACGGCATACCGGAAGCCAAGTACGTCGAAGTTCTCGAGGCTGAAAGCCGCTGGTGGGAGCGCTGGCGCGAGAGTTTACGACTCTACCGGATCACCTTGCAGGCGGCGATGTGCGAGGTCGCGCAGGGCGGCGATTTGGTTTATCACGGCCGCGCGGGACAACAGCTGCTGCCCGGCATCGGTCATGTCTTGCGCGTGCTCATTGTCGCGCCGATGGACTACCGCATCGGCATTGTTCGCGCACAGAAAGGTATGGATGAGCCGAACGCCCGGCAGTTTATTCATGAACTCGATCGCGTGCGCGGCCGGCGCTTCCGTGCCTTGTTCAACGACGATTGGCAAGACCCAGTCGGTTACGATGTGGTGCTCAATAGTGGGCGAGTGACTGCTGAGACTGCGGCGGGGATCGTTGTTGAATTGTCTCGGCGCAGCGAGTTTCAATCCACTCCTGGTTCCAAGGCGGCATTCGACGATCTGACCACGACGGCACGCGTGCAGGCGGCGCTGATTACGTCGCAAAAAACCCGTAACGTGGTTCTTAACGTTCGTAGCGAGGCTGGCCGTGTCAGCATCTCGGGTATCCTCGCCGATCCGGAATTGGAAAAAGAAGTCGTTCGGGTTGCCCAGACCGTTCCCGGCGTAACCGAGGTCACCACCGACATCGAACCGCCGCCGATGGAGTACATGCACCCTTAACGGAACAATGTTTCTGGATCGTGAACCGTTTATGTTGCTAACTGATTTGAGCGAGCCGTCGATCGATGGTTACTCCGACGAACAATTCATGCGTTTGGCCTTGGCTCAGGCTGCGGCAGCGGCGCGCCAGGACGAGGTGCCCGTCGGTGCGGTGATGGTTTGCAATGGAAGAGTCGTTGGCAGCGGCTTCAATCAACGCGAGTCGCGGCAGAATCCCCTGTGCCACGCCGAGATTGCCACCATCGACGCGGCGGCTAGACAATTGGGCAGCTGGCGGCTCAGCGACTGCACGATTTACGTTACACTCGAACCCTGTCTCATGTGTGTCGGAGCGATATTGCAGGCTCGTATCGGTAAGCTCGTGTTTGGCTGCCTCGATGCCAAGGCCGGCGCGGTTGAATCTCTCTATCGTTTATGTGAGGATAGGCGCCTGAATCACCAACTCCCAGTAGTTGGTGGCGTACTGGCTAGCGAAGCCGGCTCGCTCTTATCGGAGTTTTTCACCCGTCTGCGCGTGCGCAAGCGCGAGTCTAAAATTGGGGAGAGGTGGCCGAGCGGTTGAAGGCGCTTGACTCGAAATCAAGTGTACGGGGAACCGTACCGGGGGTTCAAATCCCTCCCTCTCCGCCAACCCCATTCCGCCCGTAATTTTCTTTAAACTTCAAGTCGTTACCGTTCCCGTTGCAGCTCGCTTTCTTCATGCACAATGAAGTGCACGCCGGCAACATTGAGCGACGGTCGCACGCTAGTACAGCGCACTTGGTTTTCCCGGAATTGCTGGCATTGATAATCATGTTATTTCGAGCCGACTGTTCTCAGCAGGTTAGATAAGTTTATGGCCCAGAAGAGCAAGCCATGATCAACCTCATCACCCAGGGAGTTCGCCGCCCGTTCGTGGAGACCGGCGTGCCCGGCGTCACGTCGTCGCATATGTTGGGCGAAAACGGCGACGGCTCAGACTTCATCGCATTCAAGCAGGTAGCCCTTTACGCTTCACGACCATGAAAGTCGGGAAGAGATCATTATTTTGTTGGGCAAGGTCCGCTTCGGCGACATTACAGCTGGGCCAGGCGATGTTTACGAGCGGAGGCACTTGAGATTCAGGGTTCGTCATTGCCCATGAGGGCTGCCCGTGATCAACGGCTGAATTATGTCCCAGCCCACGTAGAAACAAACATTGACCGTTCAGTGGCAACATTTGCCAGGATTGTCGCCATTTGCAGCGGGAATAAAGATTATTTTGGGACGGCGTTAGAAGACGAACTAACCTATACATCAAGTGTGCGACGCCGTGTTCTGTTCTTTTTCGCATATCCTCGATGATGTCCTCAAGCGTTTCAGCTTGGGAAGTTTTCTCGCGGCGCAGTGGCTCCTATTCGATCCATTCAGCATCGATTGAAAGTTCGTTTCTTGACCGATACGCGGAAATGTAATATGCCCGGCTTTGGAGGGAGCTTCCTACAATATTTTATAAGCGTAACCACACATTCACTTATTGCCTCATCTCGGCGGGCTTTCCCTAGTCAAATGATTTTAGTTGTCGCGGTCGTTGAAACTCCGCGAAGAACACATTTTCAGGAGAAAACGATGATCAAACATGTTGTGATTTTCAATATAAAGGTTGGCATTTCTCAGAAAACAAATTGACGCTATGTGGCGGGCTATAACTCCCTAAAAGATGCGGTTCCGGAGGTATTGCGTTGGTCGATGGGGCCCAACCTGCGCGCCGAACGGCGAGTTCGCTCACGCCATGGTCGCTGTTGTGGAGACCATGGAAACCTTGCAACCCTACGTCGATCACCCTCTTCACAAACAGGTGGCGACGGAGCTGGGCCGGCCGATATATGAAAAGCGGGTTATAGCCGACTGCGAGTTCGACCGGGAAGCGGAGCTATTGGCGCCCCAAATCAAGGATGTCTGGACCGAACTAGTAGACGTAGTGCGACCGAAGCATACAGGGCTTCTCGTCATCGACGTGCAGAATGACTTCTGCGCTCCAAACAGAGCGGGATGAAGGGCGACCTGACCACAATCGAGGCGAGGAAGAAGCCAACGCCGCGAATGGTGGAGGCTGCGAGGTCGATTGGTGTGCCCGTCGTCTATACGCAGGCCCAGACCGACGCAGAACCCGACAATGGGCCGATCCTGTCACTGCCGACAGCGGGTTTGGCTCGGCGGGGCGAAGTACACCATTCCGCGGACCTGGGGGGCTGGGCGATCGATTTTGTCGCCCCCGTTCCGGCGAAGTGTCAATTCCGAAATGGCATCAC
>Ga0190275_10002251_pt1 | contig 13937 bp, 7 predicted proteins | sample Popmic550T_FD_133745 | JGI IMG/M metagenome (GOLD analysis project Ga0190275, IMG submission 133745) | Populus adjacent soil microbial communities from riparian zone of Yellowstone River, Montana, USA - 550 T | ecosystem: Environmental > Terrestrial > Soil > Riparian zone > Trees stand | place... | reverse complement strand
GGTCGACAAGGTCCGTCCCTCCTACGACCAGTGGGTGCACGAGATCGGCGGGGGCGAGGTCTCGGAGCGCGACCTGCAGACTACGATGCGAACGGTTGAGCGGCTGATCGCGCAGCTCGAGCAACAGTAGTCTCGGGCGCGGCGGCCGGAGCGACGACGCGGTTCCGTCCCTGCTCCTTCGCCTGATACAGCCGCGCGTCGGCGGCCTGGAAGAGCGCCTCCCGATCGCGCGCGTCGTCCGGATAGATCGCCGCGCCGATGCTGACGCTCACCGTCGACCCATCCGGCGGGGCGGGAAGCGCGGCGATGTTCGCGCGGATCCGCTCGGCGATCACGATCAGCGACGCCGCGTCGACCTGCGGCACGATCACCGCGAACTCCTCGCCGCCGTAACGCGCCGGAAAGTCGACCGTGCGCACGGTCTCGCGGATCGTCTGCGCGACGCGCCGCAAGGCGTCGTTGCCGGCGCCATGGCCGAAGGTGTCGTTGTACTTCTTGAAGCGGTCGAGATCTAGCACCAGCACGCCGAAGCGCTCCGGGTAACGGTCCGCGCGCTCGAGCTCCGCGTCGATCCGCTCCCGGAAGGCGCGGAAGTTCGGCAGCGCCGTCAGGTCGTCCGTACGGGCGCGCGCCTTCAGCTCGTCGGCCATCCGGTTGAACGCGACGCCGAGCGCCGCGATCTCCCGGTCGCCGGCCACCGGCGCACGCGCCGTCAGATCGCCCAGAGCGATGCGGTCCGCCGCGGCGGAGAGCTCTTCGATCGGCTGGACCACCTTGCGCAGCGTGGTCTGCACGGCGGCGAAACTGAGCAGCACCAGGATCCAGGCGACGGCGAGCGCGCTCGACATCATCGCGCCCGTCTCCCGCTCAAGCGCCGGAAGCTGGCGTGCGATCTCGGCCTTGCGCGAGGCGATGATCTGCTGCGCGTCGTCGATGATCGCCAGCGACGTGGAGTCGACGTCTTCGCGGCGCGGCGACGGCTCGGCGATGATGCCGGCGAACGCCTTCAGACGCCCACGCATCACACCGAGATCGATGCGCGAGAGGGACTCGTCATCGAGATGCTGCATCACCAGCCGGTACCGCCGCGGCGATTCCTGTCCCGCGAGGTAGCGCGCATGAAACCCGTTCTGCGCGCGGACCAGCTCCTCCAGCGCGCCGACCGCCTTCGTCTCCACGGCGATCAGCCGCGTCCACCGCTCCTGTGCCTGCCGCGCGCGCCAGCTCAGCACGAACGCAATCGCGAAAAGCGCCACCGCGAACGCCCCGGTGAGGAGCAGTACGCGCGTGCGGAGATGTCGGCGTGGCATTGGGGAGAGGATAACCGGTGGAGGTGCGGGGGAGTGTGGCGGGGATCACCAACTTGTCATCCTGCGGCTCAGAGGCTGTGAGTATCCGCCGCAGCCGCCGTAGGCGGCGAAAGATCTGTAGGCCCGGCCTTCAGGCCGGGTAAAGGTCGAGACAAGGCAAGTCCGCGAAGCGGGCGACAGCGTAGGTTTTTCGCGCGTAGCCTGTTCTGTCGCCCGCTTCGCGGACTCGCCTTCGGGGGGGCCGCGTGATACCCGCCCTGAAGGGCGGGCCTACAGATCTTCCGCCGCCTACGGCGGCTGCGGTGACAAGGTTTGTTCGTGCGACGTTCTTCGCTCAGGATGACAAAATTGCTTGCGTTGAAGTTGCAGGACATCTACCTCGCCACGCTCGCGCAATGTGCGCCCGAAAACCTGGTGCGCGAGCACGTACGGCCGCACATGCCCCGCAACGTTGTCGCCATCGGCAAGTGCGCGGGCGCGTTGCTTGACGGCGTCGCGGCTGTGCACAGCATCGAGCATGCATTCGTCACAATCCCGGAGGGTTACCCCCAACCGCATACTCAAGCAGACATCCACATCGGCGGCCACCCCCACATGACTCCCGCCTCCTTCGCCGCCGGCCGCGCTCTTCTTCGTTTCGTGGAAGAGCACGAGGACCTCCTCTTCCTCATCTCCGGCGGCGGTTCCGCGTGTGTGGAGGTGCCGCTCGCACCCTTCACCGAGGACGAGGTCGCGCGGCGCAACGCGGAGCTCATCGCCGGCGGCAAGCCGATCGCGGAGATCAACGCCGAGCGCCGCAAGCTCTCCGCGATCAAAGGCGGGAAACTGCGGGAGCGCGTTCGCGGCGAGTGCGTCACCCTCGTCTACTCCGACGTCGCGAAAGGGAGGCTCGCCGACGTCGCCTCCGGGCCGACCGTCAACCGCGCCGAGGAGGCGATCCTGATCGCCGACAACACCACGCTCGTCGACACCGCCGCCAGGATCATCGGCGCCAACGCGGTACGGATCGACGAACAGATCGAGTCCGATGTTGCCGCGGCCGCGGCGCTCCTCGCGGAATGGGCAGAAAGGCTCGCAAACGGCCAGATCCTCGTCGCAGGCGGCGAGCCGACGGTCCTCGTCAAAGGCAACGGCCAGGGCGGCCGGTGCAGCGAATTGGCCGTCCGTTTCGCCCTGAAATCCAGCGCGGAGGCCCTCTTCGCGAGCTCTGACGGGGTCGATGGCAACAGCGGCGCGGCCGGCATCTACCTCCCCGCGCGCAACGTCCCCGGTCTCCCACCGGGCTGGGAAGGCGAGCTGGCGGTGTCGAACGCGTTTCGGATCGCCGCGCAAGTCGGTGAGCCGATTATGATTACGCCGACGGGAAACAACCTGCGGGACCTCTTTTTCATAGCCCGCGCTTAGGCTCGCGATTAGCAAGCACTACCGCTGCTTCTTCAATGACCGTAACCGACCCGGGCGATCCACTGCTTCCGCCGCCGCGCGCGGTCAAGCATCGCTCCGCGCGCGAGCGCCAGCGCAAGGGGCCGATGTGGGGCTGCCTCAAGGGGTTGATCTGGGTCTTCGGCGTCACGGCGCTGCTGCTGTTCATCGGCATCGGCGGCGGCTGGTGGTACCTCGGCACGGCGAGCTTCGCCGACTACGTACGCAAGAGAGTCGAGGCGACGCTCGAGGCACGCCTCGGCCGCGACGTCGTCATCGGACGCGCGGAGTTCGTCCGCCAGCGCCCGCAGAAAGTCATCCTCCACAACGTCCGCATCGCCAACGACAAAGGGGGCGTCGCCCCTTCGTTCGCCGTCGTGCAGGAGATCGAGATCGCCGGCGGCGTGCAGTCATTCTGGGGGCGCAGCGTCAAGGTCGACCGGGTCGTCATCCGCAACCCGCAGCTCTGGTTCGAGATCTTTCCCGACGGGCGGCACAACTTCCCGAAGTGGAAGACGGGGCCGAAACGCAGCTACGAGATCGTCCGCATCGAGATCGGCAAGCTGATCGTCGAGCACGGCCGCTTCAGCTTCCTCGACCGCAAGCACGACATCGAGGCGGTGGCCACCGACATCGGCTCGACCGTCACCGTCACCCGCGCCGAGAACCTCTACGAAGGGATCATGAACAGCCCGCGCGTCCGGGTGCGGCTGCAGGATTACGAGAAGTTCGACCTCGACCTGCATGGCGGCTTCCGCTTCACGCCGGGCGTGCTCGCACTGCGCTCGGTCGCGCTCAGGGGACGCGGCATCGAGGCCTTTCTCTCCGGCAAGCTCGATCCGCTCACCGAGGCCGCGTACGACCTGCGCCTGGTGTCGCGCGTCGAGCTCGCGCGCATCAAAGAGATCTTCCGCGTCGAGAAGACGCTCGACGGCACGTTTGCGCTCGACTCGCGGCTGTTCGGCAAGGCAGGCGACTTCCGGCTCGCCGGCGGATGGACCTCGCCGAACATCACCGCCGACGTGTGGGAGCTCGCGAAGGCGAAGGGACGCCTCGACGTCACCGGCAACAACCTCACCGTCGAAGTCGACCAGGCCGGCTACGGCGGCGGCAACATCGGCGCGCACTACGTGCTGTCGAAGTATGCCGAGCCGTACCCGATGTCGGTCGACCTCCGCTACTCCGGCATTTCCATCGAGCAGCTCTTCAACGACTTCGGCGTCGAGGCGACCGGCCTGCGCGGCGGCGCGACCGGCACGCTCGACTATCGCTGGAACAAGGACCGGGTGCTCGACGGCTCCGGCACCGGCAGCGCGAAGCTGACGAAGAACGCAACGGCGTTCTCCAACGCCCGTTACCCGATCCCGGTCGCCGGCTCGACCGACTTTGCTCTCGACCGCGGCACCATCACCTTCCGGCGCGCGGAGCTCGACACCGACGCCTCGCATGTCAGCATCGCCGGGTCGATGAAGATCGAGGGAGCGGTGACCGACTTGCGGATGGCGATCCGCAGCACCGACTTTTCGGAGCTCGATCGCATTGCCTATAACTTCGCGCACTCCGCTGGGAAGACGGACTTCGAGCTGCTCGGCCTCGGCGGCGCCGGCACGATCAGCGGCACGGTCCGCGGTCCGATCGACAAGCCGCAGGTGGCGGCGCACGTCGTCGGCACCGCCGTGCGTTATAACGAAGTGCTCCTCGGCGACGGCGACATCGACCTCACCTACGACGGCACGAAGTCGGTGCTGAAGTTTGACCGCGCAGTGTTCGCCGACAGCGGCGGACGGCTCGGGCTCAACGGCACCATCGCTTTCCCCGACTCCGGTCCCGGCCCGCGCTTCGACATCGCCGTCGAGGCGAACGGCTATCCGGCGCAACGCGCGATGGACGCCGTCGAGCTGGACATGAAGATCGGCGAGGGCCTGGCCACCGGGAAGCTCGTGGTCACCGGCACGCCCGAATCGGGCCGGGTCACGTTTGCCGGACTGACCATCCGCCGCGCCGACGCCACGCTCGCGCTCAACGGCAACGTCAACTGGCTGCCGGGCGAAGGGAACGTGCGCTTCGACCTCGACATCGCCGCGACGAACTTCCCGGTCGCCGACATCGCCGCGTTCCTCGACTTCGCCGACATCCCGGTGACGGGCGATCTCACCGGCACGCTGAAGATCGCCGGTGCGAAGGAATCGCTCGAAGGACAGGGCAGCGTCACGATCCGCAACGGCGCGGTGATGGGCGAGCCGATCGAAACCGCATCGGCCGACATCGCCTTCACCGAGGGGCGGATGCGCGCGACCAACCTCGTCGTGCGCGCCGAAGCGGGGGAGATCCGCGGCGACGCCGAGATCGACCTGAACACGAAGCGCTTCAGCTACAACATCGCCTCGTCGTCACTCGACCTGTCGCGGGTGAAGCTGCTCGAAGGGCTGCGCGACCTGCTCGGCGGACGGCTGATCATCAAATCGACCGGTGCCGGCACGTTCGAACAACCCGAGGTCGTGCTCGAGGCGACGCTCGAAGGAGCGACGCTGCGCGGGCTCACCCTGCCCGAAGGCTCCGCGCCGCCTTCGATCTACCTCGCCATCCGCAACGGCCGGCTGATCGTGCGCGGCGCGGTCGCCGACATCGTCTCGATCGAAGGAGAGGGAACGGTCGGTCCGGACATGACCGTCGACGCGCTGGTGCGCGTCACCATCCACGACATCGCCCGCGCTGCCGCGCTCTCCCCCGCGACCACGACCATCCCGCTCTCCGGCAAGGCGGTTGTCGACCTGCGGCTCGGCGGCAAGCTCACGCCGATCGAGGCGCTGGTCGTCGAAGCGACCGCGCCGGAGTTCAACGTCAAGATCGGCGAGCAGGCCTTCGTGGCGCCGGAGCCGTTGCGCGTCACCCTCCGCAACGGGCGGGTGGAGTTCGAGTCGTTCGTGCTGCAGCATACCGACTCGCGGTTCGCGGTCTCCGGCTTCGCCGAGATGACCGGAGCGAAGCGGATCGACCTCGACGTGCGCGGCAGGGTCGAGGCGGCGTTCCTGCAGCTCTTCATGCCCGACGCCCGCGCCGACGGACACCTCGACGTAGAAGTGAGCGTCGACGGCACGCTCACCGACCCGCGTGTCCTCGGCACCGCCGAACTGCGCGACGCGCAGATCAAGTTCGCCGGCTTCCCGCAGCTCTTCGACGAGATCAACGGCCGCCTGGTCTTCCGCGGCGACCGCATCGAGATCGAGCAGGTGCGCACCACCGTCGGCGGCGGCCGGGTCGTCGCCGGCGGCAGCATCACCCTGGAGGGGATGAAGCCGCAGAGCGTGCGCATCACCATGCAGGGGACCGACGTCGCCATCCGCTACTACGAAGGGCTGACCATCGAGGGGAACTTCAACCTGCTGCTCAGCGGCGACCTCGAACGGGCCACGCTCACCGGCGACGTCGACGTCACCCGCGCCCTCTACTTCCGCGACTTCGACATCCAGCAGACGCTGCTCAACATCATCCTGGCGCGCAACCGGGTCGCCACCGTGGCCGCGGCAACGTGGCAGGATCGCCTCGGCCTGCGCATCCATCTCTCCGCGCCCGGCACGCTGGCGGTGCAGAACAACATCGCCGAGCTCACCGCGAGCGCCGAGCTCGACGTCACCGGCACGCTTGCCAACCCGGTGATCCTCGGCGAGCTGACGCTCGACGAAGGCGGCACGGTGCGCATCCAGGGCGTCGACTACCGCCTCGTGCGCGGCACGATCGGCTTCCAGAATCCGTTCCGCATCGACCCGTTCTTCGACGTGACGATCGAAGGAACGGTCTCCGGATTCGGGGCGTCGGAGGTCGAGGGCGGACCGTTCGAGGTGACGGTGAATCTCACCGGCACGCTCGACCGGCTGACGCCGTCGATCACCAGCGATCCTCCCGCGAGCGACATCACGCTCTTCTCGATCCTCGGCCTCGGCGGTCTCGGAGGCGCGGGTGCGGGCGCGCAGGCGGGGGGCGTCGGACTGCTCGGTCAATCGTTGCTCTACCAGAGCCTCAGCACGCTGATCGGTTCGCGGGTCTTCCCGTTCGTCGACTCGTTCGCGTACGACCCCGGCACGCTCGACACCAGCACCGGCTCGGGGGCGAAGGTGACGTTCGAAAAGCGGCTGTCGAACAAGATCCGCTTCCTCCTGGTCTACAACCTCGAGAACCAGCAGAGCCGCCAGGTGGTGGAGTGGCTGGTCAACCCTACGTGGACGCTGCAGCTCACGCGCGACGAGACCGACGAGTACCGCCTCGACGCCCGCTTCCGCCGCCGCTACGAGGCACGGTGGCAGTTCGGCGACGATGAGGACGATTTCGCCACCGCCTCGATCATGACCACCAGGAACGCCGCCGCGCAGCCGCTCGCACCGGCGCCGCCGGTGACGACGGTGAACACCGCCGCGGCGGACAACCGGCCGATCGCGCAGATCAACTTCCGGGCGGACGCCCGCTTCGACACGAACGTCGTGGCGGAAGAAGTGACGCTGAAGCCGGGACAGCAGGTCTCGATCCGGGAGTTGCAGTCGTCGATCAAGAACCTCTTCGCCACCGGCAACTTCCGCGACATCCGCGTCGACGCCGCGCCGACGGACGCAGGCATCGTGCTGACGTTCGCGCTCTACCTTCACTACCGGATCGGCGAGATCGACGTCGAAGGGCTCGCGCGCGCCGACCTCACCCGGGCACAACGCGAGCTCACCGTGCGTGCCGGCGAGATCCTCTCCCTCGACGACGTCGACGACAGCGCGGCCGCGGTCGAGGAGATCCTCCAGCAGAACGGCTATCTGGAGGCCACCGTCGACCCGGAGACGAACTTCGACCGCGCCCGGAGCATCGCCGACGTCCGCTTCCACGTCACCGCCGGGCCGAAGGCGAAGGTGGCGGAGGTGGTCATCGAGGGGCAGCATGCCCCCTTCACCACCGCGCAGTTGATTGAGCGGATGGCGCGGCCTCCCGGCAAGGACTTCCACTTGCGCGAGGCGCGCGAGGAAGCGCAGCGTATGCAGAACTTCATGGTGCGCCGCGACTACCGGCGTGCCGACGTCGACTTCCTCGGCCATACCTACGACGAGGCGACGAAGAGCGTCACGCTGCGCTATCGCGCGCAGTCGGGACCGATCGTCAGGGTCGCGGTCGAAGGCATCGACCGGAGCGCGGTGCGGCGCTGGCTGCCGTTCGCGCGCAACCAGGAGTACAGCGAGGACGTGGTCGAGCGCGCTGCCGACCGCATCGTCGAAGGACTGCAGGAGCGCGGGCACTACCTCGCCACGGTCGATACCGAAAGCGCGCTCGAGAACAACGTCTGGACGACGACCTTTCACGTCGACGCCGGCGCGCGCTATCGCCTCACCGACGTCTCGTTCATCGGCAACAGCAAGATCGAGGAAAAGGAGCTGCGGGGTGTGGTCGCCACGTCGCCGGGAGGCGGCTTCAAGCGCATCCTCCAATCGCTCTTCCGCCGCGAGACCGGCATCACCCGCGCGCAGCTCAGCGACGATCGCGACTCGCTGGAGTCGTTCTATCGCCTGCAGGGCTTCTCCGAAGCCACCGCCGGCGAGCCGGCCGTGGAGACGCGCGCGGACGGGACGATGTCCGTCCGGTTCCCGGTCACCGAAGGGCCGCAGACCTTGCTCGCGTCGGTGCGCGTCGAAGGGAACGAGAAGGTCGAGACCGGCGACCTCCCGCACGTGCAGCTCGCCGAAGGGGAGCCGCTCAACCCACAGCTCCTGCACGACGACATCGTGGCGCTGCAGACGTTCTACGCGAACCGGGGCCACATCGAGGTTCAGGTCACGCCGCGCGTCGACGTGAGCGAGGACAAGACCACCGCCACGGTCGCCTATGTCGTCGCCGAGGGACCGCAGGTGAACGTCGACGAAGTCACCGTTCGCGGGAACACCTACACCGATCGCGACGTGATCCTGCGCAGGGCCGGCCTGCGGTCCGGCGATCCGTTCAGCTACACGTCGATGCTCGAAGCGCAGCGCGAGCTCTACCGCCTCGGCATCTTCCAGCGCGTCGAAGTTCAAGCCCAGCAGGCCGACACCACCGTCGGGGACCGCGACATCGCCATCCAGGTCGAAGAAGGACGGAACCTCACCGTCACCGGCTCGGTCGGTCTGCGCGTCGCCCGCGGCGACCAGAGTGAGCTCGACAGCTCTACCGGTGGTGGTACGACCGACAACCTGACTGTCGAGGACGAGGGCCCGCTCTTCCGCGAGCGTATCGCCGCCGCGGTCGCGCACCGCAATCTCTTCGGCACCGGCCGTTACCTCGGCCTCGAAGGCGTCTACAGCCGCGAAGAGCAGGAGTTCTTCCTCACCTACCGCGAGCCGTTCATCAGCCGCTGGAACGTGCCGCTGCAGCTCCAGATTTTCCAGTCCGACGACCAGACGCGTCCGGGCGCGAAGTTCCGGCAACGGGGCACGTCGGTCGAGTTGACGAAGATCGCCCGCCTGCAGACGCGCTGGTCGCTCCGTTACGAGTACAAAATCTCGCAGTGCGAAGGCGGCAACCTCTGCAACGCGCTCAACGCCGGCATCCCCGTTGAGACGGCTGACCGCTCGCTGCTCGACATCCAGATCTCCAGCATCACCCCGACGTTCTTCTGGGACCGCCGGGACGACATCCTCGACCCGCACCGCGGCTTCTTCGCCAGCGCCTCGGTGGAGTACGCGTTCCCGCTCTTCGAAGCCAGCGCGAACTTCCTCAAGGAGTACGTGCAGGGGGCGTTCTACATCCCGCTCGGCAGGACTGTGATCGCACTTTCGGCGCGGGCCGGTCTCATTCAGTCGTACGGCACACGCTTCGACGAGGACCTCGGCGTGGAAGTCGACCTCGAGGTCCCGCTCTCCGAACGCTTTACTGCCGGCGGCGAGACCACGCACCGCGCCTTCGGCCTCGACCGCCTCGGCGATCTCTGCCTCGACGAAAACCGCGTCCGGATCCCCGGCTGCGAACGGACCCTCTTCGCCGAGGTCGACCCCGTGAGCGGCGACATCAGCCCGATCCTCCCCCTCGGCGGCAACTCGACGCTCCTCTTCAACGCCGAATACCGCTTCCCCCTCTTTGGCCCGGTCGGCGGTGCGATCTTCGGCGACGTCGGCAACGTCTGGGCCGGCAGCAAAATCCGCTTCGACGACCTCCGCTACGGCGCCGGCGTCGGCTTCCGGTACCTATCCCCGGTCGGACCGTTACGCGTCGACGTGGCCATGCCGTTCCAGCGGAGGTTCTACGAGGACCGGTGGCAGTACTTCATAACGCTGGGATATGCGTTCTGACCTGTCATCCTGAGCCTAGGATGACAGGGAGTTGTCCGGTCGTTCATCTCACAGCACGTACCGCGACAGATCCTCGTCCTTCACGATCCCCTCGAGCACGCGATCCACATACGCGGCATCCACCACCACTTCCTGCCCGTTCATGTCGCTCGCTTCAAACGACAGCTCGTCCAGCAGCCGCTCGAGGATGGTGTGCAGCCGGCGGGCGCCGATGTTCTCGGTCTTCTCGTTCACCACGGCGGCGTAGCGGGCGATCTCGTGGACGGCGTCGTCGGTGAAGGTGAGGGTGACGCCTTCGGTGCCGAGGAGGGCGATGTACTGGGTGGTGAGGGCGTTCTTCGGCTCGCGGAGGATGCGCTCGAAATCACCTTCAGTGAGCGATTCCAGCTCGACCCGGATGGGGAAGCGGCCCTGGAGCTCGGGGATGAGGTCGGAAGGCTTGGAGACGTGGAACGCGCCGGCGGCGATGAAGAGGATGTGGTCGGTCTTCACCATGCCGTACTTCGTGTTGACCGTCGTTCCTTCCACGATCGGCAGGAGGTCGCGCTGCACCCCTTCGCGCGAGACGTCGGGACCCTGCGACGCGTTCTGGCGGCCGGCGATCTTGTCGATCTCGTCGAGGAAGACGATGCCGCTCTGCTCGACGCGCTCGATGGCTTCGCGGGCGACGTTCTGCTGGTCGACGAGCTTCTCGGCTTCTTCCTGGATGAGGATGTCGCGGGCGTCGCCGAGGCGCATCTTCTTCCGCTTCGTCTTTCCGCCGAAGAGACCGGGCATCATGTCCTTCACGTTGACGCCCATCTCTTCGACGCCCTGCGGGGTGAAGATCTCGAACGACGGGAAGCCCTGCTCCTTCACTTCCAGCTCGATCTCGCGCTCGTCGAGTTTTCCCTCGTCGAGCCAGCGGCCCAGCTTTTCCCGCGTCTCGGTCGACGAGTCCTCCGGCTCCGGTCCGGCGACGAAGGCGGGCCGGGCGCGCGGCGGGCGGGAGTCGGGGAGGAGGATGTCGAGGATGCGCTCGCGGGCGTTGCGCTCGGCCGACTCGCGGACAAGGCGGTTCTTCTCGTCCTTGATCAGCTTCACGCCGATCTCGGTGAGGTCGCGCACGATCGACTCGACGTCGCGGCCGACGTAACCGACCTCGGTGAACTTCGACGCTTCGATCTTCATGAACGGCGAGCGGGTGAGCCGCGCCAGCCGGCGGGCGATCTCCGTCTTTCCGACGCCGGTCGGCCCGATCATGATGATGTTCTTCGGCGCAATCTCGTCGCGCAGCTCGGGGGCGAGCTGCTGCCGGCGCCAGCGGTTGCGCAGCGCGATCGCCACGGCGCGCTTGGCCGCGCGCTGGCCGACGATGTACTTGTCGAGCTCGCGGACGATTTCTTTCGGGGTGAGGCGTTCCGCGTCGAGGACGCTGTCGTCTGGCGCGGAAGGAAGGTGAATGACCATTAGAGAGTCTCGACCGTGATCCTGTCGTTGGTGTAAATGCAGATTTCGGAGGCGATGCGCAGCGACTCTTCCGCGACCTCGGCCGCGCCGAGCGTGGTGTGCTTGACGAGCGCGCGCGCGGCGGCGAGGGCGAACGCGCCGCCGGAGCCGATCGCCAGGATTCCGTCATCGGGCTGGATGAGGTCGCCCGTCCCGGAGATCAGGTAGGCGCGCTCGCTGTTGGCGACGATGAGCATGGCCTGGAGCTGCCGAAGGTACTTGTCCATCCGCCAGTCCTTCGCCAGCTCGACCACCGAGCGCTCCATGTTCCCGCGGTACTCCTCGAGCTTGGCCTCGAAGCGCGAGAAGAGCGCGAACGCGTCGGCGGCGGAGCCGGCAAAGCCGGCCAGGATCTTGTCGTGGTACAGCCGGCGCACCTTCGCGGCGCCGTGTTTCATCACCGTATTGCCGACCGTGACCTGCCCGTCCCCCGCCATGGCCACCTTGCCATCGCGGCGGATGCAGACGACGGTCGTGGCGCGAAATACCATGTCTTCCATCGCGGGGCATCGTATCGCACTACGCGCGGTGTCCTAGCGCACGGTGCGCCGGGCTGGCGCCCGCGTGTTACGATCGACGGAAAGGCAATAGCGCGTCGCACTGCGGCAGCGCACGGCCACCACAAATGCGCCGCGTCACCTCGAACTGGCCGCCTTTTCTCAAGACCGCGTTCCTGCGGCTTGCCACCCTCGCCGCCGCGGTCCTGTACTACGGAAAGAAGCGGTATTGTCCGGTGTGCCGGAGCCACTCCCGCAAGTTTCTGACGTTCGGAGTCACGGACCGGAAAGATGCGCTCTGTCCGCGTTGTGGCGCGTTGGAACGCCACCGCCTGGTCTGGCTGTATCTGACGGACCGCACGGACCTTTTCGACGGCAGGGCGAAGCAGATGCTGCACGTGGCGCCGGAGTACGCCCTGAAGCCCCGGCTGGCGAAGCAACTCGGCACCGGCTACATCACCGCGGACATCGAGAAGGGGCGGGCCATGGTCCAGCTCGACCTCATGGACATCCAATACCCGCAGGACGCGTTCGACGTCGTCTACTGCTCCCATGTCCTGGAGCACGTTCCGGACGACAGGCGGGCAATGCGGGAGCTCCACCGGGTCCTGAAGCCGGATGGCTGGGCCGTCCTGCTGGTCCCGATGTCGGACGGTGAGACGTTGGAAGATCCGTCGGTCGTCGACCCGCAGGAGCGCCTGCGTCTCTACGGGCAGGAGGATCACGTCCGTCTCTATGGCAGGGACTACGTCGACCGCCTTCGCGAAGCCGGCTTCACCGTCACCGTCACCACCATCGCCGACCTCGCCGGAAAGGAAGATGCGACGTTGATGGGGCTGACGGCGGATGCCGGAGAGATCTATCTCTGCCGCAAGGGATGAACGACAACGTTCAGGCCGGAAAGTCCGCGGGCACCGGCGCCACGAGCTCGCCGCCGAAGTACGGGTGGGCCAGCTTCCACGCGTGCAGCAGCATCCGCGGCGCGGGCATGCTGGAGCCGTAGCGGCGGTCACCGACCACCGGCCGTTCGATCGACTTGAGGTGGATGCGGATCTGGTGCATCCGGCCGGTGAGGATCTCGGCCTCCACCAGCGTCATGCCGTCGAGCTCTTTCACCGGCCGGACGATGGTGTGGGCGTCCTTGCCGCCGATGGCCGACTCGATGACGGTCTCGTGGTCGATGCGCCCCTCGGCGACAGCAAGGTAGGTCTTGCCGATCTCACGGGAGGAGAAGAGCCGCGAGAGGTCGGCCGCCGCCGGGCGCGTCTTTCCGAAAACCACCACTCCGCTGGTCTGGGTGTCGATGCGGTGGATGAGGAAGATGGTCCCGTAGCGCATCCGCAGGAGCTCTTCGAGCGAACGGCGGGAGCGGTCGCGCATCGGCTGTGTGGCCATGCCGGCTGCTTTGTCGACCGCCACCCAGTCGCCCGTCTCGCGGATGACGTGCAGGTCCGGGACGTCTTCGGCGACCGTGATGCGGTCGCGATCGCTGACCTCGCGCGAGGCGACGCCGACGGGGCGGTCGTTCACGAAGACGCGTTTCTGCGAGATCAGCTCGCGCGCTTTGCGCCGCGAGATCTCCGGATAGCGGGCGGCGACCGCCTGATCGAGACGCATATTCGCTTTAGAAACTAGGACTTTACAGCAGTCCCGCCTCGAGCGCCTTGAGCACGGCACGGGTACGGTCGCGGACGCCGAGCTTGGAGAGAATGCTGGAGACGTGGTTCTTGATCGTCCCTTCCGCGGCGCCGAAGGCGTGGGCGATCTCGCGGTTGCTGTAGCCGCCGGACATGAGCCGCACCACCTCGATTTGTAAGGAGCGAGCTACCGCAGCCGCCGTAGGCGGCGGAAGATCTGTAGGCCCGCCCTTCAGGGCGGGTATCGTGCGCCCCACGAAGGCGAGTCCGCGAAGCGGGCGATAGAACAGTGGT
>Ga0190275_10002250_pt1 | contig 13939 bp, 9 predicted proteins | sample Popmic550T_FD_133745 | JGI IMG/M metagenome (GOLD analysis project Ga0190275, IMG submission 133745) | Populus adjacent soil microbial communities from riparian zone of Yellowstone River, Montana, USA - 550 T | ecosystem: Environmental > Terrestrial > Soil > Riparian zone > Trees stand | place... | reverse complement strand
GAGGGCTTTGGCGGCGCCGACGTGCCGGCCGCCGCGGGCGGGGGAGTCGCGGCGGGCGAGGGCGATCTGTCCGTTGATGCTGCGGTGCGCCCTGATCTGCCGTTGCTGGGTTTGGGTGAGGCCCTCGGTTTGCGAGGTCACGAACGCCAGGGTCAGGGTGGCTTGGGCGGCGGCGCAGGCGGATTTGATGCGTTCGAGTTCGGTGATCTGGTCGATCAGTTCGGGGTCGGGGGCGTTGCGGTCGACGTGGCGGAGTTGGTCGACGAGGGCGGCGAGGTCGCCGGCGGTCAGCACCGGGGCTGCCGCCTGGGTCTCACTCGTCAGTTCCAACATGTGTTCGATTATATATCATTGAGCTGGGCATGAGCAAGTGTGAGTTGCGACCAAAGGAAGCAAGCGATAGGCGCGCGCTAGCGCTCCATGGCCCCCGGTCAACCCATTGGACAGTCAAGCCGCCCGTCCCCCGGACAATGATCTCCGGCCGGACATCAACTCCAACGGCGCGCCGACGGGCTCCGCCTAGGAGGAGGTGCTTCCGCTCGGAACCGGTGCGGGTCCTCGGCAGCCAAGGGCCAGATCTCACCGGGCTGCTACCGGCGCCGCGCGTTGGCGCAAACCCCGGCAACCGTCAGGAAATGGTTGCGGCCCGCCCTGCCGATTGGCCGGCGGCTAGGGCGCAATTGCATTAACTTGGTGAAAGCGAGTCTTGCTGCGTTTCAAGGATATGCTCGAATTGGGGTGCGCATTCCTGCACCCTGACACCGTTATTGTGCCAGTTCCAGATCGTTGCCAACCCGCGTTCGGCACACAATGCTTTGACCAGCGGCCGCAGCCGCTCTTGTGGCAGGGGGGGTTGACCACCTGGACCAAGGTCAGGGAGCACAAATTCACGGTGGCAGGGGTGGTTTCCCGCAAGCGGTGCCGAGAACACCTTGAGCAAATCCGTGGCGGTCCGGATGCCGACACTCCGCAGGGCCTGCCGATCACTGATCTTGTCCGTGGGCAGCTTTCCGACAGTTGGCGCCAATCTGATCAGCAGGAAACCCTGGTCGATCCAGTCCACCAGCCGCCCGGTGGGTACCCGGGTGTGCAGCATGACATCCACGAGATTCATGGTGGTCAAATTCTGCACATCCTCGATGCCCTCCTCGGCCAACCGGGTTTGGTACCACAGGTCGAACCCATCCAGCTGATCCAACGGGTAGTCGGACTTCAGCGAAGGAACCATCGCGCCGAACGCCCTGGTGACAATTCCCTGGATGAACTGCAGCCCGACAAGTGGAAAGAACCCGACGATGAAGGCGAACGCCAGCTCGACATGCCAGTCATCGGCCGCGCTTCGCGGCAACAGCTGGCAAATAACGGTGACGATGAGCAGCACCAACATGACCCGAACCACAGCTGCCGCATAGGCACTGGGCCGCAGGTCGCTTTGGAAGAAGCGGCGGATCAGCATGCTGACGACGAAGGCGTAGGCCCCCAGAAATCCGAATTTCAAGACATCGGGCGAACCGTTCGGTGCGGTCAGAAAGCTGTGGTTCCATAAGACTGCCGCCCACCCGGTGGCGAAAACTGCGGTAGCCAGGAAAATCGGAAACAGTGATTCGGTTCGTACCCTGAAGTCGGCTGGTGGGGAGTGATCAACACCCGGCTGCTCCAGATCCGGTGTCACCTGACGGCCGTAATACGCTTCGAACTTCTGCTGATAAATATTGTCCAAACCGCGGAAATCGGCCCCCTTGTCATCTTTCCACCGCTGGTGGAATTCAGAGCTCAGCAAAGGTTCGGGCAGGTTCCGCGGTCGATCCCAACCGAGCCGGTGCAGGTTGAGCACATACTCCGTCCACAACGCACGGGCGCGCATCCCCAGGAATCGGACGTATAACCAGCCCGGGAGGAAAGCGAAGCACCAGAGCGCAAAAATCTTGAGCGCCCCAACGCCCCAGGTATTGGCAGCGGGCCAACGCTGCTCGGCGAAAAAGCCGGCGGTGAGCACCGTTAAGGCGACCACCAGCGCGATGAGAATATTCAGCAAGGCGGCGACTGCCTTGCTCTTCAGCCAAGTCGCATTGCGCTCGTCCTTGAACCAGGCGATGACGCGCCGTCGGGGAACTGGCGGGACATCTGTCGCAGCACGCGGTGGCCCGGTCGGCTTGATTTCGGTAACGGTCACGACTCTGGTGCCCCCTCGACTGATTCCTCCACCAATGCTGATGACGACCAGTGAGTACTGATACCGACAAGTAGGACAAAATTCCGCACCGTCCTGGTTTCTCGACAACCTCGGGTTGACGGTTAAGGCGTCGTCAACCTAAGGTTGACCCATGACGCTTCCCGTGAAGATGACCAATCCCGTCCGGCTCGACGATCTGATCGCGGCCATCACCAAGGTGCACTCGAATGTGCTGGACCAGCTCTCCGACGCGGTTTTGGCCGCGGACGCGCTGGACACCGTCGCCGACAGCCTGATCGGCTATTTCGTCGACCAGGCGAGGCGGACGGGGGCGTCCTGGTCCGAGATCGGCCGCAGCATGGGCGTCACCAAACAGGCCGCGCAGAAGCGATTCGTGGCGAAGGGGGGCGCGCAAGGCAGCGAGATGGACCCCAATCAGGGGTTCAGCAATTTCACCCCACGAGCCAAGAATGTGGCGGTCACGGCGCAGAACGAGGCCAGGGCCGCGGTCAACGACCAGATTGCGCCGGTCCATCTGTTGCTAGGACTGTTGGCGGAAGCGCAATCGTTGGGTGCCAAAGCAATCCTCGATCAGGGAGTCTCCCTCGACACGGCGCGGCAGGTAGCGGTGGCCGCGGTCCCGGCAGCGGCCAGCAGCGTGCCCGAGCTCATTCCGTACGACTCCGAGGCTCAGCAGGTTCTCGAATTGACATTCAAAGAGGCGCTTCGGCTCGGCCACAACTACATCGGCACCGAGCACATCCTGCTCGCTCTGCTGGAGCAGGAGAATGGCGCGGGAATCCTTGCCGGCCTGGGCCTCTCAAAGGAGGCCACTGACGAGAAGATCGCCGCCGCCCTGGCGGTCGTCATTGAGGACCGGAAGCACGGCTAGGCGCACCAGTCCGCTGCTCCTGGGATGTATCGGCCGCTCACACGTGACTGCAGCCCGGTGAGAGCGGCAGTTTCGCCCCCGCAGCGGCCGGATGCCCAGAAGCGGCCAATGAATCAGCGGTTTGTCGGCAGCTCGACCGATCGGGGTGTCCAGACTGCACCTCGGGCAGACACCTGGGTGCTCCTGGCGCCGATCAACAACAAACACTTCATGTCGATCGATGCGGCATCCAACTCCCCCAATGTCGTCACCTCGACCGATTCGTCGTCCCGTCCGACATCTCGGCCGACGACAACCACCGTTTCGTCGGACCGAACAGTTCGCAGGACCGCAACGGCACCAGCGAGCTGGCCAGTCCGCGATCGGGAGGCCGGGTTGTAGATGGCCAGCACCAGGTCTGCTTCGGCGATCGCCCGGAGCCTGGCCTCGATCACTGCCCACGGCTTCAGCCGGTCGGACAGCGACACCACCGCGTAGTCGCCGCCCAGGGGTGCGCCTGCCTTGGCAGCGACGGCCTGGGCAGCCGTCACCCCCGGCAGAACCCGGATCGGCACATCCCGAAAACGAGGATCGATGGCGGCTTCGTGCACGGCGGTGGCCATGCCAAAGACGCCCGCATCACCACCGGAGACCACGGCCACCCGCTCCCCGGACAGCGCCAAATCCAGCGCAAATCGCGCCCGATCGATCTCCACGGTGTTACCGGACGCGTGCCGCTGTAATCCTTCTCGCTGCGGCACTCGGTTGACGTAGGGGGCGTAGCCAACAATGTGCCCGACGCCGGCGAGCGCCGCGGACACCTCTGGCGTTATCCAACGTTCCGGCCCCGGGCCAAGACCGACCACCAGTAGTTCCGCGGCACCGACCGTTCCCGTCAGCGGCGTCGGACCGGCCAGTTCGCCGCCGCGACGACCTTTGCCGGGCACGATGACGATCGAAAAGTACGGCACCGCAGCAGCATCGACATCAGCCACCGGGCGCACCGACTGCCGATCGCTGGACGCCCGCTCGACGTAGATCGCGTCATCGAGTCGGCCGGCCTGCGCCAGCGCTTCGCGAACGGCGGGAAAGGTACGGCCCAATTTCATGATCGCCGCGCCCTGGGTGTCGGCCAACCGCCTGGCGAGTTCGGGAGTCGGCAGCGTGCCTGGCAAGATCGTCAGGACGTCCTCATGACGGACCAGCGGTGTGCCGGCCGCGGCGGCCGCAGCCGACACCGAGGTCACTCCGGGGATCACCTCGGCGGGGAACCGGTCTCGCAGCCGATCGTGCAGGTACATGTATGAGCCGTAAAACAGCGGATCGCCTTCGCAGAGCACCACGACGGTTCGCCCGGCGCTGAGATGAACGGCCAACCGGTCGGCGGAGCGGTCGTAGAACTCGTCGATCGCACCACGATAACCGTTGACGTGCAGGGTTTCTCCAGTGGTTACTGGATACACCAGGGCTTCCTCGAGCACACCTTCCGGCAGCAGGTCCGCGGCGATCGATCGAGCGATGGACCGGCCGTGCGTGCCGGAGTGGTACGCAACGACGTCCGCCTGGCCGATCAGCCGGGCGGCCTTGCGGGTGATCAACTCGGGGTCCCCTGGCCCGAGACCCACCCCGAAAAGTCGCCCCACTATCGGAAATCCACTGCCTGCCAACGTCTACTCCCGCTCCTGCGCCAGTGCATTGATCGCGGAAGCCGCCATGGCCGACCCACCGCGGCGGCCGCGGACCACCAGATACGGGATCCGCGCTTCGTGTTCGATGACGGCCTGCTTCGACTCGGCCGAACCGACAAACCCCACCGGGACACCGATGATGGCCGCGGGCCGGGGACCACCGTCGGAGATCCATTCGAGCAGATGAAACAGCGCGGTCGGCGCATTGCCGATCGCGACAATGGCACGGTCCACTTGCTCACCCCACAACGAGACAGCCGCAGCCGACCTGGTTGTCGCCCATTTCCTGGCCAGTTCGGGCACCTCGGGATCGCGGAGACGGCAGATCACCTCGTTGCCTGCTGGCAGCCGAGCCCTGGTCACTCCGGCCGCGACCATGGTGGCATCGGTGAAGATCGGCGCCCCCGAACGCAATGCGGACCTGGCCGCCCGCACGAGGTCGGGGTGAATGGCTAGATCCCGGGTCAGATCGGTCTGCCCGCAGGCATGCACCATTCTTACCGCCACCTTCTCGGCGTCCGGCGGCAGGTGGGATAGATCGGATTCAGCACGGATCATCGCGAACGATTCCCGGTAGATCTGGTTGCCGTCTTCGCAATAGGCATACCGGCGGCTCGGTCGAGTGATCATCGGTCGCCACCCGCGACGACGGCCGATGCCTGCTCCCGCGGCACCACAACGACATCGCCGCCATGGCTGATCTGCACCGTCGCGCCCAGATTCAGCAGTTCGCTGTGCTCGCCAGGCGGTGAACCGCAGCGTCGTTCGCAGCCCACTACGTGGACTGCCGCGGATCCGGGCCGACCGGCAGATCGGCGGGCTTCTGCGATGGATGTCGCAAGCGCTCTTGTCTCGCCCAAGCCATGCGCGCAGCGCGGTGCGCCGGTGCAAGCGGTGATGCCGCGCCAGGGCGATTCGGCCGATAGCTCCAGCCCCATATCGGCGAGTCGACCGGCCAGCCCACCGACCTGGGTCGGCGCGAGCCCCGGGATCAGCACACCGCGCCAGGGCGTCACGATCAACTCGCCGGCGCCGGATCGGGCAGCACTCACAAGCGCAGCGGCCTGCTCTGCGGTCAGCGCCGCCAGGGGGACCAGAACCGATAGCAACGACCGGCCGTCGTCCTGGATCAGCCGCCCGATGGGCGCCGGCCCAGACGCCGGCGGCGCCGGGTCGACCTGCCAGGACGATGGGAGGAGCTCTCGCCCGCCGGATGGCAGCTCTCGCACATGCCACACCTGCCGACGCCCACCAGTTCCACGGGTGAATGGCAAGAACCCGGTGGCCAGCTCGATCAGCGCGTCGGCCGCCGCGTCATGCTGCAGCACCGGCCCGACCAGAAAGCCGCCCACCCGTAGCCGCACCCTGTCGGGGGCGACGGCGCACACACCCAGGTCGGCCCTGAACCCGACCACATCTGCACGGCCGTCATCGAGAACAAACAGGAACGGGCCAGGAAGATCCGCAAGATCCGTTCTCAGGCACAGCTTCTCGTCCAGCGCACAAGTCAGCCGGCGTAGATCGGCAAGGCCGCCGAGCAAACCGGTTAATGACGAGCAAACGATATTGCGAACCCGCTCGTGGCTCGGTCGCGGCAGGAAGCCGGCCGCCACCACCTCGTCCACCAGGCCGGCGGCGACGGCGCCATTCTCCTCGGTCGCAACACCTCGCAACTGCAGATTCCCTCTTGAGGTCAGCTGAACATCGCCGTCGGCGTAGCGCTGCGCAGCATTACTGACCGCGGCCAGCGCAGCAGCTGCAAGCCGGCCGCCGGGCAACCGCAACCGCAACAGAGCCCCGTCTGCGGCATGATGCGGACGAAGCACCCCGGGGCAGCGGTCGGCCGCCGCGCGCGCAGACGTTGGTGCCGAAGTCACCGGCTCATGGTGTCACGTTCCGAAAGCTCACCAGCAACCTGCGGTCAGTCGCGCTCCCTTGACCAATCGTGGTTTTACTGAGACGAACCCATCAATCCGGCCTCGTCCATTGCGGTGAAGAACGCGTACTTTGCCGTCCCTTCGAGTCCTTCGAACATGCTCTCCGAGGTCAGGCCCATCAGCTCCAAGTTCTTCAGTGCTGACGAAGCTTCCGAGCGCGGCAGCGTCACTCGCTGAAGAACCCACTGGTCAGGGATCTCGGCCGGATTGGAGTAGATCTTGGTCAGCTCGCCGATGAGGTCCGATTCGGAGGACAGGTTCAGGGTGAACCTGCCGCGCTGAATCCAGCCTCTTGGATTCTCCAACGGCGGCTTGTCGATCAAACGAATGGTCCGGAATCCCCTAAATATATGGTCCTGGGCATTCAGCAAGTAAATCGCGCATCTCTCTCGACGCTGACCTTCGCCCCGTACCCGTAGCGCATTCGCGAAGGCAAAATAAGCCGCCACATACGGGCTCGTGGACCAGTCGAGTACACGGGTCGGCGCCCCGTAATGCTGCATGACGCAAACCAGCTCATCCTCCTCCAGCTTCCAAACCTCACCATGCATGACTGACCGATCGCGGAAAGCCCGCATCATATCGTTGTAGACCCGGTCCTTGACCGCACTCTTCAGATCCGGCAGCGTCCTGTCGAAGCTCGCGACCAGGGGCCAGTAGTGATCGCTTTGGCCCCTGAACCATAACTTCGACAAAGGCACACCGTCGACTCCATGCTCAACGCCGTTGGCAATAAGGGTTAGGTAATCGGTGAAGGATTCCAGATCGCTCTGTAGATACCAGTCATCATTGGTCACGATAATCTCCCTACTTCGGCCAATGCGGGGTCTCCAGAGTTGTCAGCAAGCGCACCGACAAGTCGAAGACAATTGGATTCCAAACATACTCTGTGATCTGGTCTCGCCGCGGCAGTCGCAGGCTCACGCCGTCGACGCTATCCACGCGATAGTATCTACCGACTCCCGCATCATCGACGTACCCCAACAGGCCCTGCTGCCAGAGAATGTTTGAGAGCTGGACGTTGCCATTGCCACTGAACCGCTCGTTGGCCTCTTTGTCCATTGCCTCGAGACCGTCCCGTCCAAAAACCTCCCGCTCGGACAGTGAAATGCAGGCAATGATGTGGTCCATTGCATCACCCAGCGCATATAAATTCGGATTCAGGAATACGTGATCATAGTCTTTTGCGAAGGCATCCGGCGGGATGATATCGCTCAAGTACTGATTCGCGCATTGCGCGACCTGTCGCTTGGCCGCGTCGGCGGCCGAGTCGGAAATTATCTCGCGAATCCTGAATTCACTTGGTTTCCCACCATCCAGCGCTCTGATTTCGGCGCACAGCAGATTGCCCATCCGCACCAGATCACGAGGCACCAGATTGGTGTGACGAAGCATGTAGTCCTCGAGCGACTCTTCTGCGGCGTTCGGCCTTGAATTGCGAATGGTCTTCCGGCCGAGCCAAGAATCCAGTGTTCGCTCCAGAGGGTTGCTGAAGTACTCGGACGGGATGCTAACGAGCTTCGCCTGCAACAGGTATGCCATCGCCGACCTCGTCCAGAACAAGACGCTTATGTGCGTCCGGTCAAGATACCTCGCCGCATGTTCGCTGGTCCTAATTGAGGAGAATGCCACATCTCGAAGTGCCATTACCACATGTAGCTTGCTTCTGAGATCATCGTTTCGCAGGAGGTCCATGACCGCGTAGAATAATCCACGTTGGCATTGTATCCAGAGTGCCGGCGCCCACCTGAAGTTCTTATCTACATCATCTACGTAAAGCAGTAACCCGGCAGATTCATTTAGGGCCTGCGAGACATAATGCTCAACATCCGCCCAGCGGGGGTCGGCGATATAGTTTCGTAGCGAATCTGCCTTGTGAAAGTGCTGAATGATGGTTTGGACTTCCTGGGTGACCTTGTGCGGAGTCTCCGGATCACCGATGAACTGAACCTTGGAGAGCAGCCGTGACCGGGTGTCCGCCGAGAGGCCATCTTTGAAGCGATCCGAGAATAGCAAGTGAGTGATCGCACTGCGAATAATTGCTCGACGCCACAGGAGCTTCCAGTCCTCGGTATTGCCGCCACGTAGCTTTAGCAATTCCGCGAATTTCTGAATTGACTGCGTGGTCAGTTCGGAACTTGCCTCAACTTTAATGGCGACCTGTGCACCGTTTCGTTCGTTCGCCATGTAGTCCTGCATTCGACGTAACTGGAGGGACTTCCCACTGCCGAGCTGGCCCACAACCACGCGCACTTTCGCGTCGGCTGGCGAACGCGATATACCACCGAATCGCGGCGGAAAATTGACTATTGCCCCTCGACTTTGATCGATATCATCGGAGGAACCGTCCGGCTTCCCGAATGGCTCTTCATCTGTAAAGCGATTCTTCATCCGGTCTCCAGGGTTGCCAGTCAGTGGCCGGCTAGGCCGGGGCAAGGCACGGGTTTGTAGCCCCACCGGAGAGAAAGAACGAGGGCACCGCGCCCAGATACACAATTCGCCCAACAATCTTGAGTCGGGTTGCGATTTCCACGCGTTTCGGCTGCCGGTACTGACCCCACCCATACAAAATGTCCGGCGTGGCCAACATTTCGTTCTGCTACCGAAGTGAAGACCGGTGAGCAATTTTGGATGTCGACACCCGAATGGCCTCACGAACCGAAGCGGTCGGCGGGCGCGAGTGGGCCATACAGCTGATATTTAATCACATCAGACGGAAGACTATTCCGACCCCTTGCATTTTGGGCCCTGTTATGGGGGGCCGATGAGGGTTGACCCAGCGGGAACTTGGTAGCCACGATGCCTATCAGTCGAGCGGGTTGACTCGCCGGCCAAATTGTCCAGGGCACGGCGCTCTGACAGAGTGACCAGTCAACCGACGATCGCCGGTCCCAGGCCCGGCGAGAGGAGAGCCATGCCCCGCGTCGCCCTGTTGTCCACCTCGGACACCGATCTTCTTTCGGCCCGTTCCTCGCATGCTGATTTCGCGCTGGCCAACCCGTCCCGGCTGGACGTTGCCGACGAGCTGCCGACCATTCTCGACGGCGCTGACCTGGTGATTATCCGGATCCTCGGCACGGCACGGTCGTGGCAGGACGGGCTCGATGCGGTCAGAAAATTCGGCGTCCCGACGATTGTGCTGGGTGGCGAGCAGACCCCCGATGCCGAGCTGATGCGGCTCTCCACCGTCCCGATTGGGGTCGCGGCGCAGGCCCATCAGTACCTGGCCGAGGGCGGGCCGGGGAACCTTGCCCAGCTGCACGCATTCTGCTGCGACACGGTGCTGCTGACCGGTGTCGGGTTCGAGCCACCAACCCGGTTACCGGTCTGGGGACTGCTCGACCGACCAGCCCGCGAGGACGCGGCAAACTGCCCGCGGATCGGCGTCCTGTACTACCGCGCACACCAGGCGTCCGGAAATACCGCCTTCGTGCACGCGCTGGCCGACGCCGTTGAGGCAACCGGCAGCAAGCCTGGTGCCACTGCAGTGCCGATCTTCTGCTCCTCCCTGCGCGGCGCCCCCGACGATCTGCTGGCCACTTTGTCCACCCTGGATGCGCTGGTGGTCACCGTGCTGGCCGCCGGCGGCACCAAACCCGCCACCGCCACCGCGGGCGGTGACGACGAGGCGTGGGACGTCACCGCGCTCGCCGCGCTGGACATCCCCATCCTGCAGGGCCTCTGCCTGACGTGGTCCCGGGACGCCTGGGCGAATTCCGCAGAGGGGCTGACCCCGCTTGATGTGGCCACCCAGGTGGCCGTCCCGGAGTTCGACGGACGGATCATCACGGTGCCGTTCTCCTTCAAGGAAACTGATCCTGATGACACTGTTGGGCTTCCGAGATATGTTGCGGACCCCGAACGCTGCGCCCGGGTGGCCGGCATCGCCGTGGCGCACGCCAGATTGCGGCACATCCCGCCTGCGGAACGCAAGATCGCCATCATGCTGTCCGCCTACCCGACCAAGCACTCCCGGATCGGCAACGCGGTGGGCCTGGATACCCCGGTGTCGACAGTCCGGCTGCTTCGCGCAATGCGGTCGGCCGGCTACGACCTGGGGCCCTCCGACGGACCCGGCGCGCTCCCCGGGCTGGCACCACTGGAGCCGATCGAGAACGAAGAACTGGACACCACCGCCGGCAATGCGCTGATCCATGCGCTGATCGCCGCCGGTGGGCAGGACGAGGAGTGGTTGACCGCCGAGCAACTCAGCGGAAATCCGGTGCGAATCCCGGCCGCGACCTACGCCGGCTGGCTGGCCAAACTGCCGGCCGAGTTGGCCGAGAATGTCACGGCCGCCTGGGGACCTGCGCCGGGCGAGCTGTTCGTCGACCGCACCAGCGACCCGTCAGGTGAGATCGTCTTGGCGACCCTGCAGGCCGGAAATGTTGTGGTGTTGATTCAGCCGCCACGGGGTTTCGGCGAGAACCCGGTGGCCATCTATCACGACCCGGATATGGCGCCATCGCACCACTATCTGGCGACCTACCGGTGGATCGAAGAAGGGTTCGGCGCGCACGCCGTCGTCCATATGGGCAAGCACGGGAATCTGGAATGGTTGCCCGGCAAGAATGTCGGGATGTCCGGTGGCTGTGGGACCGATGCGGCAATCGGTTCGATGCCGCTGATCTACCCATTCCTGGTCAACGATCCCGGCGAAGGCACCCAGGCCAAGCGCCGGGCGCACGCCACCATCATCGACCACCTCATCCCGCCGATGGCCAGAGCTGAGTCGTACGGCGATATCGCAAAGCTGGAGCAGTTGCTGGACGAGCACGCAATGATCGCGGCGATGGACCCGGCCAAGCTCCCCGCCGTCCGCGCGCAGATCTGGACACTGATCCAGGCCGCCAAGATGGACCACGATCTTGGCCTGGCGGACAGGCCGCACGACACCGAATTCGACGATTTCATCCTGCATGTCGATGGCTGGTTGTGCGAGATCAAGGACGCCCAGATCCGCGATGGGCTGCATGTTCTCGGGCAGGCGCCGTTCGGCGAGGCCAGGGTGAACCTGGTGCTGGCCATGCTCCGGGCCAGCCAGATCTGGGGCGGGCAGAGCAATGCGCTACCGGGTCTGCGCGCCGCACTCGGCCTGAAGGACAGGGCGGAACTGTCCGCCGTCGATGCCATCGAAACGCAGGCCAGAGCCCTGGTGCTGGCCGCCGAGGCGGCCGATTGGCGGCCGACGGCGATGGCGGGAATTGTGGAAAGCCAATTGCAGCAAGCGGACCCGGCCATTCAGCGCATTCTCGAATTCGCCGCCGAGGAGGTCGTGCCCCGGCTGGCCGGCACCACCGACGAGCTCAGTAATGTGCTGCACGCATTGGACGGCGGATTCATTCCGGCCGGGCCATCCGGGTCACCGCTGCGCGGGCTGATCAATGTGCTGCCCACCGGTCGCAATTTCTACTCGGTCGACCCCAAGGCCGTGCCGTCCCGGTTGGCCTACGACACCGGGCAGGCGATGGCCGATTCGCTGATCGAGCGGTACCGGACCGATACCGGGGATTACCCGCGCTCGGTCGGCCTGTCGGTGTGGGGCACCTCCGCAATGCGGACCGCCGGTGACGACATCGCCGAGGTTCTGGCGCTGATCGGCATTCTCCCGGTCTGGGACGAGGCATCCCGGCGGGTCACCGACCTGACGGTGATCCCGGCGGCGGATCTAGGCCGGCCCCGGATCGACGTCACAGTCAGAATTTCCGGCTTCTTCCGGGACGCCTTCCCGCATGTGGTCACCATGCTCGATGACGCCGTCCGGATGGTCGCCGACCTGGACGAGCCGGACGAGATCAATTACGTCAGGGCCCATGCGCAGGCGGATCTCGCCGAACACGGCGACGACCGGCGCGCGACCACCCGGATCTTCGGCTCGGCACCGGGGGCCTATGGCGCCGGCCTGCTGCCGCTGATCGAATCCGGCAATTGGCGCGATGACGCCGATCTTGCCGAGGTCTACACCGCCTGGGGCGGGTTCGCCTACGGTCGTGACCTGAACGGCCGGCCGGCCCGCGGCGATATGGAGGCCAACTACCGCCGGATCACCGTGGCCGCCAAGAACACCGACACCCGCGAGCACGATATCGCCGACTCCGACGACTATTTCCAGTACCACGGCGGAATGGTCGCCACCGTCCGCGCGCTCACCGGTGCGGCGCCGGCCGCCTACATCGGCGACTCCACCACCCCGGACGCCGTTCGGACCCGCTCTCTCACCGAGGAGACGGCTCGGGTGTTTCGGGCCAGGGTGGTCAACCCGCGTTGGATCTCCGCAATGCGCCGGCACGGCTATAAGGGCGCATTCGAGTTGGCCGCCACCGTCGACTACCTCTTCGGGTATGACGCCACCGCAGGCGTCGTCACCGACTGGATGTACGACACGCTCGCCCGCACATACGCGCTGGACGAAGAAAATCAGGCCTTCCTCAAACACGCCAACCCGTGGGCGCTGCGCGGCATCATCGAGCGGCTGACCGAGGCGTCCGATCGCGGGCTCTGGGCCGAGCCGGATCCGCAGTTGCTCGCCGAATTGGCGCAGGTGTACCTAGATGTGGAAGGTGACCTGGAAGACGACGCCGGCTGAGATCCAACCGGCATCCCCTACCGCAACGATCAGTCGAAGGTCGCGGTGTCGATGACGAAGCGGTAGCGAACATCGCCGTCCACCACCCGGTCCCAGGCCTCGTCGATCTGCTCGCCGGAGATCACCTCGATATCGGCCCCGAGGTGGTGCTCGGCGCAGAAATCAAGCATCTCCTGGGTCTGCCGGATGCCGCCGATACCGGAGCCGGCCCAGCTGCGGCGCATGGTGAGCAGCGAGAAGGCCTGCACGGACAGTGGATCCGACGGCGCACCGACATTGACCATGGTGCCGTTGAGCCGCAGCAGGGACAGGTACTTGTCCATCGGGAGGGTGGCCGAGACGGTGTTGACAATCAGGTCGAACGAGCCGGCCAGGTCGGTGAAGGTCTGGTCGTCGCTGGTCGCATAGAAGTGGTCGGCACCGAAGGCCAGCCCGTCATCCTGCTTGCGCAGCGACTGGGACAGTACGGTGACCTCGGCGCCGAGCGCGTGGGCGATCTTGACCCCCATGTGCCCCAACCCGCCCATGCCGACGATGGCGACCTTGGTGCCGGGGCCGGCATTCCAATGCTTCAGCGGCGAGTACAACGTGATCCCCGCGCAGAGCAACGGTGCGGCAACGTCCAGCGCGACACCCTCCGGAATGCCGAGCACAAAATCCTGGTCGACAACCACGTGGGTGGAG
>Ga0190275_10002249_pt1 | contig 13943 bp, 18 predicted proteins | sample Popmic550T_FD_133745 | JGI IMG/M metagenome (GOLD analysis project Ga0190275, IMG submission 133745) | Populus adjacent soil microbial communities from riparian zone of Yellowstone River, Montana, USA - 550 T | ecosystem: Environmental > Terrestrial > Soil > Riparian zone > Trees stand | place... | reverse complement strand
GATCCGGAGGGTTCACAGGCATGAGTGACGAGACCTTGATCAACTCAGTTCTCGAGCAGACGGCGCTGATCGCATCGTGGGTTCGCGACGCCGACCCGGCCCTACCCGTACCCAGTTGTCCGGAGTGGCAGCTCGCCGATCTCGTCGAGCACGTGGGAGCCACCCAGCAATGGGTCGCCGCCCTCACCGAGGAACGCATCGTCGATCCGCAGGCCGCCTTCGCCGTGACGGGGGAAGAGGCTCCGGCGCAGCCGACCGCCTGGCCGGACTGGCTCCGCAGAAGTGCCGACCGGGCCGCGGCGGCGTTCGCCGGGGCCTCGTCCGGCGCTGACATCTTCGATCCCTCCGGCAGCAACGACGGCCTGACCTTCTGGCGGCGCCGCCTCTTCGGTGAGGTCTCGGTTCATCGGATCGACGCGGCACTGACGTTGGGGCGCCCGTATGAGCTCGCGGCGCCGCTGGCCGGAGTCGCCATCGACGACTGGCTCGACACGATCTCCTCGGCCGGATGGGCAGCGAACGTTCCCGGCTTCGCCGACGCGATGCGCGGCGACGGCGAGACAGTGGCCTGGGTGGCCGAGGACATCGACCGGGCCTGGATCCTGCGCCGAGGCACCGCCCCACTGACCTTGACCCGGGGATCGGCAGCAACGGTGGCCGACACCGACGGGAGGGTCCAGGGTCCTGCCGTCGACCTGCTGCACGTCGTCAGCCGGCGGCGGCCGCTGGACCAGGACGCCACCTGCCGGGTCACCGGCGACCGGGCCGAGTTGGTCCACCTCATCGACAACATGAGATGGATCGGCGCCTGATCCACCTGCCGGCTGGCGGCAGTCCAACTGCGGTCGTGGTCGGCAGCCTCCCACGCGTATCCCATCTACGCTTCGGGGATGCCGTGGACGCCGTACGCCGACCTCGACGACCTCATCGAGGAGCTGCTCGGGCACTGGCGGCGGATCCTCGGCGACGGGCTCGCGGGTGCGTGGATCCAAGGGTCGTTCGCGCTGGGCGGCGGCGACCGCTACAGCGACTGCGACTGGATCGTGGCGACGCAGAAGACCCTGACCGAGGAGCAGCTGGCTGCGCTGCGCAGTATCCACGATGAGATACCGACGCGCGAGGGTCACTGGCCGCACGACCTCGAGGGTTCGTACGCCCCTTTCGACGAGCTGGCTTCGGTCGAGCACCTCGGCCGACGGTGGCTCTTCAACGACCACGGGCACCGGACGCTCGAGTGGAGTGACCACTGCAACCGTGGCTACACCCGCTGGATCCTGCGCGAGCACGGCATCACGCTCACCGGGCCGGAGCCGCGGAGCTTCCTGCGGCCGGTGCCACCGGAGCTGCTGCGTCGTGAGTCGGCGACCGCGATACCGACGTTGATGGCCGACCTGGCGACCTGGCTCGACATCGACGCGATCGCCTGGGGTCAGAGGTACGCCGTGGTCACCGCCTGCCGGCTTCTCTACACGCTGGGGACCGCCGAGGTGGCCAGCAAGACAGGGGCGCTGGAGTGGGCGATGCGCACTCTCGACCCGACCTGGCGGCCGTTGCTGGGCCAGGTACGTGACGACCGCACGCTCGGCTTCGACATCGGCGCCCGCCCGCGTCCCGGCTCGGCGCAGGCGGCGCGAGAGTTCATGGCGTACGCCGTGACCTGGGCGGCACGTCACTACACACCCCGCACCCACAGCGACCCCGGGGAGCGCTCAACGTTGGGCTGAACTCGGCGGCCGACGCCGAACCTGGTGGAGTGGCCCCCGGGTCAGAGCGGGCTCTGCGATGGTGGTGCGGTGTTCGAGGGCTTCGAGGAATGGGATGTCTCGGTCGGCGGCGTGACCATCCACGGGCGTAGCGCGGGAACCGGGCCTGCCGTGGTGTTGCTTCACGGGCATCCGCGTACCCACACGACCTGGCACCGAGTCGCCCCGAGGCTGGTTGCCGCCGGCTTTTCTGTCGTCTGTGCGGACCTACGGGGATACGGCCGTTCGTCGAAGCCTCCACCCGATGCCGACCACCAGACCTACTGCGATCGGGCGATGGCCGGGGATGTCGTCGGCGTGATGCGAGCGCTCGGGCATCAGGAGTTCGCGGTGGTCGGTCATGATCGCGGTAGCTATGTCGCGTATCGGTGTGCGCTCGACCACCCTGGTCACGTCGCGGCACTGGCCGTACTCGACAGCGTGCCCATCGTGGAGGCGCTGGAGCGCGCCGATGCCCGGTTCGCCGAGATGTGGCCGCACTGGTTCTTCTTCTCCTCACCCCAGGCCGAGCGGGTCATCAACGCCGATCCGCTGGCTTGGTACCAGCCCGACGCGCAGAAGATGGGGCAGGCGAACTACGACGACCTGGTCGTCGCGGTCACCGACCCCGACACCGTGCGCGCCATGGTGGAGGACTACCGGGCGAGCTTGCACGTCGATCGACACCACGACCAGCTGGACCGCGACGCAGGTCGGACGATCGCCTGCCCGACGCTGGTGGCCTGGTCCAGCCGTGACGACATGGGGACGCTCTACGGCGACCCTGCTGAGATCTGGAAGCCCTGGTGCTCAGGGCCGTTGGTGTCGGCGGTGGTGGAGTCAGGACATCACGTCGCCGAGGAGAACCCGGAGCAGCTCACCGATCTGCTGCACGACTTCCTCGCCGCCTTCCTGGTGGGCCGACACCCGCCGACCGACGGTCCGAGTCGGCGATCCGTGCCTTCGGGCAGCTGACCCTGGAGCCGTTCACGTCGTCAACTCGGATGAACACCGTCGAACGGGAGCGTTTCCTTGGCTGCGTCGGACATGCGTGGACCGGCGTGGCCAGCCAGGCACCGCCAGCGTCCGGACTCTCGGACCCAGGTCTGGGTCATCGGCATGGTGAACACCTCCGGCTGGCCTGACCCTAGGTCGACAGAGTCGACGACGATGCATCTCAGCACGCCGGTGTCACCGGCGACGCGAACCTCGGCATCGCGTAGCTCCTGTCGGTGCCACCGTTTGCCACCGCGCAGGTTGGAGTCCAGGTAGGACTCGAGGTCGAACCAGTCGCCCTTGTGAGAGATCCAGCAGAAGTCTGGATGAAGCAGCTCTCGCAGGCGGACCTCGTCGTTGCCTGCCATTGCGTCGGCGCGCAGCCGGGCAGCTGAGAGCACGTCATCCACATCTGACATGTGGTCAACCTCATCATGCCGGTCGCCGGCTCAGCAGGTCAGGGCGATGGACTGACGTCTCGGCCGGCCGGGTCGAGAACGAGCACGGGGATCCGGCGCCGGGCCCATCGGCGATACGAGCTGAATCCGGGAAAGACCACTTCTCCGCGTCGGTAGCACTGCTCCCGCTCAGCTCCGTGGAGCTCGCGTGCGACCACCTCACGGGTGACGCCGCCGGCGACGATCGTGGGGTCCCCGATGTTAGGGATGCGGTGTTCGCGGGTATCTGGTCTGCATGGCGCATCACAGCAGGATCAGCAAGATGCTCATCGATGTGAGTCCGCTCGACCATGACCGCGAGCTCACTTTCTGGCGGGCCGCGGTGGGCGGCCGTTGGCCGGAACCTACGGACCCGGAGTATCACGGTGTTGATCTGCCAGGTCAGGACTTCGAGCTCACGGTGCAGCGGCTCGGCGAGGGACCCAGCCGAATCCACCTCGACATCCACACCGACAACCTCGAGGCCGAAGTCGAGCGGCTGGAGCAGGTCGGCGCACGCCGCGTTCGCCAGCGCGGCGACCTGTGGGTCATGCAGGACCCGGCGGGTCTGCTGTTCTGTGTGATTTCTGACGCCGACGTCTCGAGCGAGAACGCGCGCCGTTGGGACTGATCGTGCAGCCAGACCTGATCTTCGGGAGTTCGGCCTCCGAGCCTCCGACGCGGGCGCTTTCGCGCCGGTTCGGAGTCCGTCAGGATTTTTGCGTCGACCGGAAAGTCGGTACCGAATACTGAAGCGGAAGACGAAGGGCTGGGACATCATGATCGGGTGACCAGCTCACCTGCATCGACACTCCCCCCTGATCTTCGTGCGGCTCTCGACCGCCTCGAGGAGGCGCTCGCGGCCATGGGCAGCGGAGATGCTGCTCCCTACGCCGAGCTCTGGGCCGACCACGGCGACGTCACGTTGTTCGGCGCCTGGGGTCCGATCGAGCGCGGCTACGGGCCAGTGACCCGGACCTTCGACTGGGTTGCGAGCCGCTTCTCCGACGGCGCTCTCGTCCCTCGGCACGAGGTGATCGGCTACAGCGGCGACCTCGCGTACACCGTCGGATTCGAGCGTGGCCAGGTGCGTGTCGACGCCGGCGATGCCGTCGAGATGACCATCCGCGTCACCCACGTGCTGCGACGCCTCGACGGGAACTGGCGGATCGTCCACCGGCACGCCGACTTCCCGCCCGCCGATCAACGTCACACCGCACCTGAAGCCGAGGGGTCACGGTCCTGAACTGTGGCCATCAGCTGAGCGACCCTTCTTCTTCTGGGCCGTCTTCACCGAAAACGACGACGGCGAGCTACACAGCTGCTGGTCGAGTGCGATCAGGGCCACATCCTCGTCGAAGGGAGGCGCTGGCTGGAGGCCGCACGGCGGACCGATGACGTTGAGAGACTTGCGGCATGTCGCGCGAGGAAGCTCTCGATCTCCTGGAGACCGACCGCCTCGTCCTCCGACCGAGCAGACCGGCTGATGCCACGACCTACCGACGGCTGTGGACCGAGCGGGATCCGAGAGTGCCGAAGCATCGACGCGTCAGTGCCGAGGGCCGTCCGACCGTCGCCGACATCGCTGAACAGATTCGCTCGCAGCTTGCCGAGCAAGGACCCCGGCTCCTGGCGATCGAGTTGAAGAGCACGGCCGACGTCATCGGGTACTGCGGTCTGACCTCACAGGGAAACGGTTCGCTTGACGAGCCGGAGCTGGCCTACGAATTGCTGCGTGCGGCACATGGCTTCGGTTATGCGACCGAGGCGGGTCGGGCTGTGGTCACGTGGGCGAGCGAGGCGGGCTACCAGCGGCTATGGGCAGGGGTCTGGGACTGGAATGCCGCATCTCGACGGGTTCTGAACAAGCTCGGATTCCGTGAGATCGGCCGGGTCGAGCCCTATTCTGTCCACGGCCACAGCCTGCTGACCGTACGCGAGCTCTAGCGAGCCCGCTGCTGCACGCCGACCGTCCAGGATTGCTGGCCGGTATCGGACAAGGTCATCGGGAGTCACTCATCGGCAGCGATGGCCAGCGCTCCGACGCCCACAGCAACCACGTCGCATGCCCTGGCGGCACTGCGGGAATCGGGCCGCCGTCCAGTTCCTCCTGGTCCGGCGCTTGGAACTGCACCTGCCACTGCTGCAGCTCGGTGTCGCTCATCTCGAACTGACTCCGGTCGGTTTCGTAGCGGACGGAGATGCGTCTGCGCTGCTCCTGGAAGTCGATCGGCAGATAGACGACTTGGGCGCGGACACCCAGCGAGGACGCGATCCAACGGAGCGCAGAGCGCTCGTCCCTGCCCCACAGTCCGAAGTCGAAAATGACATCGATGCCCAGCTGAGCAGCCCGCATCCCGACCTCCACCAGCTTGCCTTCGAGACGGTCACGCTGGTCAGCGCGCTCCTTCGAGCGCCACTGGCCCGGGCTGTCGTTGTCGAACACCGCCAGCTGCCAGTCGTCGGGCGTCAGACGAAGGGCTGACTCGCTGACCTCCAGCTCCTTGGCCCGGGTGGTCTTCCCGGCTCCGGGCAGGCCGACGATGAGATAGATGGTCACCCCGTGACGCTAGCCACCGCGTCGAGCACTGCCGAGCCAGGTGAGGTGGACGTTGTCCATGGGTGAGTCGCCTGGGAGCACCGCCGCGGCCTGGTCAGCGGGTGATCATTACTTCTTCGACTTCTTGGAGCCCTTCTTCGACCCTTTGGAGGTGGACTTCTTCTCTCGTGACTTCGCGGACTGCCGGTTGTTCGCCTTCTGCAGGGCGTCGACCAGCTCGGCCTTGGACATCGACGACCGGCCGGAGATCTTGAGCTTCTTGGCCAGGTCGTAGAGGTGCTGCTTGGAGGCGTTCGCGTCGACGCCGCCGGCGGTGGGTCGGTTCGTCTTCCGGCCGCCCGCCGCCTGGGCGTCTGACGGACCCTTCTTGCCCTTGTGTTTCTTCTTCCACTTGTCGCCCACCTTCTCGTGGGTGTGTTTCAGCGCCGCGTACGCCACCTGGTGGGCGCGCTGTTCGTCGCCATACTGGTCGATGGCTGCGTCGTAGGCCTTGGTGAAGGTCCGCTGCGCTTTTCCACCCGAGTTCTGCAGCGTGCTGGGCAGCTCACTCTGCTTCGGTTTCCCGGACTTGGTCGTCTTGGGCACTTCGTCTCCTCTCGTCGAGCCGGGTGGCCTCGTGGTGAATCCTCATCCGGTGCCACCCGACCAGGGATGGCCCCGGCGCCGTCCTTGGAGTCCCTACCCTGCCAGATCCGAACCAGGCGTCTCTCGACGGTCAACGGGGCTGTGCTGCTGCCTCGCCTTGACGGATCTCGTGTCGAGAAGAAGCTCCAGTCCTTCAGTCGGCCGCGTTCGTGCATCGGCTCCTACGGTTGGCCTGGGCGCCGCCGATTCCGCCGACTGCACCCCGTCGACCGTTGGGGCGAGAGCGTTCATGCGTAGGCATCGGAGACGTAGTCGGTGAGCTGGCGGGTGATCACGGCCAGTCGTTCCTGCTGACCGATCCGGTGGAACCAGGCCAGCAGCTCGATCATGTGGTAGATCCGGTAGAGCCGGTATCGGACCTGCTCCAAGGGATCGAGCACGAGGCGGTAACCCTCGGCCAGAGCGGCGGCCTTGGCTGGGTGGTCACGGATCGAGTAGCAGTCGATCTTGGCCAGGTCGTGCAACGGGTCGGCAGCGATGGCGTTCTCGACGTCGATCACGCCCGACAACGACCACGCGCCCGTTGCGTCGTCGACCAGCAGGTTTCCCTCGTGCAGGTCGTTGTGGCACAGCACGGGCGCAACCGGCTGCAGGAGTGCGGAGCCGGCCGCGTCGAGTCGCTGTTCGACTTGTCGGATCAGCTCACTCGGCACATCTGTCTCGGAGAGCGCCGCAAGCGTCTTGGAGAACTGGGCGTGGACGTAGGCGGCGCTGTCGGGCTGGGCATCGACGATCTCCTCGACGAGGTAGCCGAAAGCGTTCTGCTGCAGCGTGTGGATGGCGCGGACCGTCTCGCCGACCTGTCGGTACAGGTACCGGAGCGAGCTCGCGTCCAGCGCGACTGCAGTCTCTGACAAGGGGCGGCCAGGCAGGCAGGTCATCACTGTGTACGCAAGATCATCGACTTCGCCACTCTTCCGGACGTCGAGGATGCGCGGGATCAGCCCGGGAGCAACTGGCTCGACCAGCCCGTAGACGTGGACCTCCTTGCGTTGCTTCCACTCCCACTCCGGCGCGTACGTTTTCACGATCAACGAATCGTCGCGGCAGGTGCCACGGACCTCGTAGACCTCGCTCAGTTCCCCGCCGGTACGCCGACGAACGTGCTGGATCTCGCCCAGCCCGCTGCGGCGGCTGGCCGCGACCACGTTCGCCGCTTCTACCACTGAAGGCTCATAGCGCTCGACACAGAGGCGGCACGACCCGCAAGGTAGCAGGCGCCCATCTGCAGAACCCCAACACCTGACGGGTTCCCGTGCCCGACTCTGCCGGGTTCAGACGAGGAAGCGGTCGACGGGGTCGTTGTCGACGTAGATGCGCTGGTCGGTGAACCTGCCGTCGGCGATGGTGAAGACCGAGCAGGCGTTGATCTTGATCACGGTGTCGTCGTGGAAGTGCCAGACGCTGGTGACCTCGAAGATCACCACGCCGTCGTCCTCTTGCCAGACGTTGATCAGAGGATGCGCCAGCGACTTGACCTTGCCGAGCAGGTCGACCGTGCGGGCGATCACCGTGTCACGGCCGGTGATCATCGGCGCGTTGGCGAAAGTCTGCGTGATGCCATCGGCGTAGTAGGCGCCGAGGCGGTCGAGGTCCTTCACCTCCATCGCGTTGAAGTAGTCAGTCAGAAGATCGACGGTTGTCTGATCGGCTCGAGGCATGACGGGTGAGTTCCTTTCTGATCATGAAGAGCTGAGCTGGATCACGAGTCGAGCCGGCCTGTGGGCATGGCGGTTGCCGGGCCTTTTCCACTCCCTTCGATGACGAGATCGAGCGCCTCAGTCGGTTGAGACCGAGCCGGTCATGGCGGGTGGTCGCTCCGGACCGTCACCGGCGCGGTGATGGAAGGCTGCGGGCTCGGTGGCCAGGCCGGTGAGGGCGTCGAGCTGCGCCGGTTCGAGGTCGACCTCGGCTGCGGTGGCGTTGGCTTCCAGTTCGGTGACGGTCTCGGCGCCGACGATGGCGGAAGCGACGGCCGGGCGGGACAGCAGCCAGGCCAGCGAGACCTGGTACGGCGTCAGCCCCCAGGCGCGACTGAGCCGGTCGACCTCCCGGGCGATGGCGATCTCGGCCTCGGAGAACCCAGAACCCTGGAAGCGCTGGTCGCCGGCGACCTCCCGGTCGAGAACTCCGAGGTCGGCGAGCAGGCCTCCGTGCAGCGGCGCGTAGGGCACGATTGACAGCCCTAAGCGCTGGCAGGCCGGTCCGAGCTCGCGTTCAGCAGCCCGGTCGAGGAGGCTGTACTTCACCTGGGCGGCGACCGGTGCCTGCAGACGCCGGTCGTCGGCGATCCACAGAGCCTGGGTGACCTGCCAGGCGGGATGGTTGGACAGGCCGACGTAGCGGATCTTGCCCTGTTGGATCAGGTCGTCATACGCGGCGAGGGTCTGCTCCAGGGGGGTGTCCGGGTCGGGGTCGTGGGCGTAGTAGAGGTCGATGTAGTCGGTCTTCAGGCGGCGCAGGCTGGTCTCGACCTGGCGGATGATGTGGCGGCGGGACAGGCCGCGGTCGTTGATGTTCGGCCCGACGATCCCGTTGGACTTGGTGGCGATCACCATCTCGTCGCGACGGTCGCGCAGTGCCCGGCCGAGGATCAGCTCGGCGGGTTCACGATCGGCGGCGGCCGGGGCGCCGGGTCGGTCGAAGACCGGCATGTTGCCGTACACGTCGGCGGTGTCGATGAAGTTGATGCCGAGGTCGATGGCGGCGCCGACGACCCGGTCGGCGTCCCGCGCGGCGGGGGCGACGCCGAACGTGGCGGTGCCCAGACAGATCTGGGACACCTTCACACCGGTCGAGCCGAGAATGGAGTACTTCATGAAATTCCTTGCTTCCGTAGTGGCGCACCAACTATGAACGAACGTTTACTTTCCTGAACTGTAAACGGATAGTAAGGTTTCGTCAACCCGCGCGAGAGGACGTACCCGTCGATGTCCAGTGCCAGCACCCCTGTCCGCACTCGTGGGCCCTACCGAACCGGTCTCCGCCGGCGCGAGCAGATACTCGACGCCGCCTCTGCGGTGTTCGCGGAGTACGGCTACGCCGGTGGATCCGTCCGCACCATCGCCGAGCGCGTCGGCGTCTCGCCGGCCTCCCTGCTCCAGCACTTCGGCACCAAGGAAGGGCTGCTGATGGCCGTCCTGGAGAACTGGGACCGCCGCACCGTCGCGGCTCGCCTCACCGATGTGACCGGGCTGGACTACTTCCGTCGCCTTCCGGAGGTGATGGGCGCCCACCTGGCGAATCGGGGACTGCTCGAGCTGTTCTCGACCATCGCCGCCGAGGCCTCCAGTCCCAGCCACCCGGCCCGCGAGTTCATCCAGCAGCGCTACACCGACAACCTGGCCACACTCGCGACACATCTGCGAGAAGCCATCGAGGCCGGCGAGATCGCCGCCTTCACCCCCGCCGAGATCGATCAGGAGGTGCGTCTGGTGACCGCCGTGCTGGACGGGATCGGGCTGCAATGGCTGCTCGATCCCGCCACCGATGTCAGCGCCACCGTCGAGACCTACATCAACAGAACCGTGGCGGCCTGGCGTTCCGGTCGACAAGACCTCAGGCTGACGCCGACGAGCAAGGGCGACGCGGGCTCAGGCCAGCGGTCCGGCCGGGTGGGCGTGCCCCGTAAGCGGGCCGTTGAGTGACAACGGTGCGGCACCGGGTCGACGCCACCACCGACACAGGTCCACAACGAAGATCAACTAGCCGATGTCCGGTTCCCTGGCGGCAGGCGTGATCTGACTGTGCAAGCACACCCAGTGGCAGCCGACGCCGATCACCAGATCCGTGGTCCACTCGTCGGCGTCGAACTGCTGGTCGCCCACGTGAGCGGTGTTGGTGACTCGGGCGGTCAGCACCGCGACCTCGCCGATGCGACGGATCTGCAGCGGGCCCACCCGGTCCATGGCGCTGTGGGTGAGCGTGCCCGACCGGACGGCGGCCAGGAAGTCGTCCCTGGTCGAGATCCCCGTCTCGGAGACCATCACCCAGTCCTCGGCCATGTACGCGCCGATCGCGTCGGCGTCGTTGGACACGATCGCTGCCGCCCAGTCGTCGGCGAACCGCTCGAGCTCTCGACGTACGTCTTCGATCGGTCCGTTCGGATGCGGTGGGTCGGGCACAGGCGGCCTCCTCCGATCGTCACCCACGTGTGCTGCCTGTCGAAAGCACACCACCCACGCGTGCTGAGCCTGTCGAAGCACACCTCAGCGCCCTTCGACAGGCTCAGGGCACGTCCTGTCCAATCGGGCGTTCATGACAGCATCGCACGATGACGACCTCCGGGCCTGGCCGTGTCGTGTTCGCCGGCGAGAACCCTCTCATCACGCTCTACGCGCCGGAGACGGGCGCGACCGTCGCGGTGGCCAGCCTGTGGCGAGCCAGGCACACCGAACGGGGGGCCGGGACGTCCCTGCTGATCTGGGCCGACCCGGCGGCGACCGGGTTGGAACAGGCTCCCGCCGGCATCTTCACCGACAACCTCCCCCTCGCCGACTGGTTGTGGGACACCTTCAACCGCCGGTGGGAGCCGTTGCTGGGGCACGGTCTGGAGGACTCGTCTCCCCAGCCGGCCCAGTTCGTCGAGGTGGCCGCCCAGCATGAGCACCGGGTGACCTGCCGGGCCGGTGACGTCACCGTCGACCTGGTGTGGCGGCGGCCCATGCCGAGCCGGTGGATCGAGACCTTCCCCTACGAGTACCGCACGACTGCGGTGATCGTGCCTTGCCTCGACGCTGACATCGTCGTCAACGGCGTGGCTGCGGCTGGTGAGGTCCGTCCGCACGCCGACGAGTTCGTCAGCTCGGCGGTGCTGGCGTTCTGCGAGACGTGGATGGGCGGTGCGTGACCACCCGTGTGACGACGTCGGCGGCAACCGGCGATCACCGGCATGGGGACGTCCAGGGCCTTCTCGCCTAACGCTGGGCAGATGCCGGACGTGGCTCGGATCGAGTTTGGAGCGCCGGGCACGCTGGTGAGATGCGGCAGGGAGCGGTCGGTTCGGTGCGACTGGTGAAGCACCACGACCGCTCCTTCGTCGAGAAGCGCTTCACAGACCGTTCCCGTCGAGACACCGAAGTGCTCGCTCTGCGCGCCGTGGCCGAGGAGGACCTTCCTGTTCCCGAGCTCGTCGAGATCGGCTCGGAGTCGATCATGATGACGCTGATGCCAGGTGAGCGACTAGACGCCGGTGGCGCCGACCGGCGAATCGACCGGCTCCGCACGTCGGCACCCTTGCTGCGTAGGCTGCACGAGCTCCAGCCTCCTCGAGGGCTGCCGATTGCACCGGACGACACCTCGATCGCTCGCCGCTACCGCGACGCAGGAGGGCCTTCGCTGCCGCTCGCGATCCCGCCGATCAGTCGGCTGACGTTCTGCCACGGCGACTGGACGGACGGGAACTTGTTGGCGGTCAATGGCAGCGTCACCGCGATCGTCGACTGGGAGGCGGCGCATCTGGGCGACCCGCTGAGGGAGTTGTCGCGGGCTGCCTGGGCCGCGGGGCGCAAGGATCCGCGATCATTCGATGCGCTTGTGACGGCCTATGGCGCCGACCCAGTCCTGGTCGAAGCGTGGTTCCCGATTCACGCCGCTGAGCTCTGGCTCTGGTTCGACGCAGCCGGACCACCCGCCTACCTCGAGCAGCTCACCGCAGAACTGGTGAGGTGGCCTTCCTTCTGAGACGAACCGCCGTCATTCCTGAGCCGGGTTCGCGATCATCCCGAACCAGGGCGCCACGCGGCGTCCCGACTCAGACACTGGGTGACCCTCTCCTCGCTCACGTCGAGGTCAAGCACAGGATCCGGCGCCCGGCGGGTTGTTCGCCCGGTGACACCGATCTACGGAGATCTACGCACGCAGAGTGAGGTCTCGCCGATTCAGCGAGTCCGCGGGAGCCTCATCCAGAACCACTCGCGACGTTGACCTTCGTTCCACTTTGCTGACTCCTCCGGTCCCAGCGGCTCGAAGCCGCAGGCGTGGTAGCAGCGGACGGCGATCTCGTTGTCCGGCTCGACGCGCAGCATCGTCGTCGCCAGGTCTGTCGCACGCGCCCTGTGCACAAGGGCACGCACCAGCAGCTTGCCCCAGCCTCTACCCCGGCGTTCCGGCGCGACGATGAGGCGCGCGAGCTCGACCTCGTCCTCCTCGGCATCGAGCCAGAGCTCTCCGTACGCAGTCAGGACACCGTCGGGACCGTCCATCACCCAAGGCTCGACATCGGCGACCTGCCACCAGCCCAGGACTTCTGACGCCGGAATCGGGTGCCACCCTGCGATCGCGTCCACATCCCGCGACATAGGTCGTCGAAGGTCGGCGGCCTGCCTTGTCTCCTCACGCACCAGATCTCCATGGCCGGTGGCTACGCCAACATCGTCGCACCGAGCCGCCCGCGCCGCCACGGAACATCAAGAGGACGGGCGCCCCCGATGGGAGCGAATGAGTACGTCTGCGCACAGCTCAGAGCGGAGCACGACGTCCGGTGCGACACCGACCGGCCACAACGCATTCCGTTCTCCACGGCTAGCTACTGCTTGACGGAGTCCACGACGGATTGGGAGAGCTCGCGGACCTTGACGTTCTTCTGCTGGGAGATGCGCCGGAGGATGTCGAACGCCTCCTCGGCGGTGCAGTGGTCGCGGCCCATGATGATGCCCTTGGCTTGCTCGATGACGGCCCTCGACGCCATCGCAGCACGCATGTTCGCGGCGTCGTCGGCGACCTCGATGTAGCTGGCTACGTTGTTGACCGCGACCGCGGCGTAGCTGGCGAAGACCTCCGCCTGCTCGATGAACTCTGGGCCGGGCGTGGCGTCGGCGGTGCAGTAGATGTTCAGCCCACCGACGCTGCGTTGGGCGAGCGGCAACCCGACCGAGACAACATGCCGGACTCCCGCCCGCGCGGCGAGCCGAGCGAACTCGTTGTACGGGGAGTGAACAGCGCCGGTGTCGACCAGGATGGTCTGACCTGTATCAGCCGCGTCGAGGCAGGGTCCGAAACCCAGCTCGTACTGCCGCTCGTCCAGATCGACCGCCAACTGTCCGGTGAAGATCACACTCGATGGATGCCTCTCACGAATCACGGTGAGCGACACGTCCTCCACGCCGCCGAGAGAGCGCTTGGCCAACTCGGCCACCCTGTGCAGGGTGTGCTCGGCTGGGTCCGCGTTCACCGTGATCAGCGCCAGCTCGGCGAAGGCGTGCATCGCACCGCGGCGGTCGTCAGCGGCGTCAGAATTGCCTGCGCCCATGGCTGGTCCTCACACTCATGCGAAGTCGCACGTCGTCGGGCAGAGACTCCGCTCCCTGGTCCAGACCCCGGCCGGGGTCTGTCTTCTGTGTGAGCACGCCGATCTCAAGGACGACCCGAATGGGCGCCGAAGTGCCGCCTCCAGCGGCCACAGCACTGTCGACTGTACGCCCCTGACGTCGACCCGGCCGTGCCGCAAGAAGCGGACCCTTCGATCGGCTGTTGGAAGGTCTCCAACGCGAGCCGCCATCGCCGGTGCCAGCGAGGCTCCACGTCATGGGAGTCGGCCGAACCCGCGGGCCGGAGTTGTCATCG
>Ga0190275_10002248_pt1 | contig 13945 bp, 16 predicted proteins | sample Popmic550T_FD_133745 | JGI IMG/M metagenome (GOLD analysis project Ga0190275, IMG submission 133745) | Populus adjacent soil microbial communities from riparian zone of Yellowstone River, Montana, USA - 550 T | ecosystem: Environmental > Terrestrial > Soil > Riparian zone > Trees stand | place... | reverse complement strand
TCGGCGGCGACGACCAGGGCGCGCTCGCTGCCGAGGCCGATCAGCGCCTCGGCGATCGTCTCCTGGTAGCGACGATCGGCGACGCCGAGTAGCTGCCGGTTGGCCCCGGCGGGGTTGGTCAGCGGGCCGAGGAAGTTGAAGATCGTCCGCACTCCAAGCGCTTTGCGAGCCGGCCCCACGTGCGCCATCGCCGCGTGGTGCTTGGGCGCGAACATGAAGCCGAAGCCGACTTCGTCGATGCAGTGGCCGACCCGGGCGGGGTCGATCTCGACGTTGACCCCGAGCGCCTCGAGCACATCCGCCGACCCGGACTTACTGGTGTTGGAGCGGTTGCCGTGCTTGGCGATCGCGCAACCGGCGCCGGCGGCGACCAAGGCGGCGCTGGTGGAGACGTTGAAGGTCGATGGCCCGCCGCCGGTGCCGCAGGTGTCGACGAGGTCGTGGCGGTGGGTTGGCGCCGGCGTCGCCAGCCCGCGCATCGTTCGCGCCAGACCGACCAGCTCGGGGACGGTCTCCCCCTTCGCCCGCAGGGCGATCAGGAAGGCGCCGGTCTGGACCGGGTCGGCCCGTCCCTCCATAATCTCGCTGAGCACGGCCGAGGCATGGTCGGCAGTGAGGTGGTCGCCGGCGCAGACCGCGTCGATCGCGCGGCTGACGACGTCATTCGGCATCGGTCTCTCCTTCGGCGATGAAGTTGGCGAGCAGGTGTTTACCTTGCGGGGTGAGGACCGACTCGGGATGGAACTGGACGCCCTCGATCGGCAGCTCGCGATGGCGGGCACCCATGACGATGTCGCCAAGGCTGGAAGTCAGTTCCAGCTCCGCGGGCAGCTCGGGATCGGCGATCAGCGAGTGGTAGCGGCCGGCGACCATCGGGCTCGGCAGGCCGGCATAAAGTGCTTTGCCGTCGTGGGCGACCTCGGCCTCCTTGCCGTGGATCGGCTCTCCCTGGACCACCTTGCCGCCAAAGACCTCGACCATCGCTTGGTGTCCGAGGCAGACCCCCAGCACCGGCGTCCCCGCCTCGCCGAAGGCTTTGATCGCCTCGCCGGAGATCCCCGCCTCGGCGGGGGTGCAGGGGCCCGGGGAGACGACGAGCCGGTCCGGCCGGCGCTCCAGCAGCTCGGCGACGGTCGCCTTGTCGTTGCGCACGACTTCGACCTCGGCCCCGAGCTCACCCAGGTACTGGACGAGGTTGTAGGTGAAAGAGTCGTAGTTGTCGATCACGAGCACGCGCATCCCGCTCACGCCCAGTCCGGTTGTTCGCAGGCGACCTCGACGGCGCGGAAGACCGCCCGCGCCTTGTTCACCGACTCGGCGTACTCATAGGCTGGCTGGGCGTCGGCGACGGTGCCACCGCCCGCCTGCACGTGCAGCTGGCCGTCCTTGACGACGACGGTGCGGATGTGAATCGCGGTGTCGAGGTCTCCCTCCCAGGAGAGGTAGCCGATCGCGCCGCCGTAGCCGCCGCGCTTGACCTTCTCGAGCTCGTCGATGATCTGCATCGCCCGCACCTTGGGGGCGCCGGAGAGGGTGCCGGCCGGCAGCGCCGAGCGCAGCACGTCCATCGCGCTGATGTCGTCTTTCAATCTGCCCGAGACCTGGCTGACGATGTGGAGAACGTGCGAGTAGGTCTCGACGACCATCAGCTCGTCGACCTTGACGCTGCCGTACTCGCAGACCCGGCCGAGGTCGTTGCGGCCGAGGTCGACCAGCATCACGTGCTCGGCCCGCTCCTTCGGATCGTTCATCAACCGCTCGGCCTGCTGGCGGTCCTCGTCCTCGCTGGCGCCGCGGGGCTTGGTCCCGGCAATCGGCCGCGTCTCGACCCGGTCGCCCATCACCTTCACAAGCGGCTCCGGCGAGGCGCCGGCGAGCTGGAAGTCGCCGAACTCGAGGAAGTACATGTACGGAGAGGGGTTGACCGCGCGCAGTCCGCGGTAGACCGAGAAGGCCTCAACCGGAGCCGGAGCCGAGAAGCGCTGCGAGGGGACGACCTGGAAGGCGTCGCCGGCGTGGACGTACTCGACGATCCGCGCGACCGCGGCTTCGAACTCCTCGCGGCTCATGTTCGACTCGAACTGCGGCGACTCGACAACCGCGGGGTGCTCGGGAACCGGGACGGCGCCGCGCAGCCGCTCACGCATCTCCGCGATCGTCACCGCCGCCTTCTCGTATGCCGCCTCGACGCCGCCGTCCTCCTCGACGAAGGCACAGGCGAGGATCGTCAGCTCGTGGCGCAGGTGGTCGAAGACGACCATCGCGTCGGTGACCATCAGGGCCATGTCGGGCAGGCCGAGCGGGTCGGGGTTCGGCTCGCCCAGCGGCTCCACGGTCCGCACGAGGTCGTAGGCGAAGAAGCCGACAGCGCCGCCGGCGAAGGGCGGCAGGCCCTCGACCGGGGCCGGGCGGTAGTCGGCGAGGCGAGCGGCCACCGCCGCGTAGGGATCGGGCGCCGGATCCACCCGGCTGGGCTCGTCGCTGGCGGCGACCGCGTCGCCACTCCACTCCGAGAGCTCGCCGTCGCTCCAGCGCAACAGCGCCCGCGGCCGCAAGCCGACGAAGGAGTAGCGGCCGACCTGCCCCTGCTCGGCCGACTCCAGCAGGAAGCACGGAGCTCCCTCGGGCTCGCCGGCACGCAGCTTGAGGAAGGCCGAGACCGGCGTCTCGCAGTCGTCGACCAGGCGCGCGCGCACCGGCACCACGTTGCCGTTTCGGGCCAGCTCGCGCGCCCCCTCGAGGCTCGGTTCCAGCCGGATGTCGGAGTTAGCCGCTACGGCCATTCAGCACTTCCATCACCTTTGCGTGCGAGATCCCGCGCGAGGCCAGCAGCACGCTGAGGTGGTAGAGCACGTCGGCGGCCTCTTCGGCGACCCGCTCGTCGCTCTCTTCGCGGGCAGCGCGGACCACCTCCTCAGCCTCCTCTTCGACCTTCTCGCCGATCAGCCCGCGGTCGTCCAGCAGGGTCACCGTGTAGCTGCCGTCGGGACGCTGCAAGGCGCGGTGGCGGATCGTCCGCTCCAGGGCCGGCAGCGCTTCATAGGTGACCGGGAACGGCTCGCCTTGAGCTGGCGGCGCGTCCTTGCGGGGCGAGGCCGAACCCAGCACCTCGCGGTAGAAGCAGCTGCGCTCGCCGGTATGGCAGGCCGGCCCGGCGGGGTCGACCAGCGCCACCAGAGAGTCGCCGTCGCAGTCATAACGAAGCTGGCGCAGGTGCATGAAGGCGCCGGAGGTTTCCCCTTTTTTCCAGAGCTCGTCGCGCGAGCGGCTGTGGAAGTGGAGGTCACCGGTCTCGAGCGTCATTTCCAGCGACTGGCTGCTCATGTAGGCGAGCATCAGCACCTCGCCGGAAGCGAAATCCTGGACAACGCACGGCACCAGGCCCTGCTGGTCGAATTCGATTTCAGGAAACATCGGGAGGAATCGTAGTCGCCGGGTCCCTACTCGATGCCGAGGCGGTCGAGCAGATCCTCATCGCGCCGCCAGTTCTTGCGCACGCGGACAGTGAGGTCGAGGTGGACCTGGGTGTCGAGCTCGCGCTCCAGGGAACGGCGGGCGGCGACCCCGATCTCACCGATCTTCACCCCGCTCTTGCCGATCAGAATTCCCTTCTGGGACTCGGTCTCGGCCCAGATCTCGGCCTTGACGGTGACCAGGCCGTCCTCACGCGGCTCCAGCTCGAGAACCGAGACCTCGACCGAGTGCGGAACCTCCTGCCGGGTCCGGTTCAGCACCTGCTCGCGGATCAGCTCGGCCAGCAGGAGCTCACTCGACTGGTCGCTGCTGTCCTCTGGCGGGTACATGTAGGGACCCTCGGGAATCAGCTCGCCGAGTCGCTCCAACAGCGGCGGCAAGCCCTCGCCGGTCTTGGCGCTGATCGGGAAGACCTCGTCGACGCCCTCCATCTCGGCGACCTGGGCCAGCACCGGCACCAGCTCGTTAGGGCCGAGGCGGTCGGCCTTGTTGACGACGCAGATCACCGGCAGCTTGGCGCCGGCGCCAAGCAGCGCCCTGACGATGAAGCGATCGCCGGGGCCAACCCCCTCCTCGCCGTTGACGACGAAGACGACGACGTCGGATTCGGCCAGTTCGCGCTCGACCCGCCCCTGCATCCGCTCGGTGAGGACGTCGCGCGGGCGCTGCACCCCCGGCAAGTCGACGAGGACCAGCTGCCGTTCGGCCTCGAGGTCGGTGGCGACGCCGCGGATCGCCCGCCGCGTCGTCTGCGGGCGGCTGGAGACGATCGCAACATGGGAGCCGACGATCGCGTTGACCAGCGTCGACTTGCCGACGTTGGGGCGTCCGGCGAGGCCGACGAAGCCGGAGCGGGTCATCGCAGCTCCGCCAGCACGCCGGCCTGCAGCTCCAGCATCTCGCCGGCGTCGGCCTCGTGGTCGTAGCCGCAGAGGTGGAGGACTCCGTGGACGGCGGCCTCGGTCACATCGGTGCAGTGCTCGGGACAGATCGCGACGTCACCGAGCTCGCGTGGCCCTGCCACCGGCTCCAGTTCGTCGATCGGGAAGGCGAGGACGTCAGTCGGCGCGTCCTTGTCGCGGTGCTCGCGGTTCAAGGTCTGGATCCGGTCGGCGTCGACAAGCTCCACCGCGAGGTGGCCATCGGCGACGCCGGCAGCAGCCAGCGCGGCGGCGACGGCGCTGCGCAGGTCGGGGGGAACGTCGGCGAGGTCGAGGCTCACGAACGCGGCGTCGGCCCGTGTTCGGCGCGCGCCCCTTGCTCGCGGGCACCGTGCTCGTCGTAGGCGGCAACGATCCGCTGCACCAGCTTGTGGCGGACGACGTCCTCGCCGCCGAAGCGGACGAAGGAGATGTCCTGGACGTCGCTGAGGATGTCGCTGACCGCGATCAGGCCGGAGCGCTGGTCGGTCGGCAGGTCGATCTGGGTGATGTCACCGGTGACCACCATCCGCGAGTTGAAGCCGAGCCGGGTGAGGAACATCTTCATCTGCTCGGGGCTGGTGTTCTGGGCCTCGTCGAGGATTACAAAAGAATCATTAAGCGTTCTTCCCCTCATGAAGGCGAGCGGCGCCACCTCGATCACGTTGCGCTCGAAGTAGCCGTTGACCCGGTCGGGGTCGAGCATGTCGAAGAGGGCGTCGAAGAGCGGCCGCAGGTAAGGGTCGACCTTGGCCTGGATGTCGCCGGGCAGGAAGCCCAACCGCTCGCCGGCCTCGACCGCGGGCCGCGTGAGGATGATCCGCTGCACCTTGCGTTCGGTCAGCGCCGCGGCGGCCATCGCCACCGCGAGGAAGGTCTTGCCGGTGCCGGCGGGGCCGATCCCGAAAGTGATCGTGTGGCGGCGGATCGAATCGACGTAGCGCTTCTGGTTCAGCGTTTTCGGCGCGACTTTGGTGTTGCGGTGGCGCCAAACGACGTCGTCGAGGATCTCCGCCGGGCTCTCCTCGGCCTCGAGCGCCCCCGTCACGGCTTCGATCGTCCCCGGCGCGACGTCGTGGCCCTGCTCGATCAGCTCGACCATCTCGTCGACCACCTCCGCCGCCGCGGCGACATCGTCGGCGTCGCCCTCGAGGGTGAGGACGTTGCCGCGCAGGTGCAGGTCGGCGTCGAGTTTCCCGCGCAGGGCGCGCAGCACGGTGTCCTCGGAGCCCGAGAGCTCGGCGGCGACGGTGTTGTCGAGGGTTAGCTGCCGGCGAGCCAATTACTTACCCAACCCATCAGCCAGCTTCTGCCGCACCGCGGCGCTGACCCGCTTGCCGTCGGCGCGGCCGCCGACCTTCGGCATCAACGCCGACATCACTTCCCCCATCTGGCGCGGCTCGCTGGCGCCGGTCTCGGCGATCGCCGCCTCGACCAGCTCTGCCAACTCCTCGTCGGAGAGCTGCTGGGGCAGGTAGCCCTCGATCAGCTCGGCCTCGAAGCGCTCGGAGGCGGCCTGATCGGCGCGGCCGGCGCCCTCATAGGCCTCGGCCGCCTCGACCCGCTTCTTGCGCTCGCGCTGCAGCACGGCTACCTCGTCGCCGTCGCCCAGCTTCGCGTCCTTCTGGAGCACGTCGACGATCATCCGCAACGCACCCGCACGCTCGCGGTCACGCGCTTTCATCGCCGTCTTCACATCACCTTGGACCTGCTCGAGAACGCTCATCGCCCTAAGGGTAGACGGCGGCGTCCGGGGTGACCGCGAGGTCCTTGGAGACCAAGTCGGCGATGTCGGCGCTGACGAGGGTCCAGCCATAGCGACGAGCCGCGGCGACGTAGGCGGCGTCGTAGGCGCTCAAGCCGTGCTCGGCGGCCAGGTCAACGGCTGCCACCGCCAGTTCGTGGTCGATCCGCAAGATGTGTTCGCCGCAGCGGCTCAAAATCAGGCGTGACAGGTACTTACCCCTCTCCGGCTGTCCCATCTGCCGAACCGCCACATTGGCGACCTCGTAGAGGGTGAGGTCAAGCGCCGCAACAGGACGCTCGAGATCAAGCGCGATCGAGCGCGCCGACTCGTGATAGCGGTCTTGGCCCCGCTCGAGCTTCAGCCAGACGCTCGCGTCGATCAAGAGCACTAGTGGGATTCCCGATCTTCTCGGACCAGTTGCGCAGCGTCGACATCCGCCTTCTCGCCTGCGGGAAGAGCGCGAATCTGATCCAGCAGCCGTCTGATCTCCTCCCCCCGACGCTCCTCCGCCCCTTGGATCTCACGCTCAGCGAGGCGCTGCAGGAAGCCGCTTCGGGTCTCACCCGCCTCCTTGGCGCGAGCGTCGAGACGCTCCAGCAGCTTGTCCGGAATGGAGATCATCACCTTGGCCACAGGCCAAGTATATACGGTATTGCCAGGCGTCAAAACGGGCATGAACCGAAGCCTGAAGGGAAACACCGCACACGTGGCGCCCAGAACGCGCCAACTTGGTGTCTAAATCTCGACGCTCTCGATCCTTCCGAGGGGCATCTGGAGGAACCGCGTCCCAACCGCCCGGAAAGCCTCGACGTCGCCCGTGCAGAGGAAGTCGTAGGTCCCCTCCCCTCCGGGCTCTCGAGCCAGTCCCGAGCTCTCGAGCGTGCGCTGAACCGCCCCGGCGACCGCGTGGCCGCCGCTGACGAGGCGGACGTCGCGGCCGAGGATCCGCTGCAGCATCGGCGCCACCAGCGGGTAGTGGGTGCAGCCGAGGATCAAGGTGTCGACGTCGGCCTCCTTCAGCGGGGCGCAGTAGGAGCGGGCCATCGCCATCGTTTCCTCATCGAAGAGTGCCCCCTCCTGGATGAAGGAGGCGAGGTCCGGGGCGGCGACCTCGATCACGTCGAGCCCCCTCCCCTGCACTTCCAGCGCCCGCTTGTAGGCGCCGCTCTCGACCGTGTTCGGCGTCGCCAACACACCCACCCGCTCGTTGGCGGTGATCGCCGAGGCGATCTCGGCTTGCGGCTCGACCACCGGCACCACCTCCACCCCCCGCTGCGCCGCCACTTCCCGGGCAACGTCGGTACCGACCGAAGTTGCCGTGTTACACGCAATCACCAGCAGCTTGGCGCCGCGGTCGAGCAGCAGTTCGGAGATCCGCCGAATCCGCTCGCGCAGCTGCTGCGGGTCCTTGTCCCCGTAGGGGAACATCGCCGTGTCGCCGAGGTAGAGGAAATCCTCCTGGGGCAGCGAGACCAGACACTCATGCAGGACGGTGAGCCCGCCGACGCCGGAGTCGAACATGCCCACCGGCTGGGTCGAAGTGAGCTCAGCCGCAGCGGTGTGGTCGGTCAAGGACGAATCACAGGAACGGCTTGTACACCATGAAGAAGATCGTCACGACGATGATCAGTCCGGCGATCCCGCCAACCTGGCCAATCCGCTGCGAGAGCGCTTCGAACTCAGGGCTGAGAGTGTCGCCTTGCTCGAGGTCGCGATCGGCCAGTTCCTTCGCTTTGCGGGTCTGCGGGACGAAGAAGCCGTGCTGGAGCCCGAAGAGGGCAATGATCGCGATGAATCCGACCGTGATGAACGCCTCGCTGCCGCTCCAGGCATCGTCGCTGGCGGCGATCAGGTAGATGCCGGCGAGCAGGACGACGACCATCCCCGGGGTGACCAGATAGCGGTCGATCTTCTGGATCCCGGCCAGGATCGCCGGCACGGCGCGCGGGTACTGCGGTGCCACGGAGAAGAAGAAGCCATAGCCAAAGGTCGGCCCAAAGGCGAGCAGAACCGCCACAATGTGCAGGAACAGCGCGATCTTGTAATCGGCGCTAATGATCGAGGCGAGAGACATCGGCGGGAACCCTACCTCTCAGGCGCGACGGAGTAACAGCGCCGCCCAGTCCCCCTGCTGACGCCGCTCTGCCTCGTTGAGGCCCACCTCGCCGAAGGCCGCAGCGACCTCATCTTGCTCTCCAGGCAAGAGCCCAGAGCAGACGAGGGTCCTGGGAGCCGAGGGAGGGGTCGCCGGACCCTCCCCGCTGTTGTCCGCCGACCCCTCCCTCGGCTCCCCCCGCCGCTCCTGCAGTTGTCTCGCCAAGGCCCTGAGGATCGGAGAGGTCATGTTGGCTACGACAGTTGGGGCGAGGTTCGGGAGGGTTTCCCGCAGGTTCATGCGCTGCAGTTGCAGCTCGACGCCGTTGGCAGTGGCATTTGCTGCCGCGGCCTCGATCGCAGCTTGCTCGTGGTCGTAGCCGCGAACAGGTCCCCAGCCGAGCTTTGACGCCGCGATGGCGAGAACGCCGGAGCCAGTTCCAAGGTCCACCAGCTCTCCCGCAGCTTCTCCTGCCGCCTCCAGCTCGCAGAGGAACTCCAGGCAGAGACGGGTGGTTGGGTGGGCGCCGGTGCCGAAGGCTTGGCCGGGGTCGACCACGATGTCGATGGTGCCGTCGCGTTGCGGCTCCCAGGAGGGGCGCAGCCAGAGGCGGTCGGCGACCAGGAGTGGCTTGTGGAAGTCGCGCCAGCGGTCGGCCCAGTCGTCGGGGATCTCGGTGGCGCTGACCTCCACCCTGCCGCCTGCGATCGTCGCGTCGAGGTCGCCCAGCTTCGGCAGCTCCCCCTCGCCGCCGTAGATCGCGTACTCGACGTAGCCGGGGCCGTGGTCCTCCTCGACGCCGTTGGGCGCCAGCACCGTCAGCTCGGCCAGGACCAGGTCGGCCTGGTCGGGAGCGCAGCGGACCGCGAGCCGGATCAAGGACGGCCGACCGTCAACCGAAGGCTCTGCGGACCCGGGAGAAGAAGCCGTCGCCGGAGGGGCGCTCGAGGTTCGTGTCCTCGAGGCTCTCGTCGAGGCGCTCGGCCAGCTCGCGCTGATCCTCGCTGAGGTTGGTCGGGACGAAGACCTCGAGGATGATTCGCTGGCTCCCGCGACGGCTCCCGCTCAAGCGCGGCAGGCCGGCGCCTTTCAGCACCTTTTCGGAGCCCGGTTGGGTGCCCGGCTCGACCTCGAACTCCTCCTCGCCCTCGAGCGTCGGCACCGTCACCGTCGTCCCCAGCATCGCCTCGGTGGCCGGGATCGAGACCGTGCTGATCAAGTCGTGGCCATCGCGCTCGAAGCGCTCGTCCGCGGCCACCCGCACCTCGACGTAGAGGTCGCCCGGGGGCGCCCCCGGTTCGCCGGAGTGCCCGGCGCCGGAGATCCGCATCCGTTGCCCGTCTTCGATCCCCGCCGGGACCTCGATCGCGCTGGTCCGGCTCTGGCGGGTGCGGCCGCTGCCGCCGCAGGTCTCGCAGGGCGTCTCTGGAATTTTCCCGGCGCCGCCGCAGGTATCGCAGACGGTGCTGCGGACCATCTGCCCGAACGGCGTCCGCGCTACCTGGCGCAGCTCGCCGGCGCCACCGCAGCGCTCGCAGGTGGTGATCGGCGTCCCCGGCTCGGCGCCGTTGCCGTGGCAGTGCTCGCAGGGGGCGACGACGTCGTAGGTGATCTCGCGACGGGCGCCGGTCGCGACCTCGCCCAGCTCGACCTCCACCGCGACGGCGATGTCGCCGCCCGGGGCGGGCCCGCCGCCGCCGAAGCCACCACGGCCGCCGAAGAAGGCCTGGAAGATGTCGTCGATCGAGCCGAAGCCGGCGCCGGGGTCGAAGCCGCCCGAGCGCAGCCCCTCCTGCCCGTAGGCGTCATAGGTGCGCCGGCGCTCGCCGTCGGAGAGCACCTCGTAGGCCTCGGCGGCCTCCTTGAACCGCTCCTCGGCGTCGGGCGCCTGGTTGACGTCGGGGTGCAGCTCCCGCGCCAGGCGGCGGAAGGCCTTCTTGATCTCGGTCTCGTCTGCCTCGCGGGAGACCCCGAGGACCTCGTAGTAGTCGCGCGCCATCGCCTATCTCAGTTGTCGTAAACGGTCTCGAAGTAACGGGAGAGCTCGCGGGCAGCATGGCGAACGGAGGTGATCGCCGTCGCGTAGTCCATCCGCAGCGGCCCGACCACGCCGACAGCGCCAAGGTTGCGGTGGCCGAGACCGTAGTTGGCGCCGATCACGCTGACCGAGCGCAGCTCTGGATGCGGGTTCTCGCCGCCGATCCAGAAGAAGACCGAACGCTCATCGAGCGAGGAGCGCAGCATCTGCAGGACGTCGGCGCGGCGCTCGAGCGCGGTCATCAGCTCATCGGCGCGGGGCAGGTCCGAGAGGTGAGCGTCGGAGAGCAGGCGCGAAGTCCCCTCGACGTAGAGCTCGCCGGCTTGCTCGGCGACGAAGTCGGTGAAGGTGCTGCCAAGGGTGGCGATGAAATCAGCCTCTACCCCACTCAGCTCGGGATCGGCGAGGCGGCTGGCGATCATCCGCGCTCCGACGCCGAGGCCGGAGAGCGACTCGTTGAGGTAGCTCGAGGCCCACTCGACCAGGCCGCGGTCGACCGGCCGGTCGAACTCGAAGACGCGGCGGGTGACGTCGCCGGTGGAGGCGATCCCGATCACCACCACCTTGTTCGGCTGCAGGCGCAGCACCTCGACCCGGTGGATCGTCGCCGCCAGGCTGGGCTGGGGTGCCGTCGCCATCGCCACCAGGTCGGTGACCTGGGCGAGGGCCGTGGTGGTCTCCCGCATCGCCTCGTCGACCTCGCGGCGCAGGCGCGAGAGCTCCAGCTCAGCGCTCGGCTTGGCCGGGACCAGCCCGGACGCGAGCATCGCGTCGACGTAGAGGCGGTAGCCGGTGTCGGTCGGGACGCGGCCGGCGGAGGTGTGGGGATGGGTCAGATAGCCCGCCGCCTCCAGCGCCGCCAGCTCAGCACGCACGGTCGACGACCCCCACCCCACCTCAGGCCGTTCAGCCACATCCTTAGATGGCACCGGCCGCGCCGACTCCAGATACGCCTCGACTACAAGGCGAAGAACCAGCTCTTGTCGCTCGGAAAGCACGCCCCGAAGTCTAGGAGGACCGCCGGGTAACCCCTCCAAAACGCTCGGCGGGAGCCTCGCTTGAGTGTTTTGGAGGGGTTACCCGGCGGTCTATAGCTCGAGCTCGGCTTCGGCGTTCTTGATCAGCGTGGCCTCACCCTGGGTGGCGACGGTGTCGACGACGACGCGGTCGCCCTCCACCGACTTGACCGTGCCGGTGACGACGATCTCCTCCTCGGGCACGCCCATGCCGCGCATCTGCACCGAGAGGCGCTTCAGCGCCCGCGGGTCGCCATCGGCCAGCGCCGCGTTTGCTTTCGCGACCAGGCCCATCGAGTAGAGGCCGTGGAGGATGTTTCGCGGCAGGCCGACCATTTTTGCGAACTGGTCGTCGATGTGGATCGGGTTGAAGTCACCTGAGGCGCCGGCGTAGCGGTGCGGCAGGTATTTGTCCGGGGTCACCCGCAGCTCGGCGATCTGGTCCCCAACATTCAAATCAGCCATCTCAAACTCCCCTCACGATCAGAGTCCAGGTGCCGCGCGCGACTTGGGCGCCGTCCTGGTTGACGGAGTTGGTCTCGAACACGTAGAAGCCCTTGCCGTCCTTCTCCTCGATCGAGAGACACTTAGCGCTCGTCGTGATCTCGTCGCCCGAGCAGGCGGGCTCGTCCCACTCGAACTCCTGGCCGCCGTGGACCATCGCCGCGAAGTTCAGCTCCACCTCGGGGTCGAGGATCGCCGGGGCGATCGCCGGGCTGCTGTAGACGACCGCGAACATCGGCGGCGCGACCACGTCGCGGAAGCCGGCCCGGTGGGCCTCGCCGACGTCGAAGTGGACCTGATTCTCGATCCCCAGCGCGCTCGCGTACTCCTTGATCTTCTCCCGCCCCACCTGGTAGGTGGTCCCGGGCCATTCCTTGCCAACTGCATCGGTCTTGAGTGCCATGAGCGAGGACTCTAACTGGCCGCCCAGCCAGGGCGCTACTCGTCGATCTGCAGCACCGCCAGGAACGCCTCCTGCGGCACTTCGACCCGTCCCACGGACTTCATCCGCTTCTTGCCCGCTTTCTGCTTCTTCAGCAGCTTCTGCTTGCGGGTGACGTCGCCGCCGTAGAGCTTGGCGGTGACGTCCTTGCGCACCGCCTTGACCGTCTCGCGAGCGAGGATGTTGGAGCCGATCGCGGCCTGCACCGGAACGTCGAACTGCTGGCGCGGGATCGTCTTCTTCAGCCGCTCGACGAGGCGCTTGCCCTGCTCGTAGGAGAAGTCGCGATGGACGATGATCGAGAGCGCGTCGACCTTCTCGCCGGCGAGGAGGATGTCGACCTTGACCAGGTCCGAGGCCTGGTTGCCGATCGGCTCGTAGTCGAGCGAGGCGTAGCCGCGGGTCGAGGACTTGAGCAGGTCGAAGAAGTCGAGGACGATCTCGGCCAGCGGCATGTCGTAGCGGATCTGCACCCGCACCGGGCTCAGGTAGTGCATGTCGACGTGGGTGCCGCGGCGGCCCTGGCAGAGCTCCATCACCGCCCCCACTTGCTCGGAGGGGCAGATGATCGTGGCGCGGATGTAGGGCTCTTCCACCGACTCGATCACACCGGGGTCGGGCAGGTCGGTGGGGCTGCGGACCTCCGCCGTCTCGCCGTTGGTCCTGTGGACCACATAGCGCACGTTGGGGGTCGTCGAGAGCAGGTCGAGGCTGTACTCGCGCTCCAGCCGCTCACGCACGATCTCCATATGGAGGAGGCCGAGGAAGCCGCAGCGAAAGCCGAAGCCGAGTGCCTCGGAGGTCTCCGGTTCCCAGGACAGCGCGGCGTCGTTCAGCGCCAGCTTCTCGAGCGCGTCGCGGAGGTCTTCGTAGCGGTCGGTGTCGATCGGGAAGAGCCCGCAGAAGACCATCGGGCGCACCTCGCGGTAGCCCTCAAGCGGTTCGGCGGCGGGCTGCGCCTTGGCGGTCAGCGTGTCCCCCACCCGCAGCTTGGCGACGTCCTTGATGCCGGTGATCAGGTAGCCGACGTCGCCGGCCTCCATCCCCGCAACCGCGGTCATCGCCGGCCGGAAGAAGCCGATGTCGTCGATCTCGGCCTCGGTCCCGTTCTGCATCGCCAGGATCGAGCCGTGCTTGCGGAAGGACCCGTCGACCACCCGCACGTAGGCGATCACGCCGCGGTACTGGTCGAACTCGGAGTCGAAGATCAGCGCCCGCGGCGGCGCCTCGGGCTTCCCCTTGGGGGCCGGGATCCGCTCGACGATCGCCTCCAGCATCTCAGGGACCCCGATCCCGGTCTTGGCCGAGATCGGCAGCGCTTCGTCCGGATCGCCGCCGGTCAGGTCGGCGATTTCCTGGGCGACCCGCTCCGGTTCGGCCCCCGGCAGATCGACCTTGTTGATGACCGGGATCAGCTCCAACCCGGCCTCGATCGCCAGGTAGGTGTTGGCGACGGTCTGCGCCTCGACCCCCTGGGCGGCGTCGACGACCAGCAGCGCCCCCTCGCAGGCGGCGAGACTGCGCGAGACCTCGTAGGAGAAGTCGACGTGGCCGGGGGTGTCGATCAGGTGCAGGTGGTAGGTCTGGCCGTCGGCGGCCTCGTACTCGACCCGCACCGCCTGCGCCTTGATCGTGATCCCGCGCTCGCGCTCGAGGTCCATCGAGTCGAGCATCTGCGCCTGCATTTTCTTCGGGTCGACGGCGCCGGT
>Ga0190275_10002247_pt1 | contig 13945 bp, 4 predicted proteins | sample Popmic550T_FD_133745 | JGI IMG/M metagenome (GOLD analysis project Ga0190275, IMG submission 133745) | Populus adjacent soil microbial communities from riparian zone of Yellowstone River, Montana, USA - 550 T | ecosystem: Environmental > Terrestrial > Soil > Riparian zone > Trees stand | place... | reverse complement strand
TCGCCACCCGCTGGCGAAGACAAGGCGCGACCGCTCGGGCTGGTCGCCAAAAGGAACCGTACGCGGACGCGTCAGCGGAAAGTATTTGAAGTACTGCAGGTAATAGCGGGCGTACGGATAGTCGCTTCCGAGAAACCCCGGAGCGAGTTGAAAGCCGTGAGACAGGAAAGAACCGCGCGTCGCATCCAGGAATGAATCCCGCGCGTCACGGGAGATCGTAAATATCGCCGGCGCTACCGACACAACGTCTGCTGTAACGTTGGGGGCTGAAGGGTCCGGGACAAAGCCACGCTGTTTTTCAAACCGATAGCCATAGGACAAAAGCCATTTGGAACGGAGCGGCAGATCCTGCTGAATGCTCCCTCCGAGCCGCTCGGTTGGGCTGGTCTGATAGTACTCGGTCCGGCGCGTGTAGTAGGTAGCGATTGTCGTGGACAGCCGGTGATGGCGCCAGAACGGCCGAGTGACATAGATCCGAGCTTCGCTCGTTTCCGGGTCGGATCGCAGTCGCAGGCCTAGAATTCGCCCCGGACCCAGTGAATTGTGATTCTGAAGGTCAGCAATAAAACCGGGGCCCCCACCCGAGTCATAGAGACCTCCGTAAAGGAGACGGAAGGGTCTGGGCTCTGCAACGTTAACCAGCAGGTCCGCGACCTGCACACGTTTGTCGCCGGTCTCCGATTGAACTGCGGGCCGCAGTTGTAACTCCGCAGAAGCATATGCACCGGTCTGTGTAAGGTTCGCCGTCGACTCACGGATCAGAGCTGTATTGGCGACTTCCCCCGTGGCAACACGCATGCGGCTTCGCGCGAAGTCCGCACTGGTGCGCCGTGCGCCTTCGACATTGACAGCGCCGATGGTTGTCTGCTTGTTCTCAGTTACCTTAAAGGATACGTCCACCGAGGCGCGCTCATCGTGAAGCGCGATCTCATAATCAATGTCCGCATCCCCATAGCCGAGTTGTCCGTACTTCAGCTTCAACGCATTGGAGGCCGGCTCCAGGCGCGCCGGTTCGAATATCCCGCCCGTTCCCAGCGGTAAGCCGGCCTGCAAGTCCTCAGAGGCCAGCGCCGTGTTACCCGTGAATTGAAGAGTGCCGACTCGAAACAGAGGCCCTTCCTCGATCCGAATCACAATCTTTCCTGTTTGCCGCTGCTCGTCCAACTCATATACCGGAGCGACCATACTCGCGGCAAGATAGCCACGATGTTCGTAAAACCTTCTTATTGCCGCATACGCGCGGCGCGAATCGCGATACGCGGATCGGCGCAACTGAGGTTGCTGAAGAAGTGAGAGGACGTCCCGTGCGCGGTCGCCTCCGGCGCCTTGAAATTCGATCTTCACATCGTGAAAGCGCGTGCCTGGTTGAAGCTGGAAGCTTACTAGCTTTTCATCGTCTTTACGGAGCACTTTCGAGGTTAGCTCCGCTTGCAGGTAACCCTTTTCGGCAAGATAATCCAGGATCGAGTTCTTCGCGGCGTCGACACGTTGCTGGTTTGAGATACCCCCATGCCAAACGCCACGCACCCGGGTCTTCTGTTTGCGCGACAGGTTGGCGCCCTCGTAAGCTATCTCCACTCTGGGGCCGAGTTCGATTCTGACCGTGAGGCTCATCTCCTGGCCACGATCATCGCGATCGATGTGGACGCGGGATTCTAGGTAGCCTTTCTCCATCAAAAATTTACTGAGTTTGTCGGAAGAATTGCGCAATTTTGCGGCATTGGGTCTCTGTCCTGTCTTGATCTTGAACTGCTTCGCCAGATCCGCCGGCGAGAACGGGCCCCCGTCGACGAAATTCACGCCGGACACTTTAGGCAGGACAGCGCGAGGCGCTGAAGATACTCGTACCGACGAACTTCCGAAGCGAATATCATGTCGAAACTCCCCGCGGTAGCTGTTATCGCTTTGCTTGACAGCCCGAGTTGAGAAGCGACGTGAAAGGTCGTATTCGGTGACCCAGATCTGGTCATTCCCGTCCGACAGATTCATGGAGTACATCAGCCGGAACGTGTTGGTGAAATCCTGGGTGAAGGTGATGCGGGCTCCCGGGTTTGATTCGGCCGCGACGGCGCTGGGCTGAATGCTAACCCGGCTTACTCCGAACTTGCGGTTCAACCGGCTGCTGAGGGAAGCACTGATCGCTCCTGACGCGAGGGCATAGCCCTCTAGCGAGCGGAGATCGACACCAGGATTTTCCGCTACGGTCTTCCCTGTCAGCAGCACCGCGATGACATCATCTCTTGGCAGCGGCGGATCAGAGGTGAATGTAGTTGTAAGGTCCTTCAGTTGTCCGGTGAGGCCGAGATTCACGGTGTAGCTACCGGCCCGCGTAGAGGCATGGATGTCGAGTTCCGGCGTAGGCTTTGGAGAATTTAGGAAACGGACCGTGCCACGTTCTATGTAATAGGTGCGATCACCAAAATAGATTCTGCCGTCCTGTTCGAGTTCGACGTTTCCTATAACACGAGGTTGAGTGACTGTGCCAGCCAGGCGAAGCTTCGCGTCAGCGGCAAGTCTGCCGAGGTTGTTGTCCATTTCCACCGGCCTCTTTGTAACGATCGTCACGTCCAGCACCGGGGAATCGACGGGATGCGTCTGGGTACCCACAGTCGGCTGATTCATGTTCCAGCTGGGCCCAAATAGTTCGAACGGCGCGTCCCAATAGCCGTCCTGGACTTCGATGGCGCCTTGCACGGTTGGCCGATCGTCACGCAAAACGAGCTTCAAGCCTAACGAGGAGGTTGTCTTCACACCCGCCGGATACTCCAGGAACACATCTCTGGCGTTGAGTTGCAGACTAGATGCCACAACCTTCCCGCGCGTGATTTTCAGATCACCTTTACCCGTGAAGCTGCCGCCATTCAGCATCCCGGCGAACTCGCCGATCTTGATTTCATCTCCTGCAACAGTTGCTTTCAGGTTGACTCCCGTTGCCTGCAGTTGCGGATCCGGCAGTGAGAGGGCAGCTTCCTGGAGTGTGACAAAGCCGGTGATTCGGGGCTCGATCAGAGTACCTCGGGCGTGCGCTTCCAGTTGAATTCGGCCATCGCTCTCGAGATTCGCTACCAGCCCGGTGAGAGCGGCAAGTCCCATGTCCGCCGACATGTCGAGTTGGATTTGCTGCTCCCCTTTCAGGTCGATGGAACCCGAAGCCGCCAGCGATCCGTCAGGACCCTTGGCGTTCAGGCTTTCGAGCCGGGCTACTCCCCGTGACACGCTGATACGGGTAGGAGCAGTCTGCCGAACATCGGTCTTTGCAGCCTGCAGCCGAAGTTCGGAAAAGTCGAGCGTGCCCTGAACTGCGTCCAGCTCCAACCTGGATGCCTCAGCCGCTACCTTGAGGCCGAACGATGCTGTTGCTTGTTTCTCGCCCTTGCCGGTCGTGAACCGTAGATCATCAACATGCGCCGAAACACGCGCAGATTGTCCCGCATCCGTCGTGGGAGCGGGGATCGCTGTGGAGATCAAATGAAGCGGAAGAGATCCTGAGATCGAGAACCGTCCGGTACCTATGGTTCCACTCACTCGCTCCGTACGGATAGTCGAATCTTCAATGTCGAAGCGTCCGGATACATTCTCGATGCCAAGAGGAATCGATTGCGACCAGAGCCCGCCATCCTGGATGGTTATTGAACCCGTTGGGGTCCAGCGCTGACCGCTCCCGGTGAGCGTCGCATTCACCTGCGCGACACCTCCCGCTTTCGAAGTAAGCATCTCGGGAAACCAGCCTGAAATGCGATCCAGAACAATGCGTCCTTGTACGGAAAGGCTACCGGGTGCTCCTTCGTCAAGCAGCGGTATTGCGCCCTTCACACTTAGGTTCGAGTCTCCGGAAGTGAGCGACAGATGTTCCACATGGAGATGCCGATCGGCATACGAAACCTGAACAGGTCCATCGGTAATCGTGTCTCCGCCAGGCGTTGCCAATCGCAGGTTTTGGATGACCGCAGTCATTCGGTCCAAGCTTCCGGATGCCAGCGATCCAGCCCCGCGCACGCTTGCATCGAATGAGCTTGCAGGATTCGTCTTCAGTCGTGTGTTCTCTGCATCCAGGCTAAGTTCGAACGGCCAGTCGCCTTTCATGACAAGGGTAGATTCCAGTCGAACGTTTAAGGCTGGGGCCGTTACCAGACCAGACGCGCGATGATCTCGAGCCTCTGCTTCGCCGCGTACTTCGCCGACTATTACTTCGCCGATCCGGACGTGGTTGCCACTTACTCGCGCTTTAAGTGTCGGATTGTCAAACGTGCCCGCTCCATGTGCCTCAACGCTGAATGTTCCTGTAATGGGACGACTGTTGCTGGCTGTTGGGTGGAGGCCCTCTCCCATCATGCTGAACGCGTATTGACGCGTGGTGATGTCGAGAGATCCGTTCGCATTGAGCTGACCGGGACTTCCTGATTCGGCATTGTGCTGTGTCTGGAAGCGACTGATTCTCAACTGGGAGTTTTGCCACTGCGCATCCACGATGGTCTGGGCAAATCGTTCTCCGAGCAGAGTCAAATCGTCGAGATTGAGAGTGGTTTCGACAGCGGGACGCGCAACGCTTCCACCAATACGGACCGCCCCGGAAACTGACCCTTCGGCCAGGCGAGCAAGTCCCAGATTCTCAAACACGGCGCCGATAGAACTACCTTCGACTGTGCCTTCGAGGTGCAGCGGAGCGTCTGCAGAGAGTCCGCCCACGCGTCCCTTCATCTCGATTTGCTGACCACCCCATTGCAAACGTGCACGCTGGATGTCGACCGCATAGCGATCGACATTCGCATCCACCAGCACGTCAGCATTCTTCCAGTCGCCAATAGAGAGTCCGTTCACTGCGGCCTGTACGGAGGCAGAAGGAACCTTGAGCGTGCCTCCCACCGTCGCGGACCAGTGCGCAATCCCATTCATCACCTGCTGCTCGAGGGCGCTATCGCGATTCTGTTGCACAAACAATTGCAGTTCGCGAGTCGCCGCCGGAAGACTCGCAATGCTGCCGGTGAATTTTCCTGAGAGTGCGTGTGCCGGGAGAGTCAAGGCGAGGTCGCCGTCGACGGTGGCCCCATCGCCCAAAGCACCCTGCAGCGATGCGCGAATGGATTTCGGATCGGAAACCGCTCGAAAATTCAACTTTGCCGAGAGTGTCCGCGCCGAGCCGGCTAAACTGACACGCCGCCATTCCAGCCCCGGCCAAGAAGCGCTGACTTCCACGCTCGTCCTTGGGACGTAGGGGATGACGTAACCGGCGGTCCGAGCTATCTGCCGAGGATCGATACCAGCGAGCCTGACGGTGAGCTCGCTTCGGGGCTCGTGTTCTCCGCTACGGAGATTGCCCTTGGCGGTCAGGTGTCCTGAGAAGATTTCGCCGGAGAGGTTAGAGATCTCCAACTGGCCGGTTGCCGTGTCGAGAAGTGCTGCCGCATTGACATTGGTGATCGGGGTTTTGCGCATCGTGAGCCGGTCACTGGAGAGCTGGCCTTTAATTTGCACCGTCTGCACCGGCCCCGCCGCGGAAAGTTCTGCTTTGATACGCCCTTGCGCCGGCTCTGTGAACCCCAATGGGGTGCTGAGTTCGCGCAAGTCGACGTCAAAGGCGCCCTGCGCGTGGATCTGCGCCGGAGACCCGCTCACCGTGCCGCTGATTTCTGCTCGTGATGCGCCGGATACTACTTGCAACGAAGATAGAGAGAATCCAGAACTCACGAGGGCCGAGTTCAACTGGACTTGGTCGAGTGCGAGTCGACTCTGTTTCCACTGCACATATCCCGAAGAGCTGCCGAACGTGATGCCGTGCTCATTCCTGGCAGGGCTCCAAGCGACGGATAATCGTCCATTCGGAAGATGTATGGAGGCCCCACTCCCACGGTCTTGCAAATTGAGTTCACAGTTTATTGCTAATATCTTGGGTAAGCGGGACATACTGCTGGCTTTCGCATGCTGTATCGCAGGCCAGTTAGTAGCGTGATTCTCGGGCCTCGTCCAATCTACGGTCAGACCATCAATCCAGATCTGCGCGTGGTCGAGCGATCCGAGAGCCATTCGCCAAGCCGGAATCCTCACCACCACATGTCTTGCCCTGAGGCTGGCCCGCGGGGCCTGCGAGGGAAGGCCGTTCAGAGCGACCTGCTTAAACTCAAGTTTCGAAGAGAATAGGTTATAGTCGAACTCCCCGACCTGGAGTACCAAGCCCGGGTTTTCACGCAGGTAAGCCTGAATCCTTGTCAGAGTGAAACGGCGGACCGGGCTAGTGTGGATGAGATAGAGCGTCAGCCCGGAGAGCACAAGAGCTACGCTGACAACCCCCCTCAACCAGCGTACGATTTTCATTAGGCCAAACCATCGCCAGACTAGGGCGACTGCACTCTCGTTGCGCGAATTACCGGCGCTGGGAGTAGCCGGTGTTCAGGACGCAGGAACCCTAGTTCAAATGCACGACGCCTAATCAAGTTCCTCCTAAGAGTCTTTGATGATAAGCACGGCAGCGAGTTTTACTGTTTCTGGATATTCGATGAAAGGTTAGCAGTACAGTGGCAAGCTTGTTGAGTCAAGCGGGATCATCTTCCTGCTGCTTACCGCTAACTCGACCTCATGCTTGCATCCAGAAACACCTTGCCCGTTCAGGCTTGATTTTTGTGCCGTGTACACTGACAATCAACTCACAGCAGGCGAACTCGCGCCTCCAGGCTCATCTTGTGTGAGACAAGACTACTGGTTGCATGCAATCCCTTGCAAGCGTTATACTTTAACTGCGAAGTCGAGCGGGAGTAATTCAGTGGTAGAATGCCAGCTTCCCAAGCTGGACGTCGCCGGTTCGACCCCGGTCTCCCGCTCCAGTACTTTCAACTTTCGACTTCATTCATCAACCGCAACTCCTCGCCTCGCGATTGAAGCCTTTTTGTGGACGTTCTAATTCACATCGAACGTGTACCCGAGTTGGTCATCAACGCAGGGATCGTGAAATCGTTCGTGTGCTGCAAGCTTTGCCGATTCCTTCTCCACACAGGTCCCTGCCGGTCTCAGACCCGAATACCCCAAGCATCAGTGCTGCTCGAGGACTCTCGACATCGGCATCGGCATCAACACGGCCTGGTAGCAGTCGGATACGTCGGATGGTACGAACATTCGACTATACAGGCCATTAATCCACTCCACCCACCACCATACACTTCACCCGGGCAACGTCAGATGAAACCTGGCGCCCATCCCAACAGTGCTCTCGACCCAAATCCGGCCACCATAATGCTCGACAATCTTTTTGCAAATCGCCAGTCCGATTCCGGTCCCGGGGATATCGCTCGCATGCAGACGCTTGAAGACGCCGAAGACACGCTCATGATACTCCGGCGCGATGCCGCTGCCATTATCGCGCACAACGACTTCAACCGTGCCCGACGCGTCGTCAGGCGACCCAGTCACATGGACAACAGGAGCCTGTCCAGGCGAGTGGTACTTAATGCTGTTACTCAACAAATTCTGAAATAGCTGAAACAGATGAGTCCGATGAATACGAATGCGAGGTAACGCATCGGCAGTAATCACCGCCTGCGTCTGTGCGATCGTCTCTTGCAACGTGGACCTCACGTCCTCAAGAACCGAGTTAGGATCGAGCAATGCCGGCACAACCGCGTCCAAGCTAGCGACATTTGTGTACGACAGCAAATCTTTGACGAGCACATTGATCCTCCGCGCCGATTCAGTAATCGTATCGAGCAGCTGTTGAGCATCAACCGAAAGGGATTCGTTATGGCGGCGGCGAAGCAACTGGCTGTAGAGAAGAATCAAACGCAAAGGCTCTTGGAGGTCGTGACTGGCGGCGTAAGCAAATTGCTCCAGGTCATTGTTGGCGCGCAGTAGCGCTGCGTGGGATTGCGTTAATACCTCTCGCGCTTCGCGTTCAAGAGTTGTGTCACGCATGATCGCCAGCGTATACATCAGGCCATTGATCCAATAGTCAGTCGCGCGAACCTCGGTGGAGAACTCGGAGCCATCTTTGCGCTTGCCCCGAGATTCGTAACGCATGGGTTCCGGCAGACCCCCGTGCCGGCGCTGTCGATGCTCCCTAACCACTGCCTGCTGCGCCGGAGGAAGCGTCTCATAGATGGAAATCCCTGTCAGTTCATCGACATGATCGTAGCCGAACATCCGCGCGTACGCCTGGTTAACGTACACGAAGTGCTCGCCGGCGGAGACGGCGAAAGCGTCATTCGCATTCTCAAACAATGTACGATGCTGTGCTTCGGTGTCGCGTAATGCCTGTTGTGCGGTATGGCGCGCGAGAAACTGCGCAATTTGTTTCGATAGTGCGTCCAGGATCTGGACCAGCGTAGGCTCCAGTGGTCGGACATAAGTCGAGAAGAACTCTATCACGCCCACGATCCGCTCACCGGACCACAAGGGAAATGCCAGACCGCTATGGACATTCGATGCGATCGCCGTGTCTTTCCTCGGGAAATTTAGCTCATCGTCGATGGTCGCAATCCACACCGGACCGCCTTCGGCCCACGCTCGTCCGGGCAGACCCTCTCCTCGGTGAAACACCCAAACTCTGCTGTCTGATTCGAAATGTTCTGCCCGCATCGTTGAAGCGTGCCATGCCGACATCCATTGAAGACGGTCGTGCCCCAACATCCACAAATTGCCAGCCGCAAAGTCCAAATGTTTGCCGAGTGCTGGAAGAATAGCTGTCAGCGCATCATGCTCATTCTCGGCAGTGCTCATGATGTCTGCAACAGCGTACTGTGCTGCCAGGCGCGCATTGCTCCAATGACTCTCGGTCAGATCACGAACGAAACCGGCGAAGAACACACGCTCGCCGTCCCGCGCCTCTGCGAAGGCAATCTCCAGAGGTATTCGTTGTCCGGATCGATGAAGACCTGGCAACTCGATACCACGCCACGTGAGCCGCCGAACTCCGCTTTCGAGATACGTTGAGACTCCCGCTCTATGGCCTGCGCGTAACTCCTCCGGCATTAGGACGGTCAATGACTGACCAATCAACTCCTCGGGCGTATATCCAAACAACGTTGCTGCCGCTGAATTGACAAATAGAAGCGAGCTGTCGCTATCGATGATGACAATACCCTCGAAGGAGGTCTCTGCAATCAGCGCGAATACGTCCGGAGGAGCCCTCATTGGCATCATCCACGATTGTAGGCGGACACCCGGATCAATTGACTAATCTAGTCAATGTGAATCAATTCCCCGACTTTGGTTTGGCGGGCCAGGTAGCTTTAGTAACCGGCGCTGCCCGTGGTCTAGGCCGTGCGATTTCTCTTGCTCTCGCGAATGCTGGGGCCGACCTAGCGCTAGGTCTGCGCGACCTAAACCACCACGCCGATTTGCCAGATGAGATCAGAGCGCTCGGTCGACGCGTCCTCCCGTTGCAGATGGATATGAGTAAGCTCCACGAGATCTCTAAAGCTGTCGATGCCGCTGTTGCGCACTTTGGCCGCATCGATATTCTTGTCAATAACGCTGGAATCGCGCCTGAAAATGCCGCGGAAAGTGTCACGGAGGCTGACTACGACGCAACGGTCTCCATCAATCTGAAGGGCACATTTTTTGCAAGCCAGGCCGTAGGTCGCATCATGATTCGTCAGCAGCGAGGTCGCATTATTAATATGGGATCGCAGGCCGGTTTCGTGGCCTTGCCCGGCGAGTCCGTATACTGCATGACGAAAGCCGGTATAGCTCATCTCACCAAATGCCTTGCGGTCGAGTGGGGGAAGCACAACATCACCGTTAACGCGGTTGCGCCCACGTTCATCGACACGCCTGGCGTGCAGGAGTTTCTCGCGAATCCTGCCGCTCGGGCAGACGTCGTCGAACGCATCGCGGCCCTTCATCGCATTGGTCAGCCCATGGAAGTGGCCGGCGCTGTAGTTTTCCTCGCGTCGCCTGCCGCTTCCTTGATCACCGGACACACCATGCTCATCGACGGTGGTTGGACTGCGCGGTGATGGGGCTGATTCTACAATCCATTGATGAATTGCCGCTTGGGCCTCATCTTCTCGGGCAGGGCAAATCCAAAGAGGCCAGGGAACACTGCATTTTCCAAGCGAGACGGGAACAGTGTCTCCCGCGTCTTGTACTCTGAATCGTGACCGAACGCTCCGACAGATCATTCCTGATCGCGTTCGCAATGATCGGAGCGGCCCTCACGATGGCATCGCAGGTTGCCGGAAAAGCCGCAAGAGATGCCTTGTTTCTATCGCATTTCGGAGCCCGTCATCTTCCTGCCATCGTCATCGCGGCTGCGATCATCGCGATCGCTCTCGGTCTAATCAACGCCCGCGTGATCGGAAGGTTTGCTCCCGGACGCGTAGTCCCGGCCCTGATGATTGGCGGCGGCGCCTTGCAAGCGGTCGAGTGGTTCTTCTATCGGTCTCACCCTGACTCTATTGCGATCGCCGTCTACATTCATGTCGTTTCTCTGGGCGCTTTGCTTACGTCCGGTTTCTGGTCTGTCATCAACGAACAGATGGACCCCTATACTGCCAAATTGAATTTCGGCCGCATCGCCGCCGCGGGCACAGGAGGTGGGGTCGCAGGTGGATTTGCAGCCGAACGGCTCGGGGCCCTGGTGTCTTCCGAAGCGGTTCTTTTGTTCCTCTGCATCACTCAGCTAGCGTGCGGAGTTCTGCTGGCCGCGCTTCCCCGAACCGATTCGCCCGAGGAAGGCGCCGGCGTCCGCGCCATCGATGTCTTGCGGCGCTCAGCCTATCTTCGGAACCTCACGTACCTCGTGGTTCTTGGAACGTTCTCGGCGGCGCTGCTTGACTACGTCATGAAGGCAGAAGCCAAGCACACGATAGGTCCCGGTGAACCGTTGCTGCGTTTCTTCGCAATGTTTCATACCGGAACCGCGCTTCTCTCGTTCTTTGCGCAGACACTGATCACCCCGCGATTCCTCAGCCGGTGGGGCTTGGGCGCCAGCGTAGCAACGCTACCGGCGGCAGTCACAGGCGGAGGATTATTCGCTGCCTTGACCGGCGGTCTTTCTGTGATTGTTTTCGCTCGTGCTCTCGAGGCAGTCGTGCGTGGTTCGATTTTTCGCGCTGGTTACGAACTGTTCTACACACCAATGCTCCCGTCAGAAAAACGAGCCCTCAAAACCGTCAATGACGTTGCGGTCGATCGTCTTGGCGATGGTTTAGGCGGCGGCTTCTCGCAGATGGTAATTACTTCTCTGCCATTGCTTGCCAACTCGGTTCTTTTAGCCAGCGCCGCCGTGGCATCCGGAGCAAGTTGGTTTGTCGCTCGCCGTCTCAACCATGCCTACATCAAATCGCTGGAGCAGGGCCTGCTGCATCGCGCCGCTGACCTTGATCTCATTGATGACGATGACGCTCCTGAGTCCGCCGTGCCTCCGGGCCCGAAGACCTCTGAGACGCAGCCAATGCAGCTTCAGACGCCTGTCCCCCTGGCGCCGCCGATATGGCTCTCGTACTCCGATCGACAACAATGGACGGAACTTCTATCCGGCGATCGGCCGCGCATTGTGAAAGCTCTCGCGCAGGAGCACGGACTGCACCGCGCGCTCATACCTCACGTGGTCTCGTTGTTGGCTCGTCGCAGCTTGACCGCTGCGGCGCAGCGAGCGCTCGAATCGGTAGCGGAAATGAATGTCGGACAACTCTCAGACTTTCTCCTCGATCCTGCTACGCCCACTGCAATTCGATGCAAGCTTCCGCACATCATCGCAAGCGCAGGTGGAGAACGCGCCGCCGATGCGCTCCTTCGCGGACTCAACGACAGAAGCTTTGAAGTCCGCTTCGAGTGCGGTCGCGCTCTGCAGTCATTGAAACAGACGACTGGTAAAGGAGCTGCCCCGGAGCGTATTTATGAAATCATTCGTCGGGAGTTGGTCGTCTCCCCAGATCTCGAATATGTATTCGCCTTGATCGGGTCGGTGTTATCACCCGAGCCCGTACGGTTCGCCTACGAGGCGCTCGGAACCGATGACGATCAACTCCGCGGGCTGGCCTTCGAATATCTCGAAAGCGCCCTACCGCCCGACATCAGCAAGCTCCTGCTCGCCGCTGTCAAAAAGCACATTCGGGAGTCCGACGATCGCCGTTCGAACGAAGAGATTCGAGAGGATTTACTCTCGGTCGTGCGGGAAAAGAAGGACGCGAAGTAAATTGCCACTTCTGGTCGCGTCCACTTAACTGAACCATAAACTCGACGCTGCGCCGTGACCAACCGGGAGCGGTTTCCCGCGTTCTATCCAAGCAGAAACTTGGTAAACTCACCCTCGCCGTGAACGTCCGTCAACCTCTGGTCCCGACCTTGATAGAAATACGTCAAACGCGTGTGGTCAACACCCAGCAGTCGAAGGATCGTCGCATTGATATCGTGCGCTGTGATGGGACGCTCAACGGGTCGTAAGCCGAACTCGTCGGTAGACCCTAAAACCCGTCCACCCTTAATCCCCGCGCCTGCCATCCACATGCTAAATGCATAGGGATGATGATCGCGCCCGTTCTTGCCCTCTGCCAGGGGCGTGCGGCCGAATTCGCTTGCCCAGACAACCAGCGTGTCATCCAACATGCCTCGGCCCTTCAAGTCAGCCAGCAACGCTCCGATCGGCTTGTCGGTCTTGGCAGCCATCTTCTTATGAGAACCAATCAAATCGTTATGCGCGCCATCCCAGTCGTCACCTAGATGGGATCCCGCGTATAGCTGGATCAGACGGACTCCTCTCTCCGCCAGCCTGCGCGCCAGAAGGCACTTGCGGCCGAAATCATCCGTCGGAGTTTCCCCAATACCATACATCTTCTTCGTCGCTTCCGATTCCGCGTCGATATTGGCAGCCTCCGGAGCCGCCGACTGCATTCGGTAAGCGAGTTCATACGATGCCAGCCTCGCCTCAAGGTCCGAATCGTATGGGCGGTTCGCCAGATGACGCTTATCCATCTGCTGAATAAAATCGAGGGTGGTCCGCTGAGTCTGATCGCCGATACCCGCCGGCGCAGCCAGATCGAGAACAGGATATTTCCCTGAACGGAACACCGTGCCCTGATAAACCGCCGGCAGATAACCTGCCCCATAGGCCTGTGGACCGGATTTCATCGCGCCATCCGACATCACGACAAATGCCGGAAGATCCTGATTCTCCGTGCCCAAACCGTATACAGTCCACGCCCCCAGGCAGGGTTTCCCGGGGAATTGCGATCCCGTTGTGGACAGATACATCGCCGGCGCATGGTCGAACGCATCGCCGTGGCAGGAGCGCACAACGACGTAGTCGTCCACGTGCTTGCCCATATGGGGGAACAGATCGGAAACTTCTGTTCCCGACTGCCCTCGTGGCGCGAAATCGAATGCGCCGCCGCGGACCAGCGCCTTACTGAAATCGATCCGGCTCGTCTTCAGACCCTTCACGAAATCTGTGGGCAGGGTTTGGCCCGACAGCCGCGCCAGTTCTGGCTTCGGATCCCATGTGTCGACATGACTGACGCCGCCGTGCATGAAGAGATAGATCACCCGCTTGGCGCGAGGCGGCGCGTGAGGAGCCTTCCGAGCAAGAGGATCCGTCGTTTCCGCAGCAGAGAGTAAAGAACACGCCGCGGCAGCGCCAAAGCCCAGTCCTGCGCGCTGAAGAAAATCGCGTCTGGTTTTAATCGACATACAGAAACTCGTTCACATTCAAAAGGCCGCGCAACAATTCTGTGGACCCCTTGTCCCCTTGCTTGGCGAGGAACGCCGAAGCCATCTGCCGTTCGCTCTCATCCGGATCGCGGCCCAACACACCCCTCCACGCCGCAGCGATCAGCGCCTCCGCACCCGTATGCTCAGCCGCCAGCTTCGACGCAAAGTCACTCGCGCGCTGCATGGTAAACGACCCGTTCAGCAGACTCAACGACTGCGGCGCCGTCGTACTCGATTCACGCCTGGGACAGGTCAGCATCGATTCCGGCGTGTCGAACACTTCCATCAGCGGCAGACGGAAAGTTCGCTT
>Ga0190275_10002246_pt1 | contig 13957 bp, 14 predicted proteins | sample Popmic550T_FD_133745 | JGI IMG/M metagenome (GOLD analysis project Ga0190275, IMG submission 133745) | Populus adjacent soil microbial communities from riparian zone of Yellowstone River, Montana, USA - 550 T | ecosystem: Environmental > Terrestrial > Soil > Riparian zone > Trees stand | place... | reverse complement strand
GGTCGTCGTCCTCGGGCTCGGCCGTCGACACCGGTGGACCCGATCCCGCGTAGCGGTACGCCGTGATGGCGACGAAGTCGTCGGACACCTCGGCGACCATCGAGAACGTGTCCCACTCCGGGTCGCTCAGCCCGGGCAACGACAGGATGTCGCCGGCGATCGCCTGCGAGATCTCCATCATCGCGGCGCTCTGGTCATCGGCCACGGGCACGCTAGGCCGCGTCGATCCCGGACGCGGGTCCGGACCTGCTCGATCCCGCCGGCCGCGTCCAGGACTTCACGAAGCAGGTCGCCACCTGCCCCTCGCGGGCGACCGCGGCCGCCGCTCGGTACTCCGACGGGGAGCAGCCCACCACCTCACGGAAGGTGCGGCTGAACGTGGCGAAGCTCGACCAACCCACCTCGACGCACACCTCCGACACGGTCCGATCGGTTCGACGCAACCTCTCCATCGCCCGCTCGATGCGCCGACGCTGGAGGTAGCGGTACGGCGTCTCCCCGAACGCCGCCTTGAACGAGCGGATGAAGTGAGCCTGCGACATGCAGGCGACGGCGGCGAGCGCGGCGACGTCGAGCGGGGTCCGGTAGTCGAGGTCGATCCTGTCGCGCGCTCGCAGCAGCGACCGGTTCTGGTGCTCCTCGGCGGCGCCCACGAGAGCGAACCTAGACCGCCTCGAGATCCTCGGGCTCAGACGTGCTGCTTGGCCTTGACCCGGCGGAGGAGGACCCAACCGGGGACGACCGGAAGCCAGAAGGTGACGAGGCGGAACAGCAGCACGATCGAGGCCGCCGCGGCGGCATCTACACCGGCCGTCGTCAGCGCCGCGGTGAGAGCCGCCTCCACTCCACCGACGCCGCCCGGTGTCGGCCCCCAGGTCACCCACCCGGCGGACGTCGGCAGACGAAGGGCCATGCCCCGAGAACACCCAAGTCGGGCGACGCCCACGACGACACCCGCCCGCGGCGTCAGGTCGTCCCGTCCCCGCCGATCGTGTACTCCCGTGGTGGTGGTGACGCGACACCACCCTTGGCTGATGACACATCAGGGTGGGTGCAAGGTTCCGGCCGCGGCGAGGCTCTGGACCACTGAAGGGAGGGCTGTCTCGTGCGCACCGACATCGTGGACCTGTACACCAGCGAGCGATCGGACCTCGTCTCCCTCGCCGCCCTGGTGCTCGGCCGGCGCGACCAGGCCGAGGACGTGGTCCAGGCCTGCTTCGAGCGCTACGGCGCCACCGAGCGCGACGACGTCCGCGACCCGGTGCGGTACCTGCGGCGCATGGTCGTCAACGAATGCCGCCGGGTCGGGCGTCGATCAGCCCGAGAGGAGCCCCGGTTCCGCATCCCCGCCGGCGTCGCCGTCGACTCGCGGATCGTCGAGCTGGCCGACACCATCGCCGCCCTGAGCCCTCGCCGCCGGATGGCGATCGTCCTCCGGTACCACTGCGACCTTCCGGTCCACGAGATCGCCTCGCTCATGGGGACCCGCCCCTCCACCGTCTCCTCGCTCATCCATCGCGCGCTCCACGACCTCAGGAAGGCCCTCGCATGACCGGTCCCACCGCCACCCCGCCCATCGACGAAGACCTGCTGCGCACCCGCCTGGGCGAGCTGGCCGCCATCCTCACCGCCGACCCGGTCGCCGACGCCGCCGACGAGGTACTCGCCGGCGGACACCACGGGCCCCACCCGGACGGACGGCGCCCCGACGGGAGGCGCCGGCCGGGGCTGCTGGTCGCCGCCGCCGTGCTGGTCGTGGTGATCGGTTGCGTCGCGTGGGCGGCCCGGTCCGGCACCGACGACGCGACCCAGGTCGCCACGGAGGACGGCACCGCGGCCACCGATCCACCCGCGACCACGACCAGCTCGACCATCGTGCTGGCGACCACCGAGCCGGTGCTGCCCGGTCCCGATCGGGCCCCGGGTCCGAACCGCCTCAACGACGTCCTGACGGCGCGGTTCCCCGACTGGTTCGCCGGTCTCCACCTCGACCCGGCGACCCAGACGTTGATCCTCCTCCACGACGTCGACGGACCGGCCGCCCCGCCGGAGGAGATCGATGCCCTGGCCGCCGAGAACGGCTACGGACCGGACCAGTACATCCTCGAGGAGGCCACCTGGACCCGGGCCGAGCTCATGGCCGTCGAGGACGAGCTCCTCGCCGCCTTCCCCGACGGCCGCATCCCCGGGACCGACGGCACCATCACCGCCTTCGGGGTGGCGGCCGATCGCGGGTACGTCGAGATCGGTGTCGACGGGGTGAGCGTGGCCCGTGCCGCCGAGATCCTGGCCGAGCGGCTGCCACGTGACCTGATCTCCGTCGTCGAGCACGGCGTCAACCAGGCCACGCCCTCGCCTCCGCCGTGACCGGGAAGGGCACCCCGCAGCTCGGGGTGCCCTTCCGTCCGTCGCGCTCAGCGGTCGATCACTGGACGGTGAACGAGAACCCGCCCGCAGCCACGGTGCCGTCGAAGAAGGTGGCGTGGGGCGCCGCGCAGGACCCCCCACCCCAGGCGAGGGGCGCCGTCGGGTACGAGATCGTGCCCGTGCTCGAGGGGGTCCAGCCGGTGACGGTGCCACTCAGGCTGAGCGTCGCCGTGTACTGGCACCGAGGAGAACCCGTGGTGTTGCAGTCGGTCGCCGGAGAGTTGTTGAGGACGTTGTAGAACTTGACGTCGAGCGACAGGGTCGAGGCGTTCAGGGTCGTCCCCGAGACCGTGCCCGCGGTGCTCCCCGTCCGGGTGATGACGATGATGTAGGCGTTGAAGATGAAGGGGATGCGAGCCCTGCTCGAGTACTGGGTGACGTTCCACGCCGTCGCCGTCTCGTCGATCTCGAGGGTGTGCCCGCAGTTCGTCCCCCCGCTGCCCGCCCAGGGGAAGTTCTGGCTCACAGAGCCGTCCTCGCTGACGAGGGTGAAGTTCCCGCTCGTGATGGTGGCACCGTGGGTGGTGGCCGAGGCGGGGCTCGCCATCAGGGCCAGACAGGCGAAGACCGTGGCCAGGGCAGCCACGCTCCGTCGAAGCTTCGCGTTCATCGGATCTCCTTCGAGACGTCGAGTGCACCCCGAACCTCGGGTTGCGCCGTCATTGATGCACACGCCGCGTTGCGACAGGCACGCGTCTTCGACGGAGTACGCCACATCGGCGACAGGTCGGGCTCGTGGACCCCACCAGCCACCCGGAGGCGTTGCAGTCATGACCAGTGACCCGTCCCCGCGCCGCGCTCGACGCCGGCTCCGACGAGATCGAGGCCATGGGCGGACCGGCTTCTCCGCCGTGCGACCTGCGCACGGTCGGGCGTGGCCCAGGCCGCTGCTCAGCTGGTCAGGGCCGAGAGGCCATCGCCCAGGAGGTTGACCCCGATCACCAGGAGGAGCACGCCCAAGATCGCCTTCTGATTGGCGGTCATCCACTCCTTGAGGCGCAGGAGTGACTCGGTGGCCCGCTCCCCCCGGACGACCGAGACCACCAGCGGCAGGCCGGCGCCGAGCGCGCCCACGACGGCGAACAGCGCCCACGCCACCGCCTGGTCGACGGCGGGGGCGGCGGTCTCGGCCACCGCGGCGGTGCCGGCCAGCACCAGCACCACGTTCTTGGGGTTGGCGACCGTCAGCAGGAAGCCGGCCCCGGCCGCCTTGGGCGGCGAGAAGGACCCCACCGCGGTCATCCACGGTGGGAGCTCGGCCGCGGCCTCTCCCGTCGGCCGTCGACGGAAGGTCCGCACCGCCAGCACCAGCAGCACGAGGCCCAGGCCGAGCTGGAGCCAGCCGACCCACGTCGCCGGGTCGCCGTCGTCGGTCGTCTCCCGCGGCCCGACGACGACCAGGAGCAGCGCCCCGAGGGCCGCCACGCCGGCGAACACACCGAGCGTGAAGGCCGAGCCGGCCGCCACGCCTCGACGGCCGACCAGGATGAGCACGATGCCCACGATCGGCAGGGGGCTGAGGGCCACGCCGACCGCAAAGGGCAGGGCCTGACCGACGGCGTCGCCCACGATCAGCCGTGGATGGCCACGCTGGTGGCGGCCAGGGCGAGCCCTCCGGCCAGGGCCACACCGACCCCGACGGCCCCGGCCAGGCGCGACCGGCTGCGCTCGGGGGCGGCCGGTGTCCCCTCGGCCTCGGCCGGGGCCACCGCGGCGGCGAGGAACCCGACCCCGATCACGACGGTCCGGATCCCGAACAGGGCGGCCACCACGAGGAGGGTCGACGTCGGCCACACCAGGGCGAGCACACCGAGCACGACGCTGGCGAACCCCCGCAGTCGGGCCCCCGTCGTGTCGCCCGTGCCGTCGAGACCGCCGAGGCGGACGGCGCCGTCGATGATCATCCCGATGCCGGCCAGGAAGGCGACGACCCCCACCGTGGCATCGGGCCACGCCAGAGCGACGACCGCGGCCCCGATCAGCGCGGCCCCAGCGAGCCGTCCGCGCCACGGCCGTTCCGAGGTGCCCGCCTCGACGATGTCGCCGATGCCCGACACGGCGAGGTAGACGGCCACGAACACGACGAGCGAGGCCACCACGTCGAAGGGCCGGAGGGTCATCACCGCCCCGCCCAGGATGCAGGCGACGCCGATGACACCGCCGACCAGACGGGATCCCGCCGAGGTCTCCATCAGAGCGTGGCGGGATATCCCGGGCCCATGGGGATGCCCAGCAGGTACCAGACCACGAAGAAGATCAGCCAGGTCACGAGGACGATCACCGTGTACGGGATCATCAGCGAGATGATCGTGCCGATGCCGGCCTCGGGCTTGTAGCGCTGGGCGACCAGGACGATGAAGGGCAGGTACACCATCAGCGGTGTCACCACGTTCATGGGCGAGTCGCCCAGCCGGTAGGCGGCCAGCACGGTCTGCGGCGCCACGTCGAGCCGGAGGAAGAGCGGGATGAAGATGGGGGCGAAGATCGCCCACTTGGGCAGCGAGCCCGGGATGATCAGGTCGAGGATCAAGATCACGACGATGAACCCGATCAGCAGCCAGAGGGCCCCGATGTCGGCGCTCTCGAGGGCGTCGGCCATCTTCACGGCGGCGACGGTCGGCATGTTGCTGAAGTTGAAGTAGGCGATGAACTGGCTGATCAACAGCAACAGGAAGACCAGCCCGGCCAGGCCGGCGAAGGTCTTGGTGATGCCGTTGATGACGTCGACGCTGCTCGTGATGGTCTTGGCACCGAGGCCGAAGCCGATGCCGGCCACGAGGAAGAGCATCGTGATGATGAAGATCAGGCTGTCCATCAGCGGCGAGTCGTTGAAGATGGCCCCGGTCTCGGGGTTCCGCAGCGGAGCGTCGGGCAGCACCGTCAGCAGAACGGCGACGAGCAGGCCGGCGAGGGCGGCCAGCGAGGCGAAGCGCAGGCCGCGCGGCTCGCCTGCGGGGACCTCCTCATCGGTGGCGACGGCCGACTCGCCCCGGTACTCCCCCAGGCTCCGCCGGGTGATCGTGTCGGCGACGAGCGTGATGACGATCGCCACGAAGAAGGTCGAGGCGATGGCGAACCAGAGGTTGGCGGTGAGGTCGATCGACACGCTGGGGTCGGCGATGGCGATGGCCTCGTTGGTCACCTCGGTGAGGAGCCCGTCGAGCGGCGTGAGGAGCACGTTGACGGCGAAGCCGGCGCTGACACCGGCGTAGGCGGCGGCCAGCCCGGCGAGCGGATGGCGGCCGACGCTCAGGAAGGCGGCGGCGGCGAGCGGGATGAGGATCAGGTACCCGGCGTCGGTGGCGACGCTCGACAGCCCGCCGACGAAGACGATGATGAACGTCAGCAGCTTGGCCGGGGCGACCTTCACCAGCTTGCGGATGAGGGCCGCCATCAGCCCGGCCTCCTCGGCCACGCCGACACCGATCATGGCGACGAACACCACCGCCACGACGCTGAAGCCGGCGAAGTTGTCCACGAACGACGAGAAGATGAAGGCGATGCCGTCGCCGTTCAGCAGGCTGCGGATCTCGGTCGTCTCCTGGTGGATCTCGATGTCCTCCTCGAGGTAGTCGTCGAGGGTCGGCGCCTGGTCGGGGACCACCGACCCGCCGACGTACTCCTCCTCGACGACCTCGGGAGCGGGCTCGGCGACGTCGTAGGTGACGCTGACGTCGAAGGCGGCGAACACGGCCGACAGGACGATCACCAGGAGGACGAGGCCCAGGAAGATGATGGCGGGGTGGGGGACCTTGTTGCCGACCCGCTCGATGCCGTCGAGGACCTTCTGGAGCCGGCCGCTCTTCGGCCCCTCCTCCGTCGACTCGGACGCTGCCGGCTCGACCGGGGAGCTCACGGAGCGAAGCCCTCCGCCAGGGCCACGAGGAGCCGGGCGCCGAACCCGGTGCAGCCCGCTGTCTGCCAACCGGCCTCGCCCTCGGACTGGGCCGTGCCGGCGATGTCGACGTGGGCCCACGGGGTGTCGCCGACGAACTCGGCCAGGAACAGCCCTGCGGTGAGGGCCCCGGCGTTGGCGCCGCCGAGGTTCCTGAGGTCGGCCACGCTCGAGTCGAGCTCGCGGCGGTAGCGAGGCTCCAACGGGAGCTGCCACACGGGCTCGTCGACGGCCTCGGCCGCCCGGCGCACCTGGTCGACCAGGCCCTGGTCGTTGCCGATCACCCCGGCGACCTGGGTACCGAGGGCGCGCATGCACGCCCCGGTGAGGGTGGCGATGTCGACGATGGCGTCGACCCTGTCCTCGGTGGCCAGCACCAGGGCGTCGGCCATGACGAGGCGACCCTCGGCGTCGGTGTTGGTGACCTCCACGGTCGTGCCGCCCCGCATGGTGATGACGTCGCCGAGGGCCAGCGCCGTGCCCGACGGCATGTTGTCGGTGCACATCAGGAACCCGGTGACCTGGCTGGGGCAGCCGACGTCGGCCAGCTCGGCCATGGCGGCCAGGATCGCCGCCGCCCCGGACATGTCGTTCTTCATCTGGGCGTGGACCTCGTCCCCCGGCTTGAGGGCCAGGCCGCCCGAGTCGTACATGATCCCCTTGCCGACGAAGGCCAGGTGGCCGGTCGGCTCGCCCTCGGGGCGGTAGGTCAGCTTGATCATCCGGGGCGGCTCGGTGCTGCCCCGGTTGACGCCGAGGAGGCCGCCGCACCCCATCTCCACCAGGGCCGCCTCGTCGAAGACCTCGACGTCCAGACCTCGCTCGGCCCCCACGGCCACGGCCACGTCCCCGAGGATCGACGCCGTCATGTGGCTGTGCGGCGTGTTGGCCAGGTCGCGGGCGAGGGCGGTGGCCGTCGCCAGGGCCCGACCGCGCTCGGCCCCGGCGGCCGCGCCCTCGTCGTCGCTGACGATCGTGAGCCCGGTCAGGGCGGTTCGGCTCGTCGTGGACCGGAGCGGGTCGTAGGCGTACCGGGCGAGCAGGGCGCCCTCGACCGCGGCCTGGGCCCCAACCGCGGCGGCGAGGCCGGGGACGCCGCCGAGGCCGATCGCCAGCTCGGCATGGCCGCTCGCGGCCCGGGCGAAGGCGGCCGCGGCCGTCCGGACCGCGGCCGCGTCGACCTCGGCGGCGGGCCCGACGCCGACGGCGACGAGGGTGGGGTCGGCGCCACTCGGCACGACGAGGGCCGTGCCCATCGCCCCGTCGAACCCGGCCGCCACCAGCCGCTCGCGGTCGAGGTCGAGCCCGATCACCGGCCCGTCGTCGCCGTCCACGAGCACGCCCACGCACGATGCCGAGCCGGGGTCGAGGGCGGTCCCGACCTTGGTCGCCGCCAGCCGGGCGATCGACGGCACCGGGTCGATGGACGGTGGGGACGTCTGCGTGGCCATGCGCGTTCCTCCGATGCCGAGGCCGAGCGCTCGACGGGCCGAGGCGACCCATTGGACACCGGCTGTCGGACCGGTGAACACACCCGGATCGGGTGCGCCGCGCCCGTCTCAGACCGGGGCCCGTCGGAGGGGGGCGACGGCCGCCGAGGCGTAGATGTTCAGGCCCAGCCGGTCGGACAGGAACCGGGTCAGGAGCTGGCCCCGCACGCTGTTGCCGGCGGCGTCGAGCCGGGGCGAGAACGTCCCCATCCCGCCCTTGCCGGGCGCCACCGTGACGATGCCCCCGCTCACCCCGCTCTTGCCGGGGAGGCCCACCTCGTACATCCACGCCCCGGACCGCTCGTAGAGGCCGGCGGTCGCCATCACGGCCAGGACCGGGGCGCACGTCTCCTCGGCGATGACCCGCTCGCCGGTCCGGGGGTTGACCCCGCCGTCGGCCAGGGTGGCGCCCATGACGGCGAGGTCCTCGGCCGTCACGAGGAGGGCGCACTGCCGGGTGTAGACGTCGGTGGCCTCGTCGGGGTCGAAGGCGAGGCGGCCGTAGCTGTCGATCAGGTGGGCGACGCCGCGGTTGCGCAGGTTGGTCGCCGCCTCCGACGCGTACACGTCGGCGTCCACCTCCAGGGGCCGGCCGGCGAAGGCGGACAGCCCGACCCGGATGTGCTCCCACTTCTCCCCCGCGGTGGCCCCCGGCACGAGGGCGGTGGCGGCGATGGCGCCGGCGTTGACCATCGGGTTCATGGTCCGGTCGGCGTTGAGCTCGATGGCCATGACCGAGTTGAACGGCAGCCCGGTGCTGTCGACGCCGAGGTGCCGCCGGGCCGCCTCGGGCCCGATGGCGTCGCACACCAGGGCGAAGACGAAGGGCTTCGACACGCTCTGGATCGAGAAGGGGTGCCGGGCGTCGCCGACCGCGTAGGTCGGCCCCTCGCTGGACACGATGCACGCGCCGAAGAGGTCCGGCGGCGTCTCGGCCAGGGCCCTGATGTATGCGGCCACCTCGCCGTCGAGCACGCCGGCGCAGCGCTCGTGCCCCTCGGCCAGCAGCGTCTGCACCACGGGCGGGTCGGGGAGGTGGCCGGTCGAGATGTTGGCGGTCATCAGAACCGCCAGATCAGGGGCACGAGGCCGATGCCGACGACGAAGTACCACGCGAGGAGGGGCAGGCCGAGCTTGGCGTAGTCCGTGAACCGATAGCCCCCCGGGCCCATCACCATCATGTTGGCCGGGGTGGCCACCGGTGTGAGGAGGGCGGCCGACGAGATGACGCAGACGAACATCAGCACCGGCCGGGCCGACACATCGAGCTCGACGGCGGCGGAGACGGCCACCGGGATGAGGATCAGGGCCGTCGCCGTGTTGCTGATCAGCTGCCCGAGAACGGCCACCATCACGAACAGCGCGAGCAGCAGAGGGTAGGCCCCGGCGTCGCCGACGATGTTCACCAGCAGCTCGGCCAGCTCGTCCGCCGCCCCGCTCGACTGCATGGCCGTCGACAGGGGGATCATCCCGCCCACCAGCACCAACGTCGTCCAGCTGGTCCCGCGGTAGGCCTGCTCGACCGTGATCACGCGGGTCAGCACGATGGCCCCGGCCGCCAGCAGGCCCGCCACCGCCGGAGGGACCGCCCCGGTGACCAACAGCGCCACCATGCCGGCCACGATCGCCAGCGTGCGCCGGGCGCCGCGCCCGAAGGGGACGGCCTGGCGGCGCACGGCGTCGGGCTCGTCGACGACCACCACCCCGGGGTCGGCGAGGTTCTCCTCGAGGGCGTCCCACGTGCCCTGGAGGAGCAGGGCGTCGCCCGCCCGGACGGTGGTCTCCCGGGGACCGACGGGCTGACCGTTGCGGTGCACCGCCAGCACCACCAGGTCACCGCTCTCGGTCACCATCCCCGGGAAGGCGGTCATGCCGATGAGGCCGGAGCGGGGCGGGATCACCACCTCGGCCACACCCGAGAGACGGTCGAACAGGGCCTCCGACGAACCGGCGTCGAGCTGGTAGTGCCGCTTCAGGGTCTTGGCCTGCTGGCTCAGGTCGGGCGGCATGGCGCGCGCGTTGCGGTGCGGCAGGAGGCGGTCGCCGAAGAGCACCACGATCGCGACGGTCCCGGCCAGCAGGGGCACGCCGACCAGGGTGAAGTCGAAGAACCCGAAGGCGCCCTCACCGCTCCTGTCGGCCGCATCGGAGATCAGCACGTTCACCGGCGACCCGGTGAGGGCGAGCATCGAGCCGGCGTGGGCCGCGAAGGCGAGCGGCATCATCAGCTGCGACGACGGCACGTCCACCCGCACCGCCGTCACCACCACGACGGGCACGAGGGCGGCGACGGCCCCGTTGACGCTGATCACCGCGGTCAGGAGCGCGCCCACCAGCATCATCAGCACGAGCAGCCGCCGTTGGGAGGCGCCGGCCCGCACGACGAGCTGGTGGCCCACCGCCGCGGTCACGCCCGTGGCGTCCAGCGCCTCGCTCACGACGAAGAGGGCGGCGATGAACAGCACGGTGGGGTCGCCGAAACCCGCCAGCGACTGCTCCAGGTCCAGCACGCCGGTGGCCCACAGTGAGAGGGCCGTGGCGAAGGCGACGATCTCGACGGGCAGCCGGTTCGACACGAACAGGGCCACCACCGCCCCGAGGACCAGGTAGACGATCGTGCTGTCGGCCACGTCAGAGCTGCTCGTTGCGCTCGAGCCAGCGCAGCGCGAAGAACCCCCAGGTCGGAGGGAGGTAGAACGACGCCATCCGGTAGAGCAGGACGGTGGCCAGGGCCGTCTCCTCGGGGACCCCCGCCTGGACCAGCCCGAAGGTGAGACCCCCCTCGGCCACGCCGATGCCGCCGGGCACGGGCACCAGCCCGGCCAGGAGGGCGACGCTGATGTTCACCAGCAGGGCCGTCCCCAGCCCGACCGGCGAGCCCAGGGCTCGGGCGAAGGTGGCGAGCGCCAGGGCGAACAGCACCTCGGTCGCCAGGTTGCCGCCCAGCAACTGGGCCACGCGACGGGGCGAGCGCAGGCCGCTCGCCGCCTGCCACGCCTCCCGGCCCAGCCGGCCGGCCCACCCGACCACGAACCGCCGCCACCGCCCGACGGCGGCCACCACGGCGATCGAGGTGGCCGCCACCCCCAACGCGACGGCCAGCATCGGCCACGCGCTCTCGAACGCTCCCTGGGCATCGACGTCGACGTCGAGCGACGCCCCGGTGAAGAGGAGCAGGCCGGCCAGGATGGCAGCCTGGGCGACGAAGCCGCCGAAGCCGTCGATCGCCCCCGATGCCACCGCGGCGGCGGGGGGCACGCCGTGGCGCTGGAAGAACCTCACGTTCACCGCCACCCGGGCCACCCCCGTGGGGATGGCCACGTTGATGTAGGACACCGCCAGCTGGAGGGCGTACACGGGGCCGAGCGGGAGGGGCACGGGCGAGGCGCCCAGGGTCGAGATCGCCTGGCTGAAGCGGGGCAGCTGCGTGACCAGGAACCCGACCGCCACCAGCCACCAGGTGCTGTCCTGGACCTGGTTCGCGAACTCGCCGTAGTCGAGGCCGGCGAGCTCGGACAGCAGGAGGACCACCGCCACCACGGGCAGCACGAACCGGACCAGCGAGCCGATGGTGACCCGGCGCAGCTCGATGAGGTCGGGCGGTGTGGTGTCGGCCGTCGTGGCCGCCGCCGTCCGGAGGCCGTCGATGTCGACCTCCCCGTCGGCCACCCAGCGCCGCTGGCGGGCGGTGAGCATCACCCGCTGGACGTAGGGCAGCATCGCCGTCAGCTCGTCGGGGCCCAGGGCGTCGAGAGCGGCGGCGACGGCGCGGTCGGAGCCGACGAGGTGGGCGGTGGTGACGAGGGCCTGGAGCTCGTCGGTCCGCCGCTGGCTGTCGGTGGCGGCCACGGTGGCGCCGCGGAAGTCGACCAGGCCGAGCTCGCCGTCCGCGACGAGGAGGTGGCGATCGTCGACCTGCCCGTGGGCGACGCCCGCATCGTGCAGCCGTCGGAGGAGATCCCACACGCCCGCCGGGACGTCGGGGCCGCCGCCGTCGTCGGCCTCGGCGAGCAGCACGCCCCGGCGCCGCAGCACCAGCAGGGCGTCGTCGGATGCGGTGGCCCCCGCGGTCACGACGTGGTCGCTGGCCACGCCTGCCTGTCGGGCGAAGAGCGTGAGGAAGGCCTCGTGCTCCACCTGCTGGAGGCGGCCGACGCGGAGCGGCGACCCGGCCTCGCGGTACCAGACCCGACGCCACAGGGTCGCCCCCACCGCCGTGTCCTGGGCGTCGCGGCCGTAGACCTTGACCACGAGGTCGTCGCCCGTCACCCCGACGGCGTCCACCACGAAGACCCCAGCCTGTTGGCGATCGGCCACGCCGACCGTGCGGGTCGCCACCCCCAGCTGGGCCAGAGCGTCGCGGACCAGCTCGAGCCCGGGTCGGCCGGCGCTCGACCCGAGCAGGAGGTGCACGGCGGCGGCGGCGGACCCGGCGACGAGGAACCCGGCGACGGCCCCGAGGGCGCTCGTCGCGCCCAGGGCGACGAGGGCCCACGAGCCAGCGCCGACGACCCAGAGCCCGAGCCGCCGCATCGGCAGGGTCACGTGGGGCAGCGCGGTCAGCACGACCGTCGCCACCAGCGCCAGGCGGAGCGACGGGTACCAGGCGGGCGGTGCGGCCGCCGTGAGCGCCTCCCAGCGGGCCCCGCCCGCACCGTCGATCCCGCGCCGGGCGGCGAGCCACAGGACGGCGGCGACGACGGCGGCGAGCGCCACGTCCCGGGCGACCGACCACCGGCGGTGCAGGATCGGGCTGGCCGCCACCACGAGCGCCACCAGCGCGGCCCCGTCGGCGAGCACCTGCCAGACCGTGTCCAGGAACGGGGGCAGGGCGTCCACGAGGCGGGTGACGGCCCTCTCGAACCCCGGGGCGGGAGACGCGGCGAAGGTGACCACGGCCAGGAGCGCGAGGCACGCCCCGAGCTGGATGGCGTCGCCGACCCGCCGGGCGCGCGGCTCGTCGGCAGGGGTGGCGAACAGCCGCGGGGGGCGCCGGAGCAGGTCGACCCGGAGGGGCCTCTGGTCGGCCGGCGCGCTGACGTGATCCATGCGGCGGTCGGCCTCCTGCGGCGCGAGCGGAGCCTCATCCGGAACCTACGACGGCCCCTGGGCGGCCTCTACACCCAGATCAGGTGTAGACGGCAGCCTGTGCCCGATCGGATCCTGGTCGGGTGCCGGACGGCGAACAGCACCTCGCGCCCTTGGGCCGACAGGCGGCGTTGGGCGCGGTCGTCGGGGCGGTGGTCGGCTTCGTCGCCGGGTGGGTGATCCACGCGGTGACCCACGACGGCGGGTCGCCCCTCGGCTTCGAGCTGACCGGCGCCCTGCTCGGGCTGATCGCCGGGGTCCTGCTGGGCGCCTTCTACGGAGGGGCGATCTCGGTGACCCGGCGCCGCGAGGGGGCGGACCCGCCGTGAGACGCCAGGCCGCGGCCATCGGGGCGACGCTGGTCGCCAACGCCGTCGGTCTGGGGCTGGCCGCCCTCCTCCTCGGCGACGACATGAGCGTCGACGCTGCCTCGTTCGTCCTCGCCGTGGTCGTCTTCAGCGCCGTCGAGGTGCTCGCCCAGGCCATCATCGTCCGCGCCGGCACCCGCCACCTGCCCGCCGTCGTGGGGGCCTCAGCCCTTCTGGCCACCCTGGTCGGGCTGGGCGCCGCCGTGGGGCTGGCCGACGGCCTGCGGATCCGGGGCGTCGCCAGCTGGGTCCTCGCCACCGTCATCATCTGGGCGGCCGCCGTGGTGGCCGGCCTCCTCCTGCCCCTCGTCTGGCCGGGCGCCTCCGCCCGTGCCGTCAGAGGCGGCGGACCCGCTCGATCACGATCCCGGCGTCGTTCAGCCGGGCGACCACGGCGACGAGCTGCGACTGGTCGACGACCGACATCGCGTTGGTGCCGGGGGCCCCCGGAAAGCTGACCTCGAGGTCGTCGAGGGTGGCGTGCAGCGTGCGCTCCGCGCATCCGCTCACGACGACCTCGTACACGAACCACCTCCGCAGCCCGGCCCGACGTTACGGCGCCGGGGCAGCCCTGTGACCACCCCAGTAGGGTGCTCTGCACCCATTCCCCCGGTCGGCCTCGCAGACGTGCGCCGTCGCCGTGGAGAGGAACATGGTGCGCGCCACCGATCCCCCGTCCCCTCGGGCGG
>Ga0190275_10002245_pt1 | contig 13958 bp, 17 predicted proteins | sample Popmic550T_FD_133745 | JGI IMG/M metagenome (GOLD analysis project Ga0190275, IMG submission 133745) | Populus adjacent soil microbial communities from riparian zone of Yellowstone River, Montana, USA - 550 T | ecosystem: Environmental > Terrestrial > Soil > Riparian zone > Trees stand | place... | reverse complement strand
CGCACAGCTCGCGAAAATCTCGCAGCAGCGCAAGCTCAAGGCGTCAGAAGCCAAGCGCTTCGCGCGCCTGCAGACACAGCTCATGCGCTCGGGCACTGTCACTCTGCTGACGAAGGAGCTCGTGACGCAGCAGGCGCGCATGATCTATCGGTCGCTGCCATGGTGGCACAAGCTCGCCCTGCGCGTGCGCTTCTATTGGCGGATCACAGGTGCGCGCTTCGAAGTGCTGCGCTTGAAGCTTCGGCTGCGCTCGCCTTGGGACTGACACATGCGCTACTTGGGCGGCAAGGCGAAGATCGCGAAAAGGCTCGCGCCGAAGATCGCAGCTCCGAAAGTATGGGAGCCGTTTGCAGGCGGCCTCAATATGTCTCGGGCGCTTGCAGCGCTCGGCTGCGATCTTTGGCTGTCCGATGCGCACCCTTCGCTTGCGCCCCTTTACAGGGCGATTAGGAATGGTTGGCAGCCTCCGGCCGAGATCACGGCGAGGCACTATCGCCTCGCGAAGCGACTGCCCGATACACATCCTTTCAAGGCGCTTTGCGGCTTCGGTATGTCCTACGGCGGAAAGTGGTTTGGCGGATATGCAGGGGCAGAAGTGCGCGCGATTGACGACACGCACCGGCCGGGCAGAGTGATCCATACGAATCCTGCGAAAGCGGCCGGGGCCTCGCTCAAGTGGCTGCGCGATAGCCCAAATGTGCGTGCAGTATTCACCGCAGATTTCTTCGACGTGCCGGTGCGCAAAACGAACATCACAATCTATTGCGATCCGCCGTACGCAGACACGACGAAATATAGCGGCGGCGACTTCGACAGCGCGCTCTTTTGGGCTCGCTGTCGAGAGTGGGCAAGGGCAGGTGCCCGTGTGCTTGTCTCTGAACACTCTTGCCCGATTCCGCACGCTGTGCTGCACGAAACTCAGCGCGGCATGTTGGTTCACAAGAAAGGCGAGCGCGTGCGAACCGAGCGCCTATTTCAAGTGCTGCGTGGCCTGAGAGCCGCTTTCAGCGGCCGGCCTTCGCCGTAACAAAATCGTTTTCGTCGTGCGTCGCGCATACAAGATCTTACATGCCAGTGATCGCGCTTCAGGCGTAGTCTTTACCGATGCCGAGCACGGTACAATTCTGGCTCTTCGCTTTGATCCTTTTGGCATTCGTTGGGCTCGGCATTCTCGGTTATGTTCGAGCTCGACGCCTGCCATTTCCGCCCGGTGCGCTTCACAGGCGAGGCACAGAGCTAGGTAACGAAGTCGTCGTCATCGACGCGCCCGGCTCGAACGGGCAGCAGAGAATGCTGATCGAGGCATGCGCGACGGCGACGCTTGCGACCTTCATGGCGTGGCGCACGTACCGGCCCGGCGACTATCCGCCCGGCATTCAGCGCTTCTATCCCTACCCGATCATCACAGTGCATTTCATCGACGATGCCCTGATGAACGATCTCGAAGGCAGCATCTTCGAGGGCAGGCCGACGCTCGCCTATTTGAGCGATGCGTCGTCGGCCGTGCAGCAAGTGCCGCTCGTCGTGATTCGCAAGTCGTGTGCGCCGGAGGTGATGATTTCAGGGCAGCCGCTGATCGACGAAGTCATTCGCGCGCTGGCGAACTTTTTTCAGGCTGACGCGCAGCAGCTCGACCTGTACGTGCACGACTTGGCGCAAGCGCATTTCAAGGATCGCTATGCGCCGGAAGGTGGGCTGAAGAAGATTCAGCGCCCGACCTGATCTCAGGTACCTGATCAAGCATGGCCCGATCGAGCAAGCTCAAGGAACCTGTGCCCGTGCGCCGTCGCGAGCCGAGCGAGGCAGAGCAGCGCGACCCGCTCGACATGACGGTGCGTGAGCTCTTGATGACGCTGACGCGCTTGGGCGGCCATGCTGACGAGTGGATCAATATCCGAGATGAACGCTACCCGTATCGGCGGATCCTGCGGGCCATCGACAGCGGCGAGAGCGTCGAAGTCTGCCGAGTTGGCCGGCGCTTGCTGATGCGCCGCGAAGAGCTGAATCGATGGATTGAAGCGCATCGCATCACGCGTGCTTCCAAGAAGGAAAAGAAGAAGCGCGATGCGACGCCCGAGACAGACGAAGATCGCTCGATCCGCCGCTCGCTTGAGCGGCAGGGCTACAGAGCGATCGGCTAAGCAGCGATTTTGGCGAGCTCCGGAATCGCCTTCGAGATGTCAGGGAAGGGCTCGATCTCAAGATCGCCGATGTTGCGTGCCGCACGAATGTAGCGAACCATGACGGCCTTGCTGATGTGTCCTGTGCGATCGCTGATCCATCCTTCGCCCTTGCCGACGCGATGCGCCCAAGTGACAAACGTCGCGCGCAGATCGTGAAAGCGCAGCGGCTCTTCTTTCTCTGACTTCGCAAAGAGCTCCGGCCGCTTGATGCCAGCGCATTCGAGATCCATGCGAAGAGTCGACGCTTCGGCGTCCTTCTTCCACATGCGAAGCGCCTTGTGCCTGATGATGGGCGCAGCGTCGGCCGGATCGCCAAGATACTCGTGACTGGCAAGGTACTTGCGATAGCGGACAAGGATCGTGATGAGTGAGCGGAGGCCGGGCAGGTCCGGATCGCTCATCGAGAAAAGTTGCGGGCCGATGTATTCGTCGGTTTTGCTGATTAGGCTTCTGATGGTGCCGCGCTTCGGATCGACAGAGCGCCAGATGAGCTCCTTGAGCGAGCCCTTGCGAAGGCCCGTGTAGACCGCGATCGCATAGTACACACGGCGCGCAATCGGGATGTCTGTGCAGCCGAGCAACGCGACAAGCTCTTCAGGATACAAGAAGGCATAGATCTTCGGCGAGCCCTTCTCAGGCAGCAGATCTTCCGACACGGGGTTTTCTTTTATGAACTTGCCGGGCTTGATGGCGAGATCGAAGGTGCGATGCAGCACCATGTAAATGTGTCGCTCTGTAGCTGGCCGCATGTTGCGCTTACGTCGCTTGAAGAAGTCGCGCCGTGCCTTGACGAGCACTCCGCCGATCGTTTCTTCGGTCACGTCTGCCAGGTGCATCTTGCCGATGTATGGATAGACGTACTTACGAAGCCGGTTGCGATCGTCGCGCCATGACTTTTTGATCTTCAGCCTTTTGATCTTGCCGAAGCGCGCGAAGAGCGCCCCTGACGTCCAGTATTCGCCGAAGCCTTCGACCGTGGCAGGCAAGTCTTCTTGCTTCTTCGCGCCGCTGACGACGACGTCGCGCGCATCCATCTGCATTGCCCGCTTGTATGTCTTGCGGGCCTTGGCGTGTGCAGCTTCGAAGTCGCGCTCTCGATCGGTGAACAACGGGCGGCCGTCATCACCGAGCATCTTGAGGCGCGGCCGCTTGCCGCCTGCGCCCGGGAATCGGCACACGTATTGCCCGCCCCCTGTTCGATTGGGCAGCCATTCGGCCGTGCCTGTGGGCGTGCGGCCTCCGGGGCTTTTCTTCTTGGTTGTTTGAGCCATGGTCGATCTCTTCCCGGTCTGCAGTCCAGACGGCAGGCCGTGCAGTCCAGACGCTTGCAGTCCATACAGCAGTCCAGACGGGTAAGATTGGTCGACTTTGGTTCAAAAAACTAGGCGAAAGCCCGCAAAAAGCGATGGTACAGCCACACAAGAAAGGTCTTGAAATCCGTTGATTGGCGTAAGCCTTTCCGAAGGTTCGAATCCTTTCTCCTCCGCTAAAACAAGCGCTTTTTGTTTCGCCCCCTGCTCACCGCGTCGATCCTGTATGGACTGCACCGTATGGACTGCAAGCCGGCCGGTTTCCAGGCACACGCGATCCGTCCCAGACGGCGGTATATTGCGTGGTACAGAAAGGCAGGCGACGGCTATGGGCGCGACGGTTTTTGCGTTCAACGAATTTGTGACCCTCGACACGTATACGTGCGGCGAGTGCGGCGTCATGTTTGCAATGACCCGTGCCTTCGCTGGCGAGCGTGTGAAGGATCGACGAACCTTCTACTGCCCCAACGGGCACAAGCGCGTCTTCACGGGCGAGACAGAGGCCGACAGGCTGAAGCGCGAGCTCGAACGTGAGCGGCACGATCGCAAGCGCGCCGAAGAGTTGCGACAGGTCGCGCTGAAGGAGGCTCGGCACAATGAGATCGAGCTACGCAAGACGAAGACTCGCCTGCGCAACACTCGCGAGCGGGTCAAGAATGGCGTCTGCCCGTGTTGCCATCGCTCGTTTGTTCAGCTAGCTCGGCACATGGCCACGAAGCACCCGGGCTTCAATGCGGAGGGCTGAAGGATGACGGCGCTTGCTTGGGAAGAAATGCACCCGATCGCGTCTGATCCGTTTTGGCAGGCGCGCCTGACCGCCTTCGCCCTGTACGCCTGCGATGAATCTTGGCGCGTTATGTTTGCGGAGCTCGATGCAGCGCACGGGCCCGCTGCCAACGTAGAGGATGCGAAGCGCGCAGCCGAAGCTTGGCTTCGAGCGCACCTGCACGACCTGCTGCGTCAGCTTCGCGATCCCAACATGGGAAGTGATTACGATCCGCCCGGAGGGCCGCTGTCGGAAGAGTCAAGGGCGCACGCTCACGGCGGATTTGAGGCGGCAGGAGTCGACAGGCGTGACGAGATCCGCAAGGCCATGATGCCGACAAACATGATCGCCCTTCGAAAGGGCACGAGAGAAGTGCAGTCCATAGTCCCCTTCATTCTCGGTGTGAGCTCAGAGCGACGCGCGCCTGTGCAGGGCGACTACAAGCAAAAGGGCGGCCGGCGCCCCGGCACGATCAGCTGGGAAGAGCACCTCGAAGCATGGCGCGCCTATCACGCGCAGCATCCGGAGCAAGACGCGGAAGCGATCGCGAGGCGACAGGGCTTCAGCTATGACGAGCTCGTGATGTTCTTGGGCCGTGAGCCGACGACATGGCGGCCGCTGCGATGAAAGAGCCGGAGCTTTCGCGTGGCGTCGAGGTGCGGCGCGATCGTCGAGGCGAAGTTATGAAGCTGCCCGAGACACCGGCCGAGCGCATTCGAATCTTGTGGCGGCTCTTGGCAATGCAGCTCTTCACGATCGCTCTGTGCGTGACGGCTGCGATTCTTGGGCGCTCGCTTTCGCCGATGATCGCGCTCGGGCCGTGTCTAGGCGGCATATTTCTGAGCTACTTTTGCATCGTGCGCGAGCGCCGTAGGTTGAGGTGATGTGATGTTCGATTGGCTTCGACGAAGAATCGCGCGCAGACGAATCGCGCGCGGGCGCCCCGTGCACTTTGACGGCGACGACTTCGTCGTGCTTGGGCAGCGCGTGGCAGAGGCCATGCGCGACATGGGCATGACGGCAGACGAAGCCGTCAAGAGCCCTCTGTTTCAGCGAGCAGAGGCAAAGCGCGGTAATTTAGATCGCATGATGGCAGATCCCGATGTGCTTGAAGCTCGCCGCGCACTTATGGCTACACAAGCGGAGCTCGTGAAGGCGCAGATCGTGTCGGCTACGAGACTCGACGTGATCCGGCTGCTCGGCACGCTCGGCACGAGCCTTTTCAGCTATCCGCCTGATTCCGAGCTCCCTGACGATCCGGAGTCGCGCGCACTACTGGCGTTGCAGCTGCAAGAGCTCTCGCAGCACCTGCGAGATCGCGCCGAATCATACGCGAAGATTGCCGCCTACCTGGACACCACACGGCCCGGGTAAGTTCGTGACTGAAAGTTTCAGCGGACAGCGCGCACAGCGTGTATCTAGCGTGTGTGCCATTCGCTGAATCGAAGCTGACTAGTAGCCGAGTCAAGGTCATCAAGAAGCGGATCATTGCGAAGGAGTCGCTTCGCAAGCTCGCCGAAGAGTATGGCGTCGGCTACATGACGATCTACAAGATCGCGATCGGGCAGATCTGGAAAACGGTCGAGCCGCGCGGCCGATTGATCGGCACTCGCGACTACACCTCGACACGCACGATCGATCCAATTCGCTGTCAGAAGATCGCGCTCGTGAAGATCCGCAAGCGCATTTCGTTCGCCAAGATCGGGCGACGTATTGGCGTGTCAGAAGCGACTGCTCGACGCGCTGCAGATTACGGCTATGCCATTTTGGGCAAGCGCCTGCAGCAGCACACTGTGCGAGGCACGCTCAAGCAGGCGCAAGCAAAGTTGCAGCTGACAGACGAAGAAGTCGAAGATTTGATCCGAGCAGGCGCGAAGAAGGGCCTGCCAGATTGGATCCGAAAGGCGGTCGAAGGCGATGACGACGAAGACGACGACGAAGACGAGTGAGGCAGGATCGTGACGCGCGTACGCGCATACGTAGTAGTCACGATCGAGAGCGACGGCGATCTCAAGCTGAGCGTGAAACACATCAGCGTTGTCGACTATCCTGCTGCGCTCATGGCCAGCGATCTTGTGTTCGAGTGGTTCAGTATGATCGGGACTACCATCGAGGCAGCGAGACAGAACTGCCTCGACTCGATCGCGTTCTACGCGCGCTGCCGGCCCGGCATGAAGGACGCGATCGTCGCTGCGCTTGACCCGAGCTGCGCCGAAGTCGTGCGAGCAATGGTCGACGACACAGAGGCTCAATCGTGAAGAAGCGGCGAAAAGACGAAGACGAAAGACTGACGCGCAAGCAGAAGCTCGCCCTTGCCGGCGACATTTACGAGCAGATGATCGACGGCTCGACAGAAGACGAGATCATCAAGGATCTAGGCATCACGGCCGACGATTTTGCCGCTGCGAAAACCGTTTTACTCGAAACGAAGGGCGAGCAAGAAGAGCGCATGTCGCCCCGGGCCCGCTTCGCCCGGTACCTGATTGAGCAAGAGCGCAACATCGTCGATCTGAATGACCTCGTAAACAACCTAAACAGCAAGTCGCAATACAGCGCGATCATCGGCGCGATTCGCATGCGCGCAGAGATCGCCGACAAGGTGATCGCGACGGGGCAGACGCTCGGCCTGATCACAAAAGAGCCTGACAAGAAGCTCTTGCTTGGCGGCCTCGCGCTCGCAGACATGAAGGAAAAAGACCTTCGGCAGGGCGTGCTCGAAGCGATTGGCGGCCTGAGCAAGATGCTGACGAAATATCAGGGCGACACAAATATCCGCGCACTTGCCCCGGGCCCGTTACATCAGGGAGAGGTCATCGACATGGATCCGGCACCTGCTCTCGAAAAGCCCGTGATGCAAGAGCTCCCAAAGGGCAAAAAGAATCGGGCGAAGTCGGGCAAACGCGCAGCAGGGAGAAGACGTGTTCGAGACTGAAAAGGACACATGCCAAACACAATTGTCATCACGCCAGATCGCAACGTTCACAGCACAGACTACGTCGGCGCATTCGATCCCGAGTCGCGCACGTACATGAAGATCGTTCCCGGGCAGCACAAGCTCATCAAGTTCGATGCTTCGAAGCCCATGGCCACGCGCAAGAAGGCCTTGTTTTCGGAGCTCGCTGCGATGCCGCAGAGTTTCGAAGCCGTGGCCGTCTTCTGCCATGGGTGGTCGATTGGTATTCAGGCCGGCGTCCGGAAGGCAGAGGTGCCCGACTTCGTGCGGCTCATTTGTGCCGCAACGAAAAACGGTGTGTCGGAAAGAGACGTGCTGCACATCATGCTGTTCTGCTGCTCGACGGCGGCCGGCAAGAATACGCCTGAGCACGACTCAGAGACGGGCGGAGACGGCGGCTTCGCAGACCTGATGCGAGACGCCTTCTGCGCCCAAGGCAGGCCGTGGGTGCGCGTCTATGCCCATCCAACGAAGGGCCACACGACGCAGAACACACAGGTTCGAGTCTTCGAAGGTAAGGGATCCCCTGTCGGCGCTGTCGCTGGCGAGTGGCTTGTGCATCCCACCTACATCAAGAGCGGTAACAATGCAGCGGCGCGCGCCCTGTGGTCGAGCTGGCACAAGGCGCTCATGGGCAAGCTGCCAGGCACGATGCGCGAGCCTGCTGCGTGGCATGCGGGCAAGCGAGGTGTGCCGACGCAGATCGATCGCAAGCACTTGCGTTTCGCTGCGCCGTTCATGACGATAGCAGAGCTGCACGGCGCGTTGACGAGTTCAGGCGGATAAGACACAACAGGCTCTCGCTCCTAAAGGAAGCCCCGATCCGCGCGCATACGGATCGGGGCTTCGCCTTTTATGGCTGCAAATAACGTCGATCGGCAAACAGAGATCGGGGGAATCGGTGAAGCGGCTATCGATTGTGCTCTACGTCTTCGGCCTCCCTGTCGACCTGCTTGCTGCTCTCTTCGCTGTCGCGCTCGCGCCATTTCAGAAAGAAGGCTTAGGCCTGCGCATCGAACGCAGGCCGACTGATTGCGGCCTGTGGGCGCTGTCACTCGACGTCGACGGCCTCAAGAGCAGCAGACGTGCGCTTACGCTCGCGCCGCACGTCATTTTCTATCGCAGCGGCTGCCACTTCCGGCGAGGGTGGTCTGTCCTGCAAGAGCGCGAGCATGGACGCAGTCAGACGCTCGAAGTGATCGGCGCATTGGGCTTCGTCGTCGCGCTGATCGGCCTAGCGCTTGGCGCTTCATGGTGGGCAGCTCTTGTGATGTGGGCGCCTTCGCCATGGCTCTACATGCTTGTGGGCCCGTCTGTGCGCTGGCTTCGTGGCGAAGACGCGAGCCCTACACAGCACGAGCAAGCGGCCTATGCGCTATCGGCCGAAGTTGGCAAGCGCTGAGCTCGCCCGGATACGCTCACACCTCGTAACTGTTTGACCCGAGCTCCGGCGCAAGCCGGGCAGGGCTGCGTGTTGAAGACGTCCCGCAGTCTGTCAAGGGCCACTCACTAGGAGGTGATGCAATGTCTTCGTGTCGCGCGAAAGTGCGGCCTTTCAGCAGCAGATGAAAACTCACGGCAGCCGATCGTCTTCGGCTGCCACGACTCAATTCGATCGAAGGAGAAACGAAAATGTCGAGTGGAACGCAGCTCATCAAAAACGGCGCAGTCAATGGCACGGGCCAAGCGATCGACGTCACGAGCGTCGGCTATCGGCCTCGACGCGTGCAGCTCTTCAACGAAGGCGGCCTCGTGATCGCGACCTGGACAGACACAATGACCGAAGGTCGTGGCGTCAAGCAGGTCACGGCCGGCACTGTCTCGCTCATGACGGCAGGCCAAGGGATCACGCCGCTCGCGACGGGCTTTCGCATCGGCGTCGACGCCGATGTGAATGTCGCGGGCGAAAAAATCCACTGGACGGCGCAGGAGTAAGCACGCACGCAGGGCGAGCTTCGTTCATGGTGGCGAGGCTCGCCCTTCTGCATTGAACGGAAGGGCTTCAAGGCAATGTCGTATTACAACGATCCGACGCGCGCATACATCGGGCTTACGACACGCGGTAGCTCGCCGGCACAGGCGCCCGAGTGGCAGCTTAGCCGTGTCGTCACAGAGCAAGATGCCGCTTTTGACGAGCGCACGGCGGGCGTCAACTGCTCCGGCTATCGACATGTCCGTTTTGCCGTGACGCCGATGCAGAGCGATCCGACGACGGATCCCGATGCCGAAGCAGGCGGCACAGACAATCCGGACATTGAAATCCGCATGTGGTCGCCCTATGCGAAAGCCTTCGTGCCGTGGCCGGGCGAAGCTCTCACGATCACGGGCGCAGGCGCAGGCGAGGGCTACATCGTCGACGTTCCGAATGCGAACGGGGCGATCATCGGCTGCTTTGTCACGAATGCCGTGAGCGGTGTTGTGGCGATCGCAGTGCAGGGCTTCAACTACAACGATTGAGCGCGAGCTGACGTCGGGCCTTACAAATGCGTGGGCCCGACGTTGCTGCGTGAGACGAGGTCCACGTGTCTCTTTCTGCGATGGTGGCAACTGTGAAGCGCAGCCGGCGCAAGCGCTCGGGCCTTGCGCTTGCTATCCCGACTGCAAGGCAGCTGCGAAAAGCCGATCGACAAGAGCTGATCGACTTCTACGAAAACAGTTTTCGGCTGCGCAACGATTGGATCCGAGATCAAGTTCTCAACCACGATCGGATCGACATCTTGGCGACAGAGGTGCTCGGCCTGCAGGTGCAGCCGTTTCACCTCGCCCTGATGAAATTTCAGTTCGAGCATCCGGAAAATCTGCAGCTCTGTTTCCGTGGCGCAGGCAAGTCGACGACGTGCACAGAGGTGAAAGCCATTCACCTTCTGCTAAAGAATCCGAATCTTCGGATCCTGATCGCGTCGAAGACGCTGCAGAACGCGTGTGGCTTTCTCAAGAACATCAAGGCGCACTTCGAAACGAATACGCGCCTGCGCGAAATCTTCGGCACGTATTACGATCCCAAGCGCGTCGGCAAGTGGGATGAACGCGAGATCGAGGTGCTGCCGCGCACTGTCGTCGCGAAGGAAGCTTCTGTCACGTGCGTCGGCCGCGAAGGCACGGTCGTTTCAAAGCACTATGACGTGATCATCTCTGACGATCTCGTCGACGAAGACAACGCTGCGACGAAGCTGCAACGCGATAAAACTCGCACGTGGTTCTATAACACGCTGATGCCGACGCTTGAGCCGCCCGATCCTCGTGTGCCGCACAGAGGCGAGCACCACATGCTCGGAACGCGCTATCACTATGACGATCTGTATGGGCACCTGATCAAAAACGAGCTGCGAAGGCATCATCAAATCGTGCCGGCACTCGACGCGAAGGGGCGCAGCCCATGGCCGTCAAAGTACGCTGCGAAATGGTTTCTCGAAAGGCGTAAGCGCGCCGGCCTGATCATCTTCAATTGCCAATACCAGTGCGACACAGAGGCAATGAAGGGAGAGATCTTCCAATACGATTACTGTCAGCAGATCGCAGAGGAGGATTGGCCCGATCAAAAATCGCTACGCGTCTTCATGGGCGTTGATCTTGCGATCTCCGAAGACGAGAAGGCCGACAAGTTTGCGATCGTCGTGATCGGCGTGACGAAGGATCGCAGCGGCTACTACGTGCTTGACTACTTCGAAGATCAGCTTCGCTTCAGCGCGCAGACGAAGAAGATCATCGAGTATTACAAGCGATGGAAGCCGATCCGTGTCGGCATCGAGACGAATCAGTATCAGGCGGCGCAATATCAGACGCTGCGAGAGGTCGACAAAGACTTCCGTGCGAAGCGCGTTCACACGGACAAGGACAAAATTACACGCGCATGGAAGCTGTCGGCGATATTTGAAGACAAGCGCGTCTTCTTTCGAAAGGGCGTGCAGGCCCTACTGATTGAGCATCTCGTTTTGTTTCCGAATCACAAATACAAGGATCTCTTCGACGCCTTCGACATTGCCGTCAATACGAGCAAGATGAAACGTCGACGCGGCGGCGAGCGAAGAGAGCCGGGAGTTATCTGATCATGGCTGAAACTGTCGTGCCCATCTCGAAGCAGCGTGAAGCAGCAGGCGCAGCAAACACCACAAACAAGCGAGTGTTGCGGCACGTGCGCGCACTCGTCATCGACGTGAAGAAGAGAGCCAACGGCCTCACGGACACGAACGCCGATCCGGGCACATCGGAAGTGCTGCCTGAAGAGCCCTTCAGCGCGCTCGGCAATACAGGGCGCGTCATCATTCCGCCCTTCGACATGCTGACGCTCGCCATGCTGCCCGAGAACAGTAGCGAGCTCAATCAATGCATCGAGACGATGGAAACGAACATCGAGGCGACGGGGCATCGCTACGTGTCGCGATTGCGCCTCGACGACATCACGAAGACGGAAGACGACGCAGCACAGGATACACGGCGCGCCCTGACTCCGGAGCAGAAGGAACTCTTGAGGGCTGCGCGCGCAGAGAAGGTGCGGCTTGCAAACTTCTTCAACTACTGCACGGACGAGAGTTTCACGCAGTTTCGACGCCGGTTGCGACGTGATTTAGAGACGACAGGCAACGGCTATTTCGAGGTCATTCGAAACAGCCAGGGCGAGATCCAAGGCTTCACGCACCTGCCGAGTTATCAGGTTCGCCTTGGCAAGGTCGAAGACGACGCCTTCGAGGTGACGCGCAAGATCCTTGAGCTGCAGCCTGACGGCTCGGTGAAGGTCAAGACACAGCGCGTCATGAAGCGATTTCGCACCTTCGTGCAGAGCCGGGCGATCAGTCTCGGGCGCAGCACATCGTCGATCACGGGGCATAAAGTCGTGTGGTTCAAGGAATACGGCGATCCGCGCGACTACTCGAAGCGCACGGGCGAACGCGCTGGCAAAGACACGCCAGTCAGGCCGAAGGATCGCGCAAGCGAGGTGATTCACCTCAAGCTTTACAGCCCGCGCAGCCCCTACGGATTGCCGCGTTTCATCGGCAATCTGCTTTCGATCTTCGGCGATCGTGCGGCCGAGGAGATCAATTGGGTGACGTTCAAAAACAACAATATCCCTTCGATGGTTGTCGCCGTCTCAAATGGGCAGCTGACGCAGGGCACGATCGATCGTATCTCGCAATTCGTCGAATCGCAGATCCAAGGCAGCGACAATTACAGCAAGTTCCTGATCGTCGAGGCCGAGCCCATGGGCGAAGACACGGGCGAAGACGGCGGGCAGGTCAAGATCGACATCAAGCCGCTGACGGCAGAGCAGCATCACGACGCGCTCTTTCAGAACTACAGCAAGAACAATCAAGACAAGATCAGGCGCTCGTTTCGCTTGCCGCCGATCTTCGTCGGGCAGGCTGCGGACTATTCGCGCTCGACTGCCGAGTCGTCGCGACGCTTGGCCGACGAGCAAATCTTCGGGCCGGAACGTACCGAATTCGACGAAGTGATGAATCGCTATCTCTTTCCCGAAATGGGCATCGTCTTTCACAAGTTCAAGAGCAACACGCCTAACACGACCGATAACACGCAGCTCGTGAAGATCTTGGGCGGCTCAGAGAAGACAGGCGGCATGACTCCGCGCATTGCGCGCTACATGCTCGAAGACATTCTCGGTGTGGATCTGCCCGACTTCGCCGGAGACTTCCCGGCCGATGTTCCGTTCTCGATGACGATGGCGGAGGCAGTGAAGAATCAGGCCGATCCCACCGAGCCGGGGCAGCAGGTCACGGCGCTGAAGGCATTGGGCCTGATGACAGACGATAACGAGCTCGACCTGAGTAGCTTGGGCCTCGAAGATCTCGACGAAGACGATCCGGAGAGCGTGATCGAGGTCGCAAAACGACTTCTTGCGCTCAACAAAGCGGCCGAAATCACGTGGCGCAAGAGCTTAGAGGCCAAGGCATGAAGCTCGCAGCGCTGCAGCATACGCTTGCGTGCGAGTGCTGCGCGCAGCAGCTCGACATCTTGCACGACGTCATCGCTACTTCGGAGATCTCGATCGCGAAAGCGCTGATGATCTCTGAAGTAGCGCAGATCGCACGTGTCGAGATGCGCATGCGCGACTATTTGACGCTGAAATGGCGCAATCGCGCGCAAGAAGCAGCTGCGAGGGCCGGCGCAATCGTGAAAGCGGGCGGATCCGTGAGCTCTGCGCTGTCTGCAGTCGACAAAATCATGGACAAGTGGGCGCCCGAGGTCAAAAAACGCATCACAGCAGACCTCAAAGACGTCTATGAGCTCGCGCGCAAAGCAGGATGGAAGAAGGCGACAGGCCAAACGAAGGCTTCGCTGCAATATGTCGTGCCGAATTTCACGGAAGAGATCGATGCAGGGCGCGAATTGCGCGTCAGCAAGGCCGACAAGAAGCCCAAGAAGGGGCCCAAGAAGCCGGATCGACGCGTCGCAGAGGTAATTCCGAAGCTCGATCAGCTCGACGAGAACGCTGTGCGCGACCTTCAGCAGGATCAAATGCTGTGGATCGGCAAGCACTACTCGAAAAACGTGCGCGACACGCTGCGCCGGGCAGTGACGCCGTCTGTGATCGAAGGCGTGGGCCACGACGAAGCCGGCAAGCGTGTCGCTGCAGCGCTGAAGGCCGAGCTCGGCAAGGTCACTGTGCCGAAGGGCTTCAATGGCTCGGCCGAAAAGTATTTCGAGGGCGTCGCTGCGAACACGGCGACGAATGCTCGCGTGCGCGGACAGGTGCGAAGCTTCTCCGACATCGGCGTGACGATCTACGAGAT
>Ga0190275_10002244_pt1 | contig 13960 bp, 11 predicted proteins | sample Popmic550T_FD_133745 | JGI IMG/M metagenome (GOLD analysis project Ga0190275, IMG submission 133745) | Populus adjacent soil microbial communities from riparian zone of Yellowstone River, Montana, USA - 550 T | ecosystem: Environmental > Terrestrial > Soil > Riparian zone > Trees stand | place... | reverse complement strand
GTTCACGTTGGGCATGCGCTGGAACTGCACGTCGGCCCAGCTCTGCGCGTAGCTGTTGCCGTGGCTGCGCACCGGCCGCCCCTGCGAGCGGTACCAGTCGGCCAGCATCGGCGCCTGCTCGCGGGTGGTCTGCAGGTCGTTGATGATCCCGTTCTTCACGATCAGGTACTCGTCGGGCTTGACCCCCTCGTCGTCGTAGCCGGTGGAGCTCAGGCCGCCGGGGGCGCTGCGCTCGCCCTGCACGTTCATGAAGTCGGGGCCGTACCGGAACTTGCCCAGGTAGTCGGCGATCGGCGAGATGAACGAGGTGCCCGCGAAGTTCGCCTCGTACCCCATGATGCGGTCGAGCTCGGTGGGGTGCGCGATCGACTCGTGGATGGTGAGCCAGAGGTGCGTGGGGAGGAGCACCAGGTCGTAGCGCCCCGGCTCCACCGGCTTGGCGCTCAGCTTGGCCACGGCCTCCTCGGCCCAGCGGCCGGCGGTCTCCACGAAGCGCGAGTTGCGCACGTGCTCGTAGCCCAGCCCGCGCGGCGCCACGTCGGTGCTCTGGCGGGTCTGGAAGTCGCCGGTGCCCACGGCGGTCACGTTCATGGTGGGCCACGAGCGGTACAGCGTCTGCTCGATGTAGCTTCCGTCGGTGCTGGCGAAGCTCTTCTCGGCCTTCAGGAAGAACATCGACGAGGTGACGAAGCGCGCCCCCTCCACCTTGAGCGCCTCGGCGTTGGCGCGCAGGAGGAGGTCGACCTTCTCCTCGATCGGCACGGCGAAGGGGTCGGTCTCCACCGGCGAGCTCCACTTTGCGTCGGCGTGGCGCTCGGGCGGGGCCAGCTCCACGGGGCGGCGGTTGCCGGCGGCGTTGGCGCGGGCCTGGGCCACCGCCTCGCGGGCCACGCGCACCACCTCCTCGGGGTTCACGTCGCGGCTGGCCGCGAAGCCCCAGGCGCCGCCGGCCATCACGCGCACCCCGAAGCCGTAGGTGTCGGAGTCGTTGAAGCCGGTGATCTGGCGCTCGCGGGTGTTCAGCGCCTGCTGGCGGTTGCGGGCGATGCGCACGTCGGCGTAGCTGGCGCCGGCGCCGCGGGCGGCTTCCAGCGCGCGCATGGCCAGCTCGCGGGTGGCGGGGTCGGCGAGCCAGTCGTCGCGCAGCGGCTGGGCACCGAGCATGCGCGGCAGCAGCGCGGCACCCGCCGCGGCCGCGGCGCCCTGCAGAACGAAGTCCCTGCGTTTCATGGATGCTCCGGGTGGAGGAGGGATGGAGATGGTTGGCAAGCTAGAACGGGCGTTCGTCCGCAGCAACAGATCCGGTCGACGGGAGCGCCGTCGTGGCTGACGGCGCGGGGGAAACCGGCGTCGCCGTGGTGGGCGCGGGGCCGGCGGGGCTCGCCGCCGCCTTCGCGCTGGCCCGCGCCGGCGTGGCCGTCACCGTGCTCGAGGCCGGGCCGCATGCGGGCGGGCGCACGCGCACCGACGAGGTGGACGGCTGCCGCATCGACACCGCCGTGCAGCTGTTCGGCTCGGTGTACACGCGCTTCCTGCGGGTGTTGCGCGAGGCGGGCGGGGCCGCGCTCTGCGAGCGCACCTCCGGGCGCGACGCGCTCTGGCGCAAGGGGGAGGCGCACGAGGTGGTGTACGGCTCGCCCACCTCGATGCTGGCCTCGGGGGCGCTCCCCTTCACCCTGAAGCTGAAGCTGGGCGCGCACTACCTCCCCTACCTCCACCGCCACGCCGACGCGCTGCGCATGGACGCGCTGCACGTGGCCGCCGCCGCCGGGCTCGACCGCGAGTCGGCCGCGGCGTGGGGGGCGCGGGAGATGGGGCAGCCGTTCGTGGACCTGCTCACCGACCCGCTGCTCACCACCCTCTACGGCGCGCACGCCCACGAGACCAGCGCCGGCTTCTACCACGCGCTCGCCCGCCAGGGGATGTCGCTGGACGTCCTGGCGCTGCGCGGCGGCGCGCAGGGCTTCTGCGACACCCTGGCGGATGCGGTCGGGCGGCTGGGCGGCCGGGTGCGCACCGGCGCCGCCGTCCGCGCGGTGGCCGCGGACGGGGACGGCGTGGAGGTGGAGGGCGACGGCTGGGCCGAGCGGTTCGGCGCCGTGATCCTCGCCGTCCCCGCCCCCGCCGCGCGCGTCCTGGTGCAGGCGCGGATGCCGCGCACGGGCGAATGGCTCGGCGCCGTGCAGGTGCGGCCGACGGTCACCCTGGGCATCGTCCTGGACCGGCCGGCGGGGGTGCGCTGGTTCGGCCTGTCGTTCGCGCGCGGCGAGTCGCGGGCGCTGGCGGCGGTGTGCGCGCAGGAAGCCAAGCTCGCCGGGCTGGTCGCGCCGGGGACCGGCGCGCTGCTGGCGCTCCCGCTCCCCGAGGTGGGGCCCCGGCTGATGGACGCGACGGCCGAGCAGGTGCTGGACGCCGTCCTCCCCGACCTGCGCGGCCCCTTTCCGCGCATCGACGCCGCGATCCGCAGCGCGCGGGTGTACCGGTGGGAGCACGGGTGGACGGTGTTCCGCCCCGGCATGCTGCAGCACCTCGCCTCGCTGCACCGCCCCGGTCTGCTGGAGGACGAGCCGCGGCTGGCGCTGGCCGGCGACTACCTGGTGGCGCCCAACGTGGAGGGCGCGGTGGTCTCCGGTCTCCGCGCCGCGGAACGCATCCTTCCGCTCGTGAACGCGGCGGCAGTGTAGCTGGGGGATGGTGCCCGGCCCATCCTCCTGACGCGACTCGCATCCGGCGCGGTGCGAAGCGGCGGAACGCGGGGATGGGCGGAGTGGAGCGTCGGCGCGTTCCGGTCGAGCGGATGCTACCGCTCCGCCTGTTTCCGCCGCTACATTTCCCGCGCGGTTCCCTTCTCCTGTATCCTCGATCCCCCGGACGTCGCTGGTGAACTGCCCCGATTGTGGCCGGAGCGTGAGCGGCGACGCCGCCGTTTGCCCGCACTGCGGCTTCCCGCGCCCGGCCGGTCCCGCCGCACCCCCGGCGAACGCGGGCACGGGCGGGACCCCGGCGGGGTGGTGGATCTTCGGGGGGCTGGCGGTGATCGCGCTGGTGGTGGGGCTGCTGGGGTGGGGCGTGTACCGGGTGCTGCAGCGCGTGAATCCTCCGGGCGCCCAGGATCGGTGGGCCGAGGCGGGGGTCGATTTCGTGGACACGGCCCGGGCGCGGATGGCGACGCAACCGGACTTCACCGGCACCGGGGAGGGGAGCGGCGCTGCGGACAGCTCCGGCGTGCCGGGCGAGGACGAGGAAGGGCCGGAGCTGCTGAACCGCGAGGAGGTCGCGCAGGTGATGGGGGAGCTCTACCCGCCGCTGATGCGCGCCGCGGGGGTGCAGGGCGAGGTGACGCTGCGGATGCGCGTCGAGCGCGACGGCACGGTGGACCCCGCCAGCATCCAGGTGCTGAGCACCTCGCACGAGTCGTTCTCCGACGCCGCGATTCGCGTCGCGCGGCAGTTCCGCTTTCTGCCGGCGCGATACAGGGGCGAAGCCGTGCCGGCCTGGGTCTCGCTGCCGATCCAGTTCGAGCTCGCCCTGTGACCCGCGCCGCTTCTCGCTTCCATGCATCACCTGCCGGCCAGCCGCCGATGAGATCTCGCGTACGCCACGCCGCCCGCCTTCTCGCGGCCGTCGCCGCGGCCGTGCTGGCCGCCACGCCCGCCGCCGCCCAGAAGCTGGACAAGAAGCCGGGCCTTCCCGCCGCCCCGAAGCGCGACGAGAAGCTGGTCTCCCCCGCCCTGACCGATCCGCGGGCGCCCGACGAGTACGAGCTGAGCGCCGTCGAGGCGGCGCCGCGCCTGCTGAACCGCGACGAGGTGCGCCGGCAGATCACCCGGCTCTACCCGCGCGAGATGCGCCGGCAGCGCACCGGCGGCACGGTTGTGCTGCGCTTCGTGGTCCTGCGGGACGGAACGGTGGACCCGCTGCGCGTCCGGGTGGAATCCGCCTCGCACGTGGCGTTCGTGGGCCCCGCCGCGAGCGTGGTTCCACTGATGCGCTTCAGCCCCGCGACGGTGGACGGCCAGCCGGTGAACGTGTGGGTCGCGATACCCATCAACTTCGCGATGAACCCTCCCCGTGCCCCCGCGCCCGCCCCGGCAGCGCCCCCTGCGGAGGTAGCATCGGGCGTTCGAGCCGGGGGATCCATCAAACATCATCAGAAAGGATGGCCATGAAGACACGGAACTGGAGATGGACGGCGCTGCTGGCGGTCGTCGCCGCGGCGGCCACGACTCCGCTCAGCGCGCAGACCGCGGACACGGCGCGGACGTACGAGCTGCCCGAGGTGGAGGCGCAGCCCGTGCTGGCGAACCGGGCCGACGCGGCGCGGATGCTGGAGCGCACCTACCCGAGTGAGCAGCGCCTCCGTCGCGAGGAGGGAACCGTCACCCTCCGCTTCCTGGTTGGGAGCGACGGCGTGGTGGACAGCGCGCGCGTGGCCGTGGTCATGGCCACGCAGCCGGAGTTCGCCGAGCCGGCCACGCGCGTCGTGCGCACGATGCGGTTCAGCCCCGCGACCGTCGGCGGACGGCCGGTGCCCGTGTGGGTCACCCTCCCGGTCACGTACATGGTCCACACGCGTCCCGCCCCGCCGACGTGGACGCCGGGGTCCCGGCCCTGAGGGCGGTGGATGCGACCGCCGTCATCGGGCGTCATCGACGAGTTCGACGGACGCGCACGATCCCAATCTGTCCACGTCTGTTTGCATCGCGTGTGATGCCCGTTAGCTTTCGGGAAATCCTCCCCGCCCGTCCCACCCGATCCCGCTTTCCCACATGCACGCACTTTCCCGCTGGACGCCCGTTCGCGCGGCGCTGCTCGCCGCCGCGCTGCTGCTGGGCGCCGCGCCGCTCGGCGCGCAGGAGCCCGACGAGCAGCCGGTGATGCTGAACCAGGCCAACCTGCCGCGCATCATCAACCGCGCGTACCCGCCCCGCGCCGGCCGCCGCCCGCCGACCACGGTGGACGTGACCATGAAGATCCGGGAGAACGGCCGCGTGGACAGCGCCAGCGTGTCCATCGCCTCCACGCAGGACTCGGTGTTCAACGACGCGGCGGCGAAGGTGGCGCTGCAGATGCGCTTCCGCCCGGCGAAGCTGGCGGGCGCCGCGGTGCCGGTGTGGGTCACGCTCCCCATCACCTTCGAGCGCAGCTGGAGCACCTCGGGCGAAGCGCGCGACGTGCAGCGCGACGACCGTCCGATGCCTTCGACCCTGCCGCGGCCCAGGCCCTGACGCGGCGGCGAGGATCCCGTCCCGGCGTACGAAGCCCCGGCCGCCGCGCCGGGGATTCGTGCGTCTGGGGGAGATGGCACCCGGCCGCGCCGCGGGGTAGATTCCGCGCCTCGTCCACCCCCGTGATCCCGACGCCGCACGAACCCGGACCGATGCCCACCGCGCCCGAGCTGCACGACCCCGACCTCTGGTGCCCGCTGGCCGACCGCGAGCGGCGCGAGGCGCTGGCCCGCGCGCTCCACGACGCGCTGCGCGACGCGCCGGGGGTGCGCGGCGCGCGCATCGAGGTGGGCCCCGTCGACCGGCCGTACGACTACACGGGGGTGGTGGAGACGGACGTGGGAGACCTGCGCACGCCGCTCTGGTCGCACGCGAAGGCCACCATCTTCTGCGATCCCTCGATCCACGCCGCCAACCGGAAGCAGCTCGCCCCCGCGATCGAGGTGGAGCGCGCGGCGGACCGGCTGCGGCGCCGGCTGGCGGTGCCGTTCACGCTGGAGACGCGCGGGCTGACGCTGACGCTGGAGCCGGAGCCGGGGGTGGCGCGCACCTGGACGGCCGAGCGCAGCCGCTTCCGCAGCCGCACCGCCGTCACCCGCGAGGACGTGGTGACCGCGAAGGCCGAGGACGGCGACGTGCGCGACCTGCTGGCGCACTTCTACACCGGGCCCTCGCTGCGCGCGGTCGCGGAGGACGGGACCGCCTTCCTCCTCCCCGCGCAGATGGAGGCCGAGGGGCGGCTGGTGACGCTGTGCGAGCGCTGCGGACGGTTCCAGGAAGGCGCGTCCGGCGCATGCGCCGAGTGCGGCGGCCCGGCCGAGGTGGTGCTCGCCTCGCGTCCCCCGCGGCGCACGGGGTGAGGAAAAGCGGGGTCGTCAGGGGTCCCGGCTCACCCGCCGGCGCTGAATGGAAAGAAGTCGTGCGGCCCGGGGACCGGCGGCTGAAGCCGCAGCAACAACTACGAAAAGCCTCGCAAACTGCGCGAGGCTCGACGGATCGGTGACGGCGTCGCGGCTCGAGAAGAGAGCGTAGCGGATGATTGCCTGGATTGAACGAGTGCGGAGGCGAGGCGAACGTCGCCCAGGCATGTGCTGAGTTATCAGTTTTTTGAACATGGACACTACCCCGCCAATCGCACGTGGGCGGAGGATTGATCGACATCCTCGATCGAGCAGTTTGCGGTGACGGCCAGCCTCGTTAACTGCTCGATCGGGAAGCGCGGGCGGCCTGGAAGGCTGGCGGCTTGGTCGTTCACCGGCGGCTGAAGCCGCAGCGCCGCAGCAACAACTACGAAAAGCCTCGCAAACTGCGCGAGGCTCCCCCGGATCGGGTGACGGCATCGCGGCGGACCGGGATTCGATACGAATCTGCGTTCAGGCGGGGCGGCGGATGGCGAGGATGGCCTCGACCAGCTCCTCGGGGGGCGGGGGGAGAGCGGCGTCGTCGAACGCCTCCTTCTCCAGCTCCACGGTGCGGCGGTAGCTGTCCACGTACACACGGCACGAGGGGCAGAGCGACAGGTGCCGCTCGAAGGCCGAGGCTCGCAGGGGGTCGAGCTCGCCGGCGTGGTAGTCGCCCAGGAACTCGTACAGCTCGCGGCAGGTGGGGAGCTCGCTCACGGCTGCTCCCCGCGCATCCACGGGTCGAGGAGGGTGCGCAGCGCCTGCCGCGCGCGGTGCAGCCGCACCTTCACCGCGCCGGGCGAGATGCCGAGCGCCTCGGCGGCCTCGTCGGTGGTGAGCTCTTCCAGGTCGCGCAGCACCAGCACGGTCCGGTGGGTTTCGGGGAGGCGGTCGATGGCCTGGCGCACCCGCTCGCGCACCTCGCGCCGCTCGGGGCCCGTGTCGCCCGGCCACTCGGCGGCGGCGAGGGCGGCGTGGCCGTCGTCGGCGAAGCGCGGGAGCCACTGGTCCAGGCTCACCTCGTCGGCCCCGGCGCGGGCGCGCAGGCGGGCCAGCGCGGCGTTCACGGCGATGCGGTAGATCCAGGTGCCCAGCCGCGACTCGCCGCGGAAGCGCGGGAGCCCGCGGAAGGCGGCGATGAACGCGTCCTGCACCGCGTCGCGCGCCTCGTCCTCGGAGCGGAGGAGGCGGCGGGCCACGCGCAGCAGCACCGGCGTCTGCTCGCGCACCAGCTGCTCGAACGCGGCCTCGTCGCCCGCGCGAAGGCGCTCGAGCAGCTCGGCGTGCGGGTCGGCGGCGGGCGGTGCGGGTTGCACGGGCGGCAGTGCGCGGCGCGGGGACGGGCGCGCACGCGGGCGCGCCGGCGGCCCGGACGCCCCGGGCCTGGACCGAACCAACAGATACGCTCGTGGGTATCGCACGCGCAACCGCCCCCGTGGATCGTGTGCGGACGTCCGGACCGGGTATTGCCGTCCGGGCCGGATGCCGGGCATGGACGTGGACGCCGCCGGCGATGGCGGCGAGGTGCCGGCCGGTGTGACCGCTCCGGCGTGGATTTCTCCTGTGAACGTCCCGGTCCGGGATGAGATGCGAGACAACCATGGCGGGTTACGGGCGGGGGATTGACGGGAGACGGGGGACGGGCAAAACTTCTTCCGGCCTGCCCTCATCTGCCGCCGCTTTCCGTGATGCGACAGGGTCCGCCCCCGGACGGCGGGACGCGCCGTATCGCGGCCCCCGCGGCGAACGTCCGGGAATGGGGCGCGGCCGGCCGCGCCCCGCCGCCGCCATGAACCGCCGTGCCGTGCCCATGCCCGCACCCGGTTGGGCCGCGCAGGATCGCCACACCGCCGGCCGATGCCCGGCGACGGGCCTGAACTCCAACCCCACAGATCCGTGTCCGACACGCTGAATCCCCCGACGACCCTGGGCGGCGCCACGCACCTGCAGTGCACCCGGTGCGGCGCGGAGCACCCGTCCGAGCAGCCGAGCCGCCTGTCGCCGTGCTGCGAGAAGCCGCTCTACCCTCGCTACGACCTCGCGGCGGTCGGCGAGGTGCTCACGCGCGAGCAGCTCGCCTGCCGCTCGGCCGACCTGTGGCGCTACGCCGAGGTGCTCCCCGTGCGCGACCCCGCCAACGCGGTGCGCCTGGGCGAAGGGTGGACGCCCATGATCCACGCCCCGCGCCTGGCGGACCGGCTGGGGCTGGCGAGCGTGTGGGTGAAGGACGAGTCGCAGAACCCCACGGCCAGCTTCAAGGCCCGCGGCCTCTGCATGGCGCTCTCGCGCGCGAAGGAGCTGGGGATCACCGAGGTCGCGCTCGCGTCGGCCGGGAACGCGGGGAGCGCCACCGCCGCCTACGCCGCCGCCGCCGGGATCCGCGCCCACGTGGTGATCCCCCGCGACACCCCCGCGCCGATCGTGGCCGAGATGCGCGCCCTGGGCGCCGACGTGGAGATGCTCGACGGGCTGATCACCGACTGCGGCGCCCGCGTGCTCGAGGGCGCGCGCGAGCACGGCTGGTTCGACATCTCCACCCTCAAGGAGCCGTACCGGGTGGAGGGGAAGAAGACGATGGGGTACGAGGTGGCCGAGCAGCTCGGCTGGACGCTCCCCGACGTGATCGTCTATCCCACCGGCGGGGGCACCGGGCTGGTGGGGATGTGGAAGGCGTTCGACGAGATGGAGGCGCTGGGGTGGATCGGTTCGGAGCGCCCGCGGATGGTGTCGGTGCAGTCGGAGGGGTGCGCCCCCATCGTCCGCGCGTGGGAGGCGGCGAGCGACCACGCCACGCCGTGGGAGGGCGCGCGCACCTACGCCTCGGGGCTGCGGGTGCCGCGCGCGGTGGGCGACTTCCTGATCCTGAACGCGCTGCGCGCCTCGAACGGCGCCGCCGTGGCCGTGCACGACGACGAGATGCGCCGCTGGACGCCGATCGTGGGCGGCGACACCGGCATCTTCTGCGCGCCGGAGGGCGCCGCCACCGCCGCCGCCGTGGCGCACCTGCGCGAAACCGGCTGGCTGCGCGAGAGCGACACCGTCGTCCTCTTCAACACCGGCAGCGGGCTGAAGTACGTGGGGATGTGAAGCCAACCGAAGGAAGCTCACGCAGAGCAGCAGAGAAGCGGAGGCGAGCCGGCTTTTCTCTGCTTCCTCTGCTGCTCTGCGTAAGGCCAGATCCGTAAAAGACGGGTTTCACACAGGCACAGAGGCACGGAGACACGGAGAACCGCGGCAGTTCCTCCGTGTTCTCCGTGCCTCCGTGTGACCCCCAGCGGTCCCATCGACGGAAAACAGCGAGCCCCCGCGGAATGGACCGCGGGGGCTCGCGTCGTTTCGGGCGCCGCGCGCTACCTGGTGCGCACCACGTTGATGGTCACGCCGGCCGGCCCCTCGATCGCGGCCAGGTCGCCGCGCCGGGCGGGCGTGCCGCCCGTGCGCAGCCGCGCCGCGATCCGCCGCTCGCGCAGGCGCAGCTCCAGCTCGCGCCCGCCGCCGCGCATCGTCTGCGGGTCGAAGCCGTCGAGTGGGAAGAGCACGCTGGCCGCGGGCGCGCGCACCGGGTTGGGCGGCCCCAGCGGCGGGACCACCCCCGACGCCGTCACCGTGAGCGTGATGCTGGACCCCGAGGTGGACGAGCCGTAGAAGGGGATCGCCACGTACTCGGCCCCGGTCGCGCCGCCGGCCAGGCAGAAGCCCACGCCCGCGTTCATCACCACCTGCTGCACGTGCCCCACGGCGAGGGTGGTGGGCGTGCACGCGGCCACGGGCGTGCTCCCCGCCTGCACGAAGCGCACGTCGGCGGTGGCCGCGGGCGCCACGCCGAGCTTGAAGTACGCGGCGGAGGTGGACATCACCGACACGCCGGTGCTGCCGTTGGTCAGCGACTGCACCTTGAGCGGGAACTGGCTCCCCGCGTTGGGGCTGCCGTAGATGCTGCGGTGGTTCCAGCTCGGCTCGGTGAACTGCGCGGCCACCGGCAGCCCGGTGTCGTCGGTGTAGCTCATCACCGCCCAGTCGCGCGCCCAGGGGAGCGGATCGGTGCCCAGCGCGTTCTGCAGGTTGGCGAAGCCCGCCGTGTTGGAGTTCGCCAGGGCGAACCAGAACGCCTGCTCGCTCCCGCCCTTGCGGTCGGCCAGGTAGCGCAGGAGCCACCAGGTGGCGCCGCGCGTCTCCAGCTCGTCGTTGTTGGCGATCGGCGAGTTCCCCTCGGGGTCGCGAAGGTAGGTGCGCAGGCGGCCCAGGTTGTTGTCCTGGTAGTCGACGTAGTTGTTGAACTGCGCCTGCGTGGCGAACACCTGCGGCGCGCCCAGGTTCTGGCGCGGCGCGTACCCCGACTTGGCGTAGTAGGCCAGCTCCTCGGCCACGTGCGAGAGCCCCTCGTCCAGCCAGATCGTCTCGTCGGCGCTCACGTTGTTCACGAAGAAGCGGCGCGACGAGTTGATCAGGTGCTGCAGCTCGTGCGGGAGGGTGCTGAGCGTGTTCTCGCGCACGTAGCTCTTGCTGCGCGTGTGCCCGTTGATGGTGCCGCCCGGGTCCGGCGCGAGCAGGTAGAACATCTCCGCCACGTTGCTGGTGGGGCAGGCCTCGAAGCCCGGCTGCGGCGTGCGGCGGAAGAGGTCGCGCGAGTAGAAGAAGCCGCCGTACACGTAGTCGACCCCCGCCGGCGTGAGCTCGTTGACCGCGCGGGTGAACAGGGCGATCACCTTGCCGTTGCCGTCGAGGTCGCTGGGCTGGCCGAAGTTGGTCACGTCGGTCTGGTAGCCGACCGCCTCGAACTCGTTGGCGATCGCCTGGTACTCGGCGTCGGTGAACCCGCCGGCGGGGTTCTGCATGTCTTCGTACACCAGCACGTGCGCGGTGCTGGCCACCAGCCGCGCGGGGTGGTACTGCGGCGCGTCGCAGCCGGTGGCGCTGGTGGATTCCACGTTGAAGGTGCGGAAGTTCCCCGCCGCCAGCACGTTGATGGTGGCCGTGGCCGTCTGCCCGCCCGCGCTGGCGGTGATCTGCGCGGTGCCGACCGACACCGCGGTCACCTTGCCGTCGTTGGTGACGGTGGCCACCGCCGTGTTCGAGCTGCTGTACCGGGCGCTGGCCGCGACGTCCTGGTCGTTGTCCTCGCGGGTGCCCACGGCGCTCAGCCGCACGGTGTCGCCCACGCCCAGGTAGTACGTGCTCGGCTCCACCACCAGGCTGCTGAGCCGGGGGCCCGAGCCGGTGGAGTCCTTGCAGGCCGCCAGGCCCAGCGCCGCGAAGAGGAGGGCCGGCAGGGTGCGCTTCAACATGGATTCACACGGGGTGTGGATGAGGGGCGAGCCGCGGCCGCGCGGCAGGCATGATCAACGTTCGAACGCGCCCGTCCGGGACACGCCCCGGGGCGGGTGCGGCGCCGGCGCGCGAGGGCCGCACCGGAAGTGTAGGCGCGCGGCGACGAAAACGGAAGCGTGCGGGGCGCGCCGGCAGCCGTGTCGACGTGCCCATATCTTTGCGGGGACAGGACTTGTACGCGCCTCGGCGAGGCGGGTTCCACGCCCGCGCGGGCGGGTGTCGCCGCCCGCCGCGCGCCGTGCTATCTTGGCGCGCCCGGCCGCGAGGCGCCCGGGGAAACGAGCCGACGCCGATCACCCGAAGCAACCCGCCATGCCTGACCGCCCGGTGCGCCACTTCACGCAGATCCCCGACTTCTCGCGCGAAGAGCTGATCGAGACGCTGGACCTGGCCGCGCGCCTGAAGCGCGGGGAGGGGCCGCAGCGGCCGCTTTCCGGCAAGACACTCGCCATGATCTTCACCAAGAGCTCCACGCGCACGCGGGTGAGCTTCGAGGTGGGCACCTTCCAGCTCGGCGGCCACGCGCTCTTCCTGAGCTCGCGCGACATCCAGCTGGGCCGCGGCGAGCCGATCAGGGACACCGCGCGCGTGCTGAGCCGCTACGTGGACGGCATCATGATCCGCACGTTCGCGCAAGCCGACGTGGACGACCTGGCGCGTTTCGGCACGGTGCCGGTGATCAACGGGCTCACCGACCTGCTGCACCCCTGCCAGATCATGGCCGACCTGCAGACGATCCGCGAGAGCTTCGGGCCCGACCTGGAGCCGGTGAAGGTCGCGTGGGTGGGCGACGGCAACAACATGGCCCACTCGTGGCTGAACGCCGCCTGGCGCCTGGGCTTCGAGCTGCGCCTGGCCGTGCCGGAAGGCTACGACCCCGACCCCGCCATCCTGGCCCGCGCCAGGGAGGGCGCGAAGATCCTGGTCACGCGCGACCCGCGCGAGGCGGTGGAGGGCGCCGACGTCGTGAACACCGACGTCTGGACGAGCATGGGCCAGGAGGAGGAGGCGGAGAAGCGCCTCCGCGCCTTCCAGGGCTACATCGTGGACGACGCGCTGATGGGCCGCGCCTCCGAGCGCTCGATCTTCCTGCACTGCCTCCCCGCGCACCGCGGCGAGGAGGTGGCCGAGGAGGTGATCGAGGGTCCGCGCAGCCGCGTGTTCGACGAGGCCGAGAACCGCCTGCACGCGCAGAAGGCGATCATGGTGAAGCTGATGGCGCCCGAGGCGTCGGCGTCGTAAGCCCGATCCAGTAGACACGTCGCGGCGCTTCGACCCTGCCGGGTAGACGGAAAGCCCCTCCCGCGCGTCACGCGCGGGAGGGGCTTCGTCGTGGTGGGCGGGCGCCGGGGGCCCCCACCCCGCGCGAGCTTCGCCGCGCTGCCCCTCCCCCAAAAACAGCCTGGGGGAGGGGCGGTCGTGGCGGCCTGCGTGGGGGGTGCCACGCGGCGGGTATGGCGTGGCCGGGGGGAGACGCGGGAACGTCGGTTGGGACGACCGGTGTAGCGGGGGAGCCGGGGGAAGCCACGAGCGTGAGGGATGCGCGCCCGGAGGGCCGGGAACGCGGCGGCCCGCCTGCACGATCCTCTCCGTCGAGACGGCGCCGGGGCGGGCCGCCGTGGGCCCGGCTGCGTTGGGCACAGTTGTATCGTGCCCTACGCAGCGCGCAGCCCGGTTCGGCGCCTCAGCGCCGAACACGCCCAACTCATGCAGTTCAAACCACCGCGGACGAGCGCCCCGCATCCGAAAGCGCGAGGGTGCCACGATGAACGGCACCGGGCGTGCGACTTTGCGGCCCCGGCACGCGCTCCCTATCTTCCGCGCCGTCAACGCCGCCCTCTATCCAGAACGCAGACCAAGACGATGGCCGACCGCATCCTTCCCGTCGTGCACCAGCCGCCGCTTCCGCGCGAGAAGCTGATCCTGGCCGACGCGCCCGACGCCGAGGCGCTGGAGATGGACGTGGTGATCGTGGGCGCGGGCCCGGCCGGCCTGGCCTGCGCGATCGAGCTGGCGCGGCTGTCCAAGGCGGACGGCGAGGCCGGCGGCGCCCTGGGCGAGCTGCAGATCGCGGTGCTGGAGAAGGCCGCCGCCCTCGGCGAGCACTCGCTCTCCGGCGCCGTGGTCAATCCGCGCGCCTTCCGCGAGCTCTTCCCCGACCTGACCGACAAGGACTTCCCCTTCCGCTCCGCCGTGACGAAGGAGCAGGTGCTCCTGCTCACCGAGAACCGGTCCGTCCGCCTCCCCACCCCGCCGCCGATGAAGAACCACGGCAACTACATCGGCTCGCTCTGCGAGATGGTGCAGTGGCTGGGCGGCAAGGCCGAGGAGGCGGGGATCAACGTCCTCCCCGGCTTCCCCGTGGACTCGCTCCTGGTGGACGGGCAGAAGGTGATCGGCGCACGCACCACGCCGTCGGGCCTCAAGCGCGACGGCACCCCCGGCCCCGGCTCCGAGCCCCCGACCGATCTGACCGCCCGGGTGACCGTGCTGGCCGAGGGG
>Ga0190275_10002243_pt1 | contig 13962 bp, 12 predicted proteins | sample Popmic550T_FD_133745 | JGI IMG/M metagenome (GOLD analysis project Ga0190275, IMG submission 133745) | Populus adjacent soil microbial communities from riparian zone of Yellowstone River, Montana, USA - 550 T | ecosystem: Environmental > Terrestrial > Soil > Riparian zone > Trees stand | place... | reverse complement strand
GTCAACGAGTTCGAGGCGATGCAGCGCGAGAGCAAAGGCAAAACGGTCGAGCCGCTCCGGCGCGGCCCGCTCGTCATCAACTCGCTGGGCGCGATGGGTTCGTCCGTCGTGGCCGAGGTCTCGGTCGAAGCGACCTTCCGCCTCTTGAGGGACGCGCAGGGCAAGTGGCGCGTCTCCGAAGCTGTTGTCGGCGGCGAGCCGAGCGGCGACCTCGCGCAGCTCTTCCAGTCGGCCAACACGCACAAGGCGACGCGCGCGCGCGCAGACCTTGAAGTCGTCCGCGCCGCGCTCGAAGATTTCAGACGCGAGCGCGGCTTCTACGTCGTCGCGGAAGACTCGGTCGCCCTCATGGATCACCTCAGCCCGCGCTACATCAAACGCATCATCCGCCTCGACCCGTGGCACAACCCCTATCGCTACGCGGGCACGGCCACAGGTTACGCGCTCAACTCCGACGGCCCCGACGGCAAGTCCGGCACGGCGGACGACGTGACAGTGAAACAGTTTTGAGTTTTCAGTTTTCAGTTTTCAGTTCTACCAAGTGAGCGCCGGTCGTAGTCGCTCCGGCGTTGTCAGGGCTGAAAACTGAAAACTGAAAACTCAAAACTGCCCGCCGAAATATGGCTTGACGCGTTCGCGGCGCGGGTGTTAGGTTTAATTTGCGGCTTTCGACGAGGGGTTTTAGAAGGAAGCCGACGCATGCCCCGCCATCACGTCTCCGCGCCGTCGGGCGCATCCTTCAAACCCCCCGGACGTATGGCTTCCCTGAGATATAAGGAGAACGCTTTTGCTTTCGGGACGCCGGAAACTGCTCATAGCGGACGACTCGCCGACGATTCAAAAGGTCATCAACCTTACTTTTGAAGACGAGGACATCGAGGTCGTCGCCGTCTCGGACGGCGAGCAGGCGTTGCGGATTCTCGAAGAGCAGACGCCGCCCGACATCCTTCTCGCGGACATCTGGATGCCCGGCCCGAACGGGTACGAGCTGTGCGAGCGCGTCAAACGGGACGCGCGTCTGCGACACGTTCCCGTCATTCTCCTTGTCGGTGCTTTTGAACCATTCAACGAAGCGGAGGCGCGCAGAGTTGGCGCGGATACTGTCTTGACGAAACCCTTCCAATCAATACGCGATCTGGTCAGCAAGGTCGGCTCACTCCTCGGCGGCGAGTCGAAGCGCGAGGAAGAGACGCCCGCGCAACGCTCGCGCACGGAAGAGTCAGCCGACGAGGCGATGACTCTACAGGCCGACGTTCCGATGCAGCACATCGAAGCGAACGCGCCCGCCGCCGACTCTTTCGGCGGGCCGGGCGGGCCGCTCGGACGCCACGACGCCGCGTCTTCCTTCGGCGATTTCGGCGCGGACGACGAGCTGATCGAGGCGAAGCCCGCCGACTCGTTCGGCGTCGTCGCGAACGAGACGAAGGCGTCGCGCGAAGACGCCCACGCCTTCGCCGAAGAGCCATCGCACGAGCCGTCGGCTACGCAAGAGCAAGCCGTCGCCCCGGCGCAAGAGCAACCCTTTGCGCCGCATGCGTTCTCCGAATCAAGCTTTGAGTCGCGCGCCCACGAACCTGTCGAGAGCGCGGTGGCCGCGCCCCGCTCGTTCGCCGCGCGCGCGGCTGCGTCGGCCCCCGCGGACGACGCGCTGCTCGATCTCGGACAGATTGACGCGCCCGCCTCTTCCGGCGCGGACGACGAAGACGATTTCGTCCTCGACATAGACCTCGACGAGCCTACGCCTTCGACGCCGTGGCAATACGCGCCCGAGGCGCAGTCGGGCGCTCTGAGCGCGCTCGCGGAGGCGGCGCACGGCGGCGGGTCAGACGCGGCCTTCAACGAATCCACTTCGCCCTTCAACGAATCCGTCATGCCATCCGAGCCGGTTGAGCATGCCGCGTCGGCGCTCGTCGAAAGACACGACGCTCCGGCGGCGGAGGTCGTCATGCAGGACGAGCCGCAGCCTTTCGACGCGCACGAAGTCGGCGTCGCCCCACGCGGTTTCGTCGAGCCTTCGGTCGTGCCCGCCGACGCGCCCGTCCCGACAATGGTCGAGCCGGAGTTCACGGACGGCAGCGTCGAGGGCGACGTAGCGAAAGCCCCCGTCGGCGTCTACACGACTCAGCCCGTCGCGGACGAGCCTTCGACCGCCGGTTACGCGGTCGGCGAAGCGCGCGCCGGACTCGAAGAGCCGCTCCGCGCAGACCAGCTCTCGCCCGAAGCGATTGACAAAATCGCGCGCCGCGTCGTCGAGCTGATGTCCGACAAGGTCGTCCGCGAGATCGCTTGGGAGGTCGTCCCCGATCTTGCAGAGCTTCTCATCAAGCGAAAGCTCGACGAGGGCAAACAAAACTAAGAGCCGCGCGAGCGGCGTCGGAAATTAGCCGGGGGTGAGCCGAAGTCGCGAGCGTGAGCGAGCGACGACGCGAACCCCCGGTTGTCGTTTGATTAGAAATGACGAAGCCCCGGTAGGGGCGACGGATGAAACGCACGTTAACATTAACGTCGCATGTTCCGTCGCCCCTCCGGGGCTTCGTTAATATTTTTGTGTGTTCCGGGGGTTGCGCTTCGTCCCTTGCTCGCCTTACGTCTCGCTGCGGACTTGCTCACCCCCGGCTAATTTCCGACGCCGCTGCCGCGGCTTCAATTCGCGCGTGCCGACGCCTTTTTCCTTTTCCCTTGCGCCTCCGTATAATCGTCGTGCATGGAAATCCCGAAGACTTACGACCCGAAGCAGGCAGAGGAACTGCATTACGCGCGCTGGGAGGCCGAAGGCTGCTTCGCGCCCGAAATCAATAAAGACCCGAACGCGCCGGTCTACTCAATCGTCATCCCGCCGCCGAACGTGACAGGCTCGCTTCACGTGGGCCACGCGCTCCAGCACACGATCATGGACGTGCTGACGCGCTATCACCGCATGCTCGGCCACCGGACGCTCTGGCTGCCGGGCACGGATCACGCGGGCATCTCGACGCAGATAATGGTCGAGCGAAAACTGAAGAAGGAAGAGGGCAAGACCCGCCACGACATCGGGCGCGAAGAGTTCATCGCGCGCGTCTGGAAGTGGAAGGAGCAGTACGGCGGCGAGATTACGCGCCAGATGCGCCGCGAGGGCGCGAGCGTTGACTGGTCGCGCGCGCTCTTCACGATGGACGAGCATCTGTCGCGCGCAGTGCGCGAGTTCTTCGTGCGCTGCTACGACGAAGGACTCATCTACCGCGGCCCCGGCATGATCAACTGGTGCCCGAAGGATCAGACCGCGCTCTCAGACCTTGAGGTCGAGAAGGAGTCGCAAGCGGGCAAGCTCTATTATCTGCAATACCCGGTCAAGGGAAGCGAACGCCGCGTCACGGTCGCGACGACGCGCCCCGAAACGATGCTCGGCGACACAGCCGTCGCGGTCAGTCCGAGCGACGAGCGTTTCGCAGTCTCGTCGGCCAGACGCTTCTGCTTCCAATCGTGGGGCGCGAGATTCCCGTTGTCGCAGACGACTTCGTTGACCCGGAGTTCGGCACGGGCGCTGTGAAGGTGACGCCCGCGCACGACCCGAATGATTACGCGATGGGCAAGCGGCACGACCTCGCGCAGACGGTCGTCATAGACCAACATGCGCGCATGACCTCGGAGGCGGGCGCGGAGTTTGAAGGACTCGACCGCTACGAGGCGCGCGAGCTTGTCGTTCAAAAGTTCGAGGAACTTGGGCTGCTCGAAAAAATAGTTGACTATGAGTTCTCGATAACAAAGTGCGGGCGTTGCCGCACGGTCATCGAGCCGCTCATCTCGACGCAGTGGTTCCTGAAGCAGTCGGAGCTTGGTCGCGCGCCGCTTGATCTGATGCGCGAAAAAGGCGAGCCGCGCTTTGTGCCGGAGACGCCTTACGAGAAGGTCTACACGAGCTGGCTCGAAAACCTGCACGACTGGACGCTCTCGCGCCAGCTCTGGTGGGGACATCGAATACCTGCTTGGTACGACGAGGCGGAGGGCGTCTACGTCGCGCGCAGCGAAGAGGACGCGCGCCGCGCGGCGGGCACGGACAAGCTAACGCAAGACCCGGACGTTCTCGACACTTGGTTCTCGTCCGCGCTGTGGCCCATCTCGACTTTGGGTTGGCCGGACGAGGACTCGCACGACCTGAAGACGTTCTACCCGACCGACGTGCTAGTGACGGCGCGCGACATCATCTTCCTTTGGGTGTCGCGAATGATGATGACGGGCATGAAGTTCGTTGGCGTGAAGGCGTTCGACGACGTTTTCATCACGGGCACGATCTTCGACAAGCACGGGCAGCGCATGTCGAAGACGAAGGCCAACGGCGTTGACCCGCTCACAGTGTTCGACAAGTACGGCGTTGACGCGACGCGCCTCGTGCTCGCCTCAATCGGCAGCACCGACACGCGCTGGAACGACAATCAGGTCGAGAGCTATCGCAACTTCGCCAACAAAATCTGGAACGCCGCGCGCTTCTGCCTTTTGAACTCGGAGGGCGCGCAGGTCGGGCGCGGCTTCGAGGGCGAGACTTCGACGTGGGCGTTGCACGACCGTTGGATCGTCTCGCGTCTGAACAAGACCGCGCGCGATGTGGGCGACGCTATCGGCGGCTACGATTTTCACAGGGCCGTCCAGTCGTTGTATCACTTCTTCTGGGACGACTTCTGCGACTGGTACATCGAGCTTTCAAAGACGGACGTGACCGCCGACGAAGCCTCGCCGGAGCGCGACGCCGCTCGCAGCCGCGTGCTGACCGTTCTCGAACAGGCTTTGCGCTTGCTCCATCCGTTCATGCCGTTCATCACGGAAGAGCTTTGGCAACGCCTGCCGGGCATCGGCGCGAACTTGCACCACGCTGCATACGAAGGGGCGGACGTGACGCCGACCGTCATGCTCGCGGGCTATCCGCGAGCCGACGCAGGGAAGATTGACGAGCGCGCCGAGAGCGAGATGCAAGCCGTCATCGAGCTTGTCTCGCGCGTGCGAAACATCAGGACGGAGTTGGGCGTGAAGCCTTCCGAAGAGGTGCGTTTAGTCGTCGCGGCGAGCGATGGCCTCGGCGAAGTCTTCAAGGCAAACGCAGCGCAACTTCGTCGGCTCACGCGCGCGGGCGACATCTCCGTAAGGGATTCGATGGCGGACGTGCCGCGCGCGTCGGCGCGTGCCGCGCTCGCGGGCGGGGCGGAGGTTGCCGTGCCGCTCGAAGGCTTGATTGACTTCGAGCAGGAGCGCGGGCGCGTCACACGCGAGCGCGAGAAGTTTGCGAAGGAGCTTGAGAAGGTCGAGGCGCAGCTCGCGAACCCGCAGTTCGTAGAGCGCGCGCCCGCCGAAAAGGTCGAAGAGTTACGCGGGCGCGCGGCGGAGATAGGGCAACGAATAGGCGCGTTTGAACAGATGCTGGAGGCGCTCGGAGAATGAACTGGCTCGACGAGGGTGCGCTCTTCTCGCAGATCGGGAGCTTTCTGCAAGAGGACATGGGGCGCGGCGACATCACGACGCAGTCCACGCTGATGCGTAGCCAGAGCGCGAAGGGACGCTTCATCGCGAAAGAGACGATGGTCGTCTGTGGTCTGGAAGCCGCCGAGGCGGTCTTCTCTACGCTCGACTCGCAGCAACAGATCGAGGCGTTCGTCTCCGACGGCGACGAGGTCGAGGCCGGCAAAGTCATCGCGCGCACGAGCGGATTCGCCGACGTTCTGCTCGCGGGCGAGCGGCTCGCGCTCAACCTGATGCAGAGGCTCTCAGGCATCGCGACGCTGACGCGCGAGTTCGTCCGCGCGGTCGAGGGAACAGACGCGCAGATCGTTGACACGCGCAAGACGACGCCCGGACTTCGCATGCTTGAGAAGTACGCGGTGCTGACGGGCGGCGCGCGCAACCACCGCTTCGGACTCGACGACGGAGTGCTGATTAAAGACAACCACATCGCGCTCGCGGGCGGCGTGGCGACGGCGGTCGGGCGCGCGCGCAAGGCCGTGGGGCATCTGCACAAGGTCGAGGTCGAGGTGTCGAAGGAGAGCGACCTGCGCGAGGCGATAGAGGCGGGCGCGGACATAATCATGCTCGACAACCGCACGCCGGAAGAGACGCATCAGTTAGTCGAGCTAGCGCGCGGCCTAGCGCCGCACGTGCTTTTAGAATCTTCGGGCGGCGTCACGCTTGAGACGGTGCGCGCATACGCCGAGGCGGGCGTTGACCTCATCAGCGTCGGCGCGCTCACACACTCGGCGCGCGCGATGGACATAAGCTTCAAGATTCAGTCGGCTTGAGCGGGAACAAACGGCGGCGCGCGGCGTGAACTTATTGGGGCAGTACATCGGTGAGAGAATTAATTGACAGGGATGGACAGGATGAACAGGATAAAGACAAACGCAGAAGTCAGAACGCTGAACGATGAACTGAAAGACAAGCTGAGTTCAGTTCATCGTTCATCGTTCTGACTTCTGACTTTTCTTCATCCTGTCCATCCCTGTTAAGTTTCTGCCGCCGAAAGCGGCAATTGGGTCATCGGAGGTGCAATGATGAGAGCGAATCTGGTTCGTAGTTTCTGCGTGGCGCTGTTGGCAGCCCTCGTTTTGGTTTTGTGCATGCCGGAGGCGCAGTCGCAACGGCGACGAACATCTCGGCGCGCTACGAACCCCGCGCGCGCGCAGCCCACGCCGACGCCCGCGGCCACGGATGAGCCGAGCGTCGTCAGCACCGCCGACGAGCAGCAGCAAGAGACGACGCCGCGCCGCACGACCGCGCGCACGCGCCGCGACAACGTGCAGTCCGAAAACGATAAGCTGCACGGCACGGTGCGCGATCTTTCGTCGCAGGTGGAAAAGCTTTCGGGCGAGCTGAACTCGATGAAGACGGATCAGCGCGCGATGTACGACCTCGAACGCCTGACGCGCGCCGAGCAACGCGCCGAGGCGCTACGCACGCAACTGCGCGAGGTGACGGACAAGGAGTTCCAATATCAAGAGCGTCTCGCGGAGATCGAGTACGAGCTGCGGCCCGACTCCATACAGCGCCGCGCCGCGCTCATCGGCTCGCTCAACCCTTCGGCGGTGCGCGAAGCCATCCAGCAACAGTTCGAGCGCGAGCGCACGCGCATCCAGAAGCAACTTGAGTTGCTCGCGACCAGCCGCACGCGACTCGAAGCGGCTGTCTCGACCGCAGACGCGGAGGTTGACCGCCTGCGCCAGCGCGTAGACGCCGCCGACCAGCAGCAGGCCAACTCGCCCACGGGAGCGACTACGACGACTCCGGCGACCACGACCGCGACGCCGCAGCCGACGCCGACTCCCGCCGAGCCACCAAAGTAAAACGCAGAAGTCAGAACGCTGAACGCTGAATTGAAGGATAAATGTTTTACTTCAGCGTTCAGCGTTCTGACTTCATAGTTCAAAACATGTCTACCATTCCGCAGCTTGAGCTTTACCGCCGGATCGAAGAGGCGCGCGGGCGCGGCGAGCGCGTCGTGGTGGCGACCGTGGCGCACACGCGCGGCTCGACTCCGCAGCGGCGCGGCGCGAAGATGCTCTTCTTCGAGGGCGGAGGCTTTGCCGGCACGGTGGGCGGCGGCTGCGTGGAGGCGGAGGTCTGGGCCGAGGCGCGCGAGGCGATGCGGACGGGCACACCTGCGCTCCACCGCTTCAGCCTCACAGCCGACGAGGCCAGCGAAGAGGGCATGGTCTGCGGCGGCACGATGGAGATTTTCCTCGACGTGTGGGACGGTCAGAAAGGCGGCTAGACTTTCTGATTATGAGTACCGAACTCGACTTGCTGAATGTTATCAAGAGGTTGATAAACTCCAGACAGTATCGCGTTAGCATCCACGCCGTGCGGCACATGATCGAAGAAGGCTTCAGCGAAGCAAGCATCTTGGAAGCTGTCGCCGGACGGAGTAAGATTATTGAGAACTATCCCGACGAGTCGCGGTGTCTAATTCTCGGCCATTTTCGGTTAGGTGAAAAAGTTCGATCCCCGCTCCACATCGTGTGCGATTATTCGGGCATGGAACTGGTTGACATCGTCACTGCTTACATTCCGCAGAGGCCGTGGTGGATTACTTCATCGAAAAGAGGAAGAGCGCAATGAAAGAGGCGATCAAAGCTCCCTGCTCCGAGTGCGGAGGGAATTTGAGGAGAAAGATGATCACCCAAGAGTTCGAGAAGGAAGGGGTGAAGGTCAAACTAAGCGGCTTCAAAGCATGGGTCTGCTCGCGGTGCGGAGAAATCTACTTCGAGCCGGGCGGGGCGGACAAGGTGGCGCAGGCGGTCAACTGCTTGTTCTCGTTGGCTCTCAATGAAAGACAACATAAAGGGCGTGTCGTCGCCCGGTTGTCTTAGCGTATTTGACTCATCGAAAAAGACCTCAAAAGGAGGTGAGCCGTGCCGACTTCTTTTGTTGAGAACTACAAGGCGAAGCACCAGCACCCGCTGAACAAGCTCTCGCACTCAATCGGCATCCCGATGATCGTCGTCAGCCTGCCGCTGTTCTTCTGGAGTTGGCGTTGGGCGCTCGCGCTCTTCGTCGTGGGCTGGGTCTTCCAGTTCCTCGGCCACTGGATCGAGGGCAACAGCCCCGCCTTCATAAGTAACCCGCTCTACCTCATCGTCGGCCCCGTGTGGCTCGTGCGCCGCGCGCTCGCCGCCGTCGGTTTAGTCAAAGAGCCGCGGAAGCCACTCGAACGTGCGCGCGCCGAGAAGAGATGAGCGGCGCGGACGAGCCTAACCCTTCAACACAATTAACACGCGCGGTCGAGCGCGTCCTCCGCGAAGGCGCGCGGGCCGTCCTCGTCACGGTCGTCGAGGCCGCGGGCGGCGTCGGCGCGAAAGTCCTGCTCGAAGAGTCGGGCGGACGCACGGGCACGACCGGCGACGACGCGCTCGACGACGCGCTGGGCGGGCGCGCTCACGCGTTTCTTGCGTCGCGCGCGGAAGCCGCGACGCTGCGCGTCGAAGAGTTTGCGCCCGCGCTCGAAGCTTGGCGCGACGCGCGCGTTCTCTTAGAGCGCATCGAGCCGGAGCCGCACGTCGTCGTCTGCGGCGCGGGACACGTCGGCGCGTCGCTCGCGCGTCTGGCGCACGCGGTCGGCTATCGCGTCACGCTCGTGGACGACCGCGCGGACTTCGTCGCGCGCGAGCGTTTCTCAGGGACGAGTATCGAGCTTGTCGCCGCACACGGCTGGGCCGAGTCGGTCGGAAAGGTCGTCGGCGCGGGGCGAGGCGTCTACGTCGCGGTCGTCACGCGCGGCCACAGCGAGGACGAAGAGTGCATGAGGGCGGTGCTTGCGGCGCGTCCCGACTACGTCGGCATGATTGGGAGTCGCCGGCGGACGAACATCGTGCTGGAGCGTCTGCGCGAGGCGGGATTCGACGAGGATGCGCTGAAGAGAGTCCGCGCGCCCATCGGTCTCGACATCGGCGCGGTCTCGCCCGAAGAGGTCGCGCTCTCCGTCCTCGCGGAGATCGTCTGCGAGCGGCACGGCGGCACGGGACGCCCGCTTTCGGCTTGGCGTCGTGAATAACCCAATAGGATTTGATCTACATTTCGGCTAAAGCCGACTTTCTTTTGTGCCTTCTATTCACTAGCTAAAGCTAGTGGCAACTTATTGCCCACTCATGGCGACGGCTGAGACCCGATCTGAGACAACGCGAACAAGCCGCGGGCACGAGATGTTCCGCGCGCTCGCGTACCGAAACTTCCGATTGTTCTGGGCCGGGGCGTTTCTGTCGAACGCGGGCACGTGGATGCAGTCGCTCGCACAAGGGTGGCTCGTCTTGCAGCTCACGAACTCGGGGACGTGGCTCGGCGTGGACAACTTCATGGCGACCGTGCCGGGCCTGATCTTAACGCTCTTCGCGGGCGTCGCCGCCGACCTCGTTGACCGCAAGCGTCTGCTCATCATCACGCAGGCGGGCGCGGGCGCGTCGGCGCTCGTGCTTGGCGTGTTGATTCTGACCGGGACGGTCGAGGTCTGGATGATTCTGGCGTTGTCGTTCGTGACGGGTTGCTGCTGGGCCATCTCCGGCCCGTCGTATCAGGCCATCACGGTTGATCTGGTCGAGCGCGAAGACCTCGCCAACGCAATCGCGCTCAACTCCTCGCAGTTCCAACTCGCTCGCGTCATCGGCCCGCTGCTTGCGGGACTGACTATAAACGTCTTCGGGATGGCCGGGTGCTTCATCGCCAACGGACTTTCATACGTCGCCATCTGCGCCGCGCTCGTGCGCGTGCGCTTAGCAGAAACGCGACCGTCAGGGAGCGTGTCTACGCGTGCGGAAACGCCCATGCGTGCGGAAGACGACACGCTCCCTGACGGTCGCGTTTCTGCCACGACCCCGTTCGCTGACGCGAAAGAAAAAGTCGGGGGCGCGGCACACTCGCTGACGGACAGGCGTGCGATGTGGCGCGACCTCATAGAGGGTTTCAGCTACGTGCGCCATCGTCCGCGTGTGCGCGTGGTGCTTGTATGCTCGACGGTCGTGAGCCTGTTCGGCACGCCGTACCTCGTGCTGATGCCGCTGTTCGCAAAGAACGTCTACGGGTGGGACGAGACGGGGCTGTCGGTGTTGATGGGCACGGCTGGGGCGGGCGCGCTCGTCGGCGCGTTGACGCTTGCATACCTCGGCGACTTCCGTCGCAAGGGATGGTTTCTTCTGTGCAGCATGCTCGCGGGCGGAGCGTGCATCGCGAGTTTCGCGTGGGCCACGCGCCCGTCCGTCGCGTTGGCGTTGCTCTTCGGCGTCGGCGTCTCGATGGTCTCTTTCTTCGCGGTCGGCAACACCATCTTGCAGCAGCTCGTCACGAACGAGATGCGCGGGCGCGTGATGAGCATGTGGGTTCTGACGTTCATCGGAACGATGCCTGTGGGCAGCTACATCGCGGGCGCGTCGGCAGACCGCTTCGGCGCGCAGCCTACGCTCGCAGTCTGCGGCCTCGTCATCGTCGTCTTCGGCCTCTTCGTCGGTACGCGCACCCCGCGCCTGCGCGAGATTTGAAGTCAGCCTTCCGGTTCGTCTTCGCGGAAAATTCTTTCAAGCGGCGTGAGGCCGCGGTCGTTGAACTGCGGGACGGGCGGGCGCGCGGCTTCGGGCATCGAGAGCGGCTGCGTCGCGTTCAGACCGAGCGGAGATTTGTCGGCGAAGGCAACGCGGCTGCCCGCGTCGAGATTCAGAGTAGTTGCACTCTCTTGTTTGCGTCGCAGAAGCGCGGGGAATATGTGAAACCACTGCACGTACCCGAGGCCCATCGCGAGCGCCCAGAAGACGAAGCGCTCCATGATGCCGTGCGACCCGGAATAGAAGAAGAACATCAGGGCGTCGCCGAGCGGGAACGAGAGCAGGAACATCAGGGCTTCGAGCACTGAGCTTGGAGCGTTCCAGTAGAAAAGCGTCTCGTGTGTGACCGGCGAGATCGAGTAGACGACGAGCGTCGTCGTGCAAAGAAGTATCCACGGCTTCCGCAGGTTGTCCTGAAATGGGTTCTGCATCGCGCGCCCTCCGCCACGAAAGGTAGCCGCACCGGACTCCGGTCGTCCTGCGGCGGCGACTCTGGATTATAGGACTGCCGACGGGTTTAGACACCGGACGAGCGCGCCTTGTTCCCTCTCCTGCCCCTTGCAAGAAAAGCCCCGGCGGGCGTTCTACACTTGAGAAGGCCGGGACTTTTGGAGATGACTACGGCCAGTTCGAGCTAATTTGCGAAGAGCTATTTGAGGAGCTTAACGGATGCGAAACTTCAGAGACTTGCTGTGCCTCGTTTTCGGCCTCGTGCTGCTGGCGCTGGTGACGGCGACGGCGAACGCGCAGGGCGTCATCGTCCCCGGCCCTTGCCGCCGCTGCACCGTCCCGCCTCGGCCCGTCAACTTGCCGCGCGCGCTGCCCGTCAAGTCAATCAAGATTGACACGAAGATCGCCGCACAGGTGGCGACGACGCACGTCGAGCAGGTCTTTCGCAACGACACCGACGCGACGCTCGAAGGCACTTACTTTTTCCCAATCCCTGAGACCGCGTCCATCGCGGAGTTCGCAATCTGGGACGGCGACCGGCGGCTCGTCGGCGAGGTGCGCTCGCGCGAAGAGGCGCGCAGGATTTACGACGAGATAGTCCGGCGACAGCGCGACCCCGGCCTTTTGGAGTACGCGGGCCGAGACCTTTTTCAAGCGAGCATCTATCCAATCCCGCCGCACTCCGACAAGAAACTTGAGATCACATACACGCAGGTTCTCAAAGCCGAGGGCGGCACGGTCTCGTACCGCTACCCGCTCGGCACGGGCCGCAACGTCGCTCCCATCGTCGGCACGGTGTCGGGGCGCGTCGAGATAGAGGGGCGCGAGCCTGTTCGGAACGTCTACTCGCCGAGCCACGAGATTGACGTGGCGCGCGACGGCGCGCGGCGTGCGCGCGTATCGTTCGAGTCGAAGTCGGGCGCGGAGCCGCAGGACTTGCAGCTCTTCTACACGCTCTCTGACGCGGACTTCGGCATGACGCTCCTGACGCACCGCGAGCCGGGAAAGCAGGGCTACTTCCTACTGACAATCTCGCCGAAGGACGAGCTTGCCGAAGCTGAGCACGCCGCCAAAGACATCGTCTTCGTACTCGACACTTCAGGCTCGATGGCCGAGGCCGGCAAGATGGAGAAGGCGCGCGCCGCGCTCCTGTTCGGCGTGCGAAGTTTGCGACCGCAGGATCGCTTCAACGTCGTCAACTTCGCGGGCGAAGAGCATCTGATGACCGCCGGACTCTTGCAGGCGGACGACGCGGGGCGCGCTCTGGGCGAAGAGTTCATCGGAAAGCTCCGGCCCGTCGGCGGCACGAACATCAACGGCGCGATGCTCGCCTCGATGAGTCTGTTCGACCGCTCAGAGCGACCGCGCATCCTCGTCTTCATGACGGACGGACTGCCCACGGTCGGCGAGACGAAAATCGAGCGCATCATCGAGAACGCACGCGCCGCGCGCGTCCCCGGCGTGCGCGTCTTCACGTTCGGCGTCGGCTACGACGTGAACACGGCTCTGCTCGACAAGCTCGCTTCGGACAACGGCGGCGTGGCCGAGTACGTCGAGCCGAGGGAAGACATCGAGATCAAAGTCTCGAACTTCTTCACGAAGATCAACCATCCGGTGCTTACGAACCTCGCGCTCGACATGGGCAGCCTCGAAACAGACCTCATCTACCCGCGCGAGATGCCCGACATCTTCCGAGGCACGCAAATAACGCTCATCGGTCGCTACCGCAACGCCTACGACCTGCGCGGCGCGACGCTCCGCCTGACGGGTAGCACAGGCAGGCAGCAGCGCACGTTCACATACAACAACATTGACTTTCCTCTGACCGAGGAGCGCAACGACTTTCTGCCGCGCCTTTGGGCGACGCGGCGCGTCGGCTGGCTGATGGAACAGGTACGCTCGAACGGCGAGCAGAAGGAGTTGACCGACGAGATAGTTGACCTCGGCACGCGCTACGGCATCGTCACACCTTACACCTCTTACCTCGCCCTTGAGCCGGGGATGAGCATTGACGGCGAGAACTCTATGCGTATCACGCAGGGTGGCCGACGCGTGCGCGCAGTCCCTATGAACAGGCCGGACTCGAACCGGAGTAGCGGCGGCGTGGCCGGCGGGAGCGGAGCCGGGGCGCGCGATATGAGCGCGCCGCCACCGCCCGCGCCCGTGATGAAGGAGGACGCGAAGGCGAAGACCGGCGCGGTCGCGGTCAGGGAGAGCAAGCGGGCGCGCGCGCAGCAGGATGTCATCCGCGTGGAATCGGACGCGCCGAGCGAGAGCGTCCGCAAGGTCGGCGACAAGACCTTCTACATGCGCGAGGGCGTGTGGACTGACTCGGAGTTCAAGCAGGAGGCGAAACTGCCTGAGACCGCGCTCGAATTCAGCAGCGAAGAGTATTTCGCGCTGCTCAAGCGCGAGCCGCAGCTTGCGCGCTTCTTCTCGCTCGGCGAGCGCGTCGTGGTCGTCTTCAAGGGGC
>Ga0190275_10002242_pt1 | contig 13964 bp, 15 predicted proteins | sample Popmic550T_FD_133745 | JGI IMG/M metagenome (GOLD analysis project Ga0190275, IMG submission 133745) | Populus adjacent soil microbial communities from riparian zone of Yellowstone River, Montana, USA - 550 T | ecosystem: Environmental > Terrestrial > Soil > Riparian zone > Trees stand | place... | reverse complement strand
TCGGCCGCCGTAAATTGCCCGAATAGAAACGGTCCCCCCGTGACGAACCGGGCCCGGCTGTCGGTCCACATGGCGTCGATGAGTTTCACATTGGCGGCAGTATCGTCATTGAGAGCCATCTTCTTGACCGGCCGCCACAGATTCATCGGGCACTGCCGCCGCAGCGGAATGAACCCGGCATGCATCTCGCTCGAAACTGCGCGCGCGTGGGCCTTCGCCTTCGGATCGGAAGGGGCGGCGGCCACCGTCCCTCCTGGATCTCCCGCCGCATCGACGCCGAAGAGTTCACCTACCCGCCGGAGGCGACTGGCGACTTCGCCCGAGACCGCGGCGCTGGCAGACAACACGTCGTGGATGGCTGCAAAGCCGGCCCGGCGCTCCTGCGGGCTTTGAGGCAGCAGCTTTGGAATCGCAGCCAAAGCGGCTTCCTGATCCAGCAAGAGCATGAAGAACTGCTCGCGCACCATGGCCTTGAATTGCGCAACCGTCAGGCGTGATCCGCCTTCGATCGGCCGAACGCGGCGTAGCGCTTCCAGGCTTCGCTCGTCCGCCATCCCCCTCGCCATGCCAACAAAGAGAAGGCCGCGAACGGCCGCCTCTCTCAAACCTCCCTCGCCTACCCGGGACTTCAACTCAGCAATGCGTGCCTGGAGACGCTCGCGATGCTCGGAAGACATCTCGGGCCTTCGCGCCGGCGTGGATTGCGGGTCGATACCGACTGCGGCCTGAAGAACCGGTGACCCGTAGATCGACAGGAACATCGCCTCACTGAAACTCTCCTGCAAGTCGCGCCAATGATCGAGCGATGCCACGATCTGTTTTGATATCGTCTCCTGAAAGACAATGAATGGGTTGTCTGACGCGGCCGGCCTGCGCTGCTCGCGGACCGTCTCGGCCGCTGTTTCCACCGTCTTCATCGCCGGATTGGCGTCGCTGAACGCCTCGTACTGCACTCGCAGGGGGTGCAGTTTATGCATTCGTTCGGCCATCTGCGGCGTTACCAGCGACCTGATCCAGGGCTGCATGAACCTTTGATAAGCCGCCAGGTTGATACCCGAAACGCGCGCGGCGGTCGCGAAACGCCGTTCATCCTCAGGCGAATTCCCGCCCATCGCCCGGATGTCATCCAGCGTGCGCTGTTCGCAGCGCATCACCCAATCCCCGACGGTCAGGTCAATATTTGTAGTATCGGCACTCCTCGCCTCGAACGTTGCTTCATAGAGTCCGGGAGGCAACACGTCGATCAGATCGATATTGCTGGAGAATTCGCTATGCTCCTTCTTGGCGACCCCTCCCGACACGAAGATTCCCAGATGTCCGATCGTTTCGTGGACCGTGTAGACAATGGTTTGCCCGTAGGATCTGATTTCATCGACGTCGGCGTAAAGATCCAGAACCCAGCCGAGTGCCTGCTGCGGCGGGGTGATGTTGTCGCCCTTGGAACAGAACACCACGATCGGCGATTTGATGTTGCGCAGATCGACCGCGGTGCCGTCCGACATCTTGATGCGGCCGGCGGCAAGGTTATTCCCGACGAACAACTCGTCTACGATGAACTGGATTTCTTCTGCGTTGAGATTGACGTGTCCACCCCACCACCGTTCGAATTCGAGGTAGCGCTCGGCTTCGGTGTCGACCTTGGCAAACACGTAGTATTGCTTGCTCCACAGCGTATTCGACGGATTCTGGCTCTCGAAATTCTGCACCAGCCAGGCGCCGTCGAACTTGCCGGCACCGAGATCGCCGGTCAGCGCGGTCAGCCAACTGCCTCCCAGCAGGCCTCCCGCGTAACGCATCGGATTCTTGCCGCGGACGCCCGCCCAGTATTCCAGCGGCGCGCCAGCGACGATAATCGGTCCGAAAAGCTCCGGCCGAAGCGACGCCAGGATCATGACGGCCCAACCCGCCTGGCAATTGCCGATCACGCATGGCTTGCCTTGGGCGTCGGGATGCAAGGCTATGACCTTCTCGATGAACTGGGCCTCTGCCTGCGCGATGCTCTCGATGGTCTGACCAGGCATCGGCTCGGGCAGAAAACCGATAAAGTAGCAGGGGTGGCCGGCCTTCATGGCCACACCGATTTCGCTGTCAGCCTTGAAGCCGCCGATGCCGGGACCGTGGCCGGCCCTGGGATCGATCACCACGAACGGCCGACGATTGAGATCGATCTGCACGTCTTTGGGAGGAACAATACGGACGAGCGCATAGTTAACTGGACTCTCCAGCTTGCTGCCGTCCATGATCAATTCGAACGCGTAGTTCAGAACGTTTGGGGCGGTCTCGGTGATGTATTCGCGGTACTGGTCCCCCCGCCGGCGCATGATGTCCAGGAACAGCACGCTGCGTTGCCCCGAATCCACCATGTATTCCATCGCGGATGCGAAGAGCCCGGACATCGGGTTTCCCGAGATTGCAGGCTTGTCCGTCATCATCGCGAGACCCCTCTTGAGCGCTGCGGCATTGAAGATGACGCGCGCCTACGGGGGGTTGATCTAGGTCAATCCCCGGTGAGCGGATATTGAGCGCGTCGTGCCAATTTTAATTGCCACCGTCTTCGGCGATTCCCGATCGCGGCGCTTTTCCCGGGACGCCTATTCTGGATGACGCCGCCAGCCCGGCAACACCACCGCTTCATCGCTGTGCGCAACATTCATCGCTAGCGCCAAGGCATCGTCGAAATGATGCTCGATCATTTCGAGTGAAATGCAACTGCGCAGGAAATTCGCCCAACGGAACTCGGTAAAGGGCTCTTTGCTCTTCGCGTATCCGCCGGCTCTCTTGAGCGCGCCTGCCAGCGAGCGAAAAGGATCGTCGATGAGCCGGTCCAGCGAAGCCGGCATGCTGTCGTAGGATCGCCGCTGGCCCCGATCGTCGAATGGATGAGTCCAGTTGTGTGCCTCGAGGGTTTTCCAGAATTCGTCAGAACTGAGCCCACTCATATCCGCGACGATCAAGACGGGGAGCTGCCAAATACCCTCTTTGTACAGTGCGAGCGTGAGATGATGCCGGTCGATCAGGTAATGACGGTCGTTAGGTCCAAGAATGACGGGTGGTTGATGCTTTCTGAGGTAATTTGCCGCAAGATAACTGTGTTTTTCGCGCCAACGCTGACGTTTAACATCGACTTCGCGCATTCCCACCGTCACCTGGGTGGGCACCAGATCCGCGATCTGGGCGATCATGACGTTTTCCTGGACCGGATCGCTCATCACGAGGTTCACCAATCCGGTCCGGGCAGCGATCAACATCGCGGTCACCCCAACAGCGACGAAATGCGGTCTGAACGTATTACGGCGTCACCAAATTCAACGAAATCGGCGAAGTTGCCGGGCGGATCTGCGAGCCCGGTAAACGTTGCCGTCCCGTGGCGAGGCGCCCAAACCTGACGAGTTTCGAGAACGTACACTCCGTACACCGCCCTCAGGCCGTCAGGCGCGGCTCGACTTCCCATCTCCTGCTGAAGCGTATAGGCCCCGAGCGCCGCGTTCGTGATGATCGACGATTCAATGAGTGCGTTGCGGTACCCGGCCTTGCGGATGACGTCCGGTCCAAATGCCTCAAGTAGTTTTTTCGCCGATGCCTGGACCACGACGAGCAGACGATCAAGAATGTTCCGAAGGGGATGGCTGGTGGCGAGAGCCAGGTATCGCGCCGGTTCCAGAAACACATCCACCGCCGCCGATAGCGCGCCACAACCGCTGTGCCCCAGAACAACGACGACCTTCAGGCTGCCACCCAAATGCTCGATGGCGTACTTCAGGCTGCCGAGCACCTCGTTGCCAAGACCGTTGCCGGCCACCCGAACGACGAAAAGGTCATTCGGTCCCTCATTGAAGATGAGCTCAATCGGAACGCGCGCATCTGAGCAGCCTAATACCGCAGCGAACGGACGCTGCTTCGGACCCGCTGCATTTTCTGTCATCAAGCCAAGATCCCGGGCATCGACCTGAATCACCCGGCTTGCCTGCTCACTCCCTTCGGCCAGACTCGCGATGAGCGCAGCGAAGGCTTGACTTCCTTCGTCGAGACGCTGCCGCGCTTCTCCAGCGTCTGCCGGACGCTGCCGCGCCGCTCCGTCTTGCGCCCCATATCGATAGATTATTTCAACATTTTTCATATTCGAAATCTGCACCCGGTGCGGTTCTATGGAACTCGTTGGATCGAAAGGGTGCTGCCTTGACAGGACTATTTGAAACGCACCGTTACCCCGCCCACCGCAGCCGACACCTCGGCACCGACCTTTGGTCCGCTGAGCTGCAAGATCACACCGTTGGCGTTCTGCAATTGAACGCCCGCGGCTCCAGCCGCAATAGCGCCACCGGCCCCGATCGCGCTGTAACTGCCTTCAAACGAGGCCGCGCTCTTCAGATTGATGGCCCGTCCGACCAGCTTGGTCGTCGAGGCCCCGATCGTGAAGCCGATGCTCATGCCCGATACGGTGAATGGATAGCGCTTGCCTCGAAAGACCAGTACGCCCTCGCCGCCGCCGACCCCAAGGACAAGCCCGCCCTTCGTGAATACGACGGCAACCTGACCTGTTTCCGCCCGCGTTGGCGTGCTGGAAATAGTTATGGCTGCAAGCAGAGTGGCCATGGTGACGCTTATGCCAAACTTTCTCATGACTACTTTTCCTCTGAAGGGACCCATTGCCCCTGAACGCGGTAAACACTTCGGTGGGCGAGTAAACAAGCCGCTTTGAAATTTGCTCTGGCTGCCCCTCGGTCAGCTACGAGCTGAACCGGAATCGCGCCCAGCCCAATTGATTTAGGTCAAAGCGGTGGCCGAAAGCTGTTCCCAGCGCATTCGGACTTAAGCTCTGGTCCATTCCGAATTCGACGCGCAAGCTACGATGTCACCACCACGAACGGGCGTAACCGGCGCGCTCCGTTGATCCAGATCAATGTCACCTGGACCCATCGGGAAAGCTTCACCAGACGGCCACGGCCGGCATCGGCAAACCCTGGAAGCACGCCATGCTTCGCAATCTGCTGCGTGTCCTCATCGCCTATTCGCTCGTGCTCCTGGTGTTGGTCGTCGCGGCTCTCGCTGACGACCGGCCTGCCCGTCAGGCGATCCAAGAGGAAGTTTGGGCAATCCCCGTCACCTTGCCTACGATCGCGTTTGTGGTCCGGCCCGTTGGCGATGGCCCGTTTCCGCTGGTGATCATGAATCACGGCGTTTCTCTCAACCAGCGCGAACGCGGCTTCTTTCCGATCGTTGAATTCAGGGATGCTGCGATATGGTTCGCGCGGCGAGGCTACATGGTGGTTGCGCCGTCCGGTTCGGGATACGGCGCCGCAGCACTCGATGACCCGGAGCGCGGTCTCTATTCGGTGTTCTATTCAAAAATCGGCGGGTGCGACAATCCGAACTTCCACGACGCCGGCCTTGCCGTGGCGTTGCTCGACAAGTGGATCATCGAGTACCTGACCGAGCAGAAGCTGATCGTGCCGGACAAAACCATCGTGGTCGGCCAATCCGCCGGCGGCTGGGCGGCGCTCGCACTGTCGAGCAAGAACCTGCCGACGGTGCGGGCAATTATTACATTCGCGGCCGGCCGCGGCGGGCGTGTCGGCGGCAAGCCCAACAATAATTGTGCACCCGACAAGCTGGTCGCCGCGACGGCAGAACTAGGCCGTACCGCTCGCACCCCCATGCTGTGGATCTATATCGAGAACGATACGTTCTTTGGACCGGACTTATCCAAGCGAATGCATGAGGCCTATACCGGGGCCGGCGGAAATGCCGAATATCACCTGCTGCCTCCGTTCGGTAGTGACGGTCATTTCCTCATCACTTCGCCCGACGGCATTCCATTGTGGGAGCCGCTGGTCGCGCCGTTCCTCGATAAGCACAGATAAAGCTGGTGTCGGCAACGCGACGGAGGCGAAAATGACAAAGCAGCGGTCCCGCCGGTCCCTTGGCGGATCGAGCTTGTTGGCAGCAATGTCGATCCTGTTGTTGCTGGGTCTCGGCATTGCGGGAACAAACGCCCAACAGCCCACCAAGCCGGAAGGCAATCCGTCAACCGAGAAAACTGCAGGTACGGAGTTCTCCTCACGTGGCCAACGCGAGGCACGAGAAATACAGTACTCCGATTGGCGCAAGACCTGCTTCAAGGCGCCTGGAACGAACATGGTGTGCCGGACATCGATCGCCGGCACCTTCGTGACCGGTCAGTCCGCGGTCCGTATCGACCTGATCGAACGCGAGAGCGACAAGGCCGCGCGGCTGCAACTGTTCCTTCCCGTCGGCCTCTACCTCCAGGCCGGAGTCAGGATCACCATCGATCAGGGAGCCGCCCACCGGATCCCCTACGTGTGGTGCCTCACTAACACCTGCATTGCAGCCGACGTGGCCGATGCCGGACTGCTTAAGGAAATGGAGACAGGCCAGAGTCTGGTGCTCGCGGTTGTCGATTCGAGCGTGTTGACCGTGACCACCTCGCTTCCGCTCCACCAGTTTGCCGCAGTCAGGCAGGGACCTCCAGCGCAGACTTTTGAGCAAGCCATCGACGAGTGATGCGCGATTTGCGATGCGTGACGGCTTAAATACCTACGCCAGACCAGCGGACGCTTTTCCGACCTGCTCGAGCAACGACTTCGCTGCAAACGGCTTCGTCAGATAGGCCATGCATCCGGATTCCAGCGCAGCCGTTCGGATGGCAGGATTGTCGTTCGCGGTGATGTAGATGACTGGCAGTGAAACGCCCGCCGTCTTGAGCCGACGTCTCAGTTCGATCCCCGATTCCTTGTTCAGGTTGATGTCAAGAACGACGCAACAGGCAGCTTCGAAATTGTTGTAATTCCGGAAGGCTTCGGCGGACGGAAACAAGACGCTGTCGTAACCGTGCTGACGTAGCAGCCGTTTCACGCTTTTCAGCATGCCCGGGTCATCATCGACCACAAAGACCACATTCCGATTTGGCAAGATGGTTATCTCTGTCTGATCATCTTCCCGCGGCCGATCGGATGTCGACCGGGCTATCAGGGAACTTTCTTGCTTGGATTCAGCAACACTTGTTAAGCGCCGTGACAGTCGATTCCTATTGTCCTGTGGGACAATGGAGAAAATTCCGGTTGCGGAACTTCAATTCGCTGGTCGAAAATCCGATATGTCTCCCAAAATGCCTGCTCGCTCGCCAAGGGAGACCAATTCTGCGAGGGTCTGGACTTGCAACTTCTCCATCACCCTCTGGCGATGGGCCTTGATCGTGCGCTCGGTCGCACCCAAGGTCTTGCCAACCTGCTTGTTGGTATTGCCGCGAATTACGCGTTCGAAGACTTCGCGTTCGCGTGGCGTCAGCCTTGCGAGTCGCGCGCGCACCATGTCGAGCTTGTCTCTCTGACCACGCGCCGCCCGCTGGCGCGCCAAAGCCCGTTCGACTGCGGCAAACAGATCCTCAGACGTCACCGGCTTGACGAGAAAATCCTCTGCGCCCGCCTTGATCACGCGAACCGTCGTCTGGACATCCGCATAACCGGTGAGGAACACGATCGGCAATGTAGACCCGAGTTCGCCCAGGCGCTCTTGCAACTGCGGACCACTCAATCCCGGTATCCGCACGTCGAGAAGAATGCAGCTCGACTCGCTTCCGTCCGGCAGGCGATCCAATAAATCCTGGGCCGACGGATAAACCTCAACTTGGTAGCCCGCCTGCTTCAACCGACGTTCCATCGCCGTTCGGAAGGATTCGTCATCATCGACAATGTGCACCAACCCGGACAACAGGGCCTCCTAGGATCAGGCTCGGTGGAGAAAAACAACTAATCAGCTAACGTGCTCGTCGGAGAAAAATATCGACGGCACGCGCGCTTTTCTATCATTATACCGAGCGGCTTGATCACCACATCGACACTGTTCAACGAAGTCCAGACCAGATCATCTCGCCAAGTGCGATGCAAGATTTGATCACGACTATCAGTCATGCACGGCAAATGTGCAGTTTGTGCCAAACGGCGGCGTCTTTCCTGATCGGTATTCCAATAAACTTACATTCGCTAACATTGCCCCTGCAGTCATTGTCCGTCAGGACAATAGCCCTCCTACACCCTGTGGTTTAGGAGTATAGTGACGGGGACCAATCCAGATTTTTTCACATCCTTGATGATTGTCAGCGGCCACGGATGCGAAAAAATTGTCTCAAACAGAGGCAACATCGATGTTTGTCAACGTCAATGCCCATCCCGGTAGCAAGCCGAAGGCCCTCGGAGAGCTTGGCCAGCTTTCCCGTGCCCGCATCATCCTGAGCGAATTCAAATATGACCGAGGTACGGAAATTTATGGTCAGGACGAGCCGGCCGAGTACATCTATCAGGTCATTGAAGGCGCGGTCCGCAGCCACAAACTCCTCTCCGACGGCCGCCGCCAGATCGGCGCCTTCCACCTGAATGGTGATATTTTTGGTCTGGAGAATGGCGCCGAGCACCGCTTCACCGCAGAGGCGATCGTCGATACGACAGTAAGGCTGACGAAGCGGTGCAGCCTCGAGCATGTCGCGGAAAGCGATGCGCAGGTCGCGCTCGACCTTCTCAGCATGACGACCAGCAACCTCCAGCACGCCGAGGATCACATGCTGCTGCTCGGACGCAAGACCTCGCTTGAGCGGGTTGCCGCGTTCCTGCTTGAAATGGACCGCCGCCTGTCGGCCGCCGGCGTGATGGCCCTTCCAATGTGTCGCCGCGACATCGCCGACTATCTCGGTCTTACGCTCGAAACAGTATCAAGGGCACTGTCACAACTCCACAGCAAGGGCATCCTCGGCTTCCTCGGCCAGACCCAACGGCAGATCGTGCTGCGGGACCGCGAGCGGTTGGCGGATCTCGACCTGTAGGACGAGCCACAACGCCGCGAACCCGCCGTCCAGATCCGCCACCCACGCGGGTTGAGCGCATGGCCTCGATTGGCCGGGCTTGGGCAAACTGCTGTTTTTACCAAAAGCTTTTTCCGAACCAGCCAGACGACACGGGGCGGACCATCGCGAGCCTTGGCGCCGGTACGCGCTTCCTGACGATCCTGACCTGATGTCGTGGCTTCACTATCCGCATTTTTGTGTTGGATGACAGCAGTTGCTCGTCCACGGGCCTCAGCATCGCAAAGGCCGCCCTGTCCTTCGCACCGGTGGAAGCCTCGGCAACTACTTCGGGGGCCTGGACGATAGCCTCTGCATCTGCGATCGAAGTCGGAACGATTGTCGGGACGCTGGTATCGTACACGATGCGCTCCGGCCATTTTTGGTCCGAATGGATACGAATGACGGGCGGATAGACTTCTGGTCTTATCGAGGCCGGTTTTTCTGGAAAACACGCGTCCACAATAAACAACAGCGCGAGCAGCGCTCCGCCAACACAGGACAAATATCGCGCCAGGGGCATTTCTTGCTCCTTGACCCCCTTGGCAATGAGACTTCGCCGCACGCGGCTTGCATTGATCAAGATCAAGGTCAGCGATGGCGATCATCAGCGCAGCAGGCCTGGATAAGCCAGAAGGAGCTCTTCGGGAATCCGCTCGGACTGAATCCCCGGCACCAATATCCTCGATGCTTCCAGGGTCGACGGTTCTTGATTTGGATCAAGCCGCAATCTCCGGATTCGTCTGTTGCTGAACACGCGGCGGGTTGATCGCTGCACTGACGCTTCAAGGAAGCGGCAGCGTTCTTCGACCGGTCGAGGTCATCGTGAACAGGACCGGTCTGTGCTCCGGGATCAGGGATGAATCACACTTGGTATGTCACTTTTGAAGTACCCAGAAGTGGCACCACGGTGCAACGACGAAGCCCCCGCTTGACGAAGACGTTCGAGACCGAAGCGGAGGCCAGGGATTTCGCCCGAACCAAATTCGATTCCGGATTGGTCGTCACCGCCGGCACCATCATTCCCCACTTGCCGAGAAGGGCAATCCCGTCGGAGGAGATCCCGATCTGGCTTGAATCCGGCCATACACCGGAACCGAAGGACGGGGACAACGCCCCCGAGCCACGCTGGCCAACAACGAAGACAGACTAGGTCTTCTTCCCCAGATGGAATCGGGATAGCCGCAATTGCTGCAGCAAACCGCCATCTTTGCCTCGCCGCACATGCTCGGGAATCAGCATAAGCGCGCATCTCGAATTCTGCTGAACTGAATAGGTTTGAGTGTTGCCATTTTGGCACGCGGCATCCGGCTTTGCACTCCTAGGGTGAGCGCGATAACGAACCAGATTTTCTAACCAAGAAGCGGAGACCCCTGTCATGAAAAAACTCCTACTCGGTACGATCGGTCTTGTTGCGCTGTCCGGATCGGCCATGGCCGCCGATCTTCCTGCGCGGCCTTACAAGGCAGCGCCGGTTTACGTTGCTCCCATCTATGATTGGACCGGTTTCTATATCGGCGCCAACGGCGGCTGGGGTAACAGCCGCACCTGCTGGGACGTTGTCCCGTTGGCAGGTGTGGCCATTGCCGATGGCTGTGCCAGCCGGTCGGGCGGAGTCTTCGGCGGCCAACTGGGGTACCGCTGGCAGTCCGCGCAGTTTGTTTTCGGCCTGGAAGCACAGGGCGATTGGGCGGACCTCAGCGGATCCCGTGTCAGCGTCGTGAATCCGCTGTTCTCAACTGGCGCCAGGGTGGACGCGATCGGCCTCTTTACCGGCCAGATCGGATATGCCTGGAATGCTGCACTGCTTTATCTGAAGGGCGGCGCCGCCACGGTAAGAAATCGCTATGACGTAACCGAGATTGCAACTGGCGTCCTTGCCGCGACGGCGAGCTCAAATCGCTGGGGAGGCGCTATCGGAGTTGGACTCGAATACGGCTTTGCGCCAAACTGGTCGGCAGGCATCGAATACGACCGCCTCTTCATGGGTGACGCGAACAATTCGTTCTCGGTCGCGAATCCGCTGCTCGCCGGCGCCCTCAATCGGATCGGCCAGGATGTCGATCTGGTCACAGTTCGGGTGAATTACCGCTTCGGCGGCTCGAGCCCGGTCATCGCGAAATACTGACACGCACTTTGGACGAGATTTGAAGGGCCGGCCGAAAGGCCGGCCTTTGCTTTTAGGTCTAGTGACTGCCGCCGACCGTTTCCCTTCAGCCAACAACCGGCGTGAGGCTTGATATATCTCAAACGTGTCTTTGCTTCCCCGCGCCTGAATGAGCGCCCGATACATACATACTGTGGAGCGTTCCATGAAGAAGGTCGCATTCTGCCTAACGCTGGCCGCAGCTATGCCGCCGGCTGTTGCCCATGCTCAGCTGAGCATCGACATGTCTCGGGTCACCTGCGCACAATATCTCGCGATGGCCCCTGCCCAATCCGCCGACTTCTCGGCCTGGATGAGCGGCTGGTTCAACCAGAAGAACGGCTATGTCTTCGTTGACCTGAATGCCTATGCGAGAAACGTCGCAAACGTGAAATCCTGGTGCGCTTCCAATCCGGCCGAGACCGTCATGGCCGGCCTTCAACGCTCCACTTCCCGATAACCATACCTGACCAGGGGTTTCATCATGAAGCGCACCATTATTGTCGCCGCCCTCATGCTGGCCTGCGCGCCGGCCGCGAAGGCGCAGGCGGTGCTGGATCTATCACTCATCACGTGCCAACAGCTTCTGGCGTCGGATACCGAGCGTCAGGCGCTGATCGGCTCATGGATGAGCGGATACTTCAGCGCCTCCAAAAACCTCGAAACACTCGACTTCCGCTACTTGGAACGAAACCGGCGGGTCATCCTCAACTATTGCAAGACCCACAAATCGGAAACCGTCATGAGCGCGATGCAAAAGAATTGGCGGTAGAGCATCCTCGTCAGCGTCGGCCGGCAGAAGATTCCGTAGCCGCAGCGCAGGCACGGGTCTGCCGGCGCGAGGTGCGCTTCACCTCAAAGTCGATAATCGGGCGATCGGCGATGTCGCCAGCTGAAAGCGCTAGTCAGCGCCGTCCAACGCGATCCACCGGGCCGCCGCGATTCGTGGGCGGGCCCACAGCACCGACCCCGGGGGTCGCCACCGCACGCGCGACGGGCCGTGGACGCAGCACGACACCGGCTCTTACGGTGCAGCCCGCAGGGTAGTCGACATACTGGCAGTATATCACCGCGCTGGCGGGTTCCGTAGTCGCGGCCATAAAGCCGGTGACCAGCAACGCAGATAGGGCGATTGAGAGCTTCATCTTGATCTCCCTATGTAGGACGCGTCATGACGCTCTTCCGCGGATCGCACTGGAAGACGAGTGTCGGCTCCACAGCAGCGACAAAGTGTGCTGCGCGATCATGAGCTCCTCATCGGTCGGCACGATGTAGACTGGAATGCGGCTGCCTGCGCGAGATATCCGTGAAGCGTGATGCGCGTTCTCGACCGCATCAAGAGACATGCCGAGCCATTCGAGCCTTTGCACAATCTTTTCCCGGATGCCGGCGGAATGTTCACCGGTCCCCGCGGCAAAGACGAAACCATCGAGACCCCGCAGGGCGGCAGCAAGCATTCCGACTTGCAGCGAAACCCGGTAGACAAAATAATCGACGGCGAAGACGGCACGAGAATCGGTGCTTTTCTGAAGTTCACCCATGTCGCTGCCGACACCGGAGAGTCCCTTCAAGCCGCAATCGCGGTAGATAAAATCCTGCACCTCCACAGCTGACATGCCCTTTGCGGCCATCAGATACAGAATGACGCCGGGATCGATCTGACCGCAGCGCGTTCCGATCGGAAGGCCATCGAGCGCGGTAAATCCCATCGTGCTCTCCACGCTGCGTCCTCCGTGTATAGCGCACATGGAAGCGGCGCTGCCGAGATGCGCGACGATGACCCGGCCCTTGGCGATTTCCGGCGCGACGTCTGGCAGGCTCCTTGCGATGTATTCATAGGAAAGCCCGTGAAATCCGTAGCGCCGGACCCCCTCCTCGCGCAGACGGCAGGGAATGGCGTAGTGGTCAGCGACCTCGTCATGGTTGCGATGAAATGCGGTGTCGAAACAGGCGATCTGAGGCAGCGCGGGAAAATTAACGAGCAGCGAGCGGATTGGCGCCAAATTGTACGGTTGGTGCAGCGGAGCTAATGCGGTGAACCGCTCCAGACGCGCGACCACCCCATGGTCGATCAACACGGGACGATCATAACCGGGACCACCTTGGGCAACCCAATGGCCGACGCCGAGAGGACTCAATTGAAGTTCGTTCCGTAACCAGCCATTTGCGAACATCACGGCGGCTGGAACGTCCGGCACGGCCTCGATCGGATAAGCCCGGTTCGCCAAGGTGTCGCCGGTTGCGCTAGCCGCACGTAGCCGTGGAAGACTACCAATACCCTCTACCCGTCCCTTGATCAGCCGACTGAGCCTGCCATCACTATCCAAGCCGAACACCTGAAACTTGACGCTGGAGGAGTCGGCGTTGACAACGAGGATCGTATCCATCGCGATTACGCTACGAAGGTCCGGCTGCGACGCTTCAGTGCGGATTCAATGAGTCCTGGTGGTGCATCTCCCGAGCCGGCCGGCTTGTAGATAGACATGCTTAAACCTTTTCTCAAATCTTGCACGGCGCGCAATCAATGCATCAGCATTGCGCCCGGACCAACGTAACCATTGACATAGGTCAAAGGAGCAAGCGGCAGCTCGACACTCCCTTGTGTCCAGTCGTTGGATCGGACTCGCGGCGGAAGCGGTGAAAGGCTGATCGGATGGTGTGCCCGAATGTCATACTTCGGCTGCGAGCTTTTGTGTGCTCCGTTCAACGTCAGGCAAGACCACTTCGTCTCGCTCTTCGCGGATCCATGCCATCGTCAACTCCCATGTCACCGCGAGAACGATAGGTCCGACAAAAAGGCCGAGCAATCCATGCGCCAGCATGCCACCCAGGACGCCGATGAAGATAACCAGCATCGGCGTGTTCAGCCCGCGCCCCATGAGCATCGGCTTCAGAACATTGTCGGCAAGCCCCACGACCAACAGGTAGATCGTCAACGGGAGCGCCACCGCGAAGTCCTTGGTCATC
>Ga0190275_10002241_pt1 | contig 13964 bp, 10 predicted proteins | sample Popmic550T_FD_133745 | JGI IMG/M metagenome (GOLD analysis project Ga0190275, IMG submission 133745) | Populus adjacent soil microbial communities from riparian zone of Yellowstone River, Montana, USA - 550 T | ecosystem: Environmental > Terrestrial > Soil > Riparian zone > Trees stand | place... | reverse complement strand
GAGCACGTCACGGGCCAGCTTAACGGCCTCCACGGGCAACCTGGAAGCCGACTGACCAGACCGGCCCGTCCGGACCCTCGTCGTCAGTGAGTGCCGCGAAGCGGCTCCGCCTTGTCCCCGGCAACGCCGGTTTTTGCCCTGGGGGAACCACTGATCTCCAGAAAGGTAAGAGCAAGAGCTAAAACCGTTAGGGGAGGGGGCGACACGGCGAGTTGCCATCGGCCCGCCCGAGGTCGACTTATCCACAGGGGAGCCCGGATCCGCAGCAGCGTCGGGTGAGTCGGAAGCCGCAGTGATCCTTGCGGCCGCCGGCGCGGCCTGCTCCGCGTAGGCCAGCTCGGCCAGCAGCGCGCGGGCGCGGTCCTCGTACTCGGCGCGCACGGCTACGGGCACGTCGCGTGCCCAGGACGGCAGCACGAGGGTCCACTCGCGGCGATCGCGCCACCGGGCCTCCTCGCCATCCTGGGCGCCGATCTCCAACGCCCGCTCGGTCGACAGGTGGCTGCCCTCCACGATCACCACCGCCACGCCCAGGCGCTCCAGGATGCGCCACTGCCGCTCGATGGTCCGCTCGGACAGTCCCAGCAGCGTGGCCGACACGGCCCGGCCTGGCCGGGACCGGCGTCCAGAGCGGAAGTCCGCCGAGGCGGCCATCAGCGTGGCCACGCGGCCCGTGTTCGCGCTGACGCCCTTGAGCGGCAGCGTGTCGAGGCCGTAGAGCATCACTGCGAGCCATAGCACCGGCAGCCGTGCGTCCAGCGCACCGTCAGCCTGCCGGCGCAGCCGCGAAATGCAGACCCGGCGGGCCGCCAACACGCGGCGGTTCGGGTCGCGACCATTGGCGCGGCAAGACGGCCTGACGTGCCGAAACGACACGACGGAATGATTTTTGGCGTGCCTAGTAGGCGCGCGCGAGGGCACCGAGGTACCCTCAGCAGCGGAAAGCACTGAGGAGCCCTTCACCTGGCTGGGTGGGGAACTTGTTGCTAGGCCTGATCAGGTGTTGCGAGCACCTGACCGGGCAATAACGTTGCTGAGGCGGTCCCCTAGGGGCCGCCTCAAACGTGTTTAGGCGCTGATCGGTAGGCCCTCCTGCGGGTCGTACGGCACACCGGTTTCACGCGCGGCAAGCTCGCCGATGAAGTCGTTCACCGTCATGCCACGCCGCGCTGCTTCTGTGTGAACAGCATCAAGGAGGGGCAGCGGGAGGCGTGCACGCACAACTCCCCGCTTGCCCTTGTGCGGGCGTCCACCCCTGCTGGTGCGCTCCATGAGGGACAGTTCTAGCGGTTTCTGTGCTCAATTACTCGGTGACGCGCCGAACGAATGCACGTTTTTGGCTGATGTGGCTTTTGGTTGCTCCCAGGAGACGACGCGCCCCGGCCTGCGGGGGAAAGCAGACCGGGACGCGAAGTGCAGGTCAGACGATGCGGTTGAGGTCTCTCGTCATGGGCTCGACCGCGTGGTCACCGCAGAACAGCTGCGGTGTACGGGCGCCGATTCTGCGCGTCCATCTGGCGCGGCGCCGGTCGTTCGCCGCATCGCCGTTGGCGACGGCGAGGCTCTGGTCTTCTGAACAGATCGAGCAGTCGGCGGTACCGCGATACGGCTCCCACTTCGGCCGTTCGGGCTGCAGCTCGACCGCCAGTGCCCTGCTGTCCACGCCGGTCAGCGTCAGCTGACCAGGCACGACCTCGGTCGGGTCAGGGATGACCCGCTGGCCACTCATCACGAGCCGTCCGTCTCGTGCGTCCACAGGTGGCCGGACGGGCACAGCAGCGTGTGGACCGAGAGGAGCTGGAACGGTCCGCGGTCGTCCCACCTGTGGTCGCCGGCGATCGCCACCCGGTCGCAGTCGCTCTGCGGGCAGTGCCACTCGCGCAGCTCGACCTCGCTCATAGCCTTCGGGTGGCGCAGCGACAGCGGGTGCGGAATCGGCTCGCTGGTTGCTGGCCGGTTGCCGACGCGGGCCGGCCGGGCTGCGATCTCGCGGCGCGGCCGAAGCCGACGCGCGAGCCATCGCCGCGGCTGGATCAGCCGCAGCCACTGCCGCAGCCCCGCCGGGAACGGCAGCCACACGCCGCACAGGTGACGGGGCCGGCCGGTAACCGGGGCCTCGGCGCAGGGCCAGGCTCGCGCACACTCGACACACCAGACGCCGTTGGTCAGCTCCGGAGCATGGCGCGAGAGGTTCGCCGCCGCGATCCCGACCGAGCGGCGTATCCGGGTCGACAGGCTCCTCGCCAGCTTGGCGGTCATCGGGACCACCTCGGCTTGGGCTGGGCGGCGCGGGCCGGCGCCGCCAGCTCGGCAGTCATCACCGGGTGGTGATACCTGCGCCGCCCCCAGGGCAGCGGCTCGAACGTCAGGCCGTGCCGCTCCGCGTAGGCGTCGCTGGCCGTGTGCAGCTGCTCGGCCACGTGCTCGACCCGCGCCCGCAGCGCCCGCACCGGGTGCCGCCACGCCGGCGGGTAGAGCAGGGAGACCGTCGACAGCGCCCACCGCATCCGCGGTACCGCCGTCTCCGGACGTTCGCCGTACGCGGCCGCCATCTGCGCCGCGCACCCCACCACTCCCCCGTGCAGGCGCAGCGCCGACTGGATCGCCGCGTCGACCTGCTCACGAGTGACTGACTCCAAGGGCAGGTCGCTGGTGAACAGCGCTTCTGCCCGAGCGGTCTGAAGACCGCGCCGTACTGTGGACATGGATGTCCCTCCTCGTAGGGCCGTCCCGTGCCTGGTAGGCGTTCACGCGCCTGACCTGGCGTTTTACGGAGGGGCCGAGCCTGCAAGCTCGGCCCCTCTCGCGTTGTACCTAGCCAGCGTAACTCTCTAAGTCTTGAAGTTCAAGACTCTTGATGTATGCTGTATCCAGAGTTCAGAAGATCAAGAGGCGCGTTGTCATTGACTCTTGACCTCTGAATCTTCTGTACTTCACGAGTTCCGATGTCCCAGACCTGCGCTGTGCAGGAGTTCAAGACATCAAGAGTCTTGGAGGTAAAGGTGGGGGAGGACAGCACCGACCCGGCCACGGTGGCACTCGCGCCACCCAGAGCAGAAGGCCCGCTCCTCGTCGTGGTCTGGGGAGGAAAGGGCGGTATCGGCAAGACCGATACCGCGTTCAAGACGGCCTACAGCCTGGGACAGATCGGCCCGACGCTCGCGGTCAACGGCGACAAGCGGCAGACCGATGGCGGGCTCGACCAGCTATACGCGGCGCTCCAGAAGGCGGGGGAGGACCCGACGTTCGACTACGTCGAGTCGGACGATCCGAGCGAGTACAAGGATCTGCGCAAGCTGACGCAGTTCCGGTACATCGTGATCGACGGCGCGCCGGAGCGAGACCGCAGCAAGCTGGAAGCGGCGGCGGAGAACGCAGACCTGAACGTCGTGCCGATGGTGCCCAAGCCGCTGGAAATCACTGGCGTGCAGTCATCCATCCGGGAGATTCTGCGGCCGCTCGGAGCGCGGTACCGAGTGCTGCTCACGATGGTGGAGAACAGCAAGCGCGGTAGCGCCCGGAACCTGATCGCCACGATGAACGCGATCGGGATGCCGGTCTTCGACACCTTCATGCGGTACTACGTCGCGCATCAGGACTCGGGCGCGACGGGCGTTCCGCTGGTTCGCGGCGACGGCCCGAACTGGAACAAGGCCCGGGCCGACGTGTACGGCTACCTCGACCAGTTGCTCGCCGAACTCGGCGAGCCGTACAAGGCGGTCCGGCACCCTGCCGACCGGGACGGAGATACGCAGTGACTCCCGCAGGGAAGAAGACCGATCTCACCAACCTGCTGCGGGAAAGCGCCAGCGATCGGGAAGCTCCGGCGGCTAGTGCCGGCGTGCCAGCCGCGGTGCGGCCGGCGCCCGCGACGCCGCCGGCCGGTAAGGCTGCGGGGGCAGGGCGGGTCCGTCCGAAGTACGCCCAGATTCGTGGTGACCAGCAGACCGAGCTGGACGTGTTGGCGCGTGAGCTGATGGACGCGCGGACGTCTGGAGGTCGCCGGATCACGGCAAACACCCTGATCCGGGTAGCGATCGACACCCTGCTCGCTCAGCGGCACCTGCTCGTGGGCAATGACGAAGAAGAGCTGGCCCGGAACTACTTCAAGAGTCTTGGAATCCAAGAGTCCAAGACTCAGCAGCGCTCGTGAGCGCGTCGCCTCTGGCTAGTTCGTATTGGAGGCGACAGCGCAGGTATCGACCAGCCCAACCGGGCTGCGGAGGCTCAAAGCATGACGCACCCGATAACGCCTGATCTGCAAATGAGTGGCCCCGGAGGCGCTGGAACCGCCACCGGGGCCCGCGACACGAGAGAGGTAGCTCTCATGCTGCGTCACCACGAAGTTACCGCGTCGACCTGGCGTCGGCGCCCGAGCATGGCGGTGTCGCCGTGACCACGTTCGACAAGCTCGTCAACGACCTGACCCAGTTCTGGACCGAGCACGGGCAGACGGTCATCGTCGGTGTGGGCCTGGTCCTCGCCGTCCTGGTCCTGGTCCTGGTCGCGGTGTTCCTCAAGTCGGGCCGCAAGTCGGCGTGGGCTGAGGCAGTCGCCATCTCGGCCGTACTCGGCTGGACGTCCGAGGGCATGTGGAAGGTCGCTGTCGACGTCCTGCACTTCCCCGTCCAGCTGGCTCTGGTGACGTTCTTCGTCGCTGAGGCCATGCTCCTGGCGGCCGCGCTACGTGCCAAGGAACAGCGGGCGCTGACTGGTCTGCCGGGTACGTATGGACAGATCGCGTGGGTCCTCGCGCTCGCGTTCGGCACGGTGGTGGCGCTCAACGCGGAGAGCTTCGTGGAGGTGTGCCTGCGAATCCTGCTGCCCCTCGCGGTGATCTGGCTGTGGTGGGCCGGGCTGATGATGCCGAGCGAGAACGACACCGACGAGATGAAGAACGCGCGGCGTAAGCAGGCCGAGGAACGAGAGGCCACCTGGGCAATCACCCCGCGCTCGGTGCTGGTGCGGTGGGGAGTGCTCAAGCCCGGCAAGAGCACGACCACCGAGGCGCAGCGGGAGTTCCAGATCCAGCGCATGGTGCAGATCGCCGACAAGGCGGCTGCGGCGGACAACGGGGCGCGACGGGCCCGGCTCCTGCACCGGCTGCGCAGGCTGACCCGCACCGCCGACGAGAAGATGGTGGCGGAGGTGGCGGCCAGGGTGGCGCGAGCGGTCCGCGCCGAGCAGCTGATGCTGCCGGCGCTGGTCCCGGCGCACGAGGAACAGGAACACGAGCAGGAGCCCGGCATGGCCGAGGAGCAGTCGGTGGAGCAGGCAACTGCGCCACTGGAGCACGACCGCGCCAGCGAGGAGCAGCCGGACCGCTCCACGGCGCACCCGGCGGAGCAGACGCCAGCTCCGGAGGAGCAGATGCCTGCTCCGTGGGCCGAGTTCGTGCGCGAGCACGAGCCGCAGTTGCCACTGGCTGGGGGAGTGGAGCAGTCGCCGGTCCCGGTTTCGGCGATCGCTGCGCCACGGCGGAGCACCTTCGGCGCGGACAGTGCGGGCACGCCCGGCCTGGTGCGCGCCGTGGCCACGGTGCCGACCGGACCGTCTGGGCGGTCGATGTTCATGGTGGCCGTGACCGAGCAGCTTCGGAACGGTGACCTGCGGATTCTCTCGGCAGCGTCTCGTACGCGGAACGCGGCCGGGTACGACGCCGCGGCCGCCTTGGACGGTGAGCTGACGGCCGGAACGGTGCGCAAGTACGTGGCGCACTTCCGGGAGCTGATCGGGCTCGGGATCGACGTCCAGGGCGAGGAGGCGCACCGCGCCGCCGCGCTGGCGCGGTTCCCTGCGCCAGCGGAGTAGTTGGTGGAGCAGAACCGCTCCACGGTGGCGCAGGAGGCTGGCGCCCTGTAGCCGTGCGGGGGCGACAGGAGGCAACTCCTGTCGCCTCCGCCGGGGGAGCGGTGGAGGCGACACCGAACGTATCGACCGCCCGCCGTCCATTGCTCAGTCTCGAAGTATGAGCAGCGCAGCGAGTGGAGCGGAGCAGTTGGCCGGTGAGCCGAGCTGGAAAAACGATCTCGGCTCGGTTGTACATCAGGCGTACCGTCGTGACCCACGGGTAAACAGAGGTCACACAACTAAACACAGGCGCCCGGCCGGTGGTTGCACACCGGCCGGGCCAGCGACAGGAGAGAGGTAGCTCTCGTGCGCCACCCCAGATTGTTCACTTCCAGCCATTCGCTTGTCCGGCGGGGCCGCGATGTCGGCGCCGGCGCCCTGGTGGGCGCGCTAAGCGTGCCGCTGGTCTCAGCGGTGCTCGGTGACGACTCGACATCGGCCTCCGCAGGAAAGGACGTCATGCCGCCTCACGGCTCCGGTACCGCCGCCCTGTTCGCCGCGCCCAAGCCCACGCCGACTCCGACCCCGGACCCGGTGGAGTCCGGGCTGGTGGACTACGTGCTGAACAACGGCGACAAGCTCATGTGGTTCGCGATCACGCTCACCCTGATCGTCGGCGTCGCCGCGTTCCTGGCGCAGCGGCAGATCGAGCGGCGCTGGAACGGCTCGGGCATGGCCACGCGCCGCCAGCTGCGGCGCTCGATGACCCGCGCGGCCATCTACAAGGAAGCCAAGGCGACCACGCCGAGCCTGCAGGTGCCGCGCCGGCTGCGCCGCAAGATCCCGCTGGGCCAGTACGCGATCTACCTGGGCAAGGCCAGCGAGTTCTACCTCATGCCGCTGTACGCGGCGTACCGCGACATCATCCTGTTGATCGGCCCGCCGCAGACCGGCAAGACCGCACTGCTCGGCCACTGGCTAATCGACGTGCCCGGCTGCATGGTCACGACCAGCACGAAGGTTGACGCCTACCTCCAGACCCGCGAACAGCGGGCGAAGAGCGGCAACGTCTACCTGTTCAACCCCAAGGGCCTGGGCGGGCTGCTGTCGGACTTCCGGTGGAACCCGATCGACGGCTGCCAGGATCCAAACGTGGCCACCGAGCGGGCGGCCGCGATGCTGCACGCCGCCGGCCAGGCCGAGGACGTGGAGAACGCAGGTTTCTGGACCGACCTCGCTACCGACCTGCTCAAGTGCTACATGCACGCGGCCGCCCTCGATAACCGGTCGTTCCGCGAGATGTGGCAGTGGACCCAGAACCCCGACAACGAGATGCCGCTGCTGATCCTGCGCGGCAACAAGATGGCGGCGGACGGCTGGGACGACGCGGCCGAGGCGATCCTGTCCATGCACGAGCGCACCGTGAAGAGCGTGCTCGTGACGCTGCGCCGGGCGCTGCGCTTCATGACAAACGAGTCCGCGGCCGCCTCCGTCGCGCCCGAGCCGGGGATGCCCGCCTTCGACATCGACGCGTTCCTGACCAGCTCCGATGCGCTTTACCTGATCGGGGAGAACGAGCAGTCGGGCTCGATCGCGCCGCTGTTCGCGTGCTTCACCACGGCGCTGTTCTCCCGCGCCAAGGAGCTGGCCAGCTTCCGCGCCTACGGCCGGCACGACCCGGCGGTCTCGTTCATCCTCGATGAGGCCGCGCTCATCTGCCCGATCCCGCTTGCCGACTGGGCGGCCGACTCCGGCGGCCGGGGCATCTTCGTGGCCATGGCCGTGCAGTCGATGGCGCAGATCGACCAGATCTACGGCGCGAAGCGGGCGCGGGCGCTGCGCGACGCCGCGAACACCCTCATCGTTCTGCCCGGCCTGAAAGACACCAGCTTCACCGAGGAGGTCTCCAAGCTCTGCGGTGAGCACGACGTCAAGGTTCACGGCGCCGAGAACCGCGACGCCTCGGGGCAGACGTCCTCCCGGTCGACGTCGATCCGCCGCGAGCGGGTCATGCCGGTGGAGAAGATCCGCGAGATGCGCACCAACCAGGCGCTCATCCTGCGGCGCAACACCCGGCCGGTGCTGGTGGACTACAAGCCGGTCTGGAAGCGCAAGGAGCTGCGGGCGGCCACGACGGCGTACCAGGCCGCGGCCGCCGCAGGGTTCGATCCGGGCGAGTTCCAGGCGCCCGCGCCGCGCAAGGCCGGGCAGCAGCTGGTCGCGGTCGACGCCGATGAGTGGGACCGCACCGATGGCTGAGCCGATGCCCACCGGCATAGCCGAGCAGATCCTCGGGTTGGCCGGCGACGCCGCGCTCGTGCGCGAGCGCGTCGGCCGGCTGGAGGCCGAGGCCGGCCTGACGGGGGAGCGGCTCAAGGGCGTGAAGGAACTGCAGCAGCAGGTCACCGCGTTGAACGAAGCCGTGCAGCTGCTCCAGGGCGTGGACACGCCGTCGCCGCTGCTCTGGAACTGGGCCGACATGGACCAGCAAGCGGCGCTGGAGGCGTGGGCGACGCTCCGCGCGTGGGTCGATGATGTCCTGGCGGCCGAGCTGGGCCTGGTCCAGCTGCCGGTCAAGGGCTCGTGGGACCGCGAGGTGCCGCCCTGCTGGTACCTGCACCGAGAGCTGGTGTGGGAGCTGGGCTGGCTCTGCCAGGAATGGGAGCGGATCTACGTCGACGCCGGCGGCACGGCGCGGCACCTCGGCGACTGGTTCGACCGCTACCTACCTGGCGTGCTGCGGCGCGTGGCCAGCTCGTCCGCACGCAACTGCAGCAAGGGCCACGCACGCCGGCCAGACAGCGACGCCGCCAAGGACAACCCGTACGACGCCTGGCAGGACGCCATCGACGCGGACCTGGCCGCTCGACCGGCGCCTAAGAAGTCCGGGCAGGAATAGCCCGACCGCACAACAGCCCCTCGCCGCTTCTGCGGTGGGGGGCTGTTCTGTGTGTCGACGCCGGCGGGCCGGCCCAGCTGGTATTACTCGTCGTCCTCGTCCAGCGGAGCACCACGGCCGGTGTACGCCCACCACAGGTGATGCTCGTAGGCAACGACTTCCCGGCTCAGCATCCGCTCGTGCGGGCGGGGCTGACGGCCGTGCAGCACGTCATCGGCCACCCGGTGCTCGACCGCGATCTCGTTCAACGTAGGCGCCCGGCCGAGCACGGTGTCGGTGAGCGGGGCGCGCCGAGCCTCGGGGTCGCCCAGCACCCAGCGCAGGGCCTGGATCGCGGCCCTGAGGTAGTCCGGCCCGAGCGCGACGTCGCCAGGCTTGGCGATCGCCAACTCGGCCTGCAGGTCACCGATCATCTTCGTGATCCGCTCCGGGCTGGGCGGCCGGTTCTGTGGGCGCTGCATCGGCATCGCGTTCACGGGCGCCTCACCTCCTCAGATCATGTCGACCGTACGGCCGGACGCGGCGGGGCGCCGCCGCTGCACGAGAAACGCTAGTCGCGGCCACCGAGTTCGGGCTCGCTGCGCTCCAACTCCGCGCGCTCGGCGAGTGCGCGATCCTGAGCCAGCTGAGTCTGCTCGGCACGCTCGGCTTCCTCGGCGGCGGCCGCCGCGGCGGTCCGCTCGGCGACCTGGGCGAGGGCCTCGCGGGCGCGAGCTACCTCCCGCGCCATGTCCAGCACGCTGCCGCCCGCCGGCGCCTCGGCCCGCTTGTCCGGGCTCTGCTGCTCCCGCTCGGCCGGCTTCTGCTCCACCGGCTGCGCCGTGGCGCGGTCGTGCTCCTGCGCCTGCTCCACGACGTGCTCCTCAGCGCGGTCGCTCCGCTCCACCGGCGCGGCCTCCCGCTCCTGGTGCTCCTCGGTGGAGCGGTCGGCCTGCTCCACCGTGCCGGTAGGCCGATCGGCCTCGACCACGGCGGGCTCGGCGTCGGGCCGCGACGACTGGTCCTCGGTCCGCTCCACGTCCGGCGTCCCGACCTCGACCGGCTCCCGCTCTGCCACATCGTCCTCGGTCCGCTCCACCTGGTCGCTGCCCGGTTCGGGCATCGCCGGCTCCTGGGCCTCGTCCCGGATGAGGTGCTCGTGCGCCTCCCGTCGGGCCAGCTCCTGCTGGGCGGCCTGCGCCGCTTCGCGCGCGTCGATGGTCGCGTCGTGCCACGAGCCGCGGGCCTCGTTGATCAGCTCCAGGTCGCTGGCCTTCTGTGCCAGGGCCTCGGCCAGCGCCTCGCGGCCGCCGAGCTGGCGCTCCAGCTGCTCCCGCTCCTGCTCCTCGCCGGCGGCCTCCAGCTGCGCCCGCAGCAGCGCGGCCTGCTCCTGCTCGTGGCGCAGCGCGATCGTCGTCTGCCGCAGGTGCTCATCGACGTGCGCCGGCGCCCACGCCCGCTCACGCTCGTACAGGTCGACCATCGCCCGCAGCTCGGCGTCCGGGGTGGCCTCCAGCTTCCGGACCTCCTCGGGCCGGCCGAGTGCGACGTGGGCGGCTTCCCACGCGATGCGCTGCTCGGCCGCTCCACTGCTCGGGGCGCGGCCGAGCACGCCGGCGTCGTCCTCGACCCCGTACAGCTCGCGGTACGCCTCCACGGTGCCGGCGCGCTGTTCCCACTGCATCCGCTCCAACGGCTCGTCCGGCACCGGCCCGAGGTGGTCGACGGCCCACTGCGGGCAGCGCTCGGCGGCCTGCTGCCCGAGGTAGTCCCGGCGCGCGTCCAACCGCGTGGCCATTTCCCGCAGGTAGTCCCCGTGCGGGCCGTCCAGCGTCGGCGTGCGCGAGATGTAGGAAGACGGGTCGACTTCGCGCTCGGGCTGGCGCTCCTTCAACGCCTCCTCGACCCGCCAGTACAGCAGGGCGGTCACGTTCCGCGCGTCGTCCACTGGTCCGACGGCGGACGCATCGGCGAGCAGCTGGTGGGCGTCGTGACCCTGCTGCTCCGCGTTGCGCAGCAGCGCCCACAGGCTGCCCGGGTCCTGGAGCACCTGCTCCACGCGCGGCGCGGGGAGCAACTGCGCCAGCTGCGCCCCGTACCCCTTGGCGGTCTCGTCGGCCAGCACCCCGGCCCACTCAGGGGCGATCGCCGGCATCGACGGGGCGTAGTCCTGCGCGTTGCGCAGCGTCTCGGTCGCCGACCGTTCGCTGTTGTCGCGGTCGAGCACATCCGCCAGCACCTTCATGCGGTGCGGCTGCTCCTGCTCCTGCCGCTCCTGCGCCACCTCCAGGCCGTGCTCGTCGTCCTGGTGCCCAGGGCCGGGCAGGTCGGGGATGACGACGTACCCGATGTTCTGCTCGTAGCCGCGGGTCATGCCCGGATAGAGCTGGTCCCGGCTGGTCTGCTGGTCGATCAGGTCATGCGCGATCCGCACCGTACGGCCCTGCACAGCATCGACGGTGCCGGCGTAACCCAGGTCGACGTGCTCGGCCAGGTAGTCCGCGGGCAGCCGGACCGTGCCGCCCAGCTGCGGCACGCCGTTCTCGTCCAGGCCGTCATGCCTGCGGGCGGTGATCGATCCGTCCCGGTGGTACTCGAGCACCTGGTACCGCCGGCGGTTGAGCACCTGCTTGCCCGTGGAGTCCCAGACGTTGATGTTCTCCCGCGTCTGGATCAGGTCACCAGGGCCGGCGAGGTTGCCGTGGGAAACCGGCACGCCATCGGCGGTGACCCGGCCGAGCTCCACCAGCTGCTCGCGCACGAGCCCGGAGAGCTCGGCCGCGTCGTCGTTGGTCGACGCGATCAGGGCGGCCTCGCGCCCATCGATGGTGTCCGCCACGTACGCCTGCGAGGCAGCACCGAACATCTCCTCGCGGCTGCCATCGCGGAACCGGCCGCGCTTGTCGTACTCGTTGAGCACGGCGCGGTCGCCGGCGCGCAGGCGCAGCGACGCCGGCCGCTCCCACTCGGCGCGGAACCGGCGCACGGTCTCCAGGTGGAGCGGTTGCGCCTCGCGGCTCATCAGCCGGAACACCCCGCCCGCGCCAACTGCTCCACGCTGCTCCGGATCGCCGACCGTGACGACGATCGCGCCGGCTCGCTCGGCGCGGCGGAGCACCTCGTGGCCGTGCTCGGTGTCCAGGGTTGACGCCTCGTCCACGATCACGAGCTGGTCCCGGACCAGCCCGTACCGCACACGCTCCTGAAGGCTGGCTGTGCCGGCCGCGATCCGCTCCTGCGCCCTGATCCACTTTTCGACGTTCGCGGTGGTGTCGACGCCCATGTCGTTCAGCACCTCGGCGGCTACCGAGCTGACCGCCAGGCCGAGCACCGGCGCCCCAACGTGTTCCTTCCACGCCTGCGCCGCGATGCCCATGGTGTACGACTTGCCGGTGCCGGCCGGCCCGACGACAGGCACGACCTGGCGGCCCTGCCCCAGCAGACCGCGCACCACGTCGGCCTGGTCGCCGCTCAGCGTCGTACCCGCAATGACCTGCTCGATGACCGCCGGCGGCAACGCCGGCCCGCCCGTCGTGCGGGCGCGGTCCAGCATGTACTGCTCCTTGCCCAGGTGCCGAGCGAGCGCGTACTCGGCGACCGCAGGCGCCTGGTACAGCGGCGAGCCGTCCGCCCGCCGCAGCGTTTCCGGCGCCTCGATCAGCCGGAACCCCTCGACCTGCACGACGCCGTGCCGGCCCGACAGCGCCACGTCGGCCAGCTGCTCCAGCAGCTCCCGGTTCCGTGCTGCGCCATCCGGCAGGGCGCGGCTCAGGTGGGGGAGCAGATCGCCTCTGCTCCAACTCGCCCGCTCCGTCTGGATAGTTGAGAGCGCGGAACGGATCACCTCCTGCGCGTCGACCTGGTGCCCATCCAGTGCCCGCTGGAACCGCGCGTCAACGCCGCGCTGCTCCACCCGCGCCGCGATCGGCGCCAACTGCTCCTGCATCCGCTCCACGGCGGCGCGCTCCCACTGCTCTACCAGCTGCGCCATCGGCACGGATCGATCCTTGCCCCGGCGCGACATGAGCGCGGCCTGGTTCCGCATCTGCTCCAGCAGGTACTGGCTCGGCTCAGCGTCCGGGCCGTGCCGACGCTTGTACTCGGCGATCATCTGCTCGCGGAACTGCTCCACCTGCTTGGAGCGGACGCTGAACGCGTCCCGCTCGGCCGCGGTGATGCCGAGCAGTTCCCGGCTCTTGCCGTCCGGACGCATCGCGAACTCGACCGGCATCGTGTCGGTCAGCTTCTGCTCCATCACCGCCTCGTACACGGCGGAGAATCCCGATCGGGCCTTGTGTAGCGCGCGGGAGTCCAGGGTGCGCCAGGTGACCTTGCCATCCGCGTCGACCGTGCGGACCCGGTTCAGGATCGTCAGGTGCGCGTGCAGCTGCGGGTCGCCCTCGCGGCTGGTGTGGTGCGTGAACTCCGCCGCGATCAGGTTCGGCGCGTCCAGGTACTTGCCGGTCGCCGGCCGTCCGTCGACGCTGCGGCCGTGATAGCCGGCGCGGGTGTACCCAGCCTTCTCCTGGATGTACTCCAGGGCGGCCTCAACGCCGGCGTGGTGCGCCGCGAGCACCTTCTCGGCGTCCTCGATCCGCCCGGCCGCCAGCAGCGCCGCGTGATAGACGCTCACCGACTTCTGCGCCGAGAACGTGACGTCGAAGAACCCCACCGGCTTCGGGGTGTCCGCCCGCAGCTCCAGCTTGATCTGCTCCACGCGCTCCGGTTCCGCGCCAGGCTCGGCGCGCAACCGCTCCTCCAACCGCTCCTCGAAGGAGCGGAACGACGAAGTGCGCCGCCCCAGGCGCGACTGCTCCACCGCATCGCCGCGCGCCCGGTCGTGCTCCTGCGCCCGGATCTCCCGGCGCCGCTCCCGCGTCGCGTCCGGCTCCTCGGCGAACCGCGCCGCGATCCGCTGCTCGGCTGCGGCCTCGGTCTCGACCAGCGCTGCGGCGTACCCGCGCGGATCGGCCAGCCGACCGAACAACGTCACATACTCGCTCTTAGTAACGGCCTGCCCAGCGGTGTAGCCGATGTCGCCGACGCCGGCGCCGAGCCAGCGTGCCTCGGGCGTCACCGCGCCCGCCCCGGTCACGCCATCGAGGTAGTACGTCTCCGGACCGGCGTGAGCTGAGCAGCCCCACGGGTACAGCGCGCCGGCCACGCCGGCCGAAATCGCTGTCACCCGCCCAATGCCCATGCAGGGCATCATACGCTCTTGAACGATCCAGAACATTAGGAATGCCTTGGTCTGTTGAATTAATGCTCTGAGCTGGGAAGATGCTGACGTGTGCGG